>Ga0079218_10000345_pt1 | contig 13240 bp, 19 predicted proteins | sample NCCompost_FD_77181 | JGI IMG/M metagenome (GOLD analysis project Ga0079218, IMG submission 77181) | Agricultural soil microbial communities from Utah to study Nitrogen management - NC Compost | ecosystem: Environmental > Terrestrial > Soil > Agricultural land | place: USA: Utah | collected... | reverse complement strand
TTTCATCTGCTTCTTTCCGGAGATAGTACCATCTCTTACGATACCATGTGTACCATGCTTGTTCGCCTAAGGGGCTGAATTTCATCTCCCCTACCATTTGACGGACGCGCCTGATGTCATCCAGTAAAGACTTTCTTCCATAACCTTCCTTTGGTATCGGGAAGCATCTGTTCACAGTGTCGTAGTCTTCTACCACTAGCAAGAACCTGTTAAGAAAGCCTGACGACGAGACTTCGCTAGCAGAAGCACCAAGAATAAGGGATGGCGTGGACGCAGCAAGTACGCACAATGCTATGTCTGTGATAACTTCTGAGCCTCGCGTGATGGTTGATGCTTCAAACCGATCGGGGCAATCCATCAGTCTGAGCATCATGCTTGACAAGCCGTCGTTGTACTTTTGCTTCCCAAAAAATACCGAAGCCTCAGGCGCGTATAGAAGCTGCTGTCCATTCTCACTGAGCGCACCTACCAATGATTCAGCCGTAATTTTATCAGCAATAATAGGACACAGCTTTTCAGACTCAATAAAATCCCTAGCCACATCAGCGGCGGTAGTTTTCTTAATGCCTGTTGGCCCAATAAGTATTGAACAAGAGTTAGGATAGATAGGCTTAACCACATTTCCCATAGGAAGCCATACTTTACGAGCACAAGCTGTTCCAAGAATTGTAAGACTGCTAAAGATATGATAAGACATTGGGGCTTCGTTATGGCGCGTAAATTCCGCATAGTTTGTAAACCATCCACCGTGTGGAAGAATACGCTCAAGCAGAACATCAGAGTCTTGTGTGGTGTCTTCATGGAATATGCTGTGCCCTTCGATGTGCTGGATGAGTTCAAGTTGAGTGATGGAGAAAGCTTTGCATATGGTTTGGATCAGCACGTTGCGTAGACTGATGTCAACGACACCTACTGGGAATCGCTTCAACCATCCAACAGCAATGTTGAATCTCTCTCTGTCGCCATCATCAACTAATGAGTAAGGCTTGGCTTCCAGTAATCTTATGACTATCTTGACTTGTTCCTCCAAAGGGGTTGTTGCCATTGATTACTTGTTCCTTCCATTCATCATAAGGGAGAGTTTCCCAGTCCCACATGTATGAGACTTCTGCTTCGTGCGGGAAGATTGCATTGTTGAGGTATTTGTTCTGACGGTTGAGCACAGGCGATACAACTTGTTCGTAGGCTTCTATGAGGTGATCCGGGTTGACTTTGGCGTTGTGGATGTTCATGGAGATGGAATCATGAACTGAGAGCATCACGCGCGTTTCTGGCCACCACCCACGGGCCTTAAACTGCTCATCAATCATGATTATGCTCTCCTGAATCATAAACGCCTCAGTGCTTTGTGCTGGTGCGTTCAGAGCATCATTCACTTTCATATCCGGATACCAACACACATTGCCGTAGGGCATCTGCATATAGCCTTGTTTTTTCATCGTGGCTTCAATGCGTCTGTGGTATGGTTCCAACTCATGACATTCTTTGAAAAACCATGCCCGGTATGCTATGCCTTCCTGATTGGTCCACCCATATTGGGCCGCAACGGCTTCTCCTGTGCGTCCAAATAGAAAACCTAGAGGTACAGTCTTTGCCGATCTAAGTAACTGTGCAAGAACATCCTTGCGTTTGTTCTTCTTAGTGCATGGCATACCTTCCTTAGCGAAGGGCTTGTTGAATAGGCGTTCATATACCACTCCATAGATGTATTCCCCTCTGTCACGAATGGATTTGAGCCACTTACAATCGGATAATTCAGCGTATATCCACAACTGAACTTGCGCCAAGTCGATAGTAAGGATTAGATCGTCAGGCTTGTCTGCAACAATCAGACTCCGGAGTGATCCAAAGGACTCCGTAGGAGCGGTGATACCAAGAGGATTCTCAAAGGTAGAGGTGTCTTTTGAGGCTCCTCCCCAGTTGGAAATGTCGTGCACAGGGAAGTTCTGGAGGTTGGGTGTGCTGGAAAGTCTGAAGGACCATGCGCCGTGGGCTTTATAGTAAGCATGTATCTTAAGGTCTTCACTGATGCGATCAAGATACTCGATCTTCTTGCGCTCTCCTGTGAAGTAGTCTACAAGATTCATCACCTGATAGGCTTGTGCATATTGTTCACGTCTTTTGGGATGCTTAGGGTCCGTAATCCACTTCAAAAGCTTCTGTCTGGCATCGAAGTCTGACGTGAGAGGCTTATTCCCTTTAGCATTCTTGTGCTTGGCGTGTTGTTCAGGTAGGCCCCATACATTGTAAAGTAGACGCTTAAGTACATGAGGATTCGAGGGGTCTTCTCCGTTGCACAATTCAATGACTCGTTGCTGACTTTCTTGGAGCTTCCACTCAAGTAGTTCCCTAAAGAGTACTGCCTTCCTGATGTCAACCTTCACCCCCGCTATGCGTTGCTCCTCTAACAGCGGTAGGATTTTCATACCTATGTCATTGAAGAGTTCCCAACAACCCATCTTTTGCAACAAGCCAGTGAGCGTTTGACACTCTTGGAAAGTGGCCATGACATCAAGGCCGTTATAAAATTTCCTATCAACTTTTTCAATGTCCCGATCATAATACGGCAAATCCGTATACCTAGAAAGACAATCAGGCTTAAGGTACTTAAACTTATAAGACTTATGGTAGTGAGCCGCAAGCATACCGTCCATCCACGGTTGATATCTCCGAGAGAGAGATGGACCTGCATACAGCGCATCGTGTCCCAGAAGTCGGGAGATGTGAAATTGATCATACATTCCGTTGTGTTGGTAGTTGGTCAAAGATGGGTTGGTGTAAAGGTCTTTGAAGATATCTATGTCAGACGGTGCAATAACCACCGCCTCAGTGGCCCCAATAGAGAATCCAACCAAATCCACCTTATAGTCACCTCCCACGTAGTCATCTTCTGACACCGAGGACATTTGAAATGTTTCGACGTCATCGGCAAAAGCACCAATTGTTGATATGCGTCTATACCACTCACGGAGTGATCCTCTATCAATTCCACTATACACGGTAGGCAGACTGATGTGTTGGCCATTGAGTCTCTTGGCTTTCTGTAAGTGCATCACAATCTCATCACGGATTGATGGATTGCGCATGTATTCAGATGGGTGTGGGATGCCTATAAACTTGAGTCCGTCTTTTTGCTCCACACATCCAATCCTAGTATTGACGTTATCCGTTGGATGGTACTCGACTCCACTTTGTTGGTAAGTGCTATATGATCCAATAAACTTTGAAAAAACGTCCTGTCCGGCCAAGATGACTGTATCTGATTTACATTGCTGGATTTCTCGGTCAATAAATTTAGCACATTGCTCTTGTGCGCCGCGCATTTTTGAAGAATCAAGACATTCGCATTTAATTGTGCTTGTAATGAAGAGTTCTCGACGATAGATGTTGGCATCATAGAGTTGTCTGTTGAGGATGTTTCCGGTTGATCCACTAATTAATGCTCCGTTGTTGAAGTCTACGGTTGAGGGTTTGTCGATGATGTAGATGATTTTGGCGTCGTCGTAGGAGCCTTGGGCCAACAAGGGGCCGCGAGCTTCATAGAGCGGGCAGTCTCTACAACTTGAGGGTTTGGTCATGTTTAAAAATCATCTTCTTCTTTAGGTTGCGGACTCAGCGCGTTATGGGTACCTAGTTGGCTTTGGAAGAGTTGCTGATACGCCTCAATTTGTGTAAGGACTTCAGAATTGTTTTGTTTTTGTTCTTGTTCTTCAACAATCAAACCCCACAACAGTGTGAGATATGTGATAGCGTCCACTATACGGCTTTCGATGCTTTCGTTAGAGAATGTGCGTTCACAGCGTATGTAGCTGTCGATGGAATCCAGGTGCTTGTCAAGATAGACTCCGAGAGCGACAAGAGGAGTGACTCCCTTGCGTTGGGCTGCACGTTTGAAGTTGGCCAATCTATCATTATCATTGTTGGCATACTCACGGCCTTTGGTTTCGGTGATCTTGAGTACTTTGTCAATTAGAGCAAGTTGGAGTTTGGAAAATTCTTCATGTGTCATCTAAGTGTCCTTGCGCCCAACAGGATCATATAAAAGATAAACAATACTCCCAAGAGAGCAATTGTTTGACTCATCGTTTCTCCATGAATTCGAGTTTGCCTTGCTTGGAAGTTTCTATGTTTTCTTCTGTTGGGATGGCGTCACGGATAGCTGATTCTACGCCATCAACACTTTCCAACATTGTTTCAAGCACGTCTGCTATGCGTTCAAGCACTGTGTTGAGGCGCGAGAATTCATAGAGTTCTGAGAATTCAGTGGGGGTCATTTTTGTTCCTCGTTATCTAGAGTGTGGATAATTGACAAAAGGTCTTGGATTACTTTGTTTTTGAAGATGGCACTGAAGTTGACACTGTGCGAGAGCAACATCAATGCTCGTGTGTGCATGTGTACTTGGCCTTCAAATGTATCCATGTAGAGATTGTAAGCTTCTTGCCATGGTACAGCGGTGTTAAATGGATTCTGTGTTGGTTGTTGTGGTTGGTCCATTGTTCTCCTAAAGTGTGTCGGGGCAGGGCAGGAAGGATTCGAACCTTCAACCTTCTGATTCAAAGTCAGACGCTACTACCATTGAGCTACTGCCCTTTAGGGTTAGTATTTCCCGTTGTGTGTGATTGCGCTGTTGCAATCCATTCGTGCTTCACGGAGCTTACGAATAGCTGTACTTCTGTCCGGGCACGCTGGAACTACTTTAATAATTGTACTAACGGCGTGCTTGAGGGCTTCTCTAACAAGCTCCCCCTTTTCCTTTTGGTTGTCATCCCAAGGATGATAAAGGAACATATCCTGTATGACACTGATTACATCATCTGTAAGTTCTGTTGCTCTTGTTATGTCCATATTTTTCCTTTCTAATTAGACTCACCAGTACCACCTACTCAAATCAAGGCACGGAGTAAAAGGATGAAGGAAACACCGAAGCCCTGTATGACTATTAAGTAGGTGGAACAGGTGAGTCTCCCCACCTGTGTGTCCACTATGCGTTTGTCACTGACAGTATAACCTCATGTTGTAGTAATCCCGACACTCCTTTCAATTGGATTTAGTGGACATTATGCTTTGCCAATTGGCAGATACTTTTTAACTTCGTTACGAAGATCGTCCTTGTCTTTGCCCCATGTGCCGTCATCAAGCTTCACGGGCTTGGGCTTCTGGATGATTTCTGCATACACTTCTGGCTTCGTGTTTAACACATCACGTTTAAGGTCGAAGCTTTTCTTAGTGAAGCGCAATGCGGCAAGCAGGCTCTTGGTTTTGCCAAGGCGTCCGTTGCGCTTTTTGATGGCGTCCGGATCACCCATGCGTGCGAGCTTTGAATCGTGCTCGCGTACAGCTTTGAGGCGTTCAAAGAACTTACGTCCTGCAAACTTCGGCGGACCCACCACGGTCCACTCAAGATCATAGTGCGGCTCATCTCCATGGCCGTCAAGGTCGTTGTTGGGGAATGAACGTTGCTTGTAGGCATCAAGACGGAGATGATAGACTCCCTTTGGCAGATTTTCCCCGAAGTCCTGTGCTTGGACAACATCATCCATGTCCATTGAACCATCAATGTCAATTTCTGGTCTTTCATCGTTGCCGAAGGGCACTTCATCAGCTTGTGCTGGTGCTACCGGCATTTCATCACTCATCAATTCGTTTTCAAGTACGTCTGACATTTTTGTGTTTTCTCCTATTTAGTGTGTTTTTGTAAGTTTTGAATCTTGCGTTTGCTGGATTCAATGTTATTACAGGCGTTTGTGAGAACGCTTGTAACAAGGTCTTGGATGCGCATGTTAAGATTGTCCGATGGTACAGTGGTACGGGTTTCTGCTAATGCCGCGCCTTGTCCTTGGATGACTACTATGTTAACATGTCTACCGTCCGGTGTCAAGTCTATTGTGATGTTAACTGTTTGTTGCACGCAAAGACTCCTGTCCATGAGAATATATCTTTTTACGTATTTCTTCCCCGTAGATTTGATCCATTAAAGTGCGCACATTCGGAGGATTGTAACTTTCCTTTATGCGTCCTGTACGGTCCTTGACTTCCCAGAAAGCCTCACTTTCTCCTATACGTTCAGGTTCACTGACCCACACTACTCTGTCTCCTAGGGTGCGCGCGTGCAACAGGATGTCTGTGGTGTGTAGCACTGCTGGAACCACCTTTCCAGCAACATTTACAGTGCCTTTGACGCTATGGGGTTTTTCGGGCTTCTTGCCCGCAGGTGTGTTTCTAGGGTCAGTTACGTAATCTTTGTCCACATATTCGGAGCATGTGAGATACACAAACACACCCTTGGTCCGGAGGTTGCGGTAGTAGCGCAATGCGGCGATGCTCTTGTCCTGCACAGCGGACCAGTATTTGGTTTCCATCTCATCCAGTGAATTCCCCGCACCTTTAGCGGCTGTCATGATTGAGCCTGTGTGCTCTTGGATACTGTCACACACCACAGAATTGTACGCCCGGTGGTCAATGTTGAATGCGTCTTTTTGCCACTGACTGTAGCATTCGTAGTCCATGTTGTCATAATTCACTACATCAATGTAAGGTGCTGGCTTAATACTGATGGTAGCTTTGATCTTTGGCGAAAGCAAGTCGAGTGATTGCTGGCGTTCCTCTTGGGTGTATGGGGTCCATTCTGAAGAGTCATGCTGACGTATACGTCTGATCCATGGAAGGATTGATGAGATGCCTTTGTCCCAGTTGTGCATTAGGATTGGTGGAGGGAGAGTGTGGATGGCGTTGGTTTTTTTGAGTCCTGGACCACCATAGATAGTGAAGCTCAAAGCCTCTTTGCCTGTGAGTGTGAGTAGGTCTAGAGGAATGGCCATTTAAGATTGTTCCTCAAATTCCCAATCATCATAGAATTCTTCGTCAACCATTATGGCGTTAGGAGGTTTTGATTTTCTGGCTTTAGGCTTTCCCACTATTGTAAAGTATTTCTTCAACTCTTCTACCTCAGACTCTTCAAGCCACAATGGAAAGTCGTTGTTGTTGTCGGACTTGAAGTCTAGGATGTAGATGTCTTTGCTTGGGACAGCGCGGATGCTCCGTATGCAAGTAAGATCAACTAAGTGCGGACCTATGTAGTGGAGCTTGGGTTTTGATGGTGTGGATTTTTTGGTCATGCTGAGCCTTATTTTGGTTTAAATAAAACTACTTCTGCACTTGAGTCTTTTTCATATTGCAATAATGTAACTGCAACATGTTTCGGATCATCACCTAGAATGGCTTGAATTATAAGACGTGGGAAAATATACCTTGGAGGATTTATAGAAAGCATCATATGCGTATTTCCACTCTTACTACGCCAAGTTGCAAGTAGCGAAAGACCGAATTGTTTTTGAAAAATTGCATACATTGCCTCAAACTGATTTACTGACTCTGGTGTGTCTAAGTCTAGAAGTAATGTATCGTTGTTTGCAATTATAAGATCACAATTAAATTCGTTGGCTTCGTTTTTTCTAGCTTCTATGTGTGGGTTTTGAGGATTATATCCTGTGTATAAGTCTATATCAAAGTCAAAGTTATTTTCCATTATTCTATTTCCGCTTCAAAACTTACTGTACAATCTATCCCAAATCTTCGTAATGCTTCTTTAATGTTATCTATTGTGTTTTCAATGGTGTTTTGAAAGTCACTTGGTATTTCTACGCGAAACACATATATCATGCTGGTGTTCCTGTGATTTGAATGAGTTGCTTCTGCCTAGCTTCATCGACGTAATCAAGGTCACGGGGCCACATTTCAAATGTGTATTCCTCTTGGTCATGATTGACACACAAGTCAAAATAGTCACATTTACGATTGTAGTTGAGACAGTGGCCACTCAGGGGAGACATGGGGAAGCTTCCTGTGAGGATAGAACGTTCCCACGAGTCGGCCCACTGTTTGAATTCACGCTCAAACCTCAGACAGTCCTGTTCTGAGCGTTCAAAGTTCTCCCTGTGCAACTTGATGTACTCTGATTGTCCTTTTTTGGTTCCCTCTTTGCGTTTGGCGTTCCATGAGTTTACCATGCCTTCAGATGGTTTGTACATGGCATTAAGCACAACTCCTTTGGGCTTTACTCCAAGGGTTTTCCACACGGCCCACACGTAAGCAGTGAGTTGGATGTCAAGGTACCACTGACCCCAGAACAAATCACCTAATCGCGCTGTGCCTTTGTGTTCTTGGAGCCATATGTTGCCCTCTTGTGTGATAATGCCGTCTGCCCGACCATAGAGTCTGTGTGGTTGCCAGCATGGACAGTCTTCGTCCATGTCTTTAAAATGCGGAGAACACACTCGTCCTTCACTTATAGCTTCTGGCGTAGGCATTCCCCAATGTTCTTCATAGTCCCAGTGCGTGGCGTTTTCATGTTTTATAATCTCTGTCCAGTGCAGGGTGATGTCGTTGTGGTGGCTGTTTGGAATGTCAACAATAAACTCGCATTCAGGTTGGAGTATTTGCATCCCTTTGTCTTGCCACTTGCTTTTGAATTCTTCTAGAAGGCATACAATCATGTCCCAGTGATTTTCTACTTCAAGGTCTAGGTTGATATCTAGGCCGGCTTTGTCTAGGTCTGCCTCGAAAGCGGCACGTGCGTTTTGGAGAGTGAGTTGCCAGTCACGGGTTGCTTGCCATGTTGCGAAGCCTTTGTGATATGCGGCTCCATCGACAAGGTTCATCGAGCGTTTGCCTTGCAGGTTGCGGTGATAGTTGTTGTACGCGGCCCGTGGACACTGCATGTACTTCTTGAGACGTGATATGTTGAGGTTCACAGTTTGGTCCCGTATGTCGTAATAAGCCACCACAACACAGCAATCACAGCTACAGCAACAATCACGGTCTTGATTGCCTGAGGCATTGGGATGTATGTGACAATCAGGTACACGATAAAACCGAAGATGCCCAGTTTGAGCAAAAGCAGTAGAAGATTATTTAGGTCCATTGATTTTCTCCCTGTCTGCAAAATAGAGCTTGGCGCGTGCGTAGGTGATGTCAAGAATCATGTTTGATCCATTGGGTTCAAAGTTTTGAATAAAATCATACAACAGAGATGTAAGTTTTACGTTGTCTGCTTTTTCTTGTTTGAGTTTGTCGGCTATTTCCCACTTGAGGTAACGTTCTTCTGGTCCGTTTGGTTCTTCCATTTGAGGTATTCCTTTTCCATTTGTTTGAAGTCACACAGAAATTGCGCCCGAGGACAGTGACGATAGTGATTGCACGCACCACAATACCGACAATGGTCTGAAGTTGGATCATGTTGGCCACACCAACATTTGATCTTACGCAATAGCGTCTTCATGCTTGTGCCTGTTGCTGTGCGCTAGAGTTTTGATAATAGATTGTTTTTCCTTTGTGGTGAAAGGGTTTACAGTATAAAACTCCCACATACGTCCAAAGTGTGTTTTCGTGTTGTTTGATCCAATTGCTGAACAGAACAATTTTAAACTAGATGATTCAAAAAATTCCTTGGAAAAAAACTTCTGTTCACTTGTGTGTATGTATGCGCAATATTTGATGCTGTAGGTGTATCCTAATTGGGTTAGAAGCTCATATTTGAGTTGTTCTTGCGTCATATGTTCTTCTCCATCCGCACGCCTATGCTGACGCCAAGATTGACCCCGTTGACGAAAGCGTTGTGTAGAGCCTCTTCAATAGCTGCGAGTTCATAAACACACAGTATAGCTTTGACGTTGGACTGTGATGCACTTTCTATTAATTTGTTGTCTTTGATGTCGCACATGAATGGATATTGAATGAGCCAAATAGCGTCTGGGTTGTTGTGATGTTGGCGAGATTCTTGTGCGATTTGTTGTATGGCTTCATCGAAGGTGAGCATGGTGTTCTCTATTGACATGTTAACATGGAAGGGTATTAGGTGCAAGACTTTAACCGTGATCAGGGCAGCAAGTTTTTTGGGTCATGACTTGAGTGCTGCTTGAGCTTCTTGCTCGATTTGATAGAGTGCGTAGTCCAGCTTTGTGGTGCCTTGCGGCCCCACGGCCTTATAGCTTTCATTTAACTTTCCATTCATTCCTACTTCAGCATATTGCGGACGATGCCAATAGGAATAACGCTTTACGCCCGCCTTGACGCCTTCCCAGTAGGCTTGTTTGACTTCGATGGACTTTCCTTCTTCAAGACCAATATTGTAAATTGTCATCATTCCTTCGACCATGTTTGCCCAGACGTCTGGGTCATTTGGATATGCCTTTTTGGCTATCTGAAGTGCGTCTTGTTCTGTGAAGGTCATTCTAACTCCTCGTAAGCTTGCCCAAGATGGTGTTTATTTCTTCGTAAGATACTTCCGTATCATCATCCTCAAGTACCCAGATTATATCTTGGTTTTTAATTTGACGTGAAAAGAATGTAAGTGCTTGGCTGATTATTTTAACTTCACGTCCTGACAGGACTGGAGATTTATAGTGTGACATGGATGTCCTTTCTAGGAGGGGAGGACGCCCTTTGATGTCTGGGCGTCCTAAGGTTTAGGGGATATTATCCCACGTATAATTTTCTTCTACGTCAAAGGTAGTAGCAAGTTTATGGATGGAGTATGTGGTTCCATTCTTCCATAATACGGTAGGACTCCATTGTTTGGCGATTACTTCCGCTAAAACCTTTGGGGCGTAGGCTGAGGTAAAGGCTCCTGAATCTGTATACTCCCCTTGGTCTACGTCTAGGAAATATGTCGATATAGTAACATATGGAAAATCTTCTCTGAGTAGCTCAAGTGCGTCTTCAGCATTATCCTGTTGTTGTTGATCCGTCCATTCAGTCTGGAACCAACCCCACTCGGTAGCCCACACTTCCCAATGTAAGAGTTTGTTATTCGCTAAAACTGTATGTGCTTTTTTTATGTCTGTAAAGTTACCGTCATCCATTTTATCTTCTCTGGCCGTACAACCTTCATCCATATAATCGTCACAATCATATGGATGAATTCCTATGGCGTCAAAGTTCTCAATGACTACATCGTCAACTCCATCATGGTCTAGGACTTCGGTTAAGAAATTTATACCATTTCCATACGTCCCTACACCAGCACCTAAACCCGTGATCCCGCCAAATGCTACTTTTACTTGCGGTACTCCATTTATGTTTGGTTTGATGGATTTTATTTTGGCTGCAATGGCGTTAGCCCAAGATACTTGTTGCTCTGCCGTGGAGGGATGGGCACTTTGACAAGTTGTATTGCTAGTGTTCCAAAAGTTATCTTCATTGATTTCATTACCGATTTCAACGTATTCTACATGGTCTTTAAATGCTTCCATCCATTCTCCATAGGCACGTACTTGTTCATTGAGCCATGTTAGAAAATCTGCATGGCTTGCACTACCGTTGCCCGGAACGTACGATGGACAATCCCCTGATCCTGTGTATCCATTAAGAGTATCTGGGGAATCATTGTGTAAGGTCCAAAGGACTTTGATTCCAGCGTTGGCGTATTCAACTACTTGTTCCTGATAGCGAGAAAAGTCATATTGTGCGTTTCCGTTTGCATCTAAGGACCAAAAGAGTGTAGGCTTGATAGCTTCACGTGAGATGTGCGCACCCAAAGAACGTGCGAGTTCTAAGCGAGTTTCTCTATCGGTGGGATTGCCGACGCCACTTAGTGCCTGATGGAAACCGTGCAAGATGGTAGGTCTATAGTAAGCGTTGTTATAGAGTGTTGGGGTGTCAGAGGCACCAGAAGTAACTTCATATGCAGGATTCTGGTTGTCTTTGAGATGCATAGTGTTACTGTGCGCAATGTAGCCAGTGTTGCTGATTTTGCGCGGAATGTATGAGATGTTTTGGTAGGTGTTGCGGATTTCTTTACTGTTTGCTCCCGCAAGATGTAATGCGTAGGTTGCGTCCCCTAGGATGTTACGAATGATAGTGTTTTGCACAAGAGCACTAGCGCCCGTAAGGTGAATACCACTACTGGAGGAAGCTATGATGCAGTTACGGATGCTTTGATTGCTTCCAGTGCCATTGACTGCTTTAGATGTTGCTCCGGTGGCGCTAAGGCCTTGGAGAGTAACATAAGTTCGTGAATTTATGTCTATAGCATAGTCTCGGCCCGGAGCTTGCACAAGACGTTTTGAAGTGTTCGGGTTAAGACTATCCTTAAGTCGAACATAAAGTAAATCTAAACCTGCATTGTAATAAAATGATCCTGGATTAGCGTTCACTTCAGCTACGGATGTACGTTTGACAAGAATGTTTTGACCGTCTAACACCACATCTTCAGGATCAATAGCCCTAGAGATTTTCCACACATTAGGAAAGTTAGCCGAGGGAGTTCTGAATATAATGTTGTCAATCTTTGCTCCTCCGTTTGTGGCAGTAGAACCATCATTACCAAGTTCTACCGAGAATTTACCTTCCAGTAAAGGGTTTTCTGAATCTACGGTGTCAATGTCCCAATCTGTAAGGTCTTCAGAACCTGACCAATAACGTACTCGAATTTGTACACCATCTACGACGTTTTCAACCAAGGCTCTGATGTTGAACGAGGCTCCAGCATCTGTAATACCTGTATACGCTAGAATTGTTGCTGTACCCGCGACAACTTTTTCCAAATATAACGTGTCTGCGGAGTACGAGCCATCTACTGCGCGGATGTAAAAGATACGATAATGCGTGTCATCGGCATCATTGTTACGGATGCGAAACCCAAACTGGCGTCCGGTGTTTTGGGTGTTAGACCATTCAGCATACGCTTCAATGTTGGCTGTTGTGCTAGCGCCAAAGTGGGCTTTACCATACTGCCAATCTGTTGTGACTTGACAAACCGACCCGTCTGTGTCGTAGCCTCCTGATCCGTACGTCCATGCTCCTCCTGTAGTAGCTGTACCCCATGTGTTTGAATCGTTACGATTACAATTATCTTCTGCTAGAGTGGACGGAGTAACACTAGCCGTAGTCCATGTGCCAGTGAGTAAATCAAAACCTGTGATTACTGGCCTTAATAATGAAGTAGCTCCATATCGACTGAATACAACCGGATTAGTTGCTGCTGGTGTGCCACTGATAGATGGAACTACAAGTTTTTCGCGCCACGTCTGCCCGCTCATGAAGAAAACCCTGTCGCCGTATGCTAATGAAACACCATTGACTTGTGATACGGTTTTAAACGGAGTATCTTTAGATGTGCCATTGTTGCCAGCTTTTCCTTTTACTTTATCTACGAAGTAATCAGTTCCAAAAATGGAACTTACACTTATGATAATAAGAATACAAATACGCTTAAGCATTTTTGTCCTTTGTGTTGGATTG
>Ga0079218_10000344_pt1 | contig 13252 bp, 7 predicted proteins | sample NCCompost_FD_77181 | JGI IMG/M metagenome (GOLD analysis project Ga0079218, IMG submission 77181) | Agricultural soil microbial communities from Utah to study Nitrogen management - NC Compost | ecosystem: Environmental > Terrestrial > Soil > Agricultural land | place: USA: Utah | collected... | reverse complement strand
TCGCCGAGGCAACGAGACCCGTCGGCGCAGGCGGCGGATTGCCGGAACCCGCGACTGTAAAACTCCACACCGGACCGCTGGCGGTCATGTTCGCCATCGTCTTTCCGACGACGCGCCAGTAGTAAGTTTCGCCCGGCACTAGAACCGGCAATTGATATGTTTCAGGCGTGCCTGGTCCGGGAAATCCAGTGGTCAGGTTTGCCGTAAGCAACGGAGGATTGGGATCGGTGCCGAAATACAGATCGTATTTCCAGGCGAAAAATCCTCCTTCCCATCTGAGCGTTACCTCTGGTGACGTGACCACCGCAGAATTCAACGGCGAAGGCGTTACCGGAGCGTCCGGTGGTAACGGCGTAAAGGCCTGATACTCCGCGCTGGAGTTCCACTTCCTGTCAAAATGCGTAACCAGGTTAGTGAACAACGCGGGCTTTTGGGTGAAGTAGTTGTGTTCGTCCTGCGAATCGGAGGACGGCACACTCATGTTCGACGAGCCGAAGATCGCCATTCCCTTTCCATGAAGCAGGACCAGTTTCTCGTGTGTTAGGCCGAGGTGGACTCGGGTCTTGATCTGCGCCCCGGCCATGTACATGCGATCGATGTTGTACGAATGCCTGAAGTAGGTCGTGGTGCGATAGGTCTCTGGTTCTTGCAGGATTCGTAGTGGCACTCCCCGGTTCATTGCTGCGATGAAAGCATCGGCATGGCGATCGTCTGTGTTGCGGAAAATAATAGCGTCGATCTTCTGCGTTTCCTGGTTGTAGTTCTGCACTGACCGATTGGCAAAGCTCTCTTCGGGCGGAAAGTTGATCTCCGGATCTTTCGGAAAGATCGGATACTTGCGGGTGAGCGGGCCGCTGATGTTCGCGTAGTCCGCAAAACGAGTCGTGTCGATCCACTTATCGTCATATTTGGTTTTGAAGCTGTTAACGACTGAAGAATTGTCGGTAAAGAAGACCAGTTCGTCGATGTAATTGCTGAAAGGCACCGTGGGCACAAAGTTCTGCGGTCCGTAGTTGGCGGCGCTGAACTGAACCTTGTTCTGACCGACAAACAGCATCATCTTCCAGTGCAGGACGCCGCCCGTGACGACGTTTTTGCGCATGGGAATGCCGGCGGCGGCGAGATCGTTGAGTACCTGCGTATTGATGGGATGGTTGATGTTGGCACGCGGATCGACCAGCACCCTCACCGGCACGCCAGCCTGGAACTTCTCGATTAACTTCGGCACATACGACGTGTCGTCCATAAACCAGAAAGCGACGTCGATGCCGACGGTTTCATTGTCAATCAGTTGCCAGATTGGTGAACGGCAGTCTTCAAAGGCGGTGTCGCAGAGGCGATCCTGGCCCAACGCCGGAGCGGCGACAACGAATAAAAGTATGACAAGGAGAAAGGACTTGTGTGCGAAACCTGCTCTGACCACGATGTTCACCTCAGTATTCGACCTAATTCTTGCAATGGTCCTTAACGCGGCTATCGGACCGGCGACCGAGGAGAGAGGTGCCGCTTCAGCATAATGCTCCGCACGTTTTTGTGTGGCAGAGACTCTAACTCAGACTCAGACACACATCAAGTTTTAGACAGAGCTGTCTGATACTCAGACACTCTTTCGCCGGCGTTAACTCAACTCAGTACAGCTTCGTCGAATCCTCCTTTGCGCAGATCGGGTTAATTACGCGGAAGGTCCAACAATTCATAGAGCTCTTTCACGGCGAGCGCCGTTGCGTTACCCGGACTATGAAACAAATCTGAGGCCACAACTTTGCGCGTCTCAGATTTCAAACCCGGCTCTCCCAAACTTCGTTCCACAGCCGCGAGCGTGTCGTTGACTGTCCTCACGCTCAGCGACGCGTCTGCCAGTAACTTCACGTATTCCGGATTGACGTTCGCCTGTTCTAAAAGCTTCGGTACTTCAATTCGCACCAAAGGCCGATCCAGCAACAGATACTCAAAACCGATCGAACTGTGATCGGTGATCATGACGTCCGCCGCTGCCAGATACGGGCATGAATCGCTACTCGTTGCGAGGTGTCCACCGCTCTCTCGCAACAGCCGGCCAAACCTGGAAACCCAATCAACACCGCCCGAATTCGCTTCCTGCGGGTCGTGCGAACGGTCATGAAGCTTCACGATCACGGCGTAGCCGGCGGCGACCAGACGTTCGACCAGTTCCTGACCCATCGTCACCAGCGACGAGTGTGCAGACCACGTCGGCGCGTACAAAACCACTTTTCGCTGCGGATCCAGGCCCAGTTTTTCCAACACCGCGTCTCGCGAAAGAGAACCGTCTACGAGACAGTCGACTTTTGGCATTCCCACCAGCCGGGCGGCAGGGCTGTCAGCGTCAATCGCCCCAACGCGAATAAAGTTCTGGAGCCGTCTTCGATTTATAAAGAACAAGCGGTCCCAGCCGCGCGCTGACTGTTCCGGCGTGTCGTAAACGTTGGCATACTTGCCCGCGACACCGTGAAACATCTGCACGCGCCGAGTGCCGCGCGGCAGCGCCATCCAGATGAAATCCGCGGCCAGACAGGCGTCGAATTTCATCAGTCTGGCTTCCGCCGAGCGAAGCACTACCAGCCCGTCTTCAGCCTCGCTGTAAACGTCAGCCTCGCGCGACGCGCCTTCGCTGGTCGTGAAAAAGAACTTCACCCGCGCGTCGTTCGCCATGCGGCGGTAAACGGGCGCCATGACGATGTAATTCATCGGCGCACGCACGTACACCAGCACTCGACGGACGTCCGGGTCCCGCCATCGCTGCCATTTCGTATCGCAATCCTGAACGAACCGGGTTATGCGGCTAAGGTTCATCTCAGAGCTGCTTTACGGCAAAACCGGCGCGGGATCGCGAACTTCACTAAACTCTTCACCGCTCACAGCCAACTCAGGAACTATCTCTGCCACTGCCCGCGCATAGTCTTCAGGGAAATCAATCTCGATCCACGGATGACCGTTAGTGCTAATCGCGCGCAGCGGCCGCATCAAGGCAAACTCACCAAACGCACGTGGCGCCCAGGCCTTTTGATTACCCGCCGCGACCAGCTCATCCATCTTTTCGATCAAAAGCGTGGCGCCCGAAGGTCCAAACTTTACGATGCCGACATTCTCTCCATCAGCTTCGGCCGGATCCATTTGTTTCGAAATATCGACGACGCGGCCATCCTGAACTTTCACCTTCATCTCTTCCTCGCCGAGTGTCGCGCGCGGTTGGTAAGAGATGAGTAAGGCGTCTTCGTGCTCACTCGAAAGGAGATCCACCAGCATCTGCGTGTGAAACAGCACATCTGCATTCAGCACGACGAACCCGTCAGACAGCAGATCGCGGGTCAGCCAGAGCGAGTACAAACTGTTCGTTTCTGCGTGCAGTTCGTTTTCAACGTATGACACGTTCGAGCCGCAGCGCTCGCGGACGTGCTCGCCGCCAAAGCCAATCACGACTGTGATGTCGTCGATGCCGGCGGCCTTCAATACCCGTATTTGTCTTTCAATCAACGATACTCCGCCGACTTCAAGCAGACACTTCGGATAGTCGCCACGAATTGTGTCGAGTCGTTTACCTTTACCTGCCGCCAGTATGATTGCTCTCATGTATGCGGTCCGACGCTCCGATTCTTCCAACGCTGCTTGAAGATGCCTGCATAAAACCATAAGCGCAATTCGTGCTCAAAAGAGGCCACCGGTTCTCTATGAATCGATTCCCGGATCATCTTCGACAACGAACGCTGAAAACTTCGATACAGGTATCGCGGCACGCCGGCAATATGCGGCACTTTCGAAAAGTCCATCTCCGAGTGATCGGGCGCTTCCATGTCAACGCCGAGCTTCTCGTAAAGAATCGCGCGGCTGATCCCGTGCCAGTAGAGCCAGCGGCGGAAGTACTTTTTCGTTAGCCGGTCGGCGGGGACGACGTGATGGACCACCATTTCGGGAATGTAAAAACCGCGAATCCCCGCATCCCGGGCGCGTAGATGCCACTCCCGGTTCGCCTGGTTGCGCAGTGTTCCGGCCTTTCGTCCAAGTCTGTTGTCAAATAATCCGGCGCGCGTGAATGCGTCGCGGCGCGTGACCTCATTGACGCCCAACGGCCACGGCACGCCGTTGACGCCAAACTCGACAGGCTGGTCACCGAGATCGAGCAACGCGATCACTGCCCAGTGCATTCCCGGTCTGTCCGGCAGCCAGCGGGGACGCGGTCCGCCCCAGACCGGAAGTACCTTGCCGCCGACAAAGTCGCAATTGAAACGTTCCAAACCTTCGGCCGCGCGGTCGAGCCAGTCGGGTTCGGCGAAGGCGTCGTCGTCAGTTGTCGCGATGATCTCGCCGCGAGAGGCGACAATCGCCTGGTTGAGTGCGGCAAACTTTCCCTGCTCGGCTTCGAAAAGGTAGCGAAGCTCTACCGGAAAGTTCTTCGCTGCCTCTTCCACGACTGCGCGGGTGTGATCGGTCGAGTTGTTGTCGACAACGATCAGCTCCCATTCGGCTTCAGTACGAAGCTTGGCCTGGCTCGCAAGTGTCTCGCGCAGACTGTCAGCGCGATTGTGCGTCGAGATAATTACCGAGAACTTCATTAGACCTTGTATTCTTCCTGAACGCCGAAGGCGTTGGCAAGTTACACCCCGGGGTTGCTTCAACCCTGGGAACTCTACATGCACAAGCCAAACGCTGAAAGCGTTGGCTGATTGCGACGGCAGCGTTCGCCAACGCTTTCAGCGTTAGATGGCAACGGTCCTCTTTCCCAGGGTTGAAAACAACCCTGGGCTGAAATTTGTAAACGCCTGCGGCGTTCTTGAAGAAAAACGTTATACACTCTGGCGCGGCGCCTTGATGAATCTCCAAAAGATCAGGAATGCCAGTCTTCAGGAGTTGCGCGTCCGCGCGGCTCAGCGCGTCGCAGCGTTCCGGGAGCGGCGTGGCTGGTCAACGCTCGCGACACTTCCTTCCGACGGCACACTTCGCTCATTACTCAATATAGGAAACGTCGATTTCCTCGAATATTTCCGATTACGGTCGGAGCCGCGTTTCTTTGCCGATCCCCGCGAGGCCGCGGCGGAGTTCAAATCGCGCTGGCCGGACGCCTCGCAACAGCTCATCGCACAGGCCGATCGCATCACCATGGGCCGGTTTGACCTTCTCGGCCTGCGAGACCTGAGTTTTGGCGATCCCGTCGACTGGCACTTCGAGCCTGTTGCGAACAAGTGCCTCCCGCGTGTGCATTGGAGCAAGCTCGACTACCTCGATGCCGAACTCGCCGGCGACAAGAAGATCATTTGGGAGTTGAACCGGCACCAGCACTTTGTACGGCTAGGCCAAGCCTATTGCCTGACCGGCGAACCACGATTCAGTCACGTTTTTGCCAACTACCTTGGGTATTGGATGGAAGACAATCCGCCGAAGCTGGGCATTAACTGGGCGAGTAGTCTTGAAGTTGCGTTCAGGTCGATCTCGTGGTTGTGGGCTCTCGAGCTCTTCAAGTCTTCGCCCGGTTTGACGTCAGATCTGCTGAAACTGGCGCTAAAGTACCTGTATCTGAGCGCCCGCCATCTCGAATCGTATTTATCGACGTACTTCAGTCCCAACACCCATCTCACGGGCGAAGCGCTCGGGCTCTTTTATCTCGGCACTCTGTTGCCGGAATTCAAAGAAGCGAAACGGTGGCAGGAAACCGGCAGCCGCATTCTGATCGAAGCGCTTCCAGTGCACGTGCAGGAGGACGGCGTCTACTTCGAGCAGTCGAGTTACTACCATCGCTACACCACCGATTTTTACATTCACTTCCGGCAGCTCGCGCGCGCGAACGGCTTCGCGCTGCCAAACGAGGTTGATAAAGCGCTCACGTTGCTTTTGGACCACTTGATGTACATCACGCGTCCTGACGGCACGACTCCGTTATTTGGAGACGACGATGGCGGGCGGTTAATGCCTTTAGATCAGCGGCCGCCGAACGATTTCCGCGCCACTCTAGCAACCGGCTCTGTGCTGTTTAATCGTGGCGATCTGAAATTCGTAGCGGGAGACGCCACTGAAGAGTTGGTGTGGTTACTTGGTGTAGACGGCCTGCGCCAATTCGATTTAATCGAGGCTCGCGCGCCAGTGAAACTGTCCCAATCCTTTGCCAACGGCGGTTACTTTGTGGCGCGTGACGGCTGGAGCGAGAGTTCCACCTACCTGCTCTTCGACTGCGGTCCGCACGGCGCACTCAACTGCGGCCACGCGCACGCCGACGCTTTGGCGATCGATCTCGCCGTGAACGGCCAAACGATGCTGGTCGATGCAGGCACCTACACCTACACCGGCTCAAAAGAACTTCGCGACTGGTTTCGCAGCTCGCAGGCACACAACACAGTCACCATCGACGGCGAATCGTCTTCAATTCCGGAAGGCACGTTTTCCTGGAAGACAAAAGCCGCCTGCACACTCAAAGCATGGATCACCACCGACCGATTTGACTTCGTTTCCGGCACCCACGACGGCTACAAGCGCCTCGCGGATCCGGTCACCGTCACCCGCAGCATCCTGTTCCTCAAAGGCGACTACTTCATCCTGCTTGATGGTTTTAAATCCACGGCCGAACACCGTGCGGATGTGTGGTTTCACTTCAATCCCTCCACCGAAACGCGCCTCGAAGCGGGCGTGATACGCGAAACACAATCTGGCTTCAACATCCAATGCTTCGGTAACGGCCACTGGATAGAGGAAGAAGCGTGGGTTTCGTACTGTTATGCTCAGAAGGAGGCGACGCCTGCCTATGCTTTCTCCGCCAGCTTCCGCGGCGAGAGTGAGATCGTCAGCTTCCTGCTGCCGTGGCAGAACGGAATCGAGTTGACCGTGACGGAAATCGAGGCGCAAGGCGAGACTTTTCTGGGGCGTGCTTTCGTAGTCTCTGGGGCAAAGACTCTGGATCTTGTTATGATTCGCCCCACGGACTGGCTTTGGGTCAGGTACTTGAACGATAAAGTGCAGGAGATGGTCACGGTTCCTGAGAGAAGCGTGACAACACAAGAGTTAGAAAGCCTCGACTCCCTGCTAAAGCAATATGTGCGGCATTAACGGAATAGCCTACTCCAGCCGTTCGGGACGAACGGTTTCGCGCGCGCTCCTCGAAAGAATGCGCGACGTGATCACCCATCGCGGCCCCGACGACGAAGGCATCTTCATCGATCGAAACGTTGGTCTCGGTCATCGTCGCCTGAGCATCGTCGACGTTGCCGCCGGTCATCAACCGATGACCAACGAAGACTCAACGCTGCACATCACCTATAACGGCGAGATCTACAACCACGCCGACTATCGCCAGTCACTCGAAGCCGGCGGCCACGTCTACCGCACTCACTGCGATACCGAAACGATTCTCCACCTTTACGAAGATCACGGCGCCAGTTGCGTGGATTACCTGCGCGGCATGTTTGCCTTTGCGATCTGGGACCAGCGCAAACGCGAACTGTTCATCGCGCGCGACCGTCTCGGCGTGAAGCCGCTCTACTACGTTCACACTGACGACGGCTCGCTCTATTTCGGTTCGGAGATCAAAACGCTGCTCGAAGCCGGCGCCGTTAAGCCGGAGATTAACTACGCCGTTCTCTCCGACTATCTCGCGAACCATGCACCGTCCGGCGAAGAGACACTCTTTCGCGGCGTCAAGCGCCTGATGCCGGGACATCATATGCTCTGGCGCGATGGCGAAGTTCGTATTCAACGTTACTGGGACGTTGACTTCTCGAAAGACACCAGCAGCACGCGCGACGAAAAAGCTTACATCAGCGACTGGACTGAACTCTTTCGCGAATCGGTTCGCCTGCGATTGATGGCGGACGTGCCACTCGGCATGTTTCTTTCAGGCGGCATCGACTCATCCGCAATTGCCGCGATGATGAGCGGCATGGTGAGCGAGCCGATTAAGACGTTTTCAGTCGCGTTCGCCGAGCGTGAAGCAAACGAGTTGGAGTATGCGCGGCTCGTCGCGGAAAAATACAAGACAAACCATCACGAGATCGTCGTCACGCCCGAACAATTCTTTGCGGCGTTGCCGCAACTGGTCTGGCACGAAGACGAGCCGTTGGCCCATCCGTCGAGTGTGGCGCTCTACTTCGTTTCGAAACTCGCCTCCGAGCACGTGAAGGTCGTGCTCACGGGTGAGGGCAGCGACGAACTGCTCGCGGGTTACGGCCGTTATCACCGCACCACTTTGAATCTCGCGCTCGGACGTCGTTATCACCAGATCGCGCCGGGATTTCTTCGAGACGCGATTCGACGGCAGATCGAAAAACTCGAACCCGCTTCGCGTGTGCGACACAAGTTAATGCGCACGTTCCTGGTGTTGTCGCCCGAGTTGGAAAGCATCTACTTCGACAACTTCGCAGTCTTCCCGGCGCCGATGCAGCAGCACATGTTCACGCAGCGCACTACCGAGCAGATCCGCGCGATCGATCCTTACGTGGAGCTGCGCAAACTACTCGAGCGCACCAAAGGACTCTCGCTGCTCGACGGACTGTTGTATGCCGACATCAAGACCTATCTCCACGAACTGTTGATGAAGCAGGACCAGATGAGCATGGCGACGTCAGTCGAGAGTCGCGTCCCTTTCCTCGATCACAAGCTGGTTGAATTCAGCGCGAAGATGCCGGAGAACATGAAGCTGCGCGGCGCGACGACGAAATACGTGCTGCGCGAGAGTATGAAACACGTCTTACCCGAGAAGATTCTCTCACGCAGCAAGATGGGCTTTCCGGTGCCGATCGGCAAATGGTTCCGTGGGCCATTCAAGTCGATCGTAGATGAGTACGTGTTGAGCGATCGCGCCTTGTCGCGGGATATCTTTGCCGCTGATTTTGTGCGCGCGTTGGCAGCGCGGCATCAAGCCGGCGAAGACCACTCGGAGCGGCTCTGGGCGCTCGTGAATTTTGAAATGTGGTTGCGAAGGTTCTTCGACGTCGAGGAACTGCCGGCGGGCGAACCGGAGCTGGAAAAGAGTTTGGCGGGAGTCGGGTAGACTCTCATCTTGATGAAGATTCTATGGCTGAAAACGGAACTGCTACATCCCGTTGACAAGGGCGGGAAAATTCGTACTTACCACCTCCTAAAGCAGCTCAAATCCGACCACCACATCACGTATCTCACACTCGACGACGGCAGCGCGCCCGCGGAAGCAGCCGAGCAGGCGAGCGAATACTGCCACGAGTTGATCCGCATTCCACACGTGACGCGCGAAAAGTTCTCCACCGGCTTTTACGGGGAACTCGCGCTCAACATGGCGTCGTCGCTGCCGTACGCAATTCGAAAGTACAAATCGCCGGCAATGACCGCGGCCATTCGCGAGCTCGTCGCGAAGAACGATTACGACGTGATCATCTGCGACTTTCTTGCGCCGGCGGTGAACCTGCCGCGTGGACTTCAGTGTCCCGTCGTGCTGTTTCAGCACAACGTCGAAGCCGCGATCTGGAAACGCCATTATGAAGTGCAGAAGAATACGGCCAAGCGGATCTATCTAAGCTGGCAGTGGCTGAAGATGCAGCGCTTCGAAGGCAGCATTTGCCGGCGTGTAGATCGTGTCATTGCGGTTTCAGACGCTGACGCCGAGACGATGCAGAAGGATTACCGGATCGAAAAGGTGTATCCGATTCCGACCGGCGTTGACGTTGAGTTCTTCCGGCCGAATGCTGCCGCCACGCCGGCGCCGAACAGTCTGGTGTTCACAGGCTCGATGGACTGGCTGCCGAACGAAGATGGAATCAACTACTTCAACGATGAGATTTTGCCGCTCATTAAAAAGTCGATTCCCGGTGTGACGCTGACAATCGTCGGACGTAATCCCTCGCGAAAACTTCTCGAACTTGCGCAACGCGACTCGTCGATCATCGTGACCGGCAGAGTTGACGACGTGCGGCCTTACATGGAACGGGCGGCGGCTTACATCGTGCCGCTGCGAATCGGAGGCGGCACGCGATTGAAGATCTATGAAGCAATGGCGATGGAGAAACCAACGATTTCGACCACGGTCGGCGCCGAAGGTTTACCATTGCGCGACGGAGTTGAGTTGTTACTCGCAAATGATCCGAGGGCGTTTGCGGATGCGGTGCTGAAAGTCCTGACCGACGCGAACTTCGCGGCACAACTCAGCAAAAACGCAGCGCAACTCGTAAGACAGAACTTTGGTTGGGACCGCGTTTCAGCAATTATGGCTGAGCTTTGTGAGGCCGTCGTTGTCGATCGCCAAACCGCGGGATTGCGGGCGTCTCGTCTGCACGTGACAAATAGTGCGCTGCCGTGAGTCGCTGACTCCCACTGACGACACAATCATGCCAAGCGGGTTGAATAAACGCTTATTACCTCCACTGCTCGTGGTGTTGTTATTCATCGCGGCGATGGGCCTCACGAACGCCCATTTCATGGCTGACACCGGCGGCTATGTCGTATCGATTCTATCCTTCGCTGGAGTAGACGAATACGTTGGCGAGAACCCAACGGTGCGGGACTATCGAGCACAGAATTCCTTTTGGGATTTCGGACACTTGCTTTGGCGTCCACTCGCCGTGTTGCTCTACAAGGTCTTACTTCCGATTTCCAGTTTGGTGGTTGGTCCCCACCCCGCTGCCAACGTGCTTTTTCTGTTGATGTCGGTGAACTTCATCGCCGGGCTGGTGACTGCGATCCTGCTTTACGCTTTGATCGAAACGCTCACAAGCCGGACATGGCTGGCTGTTTTCGTCACCGGTTGTTTTATCCTCTCACACGGAATTCTAAACTTTACGCAAACAGGCAGTTCGTACATTGCGGGACTGGGTTTTCTTACAGTCGCCCTTTATCTGCTGCTGAAAGACAAAGGTGATCTACGTCCGCGCACAGCGATCCTCGGCGGTTTGGCTTGTGCGGCGGCGGTAACTCTGTGGGTTCCGTATGTCCTCGTTGTTCCGGCAACGATCGTTGCGCCATTGGTCTTGCTCGGGTGGAGGAGAGCGCAAACGCGGTCAGTGATTTATGCCGGAGTTACGTTCCTCGCGGCGACCGGTATTGCTTACCTCGCGGTGATGTTGGCGGTGGGGATTCATACGCCGTCCGATTTTCGCGACTGGATCGCAGCTTCTTCGCACGGCGTACAAATTTCCGGTTTAGCCCGCATGTTGTTTGGCTTCCCTCGTTCGTTCATACATCTGGGCAACGATGGGGTTCTGTTCAAACGATTTCTGTTGCACGATCCATTCAATCCGGTATCGGCTTTCGATCTTGTGAGGGCAAGTCTTTGGAAGCTGGCGCTCTTTTATCTGATGATGGGTTCCGTCGTGGTGGGCCTGCTGGTCTCATCCAGCCGCCGGATGTTGGCGTTACTGTTATTGACTACCGCGCCATTACTGTTATTTGCGATCAGATTTGACGGAGGCGCAATTGAGCGCTATCTACCGTTGTATCCCGTAATCTTCATCGCGCTAGCCTGGAACCTTGGCAGTGCACAGGTGCCGCGCCTCTGGAAGATCATGCCGATTTTGTTTCTCAGTTTGGCCGTGCTGGTAAACTCAAGTGTGATGGCGCGCCCGGTTTTGAATAAGCAGAACGAGAAAACCCTGACGCGACTGAACGGCGTGCTTCCGCAGTTGAAACCAAACAGTTCGCTCGTCACCAGTCATTTGCAGGATGATCTGGTGAACTATCATGCGAGTTTCCCCTTTGAACCAGTCAATCTCAACAAAACCTATCGAGTTTATGCCCTTGTTTGGCTGAATGTGGACCAGGCAGGCCGGTGGCAACAGGAGTTTGCCAATCATGCGCTGAAAGCGTGGGCCGAAAACGGAGACGTCTGGCTCTCAACACGCTTGTTTAGCCCCAAGCCGGAAGCGAGCTGGAACTGGGTGGAGGGTGACGATCCGCGCCTGCGCTGGAACGACCTTCCGACCTTTTTTGCCAAACTGCAAACGTGCGGCGCGACCACGGGCGGTGATGGTTTTGTGCGGTTGAGTCAATCGGAAGCGAACATTGGTTTTCTAAAATCACAAACGAATCAAGCAACGATTCATTCTGTTTCGACAAAGGACTGTAGATGAAACTGAGTATCTTCGGACTAGGGTACGTTGGTTCTGTTTCGGCAGCATGTTTTGCGCGCGACGGCCACGAGGTGATTGGGGTCGATGTAAATCCGACCAAGGTTGAGATCATCAACAGCGGTCGCAGCCCCATCGTAGAGCCGCATCTCGAAGAGTTGATCTCTGAAGCCGTCACGGCCAAACGTCTGCGCGCAACGACCGACGCAGCCGAAGCGATCGCGAATTCCGACGTCTCCCTGGTATGCGTGGGAACGCCCGGCAACGTCAACGGCAGTCTCGATCTCACGTACATCAAGAATTCATGTAAGGAGATCGGCGTCGCGCTGGCTTCGATCGATCGACATCATGTAGTGGTTGTTCGCAGCACTCTTCTCCCGGGCAGCATCGAGCGGCACGTCATCCCGACTCTCGAAGTTTATTCAGGCAAGCGAGCAGGCAAGGACTTTGGTGTTGCCATCAACCCAGAGTTCCTTCGCGAAGGTACGTCTGTTTACGATTTTGATAATCCGCCATTCACGTTGATCGGGGCCGACGAGGAACAGGTGGCGTCGCTGGTGGGCCATCTTTATTCCCGCCTGGACGCGCCGTTGTTTACTTTGCGAATCAAGGAAGCGGAGATGGTGAAGTACGCGTGTAACTGCTTTCACGCGCTGAAGGTGGCGTTTGCCAATGAGATCGGAAACATCTGCAAGCCCCTGGAAGTCGACAGTCACCGCGTGATGAATGTCTTTTGCCAGGACACGAAACTGAACCTCTCTCCTTATTACCTCAAACCCGGTTTCGCTTTCGGCGGTTCGTGCCTGCCGAAGGACCTGCGCGCCATAACGTACAAAGCAAAGGAACTCGACGTTGACATTCCGCTGCTGAGCTCAATTCTGTTCAGCAATGAGCGCCAGATCGAACGCGCCATCAATATGATTTTGAGCACGGGCCGCAAGCACATCGGCGTTCTTGGCCTCAGTTTCAAGCCAGGCACCGACGACTTGCGCGAAAGTCCGCTGGTGACCGTTATCGAGCGGCTGCTGGGTAAGGGACTAAAGGTAACGATTTACGATCGGCACGTTCATCTCGCTCGCCTGTTCGGCGCGAACAAGGAATATATCGAACGAGAAATCCCGCACATTTCCGAGTTGATGCGCCCCGAGCTTGAAGCAGTTGTGAATGCCAGCGAGGTGATCGTTATCGGAAACAAGTCGGAAGAGTTTTTGGGAATTAAGGATTTG
>Ga0079218_10000343_pt1 | contig 13266 bp, 14 predicted proteins | sample NCCompost_FD_77181 | JGI IMG/M metagenome (GOLD analysis project Ga0079218, IMG submission 77181) | Agricultural soil microbial communities from Utah to study Nitrogen management - NC Compost | ecosystem: Environmental > Terrestrial > Soil > Agricultural land | place: USA: Utah | collected... | reverse complement strand
GAGGCGATAGGCGAGATCGGTGAGCGTGCCGACGAGGAACGTCCGGAGGAACTGGAGCCCGATCGCCACGACCAGCGGGGAAAGGTCGAGACCGCCGATCACCACGAACGGCAGCACGCGACGGACGCGCGCGAGCAGCGGCTCGGTGGCGCTCCGCACGAAGCGCACGATGGGATTGTACGGATCGGGATTCACCCAGGACAGCAGGATCGCGATCAGCAGGACGAACGAGTAGAGATTGATGAGGCCGTCGAGCACGCCGGCTAGCGCCAGCGTGAAGTTGCGCAGCAGCGAGCCGCCCATCAGGACACGGCCAGCTCACGCGCGCGCCGCGTTGCGGCGTCGATCGCAGCGATCACGGCCTCGCGGAAATGATGCGTCTCGAGCGCGCCGAGCCCCGCGAGCGTCGTGCCGCCGGGAGACGTCACCATCTCGCGCAGCTCGCGCGCCGACATGCCGCTTTCCGAGAGCATGGCGGCCGCGCCCGTGAGCGTGGCGTGCGCGAGCTGCGTGGCGAGGTTCTGCGCCAGCCCGCCGCGCACGCCGCCTTCCATGAGGCACTCGGCGAAGTAGTAGACGAAGGCGGGCCCGCTGCCGGACACCGCCGTCACGGTGTCGAGCAGGTCTTCGCCCGTGATGGCGATGGCCTCGCCCACGGCCTTGAAGAGCTTGAGGGTCTGCTTCAAGTCGACGTCGGTGGCGTGCGAGCCCGCCACCGCCACCGACACGCCGCGCCCGACGAGCACGGGCGCGTTCGGCATGACGCGGACGACGCGCGCCTGCCCGCCGAGGCCGGATTCGAGACGGCGCAGCGGAAAGCCGGCGGCGATCGAGACGAAGAGCTTTCGGGGCGTCACCTCGGGCCGGATCTCTTCCAGCACGGCCGCCATGCTCTGCGGCTTGACGGCGAGGATGATCGTCTGTGCCTCGCGGACGAGTTGGCGGTTGTCACGCGTGCCGTCCACCTTGTGCTGCCGCTTCAAGCGGCGAACCTGGCCCTCGACCACGTCGCTCACGACGATGTCGACCGGCTTGTAGCGGGCGGCCCGCAACAAGCCCCGGATGAGCGCTCCGGCCATGTTGCCGGCTCCGATGAAGCCAACCTTCTTCATGACCCCTCCCGCCAGGCCGCGCGCCCTCGCGTACCGAACAGCACCCGCCCGAGCCGCAGCATCGTCGCCCCCTCCTGAATGGCGGCGACGAAGTCATCGCTCATTCCCATAGACAAGTGGGGGAGTTCAACCCCGAGCAGGCCCCGTAGCATATCCCGTACCTCGCGTAATGTCTTGAAATGGCTCCTGACCTGCTCGGGCTCCCCCACCGGGGCTATGGTCATGAGCCCGTCGAGCAAGAGCCCGTCGAGGCCGACCACCTCCGTTGCCAGCGCCGCCGCCCCGTCGGGCGCGACACCATGGCGCGCCCGGCCAGGAGCCGTGTTCACCTGGAGCATGACCGGCAGCCTCCGGCCGAGCGCGGCCGCCTCGCGGGCAAGCGCCCGGGCCGTATGCGCCTCGTCGAGCGAATGGACGCGATCGAAGAGCCGAGCCGCGAGCCGCGCCTTATTGCGCTGCAGGCTGCCGATCAGGTGCCAACGCACGCCCGCGACCGTCCGTGCCTGCTTGTCCCGCGCCTCCTGGACGTAATTTTCGCCCACGTCGTGCAGGCCCGCGTGGAACGCCGCGTCCACGGCCGCCGGGGGGAGGGTCTTCGTGACCGCAACTATGGCTACGCCGCCGGGGTCCCGGTGCGCGCCGATCGCGTGCTCCGCCACAAGCCGTCTCACCTCGGCGATCCGCGCGCGCAACTCCCCCTCCACGGCCGGCACGCCAGCATGCTCAGAGGAGACCGGGAGTCTGTCAAGTTGCCGCGTTGCACACCCGCGTGGTACCCACGTCGCCCATGCGCGATCGGCGCGCAAGCTTGGCGCTCGGCCTCGCGGCCGCGCTAGCCGGCTGCATCGCCCGGGTGCCGGTGCCTCCGGGAGATCGCGGAGCGGGCATAGGAGCGGGCCGCGGGACCCCTCCCGCGATCCAACGACCTGCACGGCCGGTCCTGCAGACGTCCGGGCCTGCAGACCTCGGCGACCTGGCGCTCCTCTGGGAGGCGCGCGACGCGCAGGCAGCGGGGGATCCGTCCACCGTCCGGCGGGCCGCGAGCTCGCTGGGCGCGCGCTATCCCGATTCGGTGTGGGCCGGCGAGACCTACCTCCTGGCCGGGCTCGCCGCCCGGCGGCAGGGCGACCTGTCGGAGGCCGGGCGATGGCTGGCCGAAGCCTTGCCGCTCCTCGACGACACGGGCCCCGCGTGGCGGCGCGCCGTCGTAGTGCTGGCTGAGACGACCGCGCGCTCGGGGGACGACGCCACGGCCCTCCGCCTCGCCCGCACGCTCCGCGAAAAGCACCCGCGCGGCCTGGCCGACCGGCGGGCGCGACGGCTCACCGACCGCATCCTGGCGCGCCGGCCCGACCTCGCCGGGGACGTGGAGCAGCAGCTCGCCGAGGCGTCGCTGCGTCTCCGTGAAGGCGATGCGGCCTGGGCCTTCGCGGCCGCGGAACGGCTGGCGGCCGGCGGCGGACGCGACGGCGTGCGGGCGCTTCTCGTCCGCGCGCATGCCGAGCGCGCGCTCGGCCGCACGCGCGACGCCGAGGCCACGTGCAAGTTCGTGTCGCAGATCGCCGACGCCGACCTGGCCGCCGAGGCGCTCGTCGCGGCGGCACGCTGGCGATGGAACGCCGACGACGACGCAGCGGCGAAGCTCTTCTTCGAGCGCGCCGTGCGGCGGGCGCCGGACAGCGCCCCCGCGCTGGACGCGACGTACGCCCTCACGCGCATCGCGCAGGAGGCGCAACGGTGGGACGAAGCCGCGCGCGGCTACGCGCGCGTGGCCGAGGCCGGCGATCCCGCGCTCGCCCGGGCGGGACGCTGGGGCGTCGCCTGGGTCCGCTATCTGGCTGGCGATTGGGCCGCGGCGGCGGGCGCGTTCAACGCGCTCGCCGCCCGCGACGACGCCGACGCGCTCGCGGGACGCTACTGGGAGGCGCGCGCGCTCGAGCGGACCGGCGATCCGCGTGGCCGCGCGGCGCTGCGCGCGCTCGCCGAGGAGGAGCCCGACACATACTACGGCTGGATGGCGGGGCGCCGGCTCGGGGCCGCACCGGCGCCCGTCGAATCCGTGACGCCGCCCCCGCCACCGGCTTTCCCGGCGGCGCTGACGGGCGTTCACGCGCGCCGCGCGCGGGCGCTTCTGGCGCTCGGGCTCCCGCGCCTCGCGCGCCGTGAGGTCGATGCGCTCCGCGGATCCGCCGAGCCCGCGCTCGTCGTGCAGGCGTACGAGGCGGTGGGCGCACCAGAGGCGGCCATCAGGGTGGCCGCGACGATGCCGCGCACGGACGAGAGCCGGCGCGCCCTCTATCCGCTCGGCTACTGGCAGGTGGTCCGCGAGGCCGCCGCGCGCGAAGGACTCGATCCGCTGCTCGTGCAGGCGCTCATCCGTCAGGAGAGCGCGTTCGCGGCGCGAGCAGTGTCGCCGGCCGACGCCTACGGTCTCATGCAGCTCCTCCCGGGCACCGCGGCGGACGTGGCGGCGGCGCGCGGCGAGCCGCCTCCCGACCGTGTGCGGCTGACGGAGGTGCAGGTGAACGTGGCGCTCGGGACGGCGCTGCTGCGCCGGCTGCTCGCGCAGTACGCCGGCTCGGAGATCAAGGCCCTCGCCGCGTACAATGCGGGCGAGGACGCCGTCCGGAAGTGGGAGAGCCGCTACGGGCAACGCGACGAGGACGAGTTCGTCGAGCTCATCAGTTTCCGCGAGACGAAGCGCTACGTGAAGGTCGTGCTCGAGAACTACCAGGTCTATCGCGCGCTCTACGCGGACAGCGACGTCGCGACGAGCCGCGGCAAGCCGCCGAAGGCGCCGTTCGACATGATGACGATGACGTCGCCAGCGAGCGCGGAACCGACCAGGTAGTCGCGGATCGCTTCCACGCCGTCGAGCGTGCGGCAGGGCGTTCCGCGGCGGGTCACGTCGGCCGCGATGGCGTCGGGATCGAGGCGCTCGTCGGGCGGGATGGGGTCGCTCTCCTTCACGAACACGCGGGCCAGCAGCGACTCGTCCGCCAGCGCCAGCGCGTCGCAGTACTCGCGCTGGAAGACGCGCCGGCGGCTCGTGTTCGAGCGGGGCTCGAACACCGCGCGGAGCCGGCGCCCCGGATAGCGGAGCCGCAGCGCGCGCAGCGTCTCCGCGACCGCCGTCGGATGATGCGCGAAATCGTCGATGACGGTGACGCCGCCGGCGTCGCCGACGACCTCCTGGCGGCGCTGGACGCCGCGGAACTCGGCGATGGCGCCCGCCGCCTCCTCCCACTCGAGGCCGATCTCGCGGGCCGCGAGCAGCACGCCGAGCGCGTTCCGCGCGTTCAGCGCCCCGGGCACCTGTAGCCGCACGTCCACGATCTTCCGGCCACGCTCGCGGACGACGAAGCGCGTCGTCCCGTCGTCCACGAGATCGCTCACCTGCCATTCCGCGGGATGGCCGTGTCCGAAGCGCCGGATGGGCCGCGCGCGGCCGTCCAGCAGATCGGCCACGTGGGGAAAGTCGGTGCAGGCGATGAGCGGCACGCCGGGCTCCAACGAGTCGAGCAGCTTCCGGAACGCCGCCTTCACGGCATCGAGGTCGCGGTAGATGTCGGCGTGGTCGAACTCGACGGCGGTCAGGACCAGCAGCGACGGGTGATAGTGGAGGAACTTCGGCTCCTTGTCGAAGTACGCGGAATCGTACTCGTCGCCCTCGATGACGAACCACTCGCCGCGCCCGAGCGTGGCGGCCGACGGGAGGTCGCGCGGTGCGCCGCCGATCAGCCATCCGGGTCGTCGTCCCGTGCGCTCGAGAACGTACGCCAGCATCGATGCCGACGTCGTCTTGCCATGCGTCCCGGCGACGACCGCCGTGCGGCGGCTGCCGAGAAACAGCTCGTCCAGCGCCTGCGGGAACGAGAGCATGCGGAGCGCGCGCTCACGCGCGGCGGTCGCCTCGACGTTCGTCCGCTTGACGGCGTTGCCGCACACCACGAGGTCGACCCCGTCGAGCCGCGCGGGGTCGTAGCCGATGCCGAGCGTGATGCCGAGGCGCTCGAGCAGCGTGCTCGCGGGCGGATAGGCCTGCTCGTCCGAGCCGGTCACCGTGTGCCCGCCTTCGCGCAGCAGCGACGCGAGCGCGCTCATCCCGACGCCGCAGGCCGCAATCATGTGTATTCTCATCGATCGACCGCCTCGAAGACCGCGTCGTGAAAGCGCGGCCTCAGCTCGCGAATCTTGTGGTTCTCCCGGCTCGGATGCACGCGGTTGGTCAACAGCACGACGTGACACCCGCGTTCCAGATCGACCCACAGCGACGTACCGGTGAAGCCCAGGTGCCCGACCGCGTCGCGGGACACACGGCTGCCGGCGGTCGAGGCGCCCGGCGAGGGTGTGTCCCAGCCGAGGGCCCACGTCGACTCCGGGACCGTGCCGTCGCGCCGCCAGAACTCCCTGACGAGCGCCGTGGGAAGCGGCCCGGGCTCGCCGCGGAAGCAGGCGAAGAGCATGGCCGCCAGTGCATGCACGTCGGCCGCGTTGCCGAAGAGTCCGGAATGCCCGGCCACGCCGCCCATTGCCCAGGCGTTGTCGTCGTGCACCTCGCCCATCAGCATCTTCCCGCGCCACGGACAGCGCTCGGTCGGCGCGACGGCGTCGGATACGACCTCCAGCCGCTCGCGGCGGAGCCGCGTCAGGTCGACGAAGTCGACGTGCCGGAGCCCGAGGGGCCGAAAGACACGGGCGCGCACGAAGTCGGCCAGCGTCTGGTTCGTCGCCAGCTCCACCAGCTCGCCGAGCACGATGAAGCCGAGGTCGCTATAGACGGCCCGCGTGCCGAGCGGGTACTCGGGCCGCTCGCGGTGGACGGCCTCGTAGACGAGGTCGCGCGCGCCGCGCGTGCCGACGAAGTTCGGGCGGCCCGCGCGCTCGACGCGCCGGATGTCCTCGAAGAAGGGCCGCCACGCGGCCAGCCCCGAGCAGTGCGCCAGCAGATGCCGGACGGTGACGCCGTCCTTCCCGTGGACGGCGAACCCCGGCACGAAACGGCTCACGCGCTCGTCGAGCCCGAGCGCACCGTCACGGACGAGCAGCATGACGGCCAGCGTCGTCGCGAGGGGCTTGGTCAGCGACGAGAGATCGAAGACCGTCTCTTCGCGCATCGGCGCTACGGCGGGCTCGAGGCTCCGGTGCCCGACGGCCAGATGGAGGAGCACGTCGTTCCCCCGCGCGACGAGCGCCACCGCCCCGGGGAACGCGCCTGCCTCGACGCCGCGCTCGAGCACGGCCATGACCCCCCGCACCTCCATCGCCGCTACGCGACGGCCGGCTCGCACGCGCGGAGCCGCCCCCCATCCGCATCGAGCTCGACCAGCACGCCGAAGGGCAACGCCAGGTTCTCCACGTTTGCCGCCCTGGCGGAATGGCCCGCCGCCAAACCGAACGCCACCGGGTACGGGCTGTCGGCGAAATGCTCGCGCACCACGTCGAGGGGACTCACCCCGTCGTGTGCTGCGCACGTGTCGAGCGTCCCGAAGACCACGCCGGCGACGCCGTCGAGCGCGCCGGCCTGTCGCAGCTGGAGGAGGAGCCGGTCGAGACGATACGCGTGCTCGTTCACGTCCTCGAGAAACAGGATGGCGCCGCGCGTGTCAGGCGCGCTCCCGGTCCCGAGGGTGGAGGCCAGCACACTGAGACACCCGCCCATGAGCCTGCCGGACGCGCGGCCGGGCCGGACGCACACCGGCAGCTCGTCCTCGAAGCGATACGCGGGGTCGCCGAGGAGCCGAAGCAGCCGCGCGCTCGACGCGTCCGAGAGGCCGCGGGCGATGTCGTCGGCCACCATCGGCCCGTGCACCGCGCTGCCGGCGACACGCATGGCCGGCAACAGCAACGCCGTGGCGTCGCTGTAGCCGATGACGAGCTTTGGCGCGCTTCTGAGCGCGGCGAAATCGACCAGCGGCACGATGCGCTGCGTCCCGTAGCCGCCCCGCGCGCAGAACACCGCACGCACCGACGGATCGTCGAGCATGCGCTGCAGATCTGCGAGGCGCGTCCGATCGGAGCCGGCGAAAAACCCCCGCCGCTCCGCCGCGGCCGCGCCGACGCGTACGCGAAAGCCGAGGCGCTCGAGCGCCGCCACGCCGGTGGCGAGCCGCGAGGGGTCGACCGGACCTCCGGGAGCGACCACGCCCACCGTGTCTCCGGGTCCGATCCGACTCGGCCGCGAGGCCGGCGCCGCAGTCACCGGTCCCCCATATGAACCGAGGCCCGTCAAAGTCAACGTGGTCGCCTTGCAACGCCGCACGTCCGACCATAAGTGACTCCGGAGCGGCATGCGGCTCTCGCCCGCCCTGATCGATCGGTTCACGGCCACGCTCGCGAAGCGCTTCGCGGAGGCCGAGTACGCCGACGTGCTGGTGCCGGAGGACAGGCTGAGGGCCCGCGTGGCGAAGCTCGTCACCGAGAATTTCGCCGCCGAGGCGGCGCTCGAGGAAGAGGCACGCGTGCAGGCGGAGAAGCTCGTCCGCCAGGGCGCTCCGGGCATGCGCCGCGATGAGCTCGACCTGCGGAAGGTCGAGCTCCTGGTGAAGCAGCGGCTCGCCAAGGAGCGGGGGTTCGTCCTGTGACGCTCTCCGAAGGCCGGCTTTCCTACCTGTCCCACGCCATTCTGAAGGCGTTGACCGACGAGAAGATGGTTCGCCACCGGAACGAGCGGCTCGCCCTCGCCCTCGTGAAGCAGGCGCTCACGGACACGCTGTCGATGGACGAGCGCCTCGATCGTCTCGTGCGGGCGCGCATGCCGCGGAGCACGCCCCCGGGGAGCCGGCAGTGGGACGTCCTCTATCGAAAGCTCTACGACGAGGAGCGACGAAAGTTGGGCGATCGGTGACTGGCCGCGCTTGACACCCCGAGGCCGGTGATTAGCTTGGCGCGGCCCTGAGCATCCGGCAGCGGCCGATACCGCTGTTCACGAAGATTCCATTGGTTTAGCCGAAAGGAGCTGTTTTCATGAAGGTCAGGCCGCTCGCGGATCGCGTGCTGGTAAGGCGTCTCGAAGACGAGATCGAGAAGAGCAAGGGGGGGATCATCATCCCCGACACGGCGAAGGAGAAGCCCCAGCAGGGCAAGATCATCGCCGTGGGCAAAGGCCGCAAGAACGAGGACGGCACGATCGTTCCGCTCGACGTGAAGGTCGGCGACCGCATCCTCTTCGGGAAATACGCGGGCTCCGAGATCAAGCTCGAGGGCGAAGAACATTTGATCATGCGCGAGGAAGACATCCTCGGCGTGCTCGAGGGGTGAGAGGAGAACACCGATGGCAGCGAAGTTGGTCAAGTTCGGTCAGGAGGCCCGTGATCGCGTACTGCGCGGCGTGAACGTGCTCGCCGATGCCGTGACCGTGACGCTCGGCCCGCGCGGGCGCAACGTCGTGCTCGAGAAGTCGTTCGGCGCGCCCAACGTCACGAAAGACGGCGTGACGGTCGCGAAGGAGATCGAGCTCGAAGACAAATTCGAGAACATGGGCGCCCAGATGGTGAAGGAGGTCGCGAGCAAGACCTCGGACGTAGCCGGCGACGGCACGACGACCGCCACCGTGCTGGCGCGCGCGATCTTCACCGAAGGGCTGAAGATGGTCGTGGCCGGCCACGATCCGATGACGCTGAAGCGCGGCATCGACAAGGCGGTGACGGCGATCACCGACGAGCTGAAGAGCCTGTCGAAGCCCACCAAGGAGCAGCGGGAGATCGCGCAGGTGGGCACCATCTCGGCCAACAACGACCCGACCATCGGCGGCATCATCGCCGAGGCCATGAGCAAGGTCGGCAAGGAAGGCGTCATCACGGTCGAGGAGGCGAAGAGCCTCGACACGCAGCTCGACGTCGTCGAGGGCATGCAGTTCGACCGCGGCTATCTGTCGCCGTACTTCGTGACCGATCCGGAGCGCATGGAGTGCAGCTACGAGGACGTGCACATCCTCATCCACGAGAAGAAGATCTCGTCGATGAAGGACCTGTTGCCGCTCCTCGAGCAGGTGGCGCGCGCAGGGAAGCCGCTGCTCATCATCGCCGAGGACATCGAGGGCGAGGCGCTCGCCACGCTCGTGGTCAACAAGATCCGCGGCACGCTCTCGTGCGTCGCGGTGAAGGCGCCCGGCTTCGGCGATCGCCGGAAGGCCATGCTCGAGGACCTCGCGATCCTGAGCGGCGGGCGCGTCATCGCCGAAGAGCTCGGCATGAAGCTCGAGAACGTCACGCTGAAGGATCTCGGCCGTGCCAAGCGCATCGTCGCCGACAAGGACAACACCACGATCATCGACGGCGCCGGCAAGAAGGCCGACATCGAGGGCCGCATCAAGCAGATCCGCGCGCAGATCGAGGAGACCACTTCCGACTACGATCGCGAGAAGCTGCAGGAGCGGCTCGCCAAGCTCGTGGGCGGCGTGGCCGTGGTGAAGGTCGGCGCGGCCACCGAGATCGAGATGAAGGAGAAGAAGGCGCGTGTCGAGGACGCGCTGCACGCCACGCGCGCCGCGGTCGAGGAAGGCATCGTGCCCGGCGGCGGCGTGGCGCTGATCCGAGCCAGCGCGGCGCTCGAGCGGCTTCGCGTGAGCGACGAGGAGCGTTACGGTGTCTCGATCGTGCGGCGTGCGGCCGAGGAGCCGCTCCGCTGGATCGCCAACAACGCCGGCGCCGAGGGCTCCATCGTCCTCGACAAGGTGAAGAACGGCAAGGGCGCCTTCGGCTACAACGCCCACACCGAGGAGTACGAAGATCTCCTCAAGGCCGGCATCATCGATCCGACGAAGGTCGTGCGGACCGCGCTGCAGAACGCGGCGTCCGTGGCCGGCCTGCTGCTCACCACCGAGGCCATGGTGGCCGAGAAGCCGGAGGAGAAGTCGGCTGCGCCCGCCATGCCCGGCGGCGGCATGGGCGGCATGGGCGGCATGATGTAGAGCGACGACGAGGCCCCCGAGCGGCGCTCGGGGGCCTCGTCACCTTTGGTCGCGGACGCGCCCCCACGGGGTGCCGCGTTTTCTTGACAGCCACGGACGCCCGCAGTAGCGTCCACTGCTTCCGACCGATCCGGCCGGTACCTCATCATGTTCGAGTCCCTGGGCGAGAAGTTCGAAACCCTCCGGCGCAAGCTCCAGGGGCAAGGGCGGATCACCGAGCGCAACATCGAGGACGCGCTCCGCGACGTGCGCCTGGCGCTCCTCGAGGCCGACGTCAACGTCGGCGTCGTGCGCGACTTCGTCGAGGCGGTGAAGCGCGATGCGCTCGGCCAGGACGTGCTGCGGAGCCTCACGGCCGAGCAGCAGTTCCTGAAGATCATCCATCGCGAGCTCGTGCAGGCGCTCGGGAGCGAGACGGCGACGCTCGACCTCGGCGGCGCCCCGCCGGTCGTGATGCTGATCGTCGGCTTGAACGGCGCGGGCAAGACCACCACCGCCGCCAAGCTCGCGCGGCATCTCCGCGACGAGCGCGGCCGTACGCCGTTTCTCGTGGCCGCCGACGTGTACCGCCCCGCCGCCATGGAGCAACTCCGTACGCTCGCCGAGCGGCTCGGCGTACCGGTGCACACGGGCGAGACCGGCGGCGACGCGGTGGCGATCGCCAGCGCCGGCGTGGCCGAGGCCACGCGAGGCGGCGCCGACGTGATCCTGGTCGACACGGCCGGGCGCCAGACCGTCGCCGACGAGCTCATGGAGGAGCTGGCGCGCATGCACGCCGCGCTGGCGCCGCGGCACGTGGTCCTCGTCGCCGACGCCATGACCGGTCAGGACGCGGTCGCCACGGCGCAAGGCTTTGCGGCGCGGCTTCCCCTGTCCGGAATCGTCCTCTCGAAGATCGAGGGCGATGCCCGCGGCGGCGCGGCGCTGTCGCTTCGCGCCGTCACCGGGTGCCCGATACTCTTCGCCGGCACGGGCGAGCGGCTCGACGCGCTCGAGCCCTTCCATCCCGACCGCATCGCCCAGCGCATCCTCGGCATGGGCGACGTGCTCTCGCTCATCGAACGCGCCGAGAAGGCCTTCGATCGGACCGAGGCCGAGAAGCTCCGGCGCAAGATGAAGCGCAACGAGTTCGATCTCGAGGACTTCCGGCAGCAGATCCAGACCATGAAGAAGATGGGCCCGGTCACGGAGCTGCTGGGCATGGTACCGGGCATGAAGAAGCTCATGGGCGGCGCCGACATGGCCGGCGCCGAGGGCGAGCTCGTTCGCGTGGAGGCCATCATCAACTCGATGACGCGCGCCGAGCGCGAAAATCACCTGATCATCAACGCGAGCCGGCGCCGCCGGATCGCCTGTGGCAGCGGCACCTCGGTGTCCGAGGTGAACCGGCTGCTGAAGCAGTTCACGCAAACCAAGAAGGTGCTCAAGAAGCTCGGCTCCTCGCCCATGATGCAGGGGTTGCCCGGCCTTCGCCGCTAGGCGTACAGGAGCACGCGAAGGAGAACCCCATGGTCAAGATCCGTCTCGCCCGGCACGGGGGCAAGAAACGCCCCATCTATCGGATCGTCGTCGCCGACTCGCGCTCGCCCAGGAATGGGCGCTTCATCGAGCAGGTCGGCACGTACGATCCCGGCACGAAGCCGGTGAAGGTCCAGTTCAAGACCGCCAAGCTCCAGGCGTGGCTCTCGAAGGGAGCCCAGCCCACCCAGACCGTCTCGCAGCTCATCCGCCGTGCCGGCGCGCACGCCGGCGTGGCCTCGTAGCGTGTAAGTTCACGCGGTCGGAATCCACGTCCAACCGAAGGAGCGGGTCTTATGAAGGAGCTGGTCTTGTTCCTGGCCAAGCAACTGGTGAACAACCCCGATTCGGTGGAGGTGAGGGAGACGCAGGGGGAGACTGCGTCGGTGCTCGAGCTGAAGGTCGCCAAAGAGGACATCGGTCGGGTGATCGGGAAGCAGGGCCGCACGGCGAAGTCCATCCGGACGATACTCAATGCCGCGGCGTCCCGTACCAATCGCAAGGTCGTCCTCGAGATCATCGAAGAGGGCTGAGACGACCGACGCCACGATGCCGGCGCCTACGGCGTCGTCGTACGTGTCCGTGGCGCGCGTGGCGGGCGCCCACGGCATCCGCGGCGCGCTGCGGCTGCGCCCGCACCACGTGCCGGCGGCCAGCATCGCCGCGGGTCGCCAGGTGCTCCTCCGACAGGCCGGCCAGGACACGCCGCATATGGTGCGGCGCGTGGCGCCGCACGGACGCGGCCAGCTCCTGCTCGAGCTCGACGAGGTTTCGGATCGCAGCGCCGCCGAACGACTCCGCGGCGCCGACGTGCTCGTCGCACCGGAGGCGCTTCCGCCACTCGACGCCGGGGAGTTCTACTGGCACGAGATGCCCGGCTATCGTGTCGAGACCGTGGACGGTATAGCCCTGGGCGAGATCACCGGCACCATGCACACGGGTACGACCGACGTCTGGATCGTGCGGGAGGGAGCACGCGAGCTCCTGATCCCCGTCGTCCGCGACGTCGTCGCCGCCATCGACCGCGACGCCCGGCGCGTCCTCGTGACACCGCTCCCCGGGCTCCTCGACTGACCTGCACGTCCACGTCGTCACACTCGCTCCCGAAGCCTTCGGCTCCCCGCTCGCCGTGGGGCCGATGCGACGCGCCCGCGAGCTCGGCGTTCTCGACGTGAGCCTCCATCAGCTGCGCGACTACGCGACCGACCGGCACGGCACCGTCGACGACGTGCCGTACGGCGGCGGCCACGGCATGGTGCTGAAGATCGAGCCGCTCGCGCGCGCGATCGAGCACGTCACCGCGGCGGGCGCGATGCGGCGCGTGCTGCTCTCCGCGCGCGGGGGTCCCCTGACACAGGCCTGGGTCGAGCGTGCGGCGACCGAGCCGGCGTTGCTGCTCGTGTGCGGCCGGTACGAAGGCGTCGACGAGCGCGTGCTCGGCTGGGTGGACGAGGAGCTCTCGATCGGCGACTACGTGCTGTCCGGAGGCGAGACGGCCGCCGTCGTCGTGATCGACGCCATCGCGCGGCTTCTGCCCGGCGCCCTCGGGAACGCTGCGTCGTCGCTCGACGAATCCTTCTCAGCCGGGCTGCTCGAGTATCCGCAGTACACGCGGCCTCCCGAGTTCCGCGGCAGCCGCGTGCCGGACGTGCTGCTCGGCGGAGACCATGGCGCGATCGCGCGCTGGCGCCGCGCCGAAGCGCTCCGCCGCACGGCGGAACGCCG
>Ga0079218_10000342_pt1 | contig 13270 bp, 13 predicted proteins | sample NCCompost_FD_77181 | JGI IMG/M metagenome (GOLD analysis project Ga0079218, IMG submission 77181) | Agricultural soil microbial communities from Utah to study Nitrogen management - NC Compost | ecosystem: Environmental > Terrestrial > Soil > Agricultural land | place: USA: Utah | collected... | reverse complement strand
CGCTGTCACCGACGCCGTCGCCGACCGCCACTCCGATTCCTTCGCCCTCCCCTTCACCGAGTCCTTCTCCTTCGCCACCTGCGGCGGGTTTGGTGATTAGTCAGATCTATGGAGGCGGCGGAAACTCGGGCGCACCGTTTAGAAACGACTTCATCGAAATATTCAATGCTGGTAACGAGGTGATTAACTTAACTGGTTGGTCGGTGCAATATGCCGGGGCCACGGGAACATCGTGGTCAGTCACCGAACTAACTCCGGTACCGCTCTCACCAGGGCAGTACTATCTGATTCAGGAAGCTTCCGGCGGAAGCAATGGCACAAGCCTACCCCCACCAGATGCAACTGGAGGAATCACTATGGCCGCTACTGGGGGTAAGGTTGCACTGTTGCGTGTCTTAACGCCGCTGACTGGAGCATGCCCTGCAGATGAGACTATCGTGGACTTCGTTGGTTACGGCAGCACTGCAAATTGCTTCCGTGGCGGTGGTCCAACGGCCGCACCGAGCAACACGAGATCAGTCTCGAGGAACGGCAACGGGTGTACGGATACTCTGGACAACTCGACTGATTTCACGACTAGCGATCCTAATCCCAGAAATACAGCGATAGCCTTCAGTTCTTGCCCACTCCCTGTGGATTCGCGGACAAGCCTTATTCATTCTCGTGAACTTTGGTCTGAGGTTCTGGCGCTTGCAGCTATAGCTGATTTGCGCGTTAGGTTCGACGTCAGAAGAAACTGGTGGTAGAGAGCAGGGATTATTTCTCATTTGTCATTTGACATGTTTCATCTGGCCATTTTCTGAATATTTCGTGGTGGTTCGTGTTTGTTTGGATCGTTCGCGCGTTTTCGCGGTGGGATTGTCGCCAAACCTACGTGACTATTAGGAGACGGACACGAATTGTTCATACAAGAACGCTGTCCGAAAAATCAACACAAGCCTAATGGCCAAATGAGAACTGAAAAATGAGCAATGACAATTGATTTCACTCTCTGTCCTCTTCCGCTGCTCTGAACCTCTCCCTTGCGAGCCTCTCTTGCACCTTGCGAACTAAACCTCCTAGACTCTGACATGCATTCTTTGGAGGCTGCCCTCACATCACTGCGAACACATTTTGGGTTCGACGGCTTTCGCGAAGGCCAGCGTGAAGTTATCGAGGCAATTCTCGAAGGGAAAGATGCCGTCGTCGTGATGCCGACTGGGAGCGGTAAGTCGCTCTGTTACCAGCTTCCGGCGATGATGCTGAGTGGTGCCACCCTGGTGGTCTCGCCACTCATCGCCCTTATGAAGGACCAGGTGGATGCCCTTCTCTCGCGCCACCTTCCAGCAACCTTCATTAACAGCTCAATTGCCCCTGCTGAACAACGCGCGCGTATCGACGCGCTCCGGGACGGACAGTTCAAACTTGTCTATGTCGCCCCCGAACGCTTTCGGAGCGGCAATTTTGTCGCCGCCATTCAGTCGGTGGGCATTTCGTTGTTTGCTGTTGATGAAGCCCATTGCATTTCTACCTGGGGACATGATTTTCGTCCGGACTATTTGCGACTAAGAGGCGTCTTGCAATCGTTGGGAAGAGTGCAAACTCTCGCCCTCACGGCTACGGCCACGCCTTACGTTCGCTCAGACATAATTCAACAACTCGGACTCGAGAACCCACGGACATTCGTAAGTGGATTTGACCGCCCTAACCTTTCGATCGACGTCGTACAAACTGAAACTGAACGCGAGAAGGTTACTCGTATCAAACGTCTAGCAAAAACGAACGACGGTTCAGGGATCGTTTACGCGTCCACGCGTAAAGCAGTGGAGCAAGTGGCCACTAAGCTGCGCGCGCAAGGGTTGACGGTCGCGGCCTATCACGCCGGCATGAACGACTCTGTCCGAATCAAGGCGCAGGAAGACTTCATGGCCGGACGGATGCAGATGATCGTAGCAACTAATGCCTTTGGAATGGGAATCGACAAACCAGATATCCGATTCGTGGCTCACTATCAGATGCCAGGGTCGCTCGAAGCTTACTATCAGGAGATCGGACGTGCCGGGCGAGATGGGTTGCCGTCGAGTTGTGTCCTGCTGTTCAACTATGCTGACAAGAACACACACGACTTCTTCATCGAAGGCTCTTATCCGGGTCTTCAACTTGTTCAGAGTATTTATGACGCCATATCAGCTACAGGTCTTCGACGGATCGAACTCTCCACAGCTGAGATTGGAGAGCTGGCTGGCGCTAGCAATGCCATGGCTGTTCAATCATCTCTGTATTTACTTGAGCGGGCCGGTCACATTCAACGTGTAGCGCCTACGGCGCTAAGCACTGGAACTGCGCCACGTGGTACCACTGAAGCTGGCACCGCGCCTCGCCGCGCTCGGCACATCATTCTGCTCGACGAGCGTCCGTCAAAACTCCGAGTGAATCCCGCTGACGTGAGCAGACGAGCCGCCCTCGAACGGCGCAAGCTTCGTGAAATGATCGACTTCTGCTACACGGAGCATTGTTACCGAGCTCACATACTTGATTATTTCGGAGATCGTCACCACGCGCGCAAATGTGGAACTTGCGGCAACTGCGATCCAAACTCAACAGCCCAGCAATCCCTGAGCAGCGCAGAAGTATTGGACACGCTGCCCGGTACTCGGCGTAAGCAGCGCCGAAAGTTGGGGCAAGCCGAGCCTACTCTGAGAACACTCAACTCTGATGAGACCCTGCGTGTCCGGAAGATTCTTGCGGCGGCCAAACGCATGAAGGGTCGATTTGGAAAGAACATGCTGGCAGCGAGTCTGCGAGGTTCAGCAGCCAAGAACGTGGTTGAATCACATCTCAATGAGTTATCAACGTATGGTCTGTTAAAAGACATGCGCCAGGATGACATTCTCGTTTATATAGACGCGTTGGTGAGATCGGATTGCCTCCGCGTGAGTCCCGGTGTGTATCCAACGGTATCGATAACTGATCTCGGGGAACGCGTGATGCGGGAACAAGAACAAGTAGAGCTGGCACTCCCCGCTTCATTTGATATCTCATTAGTGAGTGCCGGGTGATGAGCCGTTCCTGTCTCGGTTGTGTGATTTCGTGGATTCCTTTGCTCTCTGGGTGGACGAGCCATGAATTGACTCAAAACATTGGCTTTGCCTCAAAGTCACGCGGCATCGCTTTGTCGAAAATTAACCACCGCGAGGGAGTCCGCGTCGACTTTTGGCAACCATACATTGCCTTCCCGCTACTAAATCCCGTAGCATCTGGTAGTCGGTCCTGACAATGTTAGGGTTCGTGACCGATTGCCTCTAACCGAAACAACACGGTTGCCCCACCTCAAGTTTCATAAAAATCTAAAGTTCCCTTCTGGCCATCCGAGGCCAGGTATCTTGATGATGAACCGTCTATCAAACACTCTGACTCTTCTATCCCTGTTCTTGTGCATTTCGTCAGCCGCATTTGCACAGCAATCGAGGCCATTGTGGGCGAAGGTAGAAGCGAGAATTAAGGAAGCTGAGCCCGAATGGACACTCATGAGAATTGATCCCCAGCGAAGGGACCATCAATCCGGAATGTTCCTATGGCGTTTGGATGATCAGGAAGTAGTGGCCTGGATCGTAATCCAACCTACAGTGAAGCAGGCAATTGTTCATTTCGCGGAAGATGGTCTTGGATCAATCGCCGGTAAATCCGAGCCGCTAAGTTTCGAGATTGGCGATGCTTGCTACAAACGAGAGGCGCGAGGTAATGCAGTTATTGTTTTCAGGAGAAACAATCTCCTTACTCGGGTGGCCGGTAAAACATCTATCGTCCCCACTCTCGTTCGGTTTGCTCAGCACCTGGACGCACTCTTCGAGGGGTCGACCCCTCGGAGAATCAGGGCATTTGAGAAAGGTGAGATCGCGCTGAAACAGGGCCGCTATGAAGAGGCCATTGAAGAATTCATGAGAGCGCGAGATGAGGGAGAGGGTGATCCAGCGGAAATTCAGCGGTTACTGGCTCTCGCATATCTCAAGTTGGATCGACGCGACGATGCTCTTGCTAGTCTTAAAGAGGCGATTCGTCTCAGACCGGACTTTGCTAAGGCTCATTACGATCTAGGCGTTGCGTATTACGAGACCGGCGATTTCACCAATGCTGCTGGATCGCTTGAAGAAGCGATTCGCATAAACCCGGATTTCTTCGACGCTCTCATTGCGCTCGGAAAAACTTACCAACATTCCGGTCTCTACTTGAAGGCAGTCGACGTTCTCAGCAAGGCAACTCTGATCCGACCCGATGCTATCGACGCTAAAACTGCGTTGGGCGTCGCTTTCATCATGGCTGGCCAGCCGGAGGACGCTGCAAAGGCTCTGCAGGAGGCAATTCGTCTCAGTCCCCAAAGCGCGTTCGCCCATGCCACTCTTGGGCATGCTTACCGCCTAATGGGCAAATTTCAAGAGTCCATTGGTGCACTTCAAGAGGCATTGCGGATTAGTCCCGGCGACTCGGTGGCGAACAACTACCTTGGTCAAACTTACCAGAGCATGGAGCGGCACCAGGAAGCCGTCGAAGCCTTTAAGCAAGCTATAACGCTGAAGCCAAATTTTGCCGAGGCGCATTTCAACCTGGGCGTGCTTTATCTCGAGCTCGGGTCGCAGACTCAGGCACGGCAGGAATACTTGATCCTGAAACAACTTGAGTCCGAGCTTGCTGAAGAACTTTTGAGAAAACTGAGCGCGTCGAAATAGTTGATGTGGGAGAGTGAATACATGCTCTTTAGAGCGCTAAGCAAATACACAAATGTGGTAACAAAAGTCTTATCGCTAGTGTTGTTTTTAATCGGCGCTTTGAGCGTGGATGCATACAGCCAGGCTTCCTTGTGGGACAAGATTGAACACACGATCGCACAGAGCGAACCCAAGTGGATCCTTGTTGATAAGTCGCCCAATCCTAATCCCGAATTTAAGGTAATCGTCTTCAGATGGCAGACTGATACGAACCAGATCCTTGCTTGGATGATTCAACTACCGACGTCAGAGGACGCCGCTCGCGAGTTTTACAACCTTGCAAAACCCACCTTAGCGTCGATTCCTCTGTGTCGCATCGGCGACAAATGTTATGTCGTAGGTTCGAGCGATCTCTTTTTTAGAAAAGCTAATCTAGTCGTCAAAATAATGTGCGAAGGTTCGAGCCAAGCGAGAACGAATGCTTTAACTCGTTTTGCGGAATTAATAGCTTCGGCAGTTCCGGCTGATCCAGTGATACTTGCCAGGCCAGGTGACCCCGGCACAAACCGTCGCACGCATGCTGAGCGAGCAGCCAAGGCACTTACAGAGGGCCGTTACCAGGAGGCTGTTGACGAATATAAAAAGGCGATTGAACTCGACCGCAACTCAGCTGACCTTCATCACGGACTGGGGCTCGCCTACATGAAGCTGAGTGATAGGGCAAAGGCGACGGAGGCTTTTAAAGAAGCAATTCGTCTTAGGCCAGGGTGGGCCGAAGCTCATTACGATCTCGGCAGAGCTTATCATGAGCTGGGACAATATGAGGCAGCGGCCAGCTCATTTGAAGAAGCTATCCGATTGGAGCCAGATTTCTTTGAAGCGTTAATTTCGTTAGGTAGCACCTATCAACATTCGGGCCTCCACGTGAGATCGGTCGAAGTGCTCCGCAAAGCCGTGCTGCTTCGGGCGACGAACTTAGACGCTAAGTGCGCGTTGGCCACTGCCCTCATTCTTTCGGGGGAGCCGCGAGATGCCGCAACAGTTTTGGAAGAGGCAACACGACTCAGCCCTCAAAGTTCTCTGGTTTACTCAACGCTTGGCCAGGCCTACCGTCTCCTCGGTAAATACCAGGAAGCACTTGGGGCACTGCAGCAAGCATTAAGACTAAGTCCGGAAGACCCGGTGGCATATAACTACCTGGGTATGACATATGAAAGCCTTCAACTGAAACAGGATGCTGTCGCCGCATATAAACAGGCTATCGCATTCAAGTCAGATTATGCGGAAGCGCATTACAACTTGGCCTTACTGTACTTAAGTCTTGGTGATCGAGGGGAAGCTGAGCGTCATCAGGAGATCCTCAAAACCATCAACCCTGCACTCGCCGAAGCTTTATCAAAGAAGTTCGTTCGTTAGAAGTTGGACAAACTTCAGTTTGTCGACCAAGTTCGACAGGCGAAAGGAAAGCCTAAAATTTTCATTTCACTGAATTGACAAACCTAGTATAGTCGCCCGCCAGTTTTCGTCCGTTCAAAACCCTGACATGAGCTACTCAATATTCTCCCCCAATCAGGAACCCGACTTTAGAGTCGGAGTCGTCAAGCCTTTCGAGTGTTTGAGTCGGGGCTGGACACTGGTGAAAGATCAATATTTTCTCTTCATCATTTTTTGTTTGATCATTTTGGTGCTCGTTTCCTGTGTTCCATTCGCAGGGATAATCTGGGGCGCATGGATGTGTGGCATTTTTCTGGCTTTGCTTATCAAGCTGCGAGGTGGATTCGTTTCCTTCAACGATATTGGCAAAGGCTTCTCTTTCATGTCCCAGGGGTTTGTAGTTGCTTTCCTTAGCGGCTTGCCCTTCCTGGTAATCGTAATCGGCGCGAAGTTGTTTGAAGCTTGGATGGAAGAAATGGAGCGAACCTATCCCGGAGAGGACGCTTTACCAGGCGACGTTCTAATACAGATGTTCACTTACCTGGCCGGGCTGGCGCTCTTGTACGTCATTTGTTTTATTGTTACCGGAATAATCTTCTCGTTCGCGTATCAACTGGTGGCTGATAAGAATCTTTCGGGCTGGCAGGCCACTAAATTGAGCGCCCGCGCAGCTCGAGAGAATTTTGGCGGAGTGATGGGATTGTTATTGCTTGAGCTGTGTCTATTTACGTTGGGGATTATGTTCTGCTGTTTTGGCTTGGTCCTCGTAATGCCGCTGGCTAAGGCTTCCTGGACGATTGCTTACACGCAGGTATTTTTACCCCCGCCTCCGCCATTCGCAGCTCCGCAGCCCCCGCCTCCACCGATTTTTTATGGGAATACAACGAATACTTGAGCTGGGAACAGGCCTCGACGATGCACAGCTAATGCAACCCCAACTCTGACCTAAAGGATCACCGTACAACTCCGGTTAGTGGACTAGAGGCACTAGCATACAGTCGCTTCGACATTCGACCTGCAAGGAAGGCTAATCTTCCAGCTTCAATCGCCAACTTCATTGCCTGGGCCATCCTGGCGGGATCTTGCGCCTCAGCAATCGCGGTATTCATCAAGACCGCATCCGCTCCCAGTTCCATCGCAATAGCAGCGTCGCTGGCCGTGCCGACACCCGCGTCAACGATGATCGTAGCCTCGGGAATTTGCTCGCGCATAATTCTGAGGTTGGCGGGATTCTGAATTCCCAGCCCAGACCCGATTGGGGCAGCTAGTGGCATGACAGCAGGACAGCCGGCATCCAATAGTTTTTTCGCCATAATCAAATCGTCGGTGAAGTACGGAAGGACCGTAAAGCCCTCTTTAACAAGCACGGAAGCCGCCGCAAGAGTTTGTTCATTGTCCGGAAAGAGAGTTGTTTGATCGCCAATTACTTCGAGCTTGATTAAATCAGTTTGCAAGGCTTCCCGGGCCAAACGAGCGGTCCTAATAGCTTCTTCTGCGGTATAACAGCCGGCAGTGTTTGGGAGTATCTGCATCGCAGGATCAAGATGATCAAGAAAAGACTCGGCACTGTGATCGAGAGGTACTCGACGCACGGCCACCGTGACCATTTCCGCCCCCGAGGCTCGATGTGCCGTTTTCATCTCATCGTAAGAACGGTATTTCCCTGTGCCGATGATCAGGCGCGAAGTAAAAGTTCGGTCCCCAATTCTGAGTCGATCTGTTTTTGACGAAACCGCGGTTGACATAGCAGAAATTCACCTACTGGCCTGTTATATGGGGACTTTACACCTGAATCCGGCCAAACAGAAACGCCGACCAGATCACCTTGAGTTCTACGGTTAACCGAAAGGGGACTTTCTAATGCGCGCCTCCGCCCACGAAGTGGACAATCTCTATTCGATCGTCTTCTTTCAACGGAGTCGTCGCCCAATCAGCGCGGCGTACCACTTTCTGATTGACTTCGATCGCAATTCGTTCGGGGGAGAGCTTGAGTTGTGTGACTAGTTCTTGAAGGGAGGTATTCTCGACGACCTCTTGGTCTTCGCCATTTATTCGGAGGTTCAAAGTACTCACTTATCAAGACGCAAGTATGATTCGACGCAGTTCGGTTTCACTACCTCCGGCCAGAGCTCGGATCAGAATGGCGGCGCGGCCAGAAGTGAACTTAGGAATTTGAGCCGATACGGTCGCCACTCCATCACGTTGCGTCTTCATTGAGTAGATCAAAGGTCTGAAAGTTGTGCCCAGCACCTTAACTGAAACCACCGCCCCATTCATTGGCTTCTCGCTATTACCGGATAGATGACTAACCAAAATTCTGAGGGTCAAGGAATCGCCGGCGCGAAACTCCTGTTCCTGGAGCAAAGTTATTCGAAGTCCCTCAGCCTCTTTCCCAAAATCGCCCAGGGGAGATTGTCGCCGCTGATCATGAATTGTGTAGGTATCTGCCAAAGGCTCTGCAGGAATTGCCGCGGGCGGTTGCGGTGTTTCTGCTACTTGGTCGGCGGCTGTTCGCGTTGTTTTTTCCGCTTCGATGATAGGAGGTGATTCTACCGCGCCTGGCGACTCGACAGACGCTAACTCCGCTTCGGCGCTCCCCATACGCTTGAGGTCCCCTACTCGACCGGCATGTATCGCCGCGCAGATCAGCAAGTGCTGACGTTTGAGTCGCTCACTCAAGGCCTCATCGCTGAAGCCTGAGGCGATTAAATCTTCATAAGGTGAACGTTTGCTTGCGAGAATGGCTCCGCCAGAATAGACGAGCGAAAGGATCAGAGGTGTTTCAAGTCCCTTATCTTCCGTCTGAACATGATAGACGACGCCATCATGTTCCACATCAGTGTTGTAGCCCGTGATCACTTTAGCTAAAACGGAATAAAACCATTCTTAGTAGGGGTATCAAACCAGGTGCCTCTCGAAAGGCTTCAATGCAAGTTAACACAAGAATTTTTTCAGGGTCAATCGCCTTTTTCTCCAAGCTTTTCTGAGAGATAGAGGTGCTTGACACCCTTGATCAGTTCGACTACGATTCGGCTTGTACAATGATTCTCAATCTCGAATAACGCGCGTCAGTCGCCGTAGCTAACGGCTACAGACGCGTATTGATCTGGTTTGCGATAGATCCGGATTTGGTTTCTCAAGATGCCATTTCGTCTTAACGACTACTTACCTGTGCTGCTGATGTTCGTTGTCGCGGGCGGATTTGCCGTGGTTAACATTTTTATTTCGCAGTTCATTGGACAGCGAAATCGGACCAGGACGAAGTTGATGCCTTACGAGTGTGGCAAGGATCCAGTTGGGAGTGCCCGTGAGCGCTTTTCAGTGAAGTTCTACCTTATCGCGATGTTATTTATCCTCTTCGATATTGAAGTCATCTTCCTCGTGCCGTGGGCGGTGGTCTTCAAATCGTTGTCCGGCCCAGCATTTGGACTTGGGAATCTGGTCTATTTCGAAATGCTGATTTTCATAGTATTGCTGCTCGCTGGTTATGTCTATGTAATTAAGAAGGGGGCATTGGATTGGAGCGATCGAGCGCGCCGTGAAGCGGAGGCTCAAGCTCGATTGCTCGCGGATATGGAGAGTCGCCAAACCGGACAGACTCGTACAGCAGCTTAGTTCTAGTAAAAGATTTAATGGGACTCGAAAACGTCATTAACGCGGCCCTGCCGGAAGTGTTAACCACCCGTTTGGATTCGCTGATCAACTGGGCGCGTAAGTCATCCCTTTGGCCCGCTACCTTCGGACTGGCCTGCTGCGCTATAGAAATGATGAATGCCACATCGTCGCGTAACGACCTTGCCCGCTTTGGTTCGGAGGTCTTTCGCGCCAGTCCGCGGCAAGCCGATGTGATGATTGTTTCTGGTCGAGTTTCACGAAAGATGGCTCCAGTGCTGCGCCGAATTTACGATCAGATGCCGGAGCCTAAGTGGGTAATCTCAATGGGCGCTTGTGCAACCTCCGGTGGGGTCTTCGACAATTACGCGATTGTCCAGGGCGTCGACAAGATTGTCCCTGTTGACGTTTACATTCCTGGCTGTCCACCGCGACCTGAGATGCTGATCCATGCCGTGATGATGTTGCAGGATAAAGTGATGAAAGAATCGTCACGGGATCGCAAAGACGTACTGGAAGCCGAAGCCCGCGAGGCAGTAGTTCCGGGAACGCTACCCGTTACAGACGGATCAACGGCTCGACAAAATGTGCTGCCGGAATCGCGTCCCTATACAATCGCTTCAAAGCACGAACGCCGCCGCTCCTCGTAACGGGACGATCATAAATGACCAACGGGGCAGACAACGAGCAGGCTTTGCCGGGGCAAACCTCCCCAACCTCATCTCAAAATTCAACACCTTCATTATTGGTGACGAAGCTACAGCGTTCGCATCCCGAATGGATAACCGAGATTCGCGTGGCGCATGGCGAGGTCACGGCCATTGTTCCCCGCGAACACATTCAAGCCGCTTGCTCTGACCTGAAAACTTCCGCCGAGTCGCGTTTTGATTTTCTCGCCGACCTCTGCGGCGTCGATCGAGGACAGGAGGAGGAGCCGCGCTTTGAGGTCAACTACCATCTCTTTTCAACAACTAAGCACCACCGGATTAGACTGAAAGTCCTATTGGCTGAGGATGATTTGCACGTGCCGACCGTTACCAATGTCTGGCGAACGGCAAACTGGCATGAGAGGGAAACTTTTGATTTTTTCGGCATCGTCTTCGACGGTCACCCAGACCTAAGAAGAATCCTCTTGCCAGACGACTGGCAGGGGTACGCGTTGCGGAAGGATTTTCCGTTGCGTGGTTACGAGCCGTATAGCCTGAAGTGATTTTTGATTGCCGATTGCGAATTGCCGAATAAAGGTGCAGCAACGGTTTTCCTAAATTGGCAATTGGCAATCTCTAGATAAGTTAGATTCAAGATGAGCTCAACGCTTAACGTTCCGCCGCAGTTCGAGATTGTCGATCGACCGCTCGATAGTCAGATGACCATTTCGATGGGGCCGCAGCACCCCTCCACTCACGGTGTGCTACGACTTGAACTCGTGCTTGACGGGGAAACGGTTGTAAAGGCGACGCCTGATATTGGTTATCTCCATACGGGAATGGAGAAGCTCTTTGAGTACAAGAAGTACCAGCAAGGCATCGTCATCACGGATCGAATGGATTACCTGAACCCCCTCGGAAATAATCTCGCGTACGTGATGGCGGTTGAGAAACTTCTGGAGCTTGAGATCCCAGAGCGCGCACAAACCATTCGTGTCCTGACCTGCGAGCTCCAGCGGATAGCATCCCACCTCGTCTGGCTTGGCACTCACGCACTCGATATAGGTGCGATGACAGTGTTCTTCTATTGTTTCCGCGAGCGGGAAAAAATTCTTAACTTGATTGAAGCAGCTTCCGGGGGCCGTCTGACTCCATCTTACTTCCGTATCGGAGGTTTGATGATGGATCTGCCTGCCGGCTTCGAGCCGCGCGTCAAGCAGTTCCTCGATGGTTTTCTCGAAGCAGTCGATGAGTTCCACACTTTGCTTACTGGCAACCGGATTTTTCAGAAGCGAACTCAGGGTGTGGGCGTGATTTCGGCCGAAGATGCAATTGATTGGGGACTTTCGGGTCCATGCTTACGAGGCAGCGGAGTCAATCTCGATATTCGCCGCGCAAATCCTTATACGGGATATGAGAAATATGACTTTGAAGTTCCTACAGAGGCTGATGGTGATGTCTGGGCTCGATACATTGTCCGCATGCGAGAGATGAAAGAATCGCACAAGATTGTGGTCCAGGCGCTGGGGCGGTTGAAACCCGGTCCGGTTAAAGCCGACGCACCGAAAGTGGTGTTGCCCGACCGCGAGGCAATGAAACGTCACATGGACGCTTTGATACACCACTTCCTCATCGTCGCCGAAGGATTCGATGTGCCCGCTGGAGAGGTCTACATGCCTATTGAGGCTTCCAAGGGTGAGCTCGGTGTTTACGTCAAGTCCGATGGTGGACCGAAGCCTTCGCGGGTACATTTTCGTGGACCGAGTTTCGTCAATCTTTCGGCTCTACCACAAATGGCGGAGGGAGCCATGATCGCTGACATCGTGGCGATTATCGGATCGCTCGACATTGTCCTGGGTGAAATCGACAGGTGATTGCCTATTGCCGATTACCAATTGCCAATTTTAGAAGTACGGCGGAGGCGACAGCAATTGGCAATCGGCAATAGGCAATCGCAAATAAGAGATGAGCCAGCAATTACTACAGATTCAACCACTGTCACAGCCCGTCGATATCGGCGACGAGGTCGCTTCATTCTCTCCTGATATTGAGGCCGAGATTGACTGGCATCTGGCCAAGTACCCTGTGATGCGTTCGGCAATTCTGCCTTTGATGTTTATCGTCCAACGGGAACGCGGTTATCTGGATCCTCCGGGAGTCGCTTATTTGGCGAAAAGGCTGGGGCTGCGTATCACGGACATCTGGGAGGTGGCCACCTTCTATTCGATGATTCACACCCGCCCGATTGGTCGCCATCACATTCAGATTTGCAAGACATTGTCATGCAAGATTCTGGGCGAGCCTGAGATCACTGAACACGTGTGTAAGCGGCTGGGAATTAACCCGGGAGAGACCACGGCCGACGGACAATTTACGGTTTCATTAGTGGAGTGTCTGGGTTCGTGTGGGACTGCTCCCATGATGCAGGTAGGGTTTGATTACTATGAAGACCTGACCAAGGCCAAGGTCGATGAGATTCTTGACGGGTTAAGCCAAAAGGAAAGGTGAAATATACCCTCGCGCCGTAGTAGCAGCGTTTAGGAAACGAGTCATGCGGATAGAAGCCATCGGATGTGAACCACTTCAACTGGCGCGAGTGCACCTTGAGAACTCGACTTCTCTCAACGTGTATCGGCAGCACGGAGGTTATGAGGCACTTAGTAAAGTGCTCTCGTCGATGACGCCCGATGACGTAATCAATGAGGTTAAGAAGTCAGCTCTGCGTGGGCGAGGCGGCGCTGGTTTTCCTACCGGGATGAAGTGGAGCTTCGTCCCCAAGGATTCACCCAAGCCCAAGTACGTTGTTTGCAACGCTGACGAATCCGAGCCCGGCACATTTAAAGATCGTTATTTGATGGAGCGCGACCCTCACATGCTAATCGAAGGCATGCTGAT
>Ga0079218_10000341_pt1 | contig 13272 bp, 16 predicted proteins | sample NCCompost_FD_77181 | JGI IMG/M metagenome (GOLD analysis project Ga0079218, IMG submission 77181) | Agricultural soil microbial communities from Utah to study Nitrogen management - NC Compost | ecosystem: Environmental > Terrestrial > Soil > Agricultural land | place: USA: Utah | collected... | reverse complement strand
TTTATTCCGTGGACATTCCAGGATGTTGATACTTTGTTGGCAAGAGTAAGAGGGGTACACAACCTGACCACCGCCAATGAATATATACGGATGATCGCCTTAAGCCGTATTATGCTGCCTAATATTAAAAATATACAGGCTAGCTGGCTAACCGTTGGAAAACAAACGGCGCAAATTTGCCTGCATGCGGGAGCCAATGATTTTGGTTCGATCATGATTGAAGAAAATGTGGTAAGTGCCGCCGGCGCCCCTCATCGCTTTACTTATAAAACTATACAGGATGCTATTCGCGATGCAGGCTTTGAACCACAATTGCGCAACCAGCAATATGAATGGAGAGCAATACCGGAAATGATCGAGGAGCAGGTGATAAATTATTAGACGCGCCCCTAAATCCCCTAAAGGGGACTTTAGAGTCTGATTATCGGAATATCACTATATATCCAAAAAGAGCCTAATGAAAAAAACGTATAACTGGTTTAGAAAAATTGCATTAGCCGAAGGCGTTTCCTTTCTTGTTTTATTATTTATTGCCATGCCGTTGAAATATCTGGCATCATTGCCTGTCGCTGTTACTATTGTCGGGGGCCTGCATGGTCTTTTGTTTATTGGATTTATGATTATGATTTGGGAAGTGAAAAATGAATTTAAGAAAGACTGGGGTTGGGTAGCCAAAGCATTTATTGCTTCCATACTTCCTTTTGGTACGATGGTTATGGATAGAGAGTGGAAGAAGGAAGAAGCGTTGACACAATAGCTGTATCATCATTTTATTTCAAAGCCCTGCTGCGGGTTGCTAGCCAGAAAGGTTTTGATGACCTGCAAATCATAATTAATAGCTACAACCGAGCCTGATTGGTATTTGTTAATCGTTCTGCATTGTCCCATCCAAATTGTTTTTACATTATCAGCTCCATTTGGCAGGTTGTTTTTGAGTAAAAGCAAGCATACCGTTAGTTATTATCTACCCATTAAAAGGAAATGTTAATCAAAAAAGCAAAGACAACATGAATCGGATGGGCGGTGTAACTTAGATACCGGGAGGTATAGTGAGATGAAGATGAAAAAGCTTATGAAAATATCTTTAGGGGGCTTTGTGATTATTGCAATATGGATCGTGATCGCTCAAAGTTGCATGCAATTTAAAATAAGCGATAGCGATGCAGTAAAGCAATTTGACAGAGCAGGTGTGCAGCTTACTGCGGTAACTACAAAAGTAGACAACCGCTTCATGCACTATGCAAAAACAGGCAGCGATACATTGCCTACCATAATTTTTTTTCATGGTTCTCCGGGAAGCTGGAATGCATTTGCAGATTATATGAAAGACAAAGACCTGCTCGACAAATACCGGATGATTTCCATCGACCGGCCGGGGTTTGGTTACAGTGATTTTGGAAAGGCAGAACCCATGAAGGAACAATCTGCATTGATTAGCCCGCTTTTAGCAGAATGGGAAAATGGGAAAGCCGTTTACATGGTGGGTCATTCGCTCGGAGGTCCGCTGATCATACAATTATATGCAGATAATCCGGGTATGATCGATGGACTTGTTTTATTAGCTGCCTCTGTTGACCCGGCAGAAGAAAAAAAAGAAGTTTGGAGAAGCATGCTTGATGGCCCTGTGCTGCAATACCTCGTTCCGGGTGCCTTTCGCCCAAGCAACAAGGAGCTGCGGTATTTTAAAAAAGACGTGTATGTGTTGCAGGACAAATTTGTTGCCGTAAAATGCAAAGTATTTATTATGCATGGAACCAGGGACACATTTGTGCCCCCGGGTAATGCAGCTCATGCCGAAAAAAAATTAGTAAATGCCTCCGCTGTTGAAACTATAATGTTACCCGAAGCCAATCATTTCATTCCCTGGAACAAATATGATGACGTTAAAACTGTGCTGATGAAGTTGTATTGAAGCGTGAGGAAAAATAGCAGCATAGAAGAAGTGTTCTATCGTAATTTTATATACGGTATTCTTAAATAAAATGCTCCAAAAACTCTCTTATGCAAAAAGTTATCAGCGAATCCCTATCGGTGATATTGAACTAAAGGGAAAGGAAAGCAAAGTGGCATTAAGTACTTTGAAAGTAATTGAAACTGTATAAAAATTATTGAATGATCTCATTTACTCCTTTTCCCCGTTTAATGACTGATCGCCTGGTACTCCGGCAACTGGAAATGAAGGATGATCATCAGATTTTTTTTCTGCGTTCCGATGAAGTTGTGAATAAATACCTGGTGGCCCCAATCGCTAAGTCTATCGGGGATGCCCGGGATTTTATACGGAAAATAAATAATGTTGTTGCAAACAATGAAAGTGTTTATTGGGGCCTTACTGTGAAAGACAATAACAAGCTGATCGGCACTATTTGCATTTGGAACATCGATTGGGAAGAGAATAAAGCAGAAATTGGGTATGTTTTGAACCCTGATCTGCAAGGCAAGGGCCTCATGCAGGAAGCGGTTGCAGCAGTTATCGAATACGGTTTTCAGCAAATGAAGCTTCAATGCCTGGATGCTGTGCTGCACCCCGATAATAAACGATCGATATTGCTGCTGGAAAGGAATGGTTTTGTTTACCACAGTGTATTGGCCGATGAGGCTGTGTATTCACTGAAAAATCCATTTAAACAATAAAACTTTAAACTATTATTTGGAGTATCGCTCTATTTAAAAATTAAGAGAAAAGCCGCTGTAAATTTTATAATCCATGTATGTCAGCTTCAAAATTCTTAACTTTCGGCAGGCAAGGCAATACTACTTTGAATAAGTTTATTGCGCTGATTAGCATTCAGATCTTCATCATCATCTTCTTTTTTGCATTTTTTATAACATTCATAAAAGAAAAGTTATGAAAATATTCATCAGCCATTCCTGGAATGATAAATCGCTGGCAACCCGGGTAAATGAAAACCTTGAAAAAGACGGTCACGAAGTCTGGTATGATGTTCATCAATTGGTGCCTGGCGATGACATACAGGCCGTCATCGATGTGTACATCAAAAAATGTGACTTTGTGGTTTTGATTTGGTCATTATTCGCTTTTGATTCGGGTGGCGTTGATGCGGAGATACAAACAGCCAAAAAATTAGGCAAAAGGATCATTCCCTTGTTAAAGGATGCTACTCCATTAGCCCATCATAAAGAACTAAAAGGTTTACTGGGTATTCCCTTCGATGATGTTGAAATGGGTATGTTGTTATTGCAGCGTGCTGCGCTGATGCTGATGGCAGCCGATACGTATAGAGATACTCCGTGGTTCAAAGAGGCTTTTGAAAATGTAGTGGACCTTGGTGGTTATTTGAATTATGTGAACACGTATCGCTTAAAAGGAAATAAGAACGATGATGGCTATAAAGAAGAGTGGGCAGCAAGAATAGAAGATTTGAATAAAAAAAATGAATTAATAAGAAAGCACCTGATTCCTGAAGCAGAAAATAGAATGCAAATGCTTCAAAACATTATGAAAGAACTGGAAAAAGGAAACGTTCCGCTGGAGACATTGAATGAATGGAAACAATGGTGTTTGGTTAACGAATCGCTTCAGCCTGAATTGATGAAGAAACTCGAAGAGTTTATCGATAATGACGTGAAGCGACTCAGCAATGGCGGCGCCCCCGTAAGCACACTGAATATTGAAACAGTTGAAGCGACTATAGAACGCCTGGAAAAAGCCATTACACAGAAAAAGGAAGGAGCCCACCAGGAGCTTGCTGCGACAATAAAAAAATATGGCGGATTCCTGATCGGAGAGAAAACAATCAACAGCATAGTTGCCGGTTACCTGAACTATGTAACAAAATGTCCGCAACTGCTAAAAGAATTGTTGAATGAAGCGAGGCTGTCCGAGTATGTGGCCGTAAAAGAAGTGGTGGTTACGCTTACACGTTATCTTGAGTCGCAGGATCATGGGTTGGAGATCCGGAAAAAAAACCTGGAAGGGTATTTTGATGATGCTTATTTAATCAACCAAACAGTTAAATTATTAATTGAAGCCGATCTGGTAGCCAAGGATAGTTTTTCTCTTGATTTTGTATCCATGAATATTGTTGAACAGTATGTCTCTTTTATCCTGAACAAGCAAACAAAAATCAGATTGGATGAGGTGTTGAAAGAAATGAAAAAAATAATCGGGCTTAAGAAAAATGAGATCAACTGGGGACAGGTAGCTACAGTTGTGCTGGGAATAGCAGCAGTAGGTGCAGGAGCCGGGTACCTGCCTGGATTGCAGTCAAATCAAAATGTAACTGGTGATACTAATACCGGGGAAACAACAACAGGAGAGCCGGAAAACTCTCCGGTTTGGGAGGACAGGATGGCGGCAATGAGTGCTAAATATGGAGGCGGAATAAATTTTTATCATCCCATTAAATATTGAAGGAAACAAAGCACAAAAAGCAAAACAGGTATTCATGATTTTAGCTCTTGCCGGCAGGAGAATAGATGCTACCCAGGAGGAGGTTATTAGCTTTCCAATAAAAAATATTGCGACAGTCAGGTACAAACTGCGAGAGCTTTTTATTTCGCTCAAGCCTTCTCTATTGATAAGTTCCGGCTCCTGTGGCGCCGATTTGCTGGCTTTAGATGTAGCAGGCGAATTAGGAATAGCCAGGAGCATGGTAATTCCATTTACACCTGAGCTATTCAAATTGAAATCAGTTGAAGACAGACCGGGTGATTGGGCAGGTTTATTTGACAGGATATATGAACAGGTGAACGCGGAAGAAAAAGTTTTGGTGATGAATTATCCGGTCGATGATCGAAATGCCTATAGGAAAACGAACGTAGATATTTTAAACCGGGCACAGGCTCTGTCTGAAAATTCCGGTGATGAAAAAGACATACGGGCAGTTATTGTGTGGGAGGCCGGTAATAAAGGCGAACACGATATAACGGCTCATTTCAGGAATGCTGCAGAGCAGCGCGGGTTTAAAATCGAGGAGATTAATACCTTAAAAGGATAGAGACGCCAATTTGAGTCGAACTACCTCAAACAATAGAATATCGCCCGGCATAAACTTCACATTGATAGCTTTTCTCCAATACCCCCTATCAGCATGCTTTAAAAAGTTTTGAAAAACAAGAAGGAATTAATCTGAATGAATAAAAAATGGGATGCTCCATTTGCCATTCATCCTCCACGCATTTCCTTTAACAATTAATTAAGGTCAAATTCCAAAAGCAGGAAATCATGTTTCATGCCAATAAACCATTATTTCAATTTCCTTTTAAGGTGTTTCAGCGGTTTTTGTGATTTGGGATATACTATAAACGCATAAAGGGCTTTTACCAACAATGGATAATCACTTGTGTTTACCGGTTAGTGCAAATAGATTTACTAATAGATATTAATCACCTAATCAAAATCACAAAGACATGAAACGAATAATCTACCTGGCTTTTTTGCTGACAGGCTTTGTCGCAACAGCCGCACCTGCTCCTGATGAAATAAATGAAAAAGTTCTAAAAGCATTTAGTGAGACTTTCACCGCTGCTCAGAATGTAACATGGCATGAATATGAAGATTACGCCCAGGCCAACTTCGAGGTAGACAAGATCCAGATCAGGGCGCAGTATGCCGAAGACGGAAAACTGATAAGGACGATCCGCTATTATAGTGAAAAAGAATTGTTGCCAAATATTGTGGTAAAGCTGAAGAAAAAATACCAGGGAAAAGAAATAACCGGAGTTACCGAAAGTACGTCAGATGATGAAGTTTCGTTTGTCGTCAATATAAAAGATGAAAATCACTGGTACATTGTAAAGTCTGATGTCTATGGCAACCTGCAGCAGACTGAAAAATTTAAAAGAGCTGATAAGTAAATTTATTTGGTCCTAAAGAATAAATCATCACCATTGATTTGAATTGTCCCGAAATAACCCGGGGCAATTTTTTTTAAATGAATGCTGCTGCTGACAAATAACGCCAGTCAGTGTTATTTGCTTCATAAGCATCAGCCGGTTGAATTGGTTTTGTCATAACGCCAGGGTTTAATATTTTTTCCCTTACGAGTTTTTCCCGGGCCTCCTGTATCATTTCTTTGATTCGGGCATTTTGCATCCATTGTTTCTGTGGAGGTTCGAAACCAATTTTATCTTTCCGCCATACAATTTCTGCCGGCAATTGTTCCTTCATCGATTGCCGCAACAACCATTTGGTCCATCCTTCTCTTATTTTAAAATGGGCGGGAAGCGAAAAAACAAATTCTACCAGTTCATGATTCAAAAATGGCAATCGCACTTCCCGGCTATGGGCCATTGAATTCCGGTCTGCATAGCGTAAAAGTTCTTCCAGTCCATGCACAAAGGTGTTGAAGTACAAAACGCCGTTAAGATTGGTCAAAGCTGGTGTCGTGTAATAGGCTTCCTTACTTTGCAGCTTTACAAATTCACGTGTAAGATCCGGGTGCTGCAGCGCATGGGCCAGGTATTGCTGTTCCAGTATTACTGATGCAAGATCGGGTAACAGTGAGGCGAGGATATTTTTAATGCCAAACTTCTCGTTAATCCCTATTTTACGTGCGGCTGCAATCTCTGCGCTTTTAATCAGGTTTCTTTTTTGAAAGAGCTCCTGCCAGTACCATTTGTAGTATTTGTGATAACCTGCCAGTGTCTCATCTGCTCCCTGTCCATCGAGCAACACAGTTACCTGTTGTTGTTTTGCCTGTTCAAAAACTTTGTATTGCGCAAAGGCACTTGCGGATCCCAGCGGTTCCTCCTGGTGATAGCAAAATCTTTCCCAATTATTAACCAGGTCATCTGCGGTTAGAGTACATATATGTTGTACCAGCTCAAACTGCTGAACTATTTTAGAGGAATAAACAAGCTCATCTTTTTCAAAACCCGGAAAGCTGGCAGTAAATGCATTGAGTGGCATCCCGCTGGTTTTCTCCAGGCGGGAAGTCAGTGGCATTAAAGTAGCCACAACAGATGAGCTGTCCAATCCTCCACTAAGACTGGTGCCCACGGCTACGTCGCTTCTTAGTCTTCTTTTAACTGAAGTGGTGAAGAGGCTTTGAAACTGTTCTATTGCTTCTCCTTCGGCAATTTTCGTATTTTGAAAGCTAGTATCCACTTCCCAATATTTTTCGATGATAAACTCTTTGGTAACCGGCGTAAAGAAGAGGGTGGATGCTGCAGGGAGTTTAAATATATTTTCAAAAAAGGTTTCTTCCGGACGTTCAGGATTATCCACGTAGCCGATAGTGATGTAATTGAATAACATCTTCAGATTGGGTATGCGGGGTATTCCGGCTGCCCACAAGGCTTTCATTTCAGAAGCAAAGACAAGCTGATCGCTATTGAAATAATAAAAAAATGGTTTTTCTCCGAAGCGGTCTCTGGCGGCAAAAAGCTCCTTTTCTTTTTCATCCCAGATAGCAAAGGCAAACATTCCGTCAAAATGCTCAATACATTCATCGTTCCAGAAATCATAGGCCGCCAGAATGACTTCGGTGTCCGACCGGGTGCGGAAAACATAGCCTTCCTTTTCCAGTTCTTCCCTGATCTCAATGTAATTGTATATTTCTCCATTATGAATGATCGTATAATGACTGCCATCGTTCGATTTAGAAGATGAGGGTATAAAATGCATCGGCTGCGCTGCAGCTTTGCTGCGGTCGATGATGGAAAGCCGGCGGTGGCCGAGTTGAGCGGATCCATCGGTGTTCTGCCAAATTCCTTCTCCTTCCGGCCCCCGGTGGGTCAGTGCATCGGTCATTTTTTTTAAATGATGAATACTGTATTGATTGGAAGCCTGGATAATGCCCGCAATGCCGCACATATTGTAAATATCGAAAATTATCAGGATAGCCGTGTAAAGGAGATGTCTAAGGAGATGGCTAACCGCTGGAAACTTTCCTTAATTCAATTTTGAAAATGCACGCACGTTATTCCGGATTAGAAAATATTGAAAAGGAAATTTGGAGCAGCCACAGCGTTTCAACACGTTTAAAACCTGATCGGAAGCCGGGCCACAATATCAGCCCATGCAATTACAAGGTCAGCGCCGCCATCCGTTTTTTCAAATACCATAGTGAAATATTCAAGCGTAACGTCATTTGCTAAAATAGGGATGACGAACCGGCCTACATCTTTGCTTGAATCCTGTTTAAGCCCCCAGCTATCAATATTTGAGTTAAGAATGATCGTCCATTTATCTGCATGCGGAATGCCATATATGATATAACGTCCCGCCGGAATCTTTTTACCCTGTATGCCAACCGGTTTATAGAAGGTTATTTCAGAGGCCTCGTTGGCGCCCAGCCTCCAGGGTTCATCATATTTTAATATCCCGTTAAATAAGGCCCGTCTTTGTAAATGAGGACGGCTATAAATTAACCTGATCACGGGTGGTGAAATATTGGCATTCGCCATTTTGAGTTTAGGATAATCAACAGGAAAATAACTCATATCCATTGGCGAGACATCAACATTGGCAAAAGGATTTACAGTGATATCCGGCTGTTGATTTTTTACCGTATCGGGACTAACGGCCACTTCCGTCACCGGCGCTTCTTTTTCCTGTTGATCACAACCGAAGGCCAGGCAGGCCAGTAGCGCCAGGATGGAAAATTGTTTACTCACTGTTTTTATACCTTTTACTTAAAGAGAAATGGGTAAGGCTACCTTGACATTTTCCCAGGCAACGACCAGTTTAATAGTTTGGTCTTCTTTTTCGAAATTCATTACCAATGATTCAATGGATTCATTTAATTGTTGCACCGGGACATTTATACGGGCTACATCTTTTGCCGGACTGTATTTAAATGAACCCCAGACATCGGTTTCCTTGTTAATTATAAAAGTCCAGGATTTTTCATTAACGATGGCATATAGCGTATAGCGTCCTTTAACAATTTTTTTACCTCCGATTATTACAGGCCTGTAAAACTCGATTTCCGTTGCTTCGTTAGCACCCAGGCGCCATAGTTTACCGTACTCTACCAGTCCCCCGAAGATTTGACGCCCTTCCTTTTTTGGACGACTGTAGATCACCCTTGCCGTTAATGGCTCTGTTTTTTTATCCTGGGTTTTCAAATTGGGATATTGTGTCGGGTAATGACACATATCCATAGGAGATTTGTCGACGTCGGGCAAACCGGATTGAGCAATTGCAGCAAAAGAGATCAGCAAGGCCCACAAAATTAAAAATGCATTTCTTTTCATAGCAGAAGACTATTTGCAAAAATAAGTGATTAACGTTTGGACGAAAAGCCTTTTATGGATTTCAGGAATCCTTTAGCAGTTCCAATTGGCCGAGCGCAAAGGGCTTTACGTCTTTCCAAAAAAGACGATAACATTCCTGCAAGGGTTGGTAGTATTCCGTAAACAATCTGAAGGCAGTGTCGCTTTCATTCAGATATGCTGATCGCCGGACAATGCCACCAAAGCTTTTTTCGATGCCCCAAAGCGTCCGGTAATGAAATAACCAGTTCTGCGATCGCATAAATGGAAACATGGCAGCAAACCGTTCGGGGAACCACTCCCTGGTCTCCGACAGTGAAGCATACACTTTCTCAGAATAAGCAAGAAGGGATGACTCTGTAAATTCGGTTTCATCCGTGGCCAAAAAATGATCATATACCACGTCCACAAAGGCGCCGCTATATAAGCGGTAGTGTGGCCTCAGGAACTCTTTGGCTTCCCGGGTGGCCGCATGTTCATCTGTAAAGTTGTCAATAAGCCGATGCAGATTAATACCAGCCTGGATACGGGAAGGGTAGTCAAATTTCTTTTTCCCTTTTACAAAGTCGCTAATGATATTTCCTGTCAAAATCTCGCCATCATCAAAAGAAAGATATGCATGAGCCAAATAGTTCATTGTTTAAAGATACAAATGTGAGTGGTGAACCTGCCTGGCCGGCAGGCGGGTGTGAATGGCAAGAAGGCGGGGCTTTCTGCCTATTCCCCACTCAGGCATTTTCGGCTTCTTTATTTTTTTTATACAGGCGATAGGAATAAATAACAGGCACAAGGATCAGCACAACGGTTAATATGAAAAATAGGATGATCGCAACGGAATCCCGAAGCAGTAAACACAGTATAGCGATGACCAATCCGCCTACAAACCAAAGTTTGCCCGCGAACAGGTGGGTCTTGCGCCAGTTTTCTTCATTATTCAACGTCCAGGGCAGGCGAAGCCCTGCAAAATAATTGGGTTTAATGGTATGCATATAATTCCCCATCAGACAGAGCAGCAATCCCACACCGGCAAAAATATATCGCATGCCTGTTTCCATGCTTTCCTTAGATGTGTTGTAAATAATGAAGCAGGTTAAGGCAGCTATAAAAACAGCTACCGCAAAACCCATACGGTGAAGCCGGTCCTTGTTGTCTGCTGCATATTTTTTGGGATCTATTTTATAGATATTGGACAGCACAAAATAAATAGCAATGCACATGGCACTAAGTACGGCGACCATCACCAGGAGTTCAGTTTTATTGCCATACCTGTCCGGATTTCCCTTCAGGTCAAAATGCATAGCAATTTTTTCAGGCAGCGATTGCCAGATAACTGCCAGGTATGCGATAGGCACCAGGGCAACAGGCCAAATGAGGAATTTAAAATATCTGGTCATTTTATTTCTTTTTTGTTTTGAATTGTATCAGCCATTTTATTATTTCATCCACCACTGTTGTATTCAATGAATAATAAATATATTGACCATCTTTCTCAGCTATTACCAGTTTAGCCTGCTTCAGCAGATCCAGGTGGTGTGATATGCTGGGCCCGGAAATGTTAAAACGTTCCACTATTTCGCCTGCGGTCATGTCCTTTTCCTGCAAAAGCTGCAAAATCTGCCTTCGGGTAGGATCGTTAAGGGCTTTAAAAATTATATTCATGCTTCAGTTGGTTCCTTAGTTATTTAGACAAATATCTAAATACTTTTTGGATAAAAAAAATAAAATAGTGTATCAATTGCGGAAAGCCGCTTTACAAAAGGCAAAAAAGATGTATGTACGGTTGATGAATAAACGCCTCTGTTAACAGTGTTTAACAGCCGCTCCCATTAGTCCTAATTTACTTGCCGCCGGGTGTAACATCATCTAGATTTACATCGTCATACTAACCAAATGACATTTTTTAAAGAGTAAACCTTAATCATTAAAGTAAATAATCAAAATCATGAAAAAGATCATTATTATGCTGGCAATCACAATAAGCAGCCTTGCAGTATTTGCCGGCGAAGAAAATGTAAACAAAAAAGTTTTAAATGCTTTTAGCCAGGAATTTGCCGGTGCTAAAGAGGTAAAGTGGACCGCCTACGAAACTTATTACAAAGCGTCTTTTGTCTTTAACAGCCAATTCGTATATGCATTTTACAAGTTGGATGGAGAGATGGTGGCCATGACGCGCAACATCAGTTCATTGGATCTGCCGATGACGCTCCAGGCGAGCCTGAAAAAATATACAGGTTACTGGATATCCGATCTGTTTGAAATATCCAACAATGATGGAACAAATTATTACATCACGATGGAGAATGCAGGTTCAAAAATTATTTTGAAATCAAACAGCGGTGGCAATTGGAACGTTTTCAAAAAATCTGCGAAATCATAAGCAATCATAAGCAGTTAGTTTTGGTGTGTGGTAAAAACAAACCCCGTCTTTCTGCAAAGAAAACGGGGTTTTATTACTAAGCTGGTAAAGAATGGCGATAACAATAGCAGGCAGGTGACAGCTTTGAATATAGACCCCCCTTTTCAAAAATATTTCCAATCACTCATTAAACCCGTTTTTAACAAGTATGTAAAAAAAAAATTCTGGCTTAGACTGTTCACTGAGACATGTTCAAAACATAACTATAACAACTTCTATCAATTACCTTAACCTTTAAACCTTTAATTATGAAAAAGTTTGTTTTATTGCTGCCCTTATTGTTGGCGGTAGTCAGTGTAACGTCATTTGCCCGTAACACACCCGATGCTGATCCCCGTGCCGAAAAAACATTTAATAAATATTTTGCAGGCGCTGCCAATGTAAAATGGTCCGCAGAAGGCGATTTCCTTAAGGTATCATTTACCTGGGCAGAGCGCCAAACGGTCGCTTATTTTAATTTAGATGGTGAATTAGCCGGCAGCATACGTAATCTTTTCTTTACCCAGTTACCATTATCTGTTATGAAATCGGTAAAGGATAGTTTTAAAAATCCGGTTATGATTGAAATCATGGAGATTTCAAACGAAGAAGGTGTTCATTACGCTTTGGTGGTGGAGGATAATCATAAAAAATATAAGACCCGGATAAACAGCTTTGGCGAACTTATTGAGAGAATAAAAATCAGAAAATAGACAGGAGTCGTACCGGGACCAGTGATGAAATGACGCTGTCTCAAAAGTCGTTAATCGTCTTTGCGAGGGAGGGACGAGCGATGCAATCTGTTTCATTGTCAATTGATGTATTTAAGCAGATTGCTTCACTTTGTTCGCAATGACGACTTTTGAGACAGCGTCATTTTATTTTTTCAAAACTGTAATTTTGCGGCTCCGCAATGTCTCCCGCCTGTGGCGGGATCCGAAGGCGGGCTCTAAATTTTTTTAAAATGAACAAAGGGCCCATATCACAATTTATTCAGCATCATTTTCGTCATTTTAATGCCGCCGCATTGGTGGATGCAGCTAAAGGTTATGAATCACACTTACAGGAAGGCGGTAAGATGATGATCACACTTGCCGGCGCCATGAGTACCGGTGAACTGGGAATTTCGCTTGCTGAAATGATAAGACAGGGAAAAGTGGATATTATCAGTTGCACAGGCGCAAACCTGGAAGAAGATGTAATGAATCTCGTGGCCCATTCTCATTACAAACGGATCCCGAATTATCGTGATCTTACGCCGGAACAGGAGTGGGAATTGCTGGAAAACCATTTTAACCGGGTAACAGATACCTGTATTCCCGAAGAGGAAGCGTTTCGCCGGCTGCAAAAACATTTGGTAAAACAATGGAGGGATGCGGAAGCAAAAGGGGAAAGTTTTTTTCCTCATGAATTTTTATATAAAACTATTTTAAGCGGTGAGTTAAAGCAGTATTATGAAATTGATCCAAAAGATAGCTGGGTAGTGGCGGCAGCAGAAAAGAACATTCCAATTGTTGTTCCGGGGTGGGAGGACAGTACAACTGGAAACATTTTTGCGAGCTATGTAATCAAAGGGGAGTTAAAGGCGAGCACTGTGAAGAGCGGAATTGAATATATGGTTTGGCTTGCCGACTGGTACCGAAAAAATTCTTCCGGCAAAGGTGTCGGGTTCTTCCAGATCGGGGGAGGTATTG
>Ga0079218_10000340_pt1 | contig 13286 bp, 11 predicted proteins | sample NCCompost_FD_77181 | JGI IMG/M metagenome (GOLD analysis project Ga0079218, IMG submission 77181) | Agricultural soil microbial communities from Utah to study Nitrogen management - NC Compost | ecosystem: Environmental > Terrestrial > Soil > Agricultural land | place: USA: Utah | collected... | reverse complement strand
GAGTTCGGCACCATCGAGACCGCGCGCTCCAGGCGCTCCGCGGCCTCGCGGGGCCGCCGGTTGCGGGCGAACTCCTTGGCCTCGTCGGCGAGCGCGAACGCCGGAGCCTCCTCCTTGAGCGGACCGACGGCCCGCTGAAAATCCGACGTCTGCACCGGGCGGCGCACCGCTTCGGCGGCGGAGGCGCTCGCGAGCCTCTGCTCGGCCGTCGCGATGCGCTCCGAGGTCATCGGGTGACTCGCGAACAGATTCTCGAACTTCGAGGGCTCGCGCTTCGCTGCCGCCGCGAGGATCTGAAACGTCTCGACGAACGCGCGCGGGTTGTATCCCGCCGCGGTCATGTACTTGAACCCGAGCTCGTCGGCCTGCCGCTCCTGGTCGCGCGAATACTTCGTCGTCAGGAGCGCCGCGCCGACCTGTCCGGCGAGCTCGATCGCGCCGGCTCCGGGCACGCCCTGCGTCTGGAGCACCGCGCCGCCGACGTTCAGGAGGAGGCCCAGCAGCTGCTGGCGGCTCGCCGAGACGACCGAGTGCCGCGCGGTGACGTGCCCGATCTCGTGCCCGAGGACGGAAGCGAGCTGGTCCTCCGACTCCATCTTCGAGATCAAGCCGCGGGTGATCGAAAGCTTGCCGCCCGGGAGCGCGTAGGCGTTCGGCTCGTTCGAGTCGACGACGTTGAACTCCCACGGCAGGTTGGGCCGCTCGGAGGCGCGCGCCATCTTCATTCCGACGCGCGTGACGAGCATCTGCGCGTCGCGGTGGGGGAGTTCCCCTTCGGAGAGCTGCGTCGTGATCGGGTAGTACGCCTTTCCGAGCTCCAGCTCCTGCTGCTCGGACATGAGCACCACCTGCTTCTTCCCGGTCACGGGATTGGTCGCGCACCCGGAAAAGGCGAGAAACGCGGCAAAGGCGGCGGTGGCGAGAATTGCGGGGAACCGTCTCATGGGGCCTCCTCCCGGGCAAGCCCGGTGGCCTCCGGGGTATCAATTCCCGTGCCGATCTTCTCCCTCTCCCCTCCGGTTCGGGGTGAGGGGCTCGCCTACGCGACGGGCGCCCTGTCGGTTCGCGGCGCCGCGACGGCGCGCGCCAGCACTTCTTCCTCGACGTCGAATTCGGAGGCGCGGATTTCCTGGAATCCGCCGCGCGCGTCCCAGATCCCCATCGTGCGCAGCGGCGGGCGGTAGATGTGCAGCGACACCGCCCGCGTGCGGGGGAGGAGGCGGTGGAGAACGGTGGGGCCGGTCTCCGAGAGGTCCCCCTCCGGCCGGACCCGGGAGTCGGCGAGCTCCGGCAACTCCTTCGGAACGCTGAACCGCTCTTCCACGAGCGTCCCGGAAAGAATCGCCATCCCTCCGAGCACGCCGCGGTGATCGTGGATCGGGGTGATCTGGCCCGCCTCCCAGCCGATCACCATCACTTCCCAGTCCTCCCAGAGCAGAATCGGATGCCGGACGTAGTGCGCGGAGTCGAATCGCACGCGCTCGAGGTAGCGGTCGGCTTCGGCCGCCAGGTGCCGGGTGAGCGCGGCGGGCGTCGGACGCTCCGGGCCGAGGCTCTTCTCGTGAAGGATCTCGCGCACGATCTCCGCGAAGTTCATGCGGCAATTTTATCGCCGCGGGAAGTCCCCTGTCAGCTATCATCCCCGGCCGAATGAGGGTCGCGGTCGTCCCCGGCGACGGGATCGGTGTGGACGTGACCCGGGAAGCCGTCAAAGTCCTCGAGACGGTCGGCCGCCAGCGCTCCTTCCTGGTCGAGCTCGTCCACTTCCCCTGGAGCGCGGACCACTTTCTCTCGACCGGCGAAACGATCCCGCCGGGCGCTTTCGACGACCTCTCGCGCAACTACGACGCCGTGTTCATGGGGGCTTTCGGCGACCCCCGCGTGCCCGACATGAGACACGCGGCGGACATCCTTCTCGGCGCCCGCTTCACCCTGGACCTCTACGTCAACTACCGGCCGGTCAAGTGCCTGGACGACCGGCTGAGCCCCCTCAAGGCGTTTTCCGCCGCCGACATCGACTTCGTCGTCTTCCGGGAGAACACCGAAGGCGCGTACGTCGGCGCGGGAGGCAACTTCAAGAAGGGCACGTCGGACGAGGTGGCGATCCAGGAAGACGTCTCGACCCGAAAAGGCGTCGAGCGGATCGTGCGCCACGCCTTCGAGTTCGCGCGCGCCCGGGGAAGGAAGCGCGTCGTGATGTCCGACAAGTCGAACGCGATGCGGTTCGCCGGCGACCTCTGGCAGCGCGTCTTCGGCGACGTCGCGCGGGAGTATCCCGACGTCCTGTCGTCGCACCTCTACATCGACGCGCTCTGCATGCAGATGGTGAAGGACCCCCGGCAATTCGACGTGATCGTGACGAGCAACATGTTCGGGGACATCGCCACCGACCTCGGTGCGGCCCTCCAGGGCGGTCTCGGAATGGCCGCGTCCGGCAACCTCCACCCCGGGCGGGTTTCGATGTTCGAGCCCGTTCACGGGTCCGCCCCGAAGTACGCCGGGACCGGCCGGGCGAACCCGTTCGGCGCCATCCTGACGGCGGGACTGCTGCTCGAGCACCTCGGCCATGTCGCGGAGGCGGAGGCGGTCGAGACGGCGGTCGCGGCCTGCGTCCGCGAGCGTCAATGCACCGCCGACGTCGGGGGGACCCTTTCGACGGACTCGGCCGGGGACGCCGTCTGCGAAAGGCTTCGGTTCGGGTAGTTGAAAAAGGCTCTGCCTTGGGTACAATTCCGGGCTAAATCAGAAGGAGATCAAGCCATGGGGATTCTGAATCGCCGATCGATCGGGATCGTGTGCGTCGTCCTGTTTGCTGTCGGGCTATTCGCAGCGCCGGCCCTCGCCGCGAAGGCGAAGACCTTCCAGGCCTCCGACGATGCGAAAGAGGCGGACGAGCCCGCAAAGTTCCTGCCGGACTACGACAAGCTCACGAAGGGAAAGGACGCCGACTGGGTCTACTTCCCCGAGGGGAGCCTCAAGAAGTACAAGACCGGCGAGGTGAAGGATTTCGTCGAGAACGGGAAGGGGAAGGAAGCACGGCGGGCGGCCGAGGATGCCCGGGAGTACATGGAGCAGTGGCTCGAGAGGGCCGGCTACAAGCTCGCCGAAAAGGGAGCCGAGCTCGTCATCGAGGGTAACGTCTTCAACGCCTGGGAGCCGGGCACGGGCGCTCGGATCTGGGGCGGATGGATGGCGAACCCGGGGGTCGGGCTCGAAGTGATCGCCAAGGACTCGAGCGGTAAGGTCGTCGGCGAGATCCGGCACAAGTCCCGCGGCTCCACGGTGGAGGACGCCGTCGAGAACGCCCTGGAAGAGGTCGCCCAGGCGATTTCCGACGGCCGATAAGTCGGACGGCTCGGATTCGATCAAGGTACTCGCGCTCAGTCACTTGCGGTCAATGCGGGCTCCCGGTCCCCGGGGGCCCGCGTTTTGCTGCTTCCCCTCCGTGGTAGCGTAATTTCGGCTCCGGAGGAGAAACCAAGATTACAGACCCCAACCAGGCCGTCACGCTTCCCGATGCCGGGTTCACGGCGCTCTTCGGTATCGCGGACGAGAACCTGAGGGCCATCGAAGAGGCTTTCGGGGTGAGGCTCGCCGCGCGAGGCAACGAGGTCTCGGTCGTCGGCGAGGGGCCGGGAGAAGACCGGGCCCGCAGCCTCCTCGCCGCGTTCTCCGAGCTCGCCGCCCGGGGCCATCCCCTGAAGGGCAGCGACGTCGCCACGGCGATCCGCGTCGTCAAGGAGGATCCCGCCGCGTCTCTCGTCGAGTTCTTCACCGAGAGCCCGTTCGGTCCGTCGCTGCGCTCGGTCGTCTCCGCGCGAAACACGAAGCAGCGCCTGTACGTGCAGACGATCGACAAGGACGACCTCGTGTTCGCCATCGGACCCGCCGGAACGGGGAAGACTTATCTCGCGGTGGCGATGGCTGCCGCGGCGCTGCTCGAGAAGAAGGTCAAGCGGATCGTGCTCGCGCGGCCCGCCGTCGAAGCGGGGGAGCGCCTCGGGTTCCTGCCGGGCGACATGGTCGAGAAAGTGAACCCCTATCTCCGGCCGCTCTACGACGCCCTCTACGACATCCTCGGCTACGAGAGGACGGCGAAGCTGCTCGAGCGCGGTGTGATCGAGATCGCTCCGATCGCGTTCATGCGCGGAAGGACGCTGAACGACGCTTTCATCATCCTCGACGAGGCCCAGAACACGACGTCCGAGCAGATGAAGATGTTTCTCACGCGGATCGGTTTCGGCTCCAAGGCGGTCGTCACCGGCGACATCACCCAGGTGGACCTCCCGCAGGGCAAGACCTCGGGTCTGCGGGAAGCGCAGCGAATCCTCTCCTCCATCGAGGGGATCCGGTTCGTGCTCTTCGACGAGCGCGACGTCGTGCGGCACCCGCTCGTCCAGTCGATCATCACGGCCTACGACCTGCTCGACCGGGAGCGTGAGGCGTCCTTCGCGCGTCCCACCACCGACCGCTAAAAAAAATGCGGGCTCCGGCCTTCCCTGATCACCGGCGGCCGCCTTTGACCCGGCCGGGTGCGGACCTTTTGCTCCGCAGGACCCGCCGGTGCCTGACCCCATGAAGCCCACGACGACTTTCCGGCGCAAGCGCGTCACGGCGAGGGAGACGGGCGGCGAGCGCCCCGTTCGGCCGTTCCAGCGGCCCATTTTCTGGGGAGCTCTCTACGTCCTCGTCACGACCCTCTCGTTTGCGCCGACCCTGACGTTCCGCACGGCCCCCGTCCGGGCCGGTTCGATCGCCACGCGCGACGTCGTCGCGCCCCGCGACCTGATCGTCCCGGATCCCGACGCCACCGTCCGGCGGAAGTCGGAAGCCGCGGCCGAAGTCCTCCCGGTTTACGACTTCGATGCGGGCGCGCCGGGCCGCTTCGAGCAGGAGATCCGCGACTCGTTCGCGCAGGCGAGGGCCGCCGCCGCCAACAGCCGGTCCGCCGGCAAAGTGACGCAGGAGGTTCGCGACGCCTTCCAGTTCCCGATCGGCGACGGCGCCCTGGGCGCGCTCGCGCGCGTCGGTTTTGCACCCGCGCTCGAGAATCGCCTCGTCGCGATCGGCCTCGAGCTCTATCGGAAGGGAATCGTCGACAACCGGGAGCTCTACCTCGATCAGCGCCGGGGCCTGCTCGTCCGCGACACCTCGACGGGACGCGAGCAGCGGCGGCGCGAAGACCCCTCGGCGATCGAATACGGCTCCGAGGCGAAGGCCGAGGTCGCGCTGCGGCTGTCGGACACCCCCCTGACGCGCGACGAGCTGGGCGAGGTCGCCGCCTTCGTGGCGGCTTCGCTGCGACCCAACCTGTCGTTGAACGCCGCCGAGACCGCGCATCGCCGAGAGGAGGCGTCCCGCTCGGTCGAGAGCGTGTTCACGAAGATCCCGCGCGGAAAGATGATCGTCCGGAAGGGCGACGAGATCAGTCCGCGCACGTCGGCGTGGGTGGCGGCGGTGCGGGCGTCCGTCTCGGACCCGTCCTCCTGGGTCAAAGTCGGCGGGATCCTGATCCTCCAGACGCTCGCCGCCGTCGTCTTCTGGCTCGACGCGCGACGGTACGTCCGGCGCCGGAGGGAACGCCCGCCGGAGACCATCTACGCGTCGGTCGCCTGCGCCGGCATCCTCTTCGCCCTCCTGACGCGGGGCTTCTTTCTTCTCGCGCAGGGCTTCTCCTCGAGCTTCGAGGGGGCGGCGACGGCCGCGGCGACGTACTACGCGATCCCGTTCGCCGCCGGCCCGATCGTCGCGAGCCTGATCGCCGGCATGGGCCCCGCACTGCTGTTCGCGGCGGCGAGCGCGGTCGGAGCGGGCATCCTCATGGGACAGAGCTTCCCGTTCGCGCTGTACGCGCTCGTCGGGGCGCTCGCCGGCATCTTCGCCATCGGAAGGATGCGGGCGCGCAGCGTTTTGCTCGCGATGGGGGGGTTCGTGGCGGCGGCGAACATCCTGTCGATCACGGCCATCCAGTTTCTGGGCGCGGAAAGGCTTCGATGGAGCTTTTCGCTCGACGTTCTCGGGGGGCTCGTCGGAGGCTTGCTCGTGTCCGCCGCGGTCGGGCTCGTGCTGCCGGTGTTCGAGCACTTCTTCCACGTCACGACCGATATCCGACTCCTCGAGCTCTCGAACCAGAACCTTCCACTCCTGCGCACCCTGGCGCTTGAGGCGCCCGGCACCTACCAGCACTCACTCATGGTCGGTCACCTTGCGGAAGCGGCGGCGGAGGCGGTCAGCGCGGACCCGCTTCTCGCGCGGGTCTCGGGCTACTACCACGACATCGGAAAGACACGGATGCCCGCCTACTTCATCGAGAACCAGTCGAAGGGGCTGAATCGACACGACCGGCTCGAGCCATCGATGAGCGCCCTCATCATCGCCGCGCACGTCAAGGAAGGCCTCGAGCTCGCGAAGAAGGCGCGGCTGCCGGAGCCGATCGTCGCCGCCATTCGGGAGCACCACGGGACGAAGCTGATCCGTTACTTCTACCAGAAGGCGATCACGAAGTCGGAGCCGGGCGGCAGCCCGGTCCAGGAGACCGAGTACCGGCACCCGGGCCCGAAACCGGGGACGCGCATCACCGGTATTCTCATGATCGCGGACGCGGTCGAGGCGGCCTCGCGAACGCTCGTTGAGCCGACGCCGCCGAAGATCCGCGCGATGATCCAGACGATCGTGGACGACTGCCTCCGCGACGGACAGTTCGACGAATGCGACCTCACGATGCGGGACCTCGCGCTGATCGTCGACGCTCTCGAGCGGACCGTCACTACGATCTTTCACCACCGCATCGATTACCCGGGCTTCGATTTCAATCCGGAGCGAACCCGGCGGAAGTCGGAAACGGCGCCGGCGTCCGCCACGGCGGCAGCCGGCGCTCGACCGACGGGGCCCCGGCCGGCGTAGGCTCCGTGCTTCTCCGGACGGGGAGGCGGACACGCAGGGGTATGGACGTCGAGATCCGGTCGAGTGCTTCGGGAGCGCCGCCGAGCGCGCGCGTCCGGCGGCTCCTCGGCCGGGCCAGCCGCGCCACGGGCGATCGCGCGCGCGAGGTCTCGATCCTCTTCTGCGGAGACCGGCTCATGGCCGGGCTCAACCGGCGCTGGCGCGGGAAGGACCGGCCGACCGACGTCCTCGCCTTCCCCGCGCAAGTCGTCGCGGAAGGATTCCTGGGGGACATCGTGATCTCGATTCCGTACGCGACCCGGCAGGCGCGGCGCCGCGGCGAGTCGCGCGCGAGCGAGGTCGATCGCCTGCTGTTGCACGGATACCTGCACCTGCTCGGCTACGATCACGAGACGGACCAGGGTGAGATGGAAGCCCTGGAGGCCCGACTGAGGAAGAGCTTCGGGATCGCCGAAAAGCGGGAGAGCGCGGGATGATCCCGTTCCTCGCTTCCGGTTTCTGCTACCTCGCCTTCCTCCTGTTCGAGAGCTTCGCCATCGGGCTGGACCGGATCTCGTCGATCAAGCTGCGCGGCCTCCTCGAGGAACACCCGGAGCGAGCCCGCATCCTTTCGGGCCCGGGGGAGATGGAGATCATCCGCACGACGACGAAAGTCCTCGTTCAGGCTTTGCTCCTCGCGGGTCTCCTGACGGTCGTCTCGGGGTTCCACGCCGTCGGCGTCGAGCCGGCGTGGGCCTGGGGCGGCGGAGTCTTCCTGGTGGGATGGCTCGCGTCGGAGGTGATGCTTCTCCGGTTCGGAGCGTCCGCCGACTCCGAGAAGACGGTCGCGCGGCTCCTCCCCGTCGTGACGGGGGTTTCGTGGCTCCTTGCCCCGCTCGCCATCCCCGTGAGGAAGATCCTCGAGGGCCGCGCCGCCGCGCCGGAGACGAGCCCGGCGACCGAGGAGGAGGTTCAGGCTTACATCGACGTCGGGCGGCAGGAGGGGATCCTCGAGAAGGAAGAGGAAAAGCTCCTCATGTCGATCGTCGACTTCGGCGACACGCGCGTGCGGGAAGTGATGACCCCGCGGACCGACATCGTCTGGATCGACGTCGCCTCTTCGCTCACCGTTCTCGCCGATCTCTTCGTGGAGTCGAAATACTCGCGCATCCCCGTCGTGCGCGGCTCGATCGACACCGTCGTCGGGATCATCCACGTGAAGGACACGCTGCAGTCGATCCGCGCCGGCGGCTCGCGCCCCATCGCCGAGCTCGTGCGCGAGGCGTATTTCGTGCCGGAGACGAAGAAGGTCTCGGAGCTGCTGCGCGAGTTCCAGAGGCGGCACCTGTGGATGGCGATCGTCGTGGACGAGTACGGCGGGGTCTCGGGCCTCGCCACCGTCGAGGACCTCCTCGAGGAGATCGTCGGCGAGATCTCCGACGAGCACGAAGACGAACGCGAGGAGATCACCCGCGCGGGCGAGCAGGCTTACTCGGTGTCGGGCAAGGCGAACGTCGGCCGGATCCGGGACCTCTTCGGCCGCGGCCCGGAGGAGGAGGAGTTCTCGACGATCGGCGGATTCCTCGCGGCGCGCCTCGGGCACATTCCGCGGCCCGGCGAGACGCACCGCGAGGGAGACCTCCTCTTCACGGTCGAGGAGGCGGACCGGCGGAGGGTGCATCGGGTTCGCGTCGAGGCCGACGCCGTGTCCGTGCCGAACGAGAGTTGACGGACTCCGAGTCTCCCGCTCCCGGCGCCTTCCGGTCCGGCTCCGTGGCCGTCGTCGGCCGCCCGAACGCGGGGAAGTCCACGCTCGTCAACCGGCTCGTCGGCGAGAAGGTCGCGATCGTTTCCGACAAGCCGCAGACGACCCGCAAGCGGATTCTCGGGGTCGCGAGGCGGCCGGGAGTCGAGATGGCGCTCGTCGACACTCCCGGCATCCACCGGCCCGAGCACCGGATGAACACCGCGATGGTCCGGGACGCGAGCGATGCCCTCTCGACCGCGGACCTCGTGCTCCTCGTCGTGGACGCCGCGGAAGAGGGGCGGGAGGGCCGCGTGCTCGACCTCATCGCGCGGGCCGGCACGCCGTCGATCCTCGCGCTCAACAAGATCGACCTCGTCGCGAAGCAGAAGCTGCTTCCGATGATGGCCGACTTCGCCTCCCGCCACCCGTTCCGCGAGATCGTGCCCATCTCCGCGAAGACGGGGGACGGCGTGGACCGGCTGGCGGACCTTCTCGCGGCGAACCTTCCGGAGCGCGAGGCAGCGTATCCCGAGGACTTTCTCTCCGCGACCCCGGAGGCCGAGTGGGCGGCCGAGGTGATCCGCGAGAAGCTCCTCGAAAGAACGAGACAGGAGCTTCCGTTCGCCTCGACCGTCGTCGTCGAACGCATGACGCGGGACGACGACCGGGACGTCACCGTGATCTACGCCTCGATCGTCGTGGAGCGCGAGGGGCAGAAGGGGATCGTCATCGGGAAGGGCGGCTCGATGATCCGCGAGATCGGCACCGCCGCGCGGCAGGAGCTCGAGACGAGCTCGGGAGGAAAGTTCTTCCTCGATCTCAACGTCAAAGTGCAGGCCGACTGGCGGGACGACGAGAGGTTCCTCGCGTCGCTGGTCGTGCACCCGGAAAGCTGACCGACCGGGTTCCGTTCAGCCCCGGACCGCCTTTCGGACGCGCTCGGACAGGTCGTCGAGCGACTCGGCGAGAGCCTGGCGGAGCCGCTCGATTTCCGCGGTCCAGTTCTCGTCGGCCTCGCGACGAACGTGCTCCTCGAGGAGGGGCGCGAGAGCGAGGGGGATCGTCCCCGGCTCGCGAGCGGACTCGGCCAGCTTCGCGACGAGAGACGTCTCGAGGGCCCCGAGCTCACGGGCGAAGGCGGCCTTCTGTTGTTCGAGCCGCTGCTGAACTTCCCGGACCCGTTCCTCGAGCCGGTCCTCCACGGCGGCGAGCTCGCGGAACACCTCGTCCCGCAGCTCCACGAGACGTGAGGGACCGGACGAGGCGGCAGTCTCCGCCGCGGCCGCGCGCTTCTCGACCGCGTCCAACCGCGCGGCGAGCGCTCCCCGGGTTTCTTCCAGTCGGGCTTCGAGGTCCGCGATGCGGTTCGCTGTCTCTGCCGGGACGTCGGCCGGCGCCTCTTCCTCCGCGAACGGCGGCTCGAGCTCGTCGGACACGGCCGGCGGCGCGGCTTCCGGGGCCTCGGGCGGAGCCTCGTTTGCCGCGAGCGACCGCACGAGGGTCAAGGGAGGCCGCGCCTCGGTCTTCTCCGCCCCCCCGCCGCCGGCGATTTCGGGATCCCCCGCGACCACGGCCGCAGCGCCCTCGCTCGGGGGACGCGCCTGGAGGCGCCGCAGGAGGTCGACAAACGTGAGCTTCGAGATCAGCTTGAACGTCTCCGTGACCCCCGCTCCCTCGCTCGCCACCGCTTCGACGTGGGGATACCCGGAGAAGCCGAGCGCCTCCTCCATGGCCGGCACCGACAGGATGTCGGGCAGGTCGCGTTTGTTGTACTGGATGACGACGGGGACCGCGGCGATGTCGAGCGAGTTCGCCGCGAGGTTCTCCTTCAGGCTCTGCCAGCTCTCGAGGTTTTTCGGGAGCATCGTCCACTGCGAGTCCGCGACGAAGACGACTCCGTCGGCTCCCTTCAAAACGACCCGCCTCGTCTCGTTGTAGGCAGTCTGGCCCGGGACCGTCGCGAGCTGGAAGCGGATCGTGTAGCCCTTGATGTCGCCGAGCTCCACCGGCAGCAGGTCGAAGTAGATCGTCCGGTCGGTCTCCGTCGAGAGCGCGAGGAGGTCCCCGGCGGTCCCGGGCTCCAGCCGGCGGTGGAGCACCTGGAGGTTGGTCGTCTTTCCGCCGAGCCCCGGACCGTAATAAACGATCTTCGCGGTCAGCTCGCGCGTGGACGCGTTGTAGAAGACCATTGGAGGCTCCTCGCGATTCTAACTGCTCGGCGCGCTCGACTCGTCGAGCATCGAAGGGAGAGTTTGAATCGAGGCCTCGCCTTCTATACACTCGCGCGGACTTGACCGAGACCCTCCTTCTCAAAAAGGCGAAGATCCTCGACGCGGAGCGCATCAGCCGGATGGTCGACCGGATGGCGCACGAAATCGCCGAGCGCCAGAAGGACCTCCCCGGCCTCGCGTTCGTCGGCATCCGCACGCGCGGCGTCCCTCTGGCGACGCGGCTTTCGGCGCGCCTTTCGGACCTCGTGGGGCAACCGTTTCCCGTCGGAACGCTCGACATCACGCTCTACCGCGACGATCTGTCGACCATCGCCTCGCAGCCCGTTCTGAAGAAGACCGAGATCGAGTTCGATTTGAACGAGCGAACGGTGCTGCTGTGCGACGACGTCCTCTACACCGGCCGGACGATTCGCGCGGCTCTCGACGGCGTCATCGACCTCGGGCGTCCCCGCGCCATCCGCCTCGCGGTCCTGATCGACCGGGGACACCGGGAGTTCCCGATCGAGGCGAACTACGTCGGCAAGAGCGTCCCGACCGCGCAGCGCGAGGTCATCAAGGTGATGTTCGCCGAGACCGACGGCGCCGACGAAGTCTGGATCCTGGAGAAGCCGGGCTCTTAGACCGGCATCGGCGCCAGGTGTCGGGGATCCAGAAACTTTGACGCCGCCTCCTCCGAAAGTCGCCGCGCTCCGCTCGAAGGACCTCCTCGGGATCGGCGAGCTCGAACCGGACGAGATCTCGCTCATCCTCGACACGGCCGAATCGATGCGGTCGATCGGCCAGCGGGAGATCAAGAAAGTCCCGGCGCTGCGCGGCCGGATGGTGGCCAACCTCTTCTTCGAGCCTTCCACGCGCACGCGTTTCTCGTTCGAGACCGCCGAGAAGTGGCTCTCCGCGGACTCGTTGAACTTCAGCGGGGGGAAAGGAACGTCGACCGAGAAGGGGGAGTCGCTCCTCGACACCGCGACGAACCTGCAGGCGATGTCGCCCGACCTGATCGTCATCCGGCACGGCTCCGCCGGCGTGCCGCACTTTCTCGCCCGGCGCCTCGAGGCGGGCGTCGTCAACGCGGGCGACGGCGCGCACGAGCACCCGACGCAGGCTCTCCTCGACGCGTTGACGATCCGGCGGCGCTTCGGGCGCCTCGAAGACCTGTCGGTCGTCATCGCGGGGGACATCGCTCACTCCCGGGTCGCGCGGTCGAACGTGCTGCTCCTGACGAAGATGGGGGCGAGGGTGACCGTCTGCGGGCCGCCGACGCTCCTTCCGCCGCGGGTCGAGGCGCTCGGCGCGCGCGTCGCGACGGACTTCGACGAGGCGCTCGCCGGGGCGGACGTCGTGATGATGCTTCGCATGCAGCTCGAGAGACAGGGGCGATCGCTCTTCCCCTCGACCCGCGAGTACTTCGCCCGTTACGGCCTGTCCGCCGAGCGGTTCGCGCGGGCGAGCCCCGAGGCGATCGTCATGCATCCCGGTCCCATGAATCGCGGGGTCGAGATCGCCTCCGACGTCGCCGACTCGCCCCGATCGGTCATCCTGGAGCAGGTCGGCAACGGCGTCGCCGTGCGCATGGCGGTCCTCTACCTCCTGCTCGCGCGCCGACCGTGGGAAGGGGAGCGCGAAGCCTCGTGACGGACCGGCTGCTCTTAAGGGGAGGCCGGATCGTCGATCCGGCCGCGGGGCGCGACGGCGTCGCCGACCTGCTTCTCGCCGGCGGGGTCGTCGCCGACGTCGGCCACCGGCTTTCCGCGGAGGGAGCGGAAGTGGTGGACGCCTCCGGGCTCCTCGTCCTTCCCGGCTTCATCGACCTCCATGCGCACCTTCGGGAGCCGGGCCGCGAGTACGCCGAGACGATCGCGTCGGGCGCGGCCGCCGCGGCGGCCGGGGGTTTCACCGCGGTCTGCGCGATGCCGAACACCGACCCGTCCAACGACGGCCGCTCGGTGACCGCTTTCGTCCTGTCCCGCGGCCGCGAAGCGCGTTCCGCCCGCGTCTACCCGATCGGCGCCCTCACCCGGAACCGGAAAGGCGCGGAGCTCGCCGAGTTCGGCGAAATGCGGAGCGCCGGCGCGGTCGCGCTCTCGGACGACGGAGACTGGCTGGCGGACGGCGACGCGCTGCGCCGTGCCTTCCAGCACGCGTCGCTCTTCGGCCTCCCGGTCGTCCAGCACGCCGAAGACCGGTCGCTGTCGCGCCGTGCGCCCATGCACGAGGGGGCGGTCTCGACCCGACTCGGCCTTCCCGGGCAGCCCGACGCCGCCGAGGCGGTCGCGGTCGCCCGGGACCTTTTGATCGCCCGCCTGACGAACGGCCGCCTCCACGTCGCGCACGTCTCGACCGCGCTGTCGGTGGCCTTCGTGCGCGAAGCGAAGGCGCGCGGCCTCGCGGTCAGCTGCGAGGTCACCCCGCATCACCTCACGTTGACG
>Ga0079218_10000339_pt1 | contig 13306 bp, 11 predicted proteins | sample NCCompost_FD_77181 | JGI IMG/M metagenome (GOLD analysis project Ga0079218, IMG submission 77181) | Agricultural soil microbial communities from Utah to study Nitrogen management - NC Compost | ecosystem: Environmental > Terrestrial > Soil > Agricultural land | place: USA: Utah | collected... | reverse complement strand
CAGGGGTGGCGCGGCGACCTCCGCCACGAGAACGAAGACGAAGAGCCTTCCCCGGAGCAGGTCGTAGTCGGCGAACAGGTCGGTTGCCGACCGACGGCCCGCCGCGAGGCCGAGGATGGTCTCGAAGAGAACCGTCGACGTCGACCAGAGCAGTCCGATGCCGAACAGGTCGCGAGGCGCCGGCGTGAGTCGCTGGTTTCCGATGAAGAGCAGAGTGGCGAGAAAGACCGCTCCGCACAAAGTCGTCGTGGAAACGAAGTGTGCGACCTCACTGCCGACCTGCGGTTCCAGGAAGTTGACCCGGAAGTAGCCGTTGATCACGGCAAACACGAGCAGGCCCAGCCAAACGACGACCGCCTGGCCGAAGAGATGGTTCTTGCCGGACTCCTTCATCGGGAACCTCCGATCGAATTTTTCCCCGGGCGGGAACGTCCGGGGTGATGCACACGCATCAGGTGGAGTCCGGCGATCCGAGGGACCATGACACTCGAGGAGCAGCAAATGGAACAGGCTGTCGAATTGCTACATCTTTCCCGTCCCGAGGCCATCGAGCGGATCCGAGCAAAACTGAAGGAGCTCACCGACGACGAGCACTGCGGGTGCTCGGTTGCGGGCGACCGTGGAATCTTCTGCGGCGGATTCCGTTCCCTATCCGACAAGGAATTTCGAGGCCGCTTCTCCTGGATCGCGCGGCAGCGGCCGCGGGCTTCCCGCCAGGAGCTCGAAGGACTGGTGAGCCTCTACCACCTCGGCCGTCAGGAAGCGGGGCGAGCCGACCTCTGCTGCGACGTCGAAACGCGGGAGCACTGCGGCTGCGACGGCTGGAACCGGTTCGACAATGCGAAGCTCGAGAAGTTCGTGAAGGAGTTGACCGGGGTTTCGGTCCGCGTCGGCTGAGCAACGCGACGCTTCAGTTTTCCGGCTTGCCCTCGTCGATCAATCCCTGATGGTAGGCCAGCGCAACCGCGGCGAGCTTCGTGTGGACGTCGAGCTTTTGAAGGATGTTCTGTACATGGTTGCGGACGGTCACGGGAGCGATCGAAAGCTTCTTCGCGAGAGCTGCCGTGGACAGTCCTTCCGACAGCCCGCGGAGGATCTCGCGCTCGCGTCCGGTCAGCTCGGCGAGGGGCCCGCCTCGGGCCGTCATGGGCCAGAGCGGTTCGGTCGCCGCCGGAGGTTTCGTTTGCGCAGCGAGGTTCCTCTCGAGAGCCGAGGGCTTCTTCCGGCTCTCCCGCACGACGTGGACGACCGTCGAGAGCGCGGGATGGTAGGACGGTATCGCGAACAACGAGATCTCGAACCACTTCGGCCCGGACTTGCCGAGCTCGACCGCCAGCGAAAACTTCTGGACGGGGTCGCTCGGTCTCTCTCTCGCCTGGAAAGCCACCGGGCAGTTCCGGTAGCAGTAGATGTTGCCGTGCACGTCGCGCCCGGCGAGGACCTCGTAGCACTTCTTTCCGAGGACGTCGCGGGACTTCCGGCCGAGCACCTTTTCGCACTTCCCGTTCCAGAGAATGATGCGGTCGGCCGAGTCGATCGCGAACACCGCCTGCCCGCTTCGCGAGATCCGCTCGAGGGTTTCCGTGGGCGTCACCTCGGCAGGATATCAACCGCCGGGAAAGAGAGTCACATGGGCCTGGCTGCGCGAGCTCGACGCCGAGCCGGCCGAACGACCGTCACCGGCCGGCGGGAGAGGTAGATCAGTCGCAGGGCGGTGCCTCCGACTACCCACTCGTGGAGCGTGTCCCGCCCTTCGCTTCCGACGACGATGAGGTTCGCCTTCAGGCGCTCGCTTTCCCGGCAGATCGCCTCCGGGACCGCCCCCGGTTTCCCGCGGATCACTCGAAGCCGCGCCTGGACGGTTTCGTCGCCGAGCTCGAGAGCAGCCCGCCGGATGGTTTCCCGGGCTTGCATTCTCGAGGACGGCCCGGAACCGTTCCCTCCCTCCACGGTGATCACGTCGAGTCGGGACCCCGGTTTCCCTCCACCAACCGCTTCGCGAATCGGAGTGCCTCCGCACTTCCCGGCGATCCATCCGTTGCGACGAGAACCTTCATCCGCTCCCCCCTCACAGGATCCATGAGGCCACGCCTCATCCGCGGACACCTGATGTAACTTCATCAGGCCGTTTCGCCTTACGGCGAGAAAGTCGACGACACAGTGACCGCGCTCCACACCGTTGTGAAGAAAACCGCGGACTCGACGGCCGGTCGCGTCTCCGAGGGCCTGGAGACCGTCGCCCGATACCGACGCGCCGTCGACTACCTCGCGGCTGCGCAGATCTACCTCAAATCGAATCCACTGCTGGAAGTGCCGCTCGCGCCCGACCACGTCAAGGAGCGTCTTCTCGGCCACTGGGGGACGGCGCCCGGGATCAACCTCGTCTATGCGCACCTGAACCGCCTGATCCTTCGAACGGAAGCGAGCATTCTCCTCGTCACCGGACCGGGGCACGGGGCTGCCGCGAATCTCGCCAACCTGTATCTCGAAGGGACCCTCACCGAGTTCCACCCGGAAGTGACTCGCGATCGAGCGGGGCTCGAGCGCTTCGTCAAACAGTTTTCGTGGCCCTACGGGTTTCCGAGCCACCTTTCGCCCGCGCTTCCCGGGGTGATCCATGAGGGCGGCGAGCTCGGCTACGCGCTCTCGACGTCGTTCGGGGCGGTCCTCGACAACCCGGATCTGATCGTCGCCTGCATCATCGGCGACGGGGAGGCGGAGACCGCTCCGACGGCGGGAGCCTGGCACGGGAACAAGTTCCTGAACGCGGCGACGGACGGGGCGGTCCTTCCGATCCTCCACCTGAACGGCTTCAAGATCTCCAATCCGACGATCTCCGCCTCCATGTCGGAGGAAGAGCTCCGCGAGCTGCACTCGGGGCTCGGGTACGCGGTCCGCTTCGTGCGCGACGGAGTCAGCCTCGACGAGGACCTCGAGGAAGCCCTGTCGTGGGCGCACGAAGAGATCCGCCTCATCCAGTCCCGCGCCCGTTCGGAGGAGCGTCTGGTGCGACCCCGCTGGCCCCTCCTCCTTCTCGTCACTCCGAAGGGCCTGGGAGGGCCGCGGGAGATCGACGGCCACCGCGTCCAGGGCTCCTTTCGCTCCCATCAGGTGCCGATCTCGTCTCCCCGGACGAACCCGTCCCATCTCGCCGCGCTCGAGCGGTGGCTACGGTCCTACCGACCCGAAGAGCTCTTCGATTCGGACGGTCGACCGGCCGACGACCTGATGGCGATGTTTCCTCCGCGGGAGCGCCGCATGGCCATGAACCCGGCAGGTTTCGGAGGGGAGCGCCGGGTCGAGCTCGACCTCCCCCCGCTCCCTCGGCACGCGGTAGAAGTCGCGAGACGCGGCGCGGACAAGGTCAGCCACATGAGGTCGCTGTCCGCCTACCTCGCCGACGTCATTACAGCCAACGACCCGAGGCGGAACTTCCGCATCGTCTGTCCGGACGAGCTCGAGTCGAACCGGCTGGGCGGCGTGCTCGAAGTCACCGACCGCCAGTATGCGTGGCCCCTCCCGGACGGGACCGAGCACACGGCGCCCGACGGGCGCGTCCTCGAGATCCTCTCCGAACACATGTGCCAGGGGTGGCTGCAGGGTTACCTCCTGACGGGCCGGCACGGTCTCTTCTCCTGCTACGAGGCTTTCGTCCCGATCGTGGACGGGATGATGAACCAGTACGCGAAGTTTCTGAAAGCGTCGAAAGAGGTGCCGTGGCGCAAGCCGATCTCGTCCTTGAACTACCTGCTGACGTCCGAGGCGTGGCGCCAGGACCACAACGGGTTCTCGCACCAGGGCCCCGGGTTCATCAATAATCTGCTCACGAAGAAGGGCCACACGTACCGGATCTACCTCCCGCCGGACGCGAACTGCCTGCTGTCGACGATGGATCACTGTCTCCGGTCGACCGACTACATCAACCTCGTCATCGCGGGGAAGCAGCCGATGCACCAGTGGCTGCCGATGGACGAGGCCACCGAGCACTGCCGCGTCGGAGCGTCGGTGTGGCCCTGGGCCAGCACCCACGCCGGTGAGGACCCCGATGTCGTGCTCGCCGCGAGCGGCGACAACATGACGCTGGAGGTGATGGCAGCGGCCGCGATCCTGCGCGAGGAGGCTCCGGAATGGAGGGTCCGTGTCGTCAACGTCACGGACCTGATCGCTCTCGGCATCCCACAGAAGTACCCGCACGGGCTGACCGAGGAGCGCTTCCAGAGGATCTTTCCGCTCGAGTGTCCCGTCGTCTTCAACTTTCACGGCTACACGGCGGCGATCAAGCAGCTCTGCTGGGAGCGGCCGGGGAACGATCGGTTCGACGTCAACGGTTTCCGGGAGGAGGGCTCGACGACGACGCCGTTCGACATGCACGTGCGCAACCGCACGAGTCGATTTCACGTCGTCATGCAGGCGGCGCAGAAGGTCGCGGCCGGCCGACCGGCCGTCTCGTCGCGCGCCGAGGAAATCGTCCGCCGCTACGAGAAGAAGATCGCCGACCATCGTGCGTTCGTCTGCGAAAACGGAGTCGATCCGCCCGAGATCGCGGACTGGTTCTGGCGGGACTGAGAGGGAACCTCCCTGACGATCCTCGCGGTCAACGCCGGCTCGAGCACGCTGAAGTTTTCCCTCTTCGACGCCGCCGGCGGTCGCGAGCTTCACTCCGGCGTCGTCGAGACGGCCGACCCGGCGGCGTACCTGCAGATTGCGATTGCCTCGCTCGACTTGAGCGAAGTGCGAGCGGTCGGCCACCGCGTCGTTCACGGAGGAACGCTCTACCGCGAGAGCGTGGTCATCGACGAGCAGGTGGTGACGGCTCTCGCGGGACTCTCCTCACTCGCCCCTCTTCACAACCCGCCCGCAATCGCCGCGATCCGCCGGGCCCGAGAGCTCCTTCCGAATGTGCCGCACGTGGCGGTCTTCGACACGGCCTTCTTCGCGAAGCTTCCGCCGCGATCCCACGTCTACCCACTTCCTTACGAATGGCACACGGACTGGGGGGTCCGCCGTTTCGGCTTCCACGGGATCAGCCACGCCTACTGCGCGGAGCGGGCGCGGGAGCTTTTGAGCGGCGCGCGGGATCTGCGCGTCGTCGTCTGCCATCTCGGCCAGGGGTGCTCGGCGAGCGCGGTGCTCGGAGGGAGAGCCCGGGCGACGACGATGGGGTTCACTCCCATGGAGGGGCTGATGATGGCGAGCCGCTCCGGTTCGGTTGACCCGGGGATCCTGATCCACGCCCTCCGCCGCGGCGTCGGCGTCGAGGACCTCGACGTCGCGTTGAACCGCCGTTCCGGCCTCCTCGGCGTGTCCGGAGTCTCTTCGGACTACCGGGAAGTCGAGGCCTCGGCAAAAGGCGGCAACGAGCGGGCGCGGCTGGCTCTCGATATGTACGCGGACCGCGTTCGGGAGACGGTCGGCGCCCTGGCGACGGCGCTGGGGGGAATCGACGCGCTCGTCTTCACCGCGGGAGTGGGGGAGAACTCCGCCTCACTGCGGGCGGCTGTCTGCGAAAGGCTCGAGTTTCTCGGGCTGCGGCTCGACCGGACCATGAACGAGGTCGCCGAGCCCGACTGCGACGTCGCCGCCGCGGAATCTCAGGGACGGATCCTCGTCATTCGCACGCGCGAGAACCTGATGATCGCGCGCGAGGCGCGTCGCGTCGCGGCTTCGTCAATTGTCGCGTGAAACCTCTCCGATCACCCCGGGATTCGCCCTTCTTCGCCGGAGCAGCTTGAAGAGCTCGAACCACGCGATACTCGCGAGGCCCGCCCCGGCGGAGACCACGACGTCGCCGGCGGAAATCTTCGAGAAGCGGAATAGGTCCCGCAGGAACGGCACCGCAAGGACGCACACGAGGAGCATCGTGCCTCCTCCGAGCACCCACGCGAGGGCCGCATTCCGTGACCGGAAGGACTGCGCGATCGTGCGGGACCAGGAGCGGTTCGTGAGGATCAGCGCCAGGTTCGCGATGATGAGCGTGGTGAACGTCATTGCGCGGGCTCCGTCGTCTTCCCGGCCCCGCAGGAGCGCGATCGCGAATACGGCGAACACGACGGCGAGGACCCCCGCCCCCTGAAGGAGGGCGATGCCGACGGAGCGCCGCGAGAACAGGCGCTCGGCGGGATCCCGCGGCGGCCGCCGCATGACGTCGGCTTCCTCTGCCTCGCCCTCGAAGACGAGGGAGCAGGCGGGATCGATGATCAGCTCGAGCAGCACGATGTGGACCGGGAAGAGCACAAGCGGCCAGCCCAGGAGGATCGGCAGAAGGGAAATCCCCGCGATCGGGACGTGGATCGCGAAAATGTACGCGACCGCCTTGCGCAGGTTGTCGAAGATCCGCCGCCCGGTCTTGACCGCCTCGACGATCGAAGAGAAGTCGTCGTTCAGGAGGACGAGGTCGGCGGCCTCCCGCGCAACGTCGGTTCCCCGCCCGCCCATGGCGATCCCCATGTCCGCCGCCTTCAGGGCGGGCGCGTCGTTGACGCCATCCCCCGTCATGGCGACGACCTCGCCGTTCGCTTGCAGCGCTCGGACGAGGCGCAGCTTCTGGTCGGGGACCATCCGCGCGAAGACGTTCACGCCGCCGACGCGGATTCGGAGGTCGGCCTCCCGCAGGCTTTCCACCTCCGGGCCCGTCAGGACCGGGACGGAACCGGAGACTGCGAGACCGACCTGTCTGCCGATGTTTACGGCCGTCACCGGGTAGTCGCCCGTGATCATGACGACCCGGATGCCGGCGGCATGGCATTCGCGGATCGCATCGGGCACCGTCGCACGCACCGGGTCGGCCAGCGCGATCAGGCCGACCAGCTCGAAGCGGAAGGCGCGATGGTCAGCCGGAAGCCGCGCGAGATCAGAGCCGCCCCGCGCGACCCCGAGCACTCGGAGGCCCTGCTCGGCGAGCTGCCGAACGCGCTCGGTCAGTCTTGCGGATTCCGACGCATCCAGGCGACAGAGTGCGGAGATCGCTTCCGGCGCGCCCTTCGCGGCGACGACGCCGGTCTCCGCTTCCGGAGTCCGGAAGACGCGCGACATCGCGAGAAGCGCGGGCGACAGCGGGTACTCGCGCACGAACTCCCAATCCGGATATCGGCGGGCGGCGGCGGGAAGCAGACGACCCCCAAGCTCCTGGATCGCGCGCTCCATCGGGTCGTGACCTTCCGGCCGGCTCGCGAGAATCCCGAGCTCGAGCAGTTCGTGGAAATCCTTCGGCAGAGGAACGCCGGCCTCCCCGGGAACCTCGAAAACGGACTTTCCGACGGAGAGCCTGTTCACCGACATCCGGTTCTCGGTGAGGGTGCCGGTCTTGTCCACGCAGAGAACCGTCGCGGCGCCGAGGCTCTCGATGGCGGGAAGGTGCCGCGTGAGGACGTTCCGGCGCGAGATCCGCCACGCGCCGAGCGCGAGGAAGACGGTCAGGACGACGGGAAACTCCTCGGGCAGCACGGCCATCGCCAGGGCCAGTCCGGCGAGAAAACCGTCGAGCCAGTTGTCGCGGGTGAGTCCGTAAAGAACGACGACCGATGCGCAGAGGGCGATCGAGATGACGGCAACCCTCCGCACGAGCCGGTCGGTTTCCTTCTGGAGACGCGTCTTCTCGGCGGTGATCGTCTCGAGCGACCGGCCGATCTTTCCGAGCTCGGTCCGCGGACCGGTCGCGACGACCCGCGCAATTCCGCACCCGGCGACGAGCAGCGCCCCGGAATAGACGAACGGCTGGTCGTCCCCTCCCGGCTGTGCGGCCGCCGTCGGACCGGCGGCTGCGGTCTTGCGCACGGGCACGGACTCGCCCGTCAGGAGGGACTCGTCCGCGCTCAGATTCGCGGCGTCGATCAGCGTTGCGTCCGCGGGGACACGGTCGCCTTCGGAGAGGAGCAGGACGTCCCCCCGGACGACCTCCCGGCCCGCAATCCGGCGCCGGACGCCTCCGCGGACGACGAGCGCGCGCGGGCTGGCGAGATCCCGCAATGCCGCGAGGGCGCGCTCGGTGCGACGGTTCTGGTAGAGGGAGATCCCGATGACGACGAAAACCGAGAAGAGCAGGACGAGCGCCTCGCGCAGGTCGCCAAGGAGCAGGTAGATCGCCCCCGCCGCAAGCAGAAGGAGGATCATCGGCTCCCGCACGACGTCCCGGGCGATCGTGAAGACGCCGTGGCCCCCCGCGGCCGCGATCTCGTTGTAACCGTCCTGGCGGAGCCGAGAGGCCGCCTCCTCGTCGGTGAGCCCCGTCGGCTTCTGGGGGTCGGTGAGTGGGTCCGTCAGCGGAAATCCTCTCTCGATCGGGCACTCTCGGCTGGCCCAACGCATTCCGGATGATGCATCCGCATCATGCCCCCGTGCGAGAGCCCGGAAAGACTCTCGGCGTGAAAGGAGCGTGCGGAGCATGAATACGGGGGTAGCCGCGTTCGAGGTGGAAGAGGGACAAGCGCGTGGAACGACGGAAGGTGAGCAGGCGCTCTTTTCCGGAGGCCGAGATGGTGGGCGCGAGTGCCGAACGCAGGGCTTCGGCCCCGCGCCGCTCAATCGCATGCGCACGTCGATGCGACGCCACGTCGAGACCGGCTACACTCCCGGTCTCGTCACGCTCGTCCAGCGCCGCGGCCGGGAGTACGTGGACGCGATCGGCACGATGGCTTTCGACAGCACGGTGCCGATGCGGCGAGATGCGATTTTCCGGCTGGCCTCCATGACGAAGCCGATCACGGCGGTCGGCGCCATGATCCTCGTGGAGGAGTGCAGGCTCCGGCTCGACGACCCGGTCGACGAGTGGCTGCCCGAGTTGAAGGATCGGAGGGTCCTCGAGACCATCGAGAGCCCACTCGACGACACCGTCCCGGCGAAGCGGCCGATCACCCTGCGCGACCTCCTCACGTTTCGGTCTGGCCATGGCGAGGTGGCTTTTCTCTCGCCGACGTGTCCGCTCCAGAAGGCGATGACGGAAGCACGGCTCCCGCTGAGCGAATGGCTTTTTGCCGGCACGCCCGACGAGTTCATGAAGCGCCTGGGCAGTCTTCCGCTGGCCCATCAACCCGGCGAACGATGGCTGTACCACATGGGTTGCGAGGTATTGGGCGTACTGATCGCCCGCGTTTCCGGACAATCGTTCGGCTCCTTCCTACACCAGCGCGTCTTCGAGCCCCTCGGCATGAAGGACACCGGCTTCTTCGTGCCGGAGGCGAAACTCGACCGGCTCCCGACCTGCTACGGAACCGATTTCTCCACCGGCCGGCTCGTCGTGTTAGACGGCGCGCGGGGCGGTCAGGTCTCGCGCGCGCCGGTCTTCGAATCCGGCGCCGGAGGGCTCGTCTCGACTATCGACGACATGGCCGCCTTCGGTCAGGTGATGAGGAACAACGGCGTCTACGGGAGCGAGCGCATTCTTTCGCGACCATCGATCGAGCTGATGACGATGGATCATTTGACTCCCGCGCAAAAGGCGGCTTCGCCGTTCTTCGCGGACTTCTGGAACGATCGCGGCTGGGGCTTCGGCCTGGGAGTGGTCACCAGGCGCAGCGACCTCTCGGGCGTGCCGGGACGCTTCGGCTGGGACGGCGCGTTCGGCACGTCCTGGTTCGTCGACCCGAAGGAAGAGATGGTTGGAATTCTCATGACCCAGCGCTCTCCGGACAGGCTCGATATTCCGGCCCTCACCCTCGACTTCTGGACCTCGGCTTACCAGTTGATCGACGATTAAGGCCACCGAGTCGGCTCTCCAAAGAGACGATTCCGGCGGGTGATGCGTTCGCATCAGGCCGCGACGCGAATCCCGGAAAGACTGTTCTCCAACGGAGGTACGGAAAGAATGAATACCGCGGTCGTCGAACACGAGCGAGAAGTCGAACGAGAGAAGCTCACGATGAAGGCCTTCGTGATGCACCGCATCGGCCAGACCGGCGTGGTGGAGAAGCCGCTTCCGCAAGTCGGAGCGCGGGACGCCCTCATCCGGACGACGGCGGCTCTCATCTGCACGTCGGACGTCCACACCGTCGCCGGCGCCATCGGCGAACGGGAGAACCGGACGCTCGGGCACGAGGCGGTCGGAGTGATCGAGAAGCTGGGCTCCGACGTGCCGGGTTTCTCGATCGGCGACCGAGTGGTCGTCGGAGCGATCACGCCGTGCTGGCGCTGTGAGAACTGCCAGCGGGGGTTCTCCTCCCAGTGCGGCGGCGCCCTCGGCGGATGGAAGTTCGCCAACGTCAAGGACGGCACGCTCGCGGAGTTCTTCCATGTCAACGATGCCGAGGCGAATCTCGCCCCCATCCCGGACGACCTGCCGGACGAGACGGCGGTCTATGCCTGCGACATGCTGAGCACGGGAATCGCGGCCGCGGAGAACGCCTGCATTCCCGCCGGCGGGACGGTCGCCGTGTTCGGCGCGGGTCCGGTCGGGATGATGGCCATCGCGGGCGCCAAATTGCTCGGAGCGGGCCACGTCATTGCCGTCGAGTACGCGCCCAAGCGACAGGACTTTGCCCGGTTCTACGGGGCGGACGACGTCGTGGGCAATCCGAAACTCGACGCTGCCGAGGAAATACTCAAGCGGACGGAGGGGAAGGGCGTGGACTCGGCGATCGAGGCGCTCGGCAACCCGGAGACGTTCGCGAGCTGCGTGAAGGTGACCCGGCCCGGAGGAACCATCTCGAACGTCGGCTACCACGGCCACGGCGACGTCGTGCCGATTCCGCGGTTGGAGTGGGGCGTCGGGATGGCCGAAAAGACGATCCGCACGGCGCTCTGCCCCGGCGGGCGCGTCCGGATGGAGCGGCTGCTGCGGCTTCTGAAGACGGGGCGGATCGACCCCTCGCCGCTCACGACCCATCGCTTTCCCTTTACCGACGTCGAGCGGGCGTTCCGCATGATGGCCGCGAAGGAAGACGGCATCATCAAGCCGCTCATTCTTTTCTGAAGCCGGTGCTCGGAACTCTCACAACCGTGGAGGTCGAACGGCTGCTCGCGTCGGAGTTCACCGGCCGCATCGGCTGCCACGCCGACGGGCGCACGTACGTCGTGCCCGTCACCTACGCCTACAAGTCGGGGAACGTGTACTGCCACAGCGCCGAGGGCCGGAAGGTCCGGATGATGCGAAAGAACTCCGACGTCTGCTTCGAGATCGACCGGGTCGAGGACGTCGGCAACTGGAAGAGCGTCATCGGGGAGGGCCGGTTCCACGAGCTCGGAGGACGGGAGGCACTGGAAGCGATGGACGTCCTCATCGCCCGATTCGCAGAGCTCGAACGAGCGCAGGAACGTCACCCTTCGTACGTTCTCCGGGCCTCCGAGGCGGAGTCTTCGCGGGCCGACGGCCGGGCGATCGTGCTGTTCCGGATTCAACTCGGGGAGAAGACGGGAAGATTCGAGCGAACGAGTCCTTGACGGGCTCGTGGGATTTTCCGTAGCTTGGCGATAGTGGACCGGCGCCCGGAGGTTCGCAACCTCGTCCTGGGGACCCTGTCGTTCGCCGTCTGCTTTGCGGCGTGGGGAGCGATCGGTGCGTTCGCGCCGCGCTTCCGTCAGATCCTCCAGCTCTCCGCGACGGAGACGGCGTTGCTGGTCGCGATCCCGGTCATTCTGGGAGCCCTCGCCCGCATCCCGATGGGAATGCTCGCCGACCGGTTCGGCGGCCGCGCGGTCTTCGCGGCATTGCTCGCGTTCTCCGCCGTTCCCATTTTCCTCGTCCCGGTCGCGACGACATACCGGGAGATCCTCGCGCTCGCGTTCTTCGCAGGGATGGCGGGCTCGTCGTTCGCCGTCGGGGTCGTCCACATCGCGCGCTGGACCCCTCCGGAGCGGCAGGGAACCTCGCTCGGCCTCTACGGCCTCGGGACGATCGGACAATCCGCGGCGGTTTTCCTCGGGCCGGCGCTCGCCGCTCGCGTGGGAATGCCGGCCGTCTTTCGAGGGACGGCGGCACTTCTCCTCATCTGGAGCGTCGTCTTCGCGCTCGCGGCCCGCGACGCCCCGGTCGCGCGAGGGGGCGCCGGGATCGGAGCGATGGTCGCCGTTCTCCGCAGAGAGAAACTCGCGTGGGTCCTGTCCCTCTTCTATTTCCTCACGTTCGGCGGCTTCGTTGCCTTCTCGATCTACCTGCCGACGCTCCTGAAAGACGAGTTCGGCCTATCGGCGGCCGACGCCGGGTTCCGCGCCGCGGGGTTCGTCGTGCTGGCGGCGATCCTTCGCCCCGTCGGCGGCTGGCTCTCCGATCGGATCGGCGGCGCGACCGTATTGTCCGGCGTCTTCCTCGGCGTGGCGCCGTTCGGCCTCCTCCTGATGTGGCCGGCCATACTTCCCTTCACGGTCGGCGCGCTCGGATGCGCGGCCCTGCTCGGACTCGGCAATGGCGCGGTGTTCAAGCTCGTCCCCGAGTACTTCCCGAAACAGACCGGGACGGTCACCGGCCTCGTGGGCGCGATGGGTGGTCTCGGGGGATTCTTTCCGCCGCTCGCGCTCGGGTTCTTCCGGGACCGGTGGGGAAGTTCCTGACGCTCGCCAGCCTCGCCATGTTCACCGGGAACCTGTGGATCCTCGTACGGTCATGGCTCCGGCGCGAGCCGGCGTAGCCGCTACGCGCCGTCGCGAGGGTGGACGACGTCCCCATCGGCGGGGTGCGGCTCTTCTCCTATCCCGACGAGAAGGACGCGTGCATTCTGATGAGACCCGATGCGAACACCTTCCTGGCCTTCAGCCAGAAATGCACGCACCTCTCGTGCGCGGTCTACTACGAGCCGGAGAAGGACCGCCTCGAGTGCCCCTGCCACGAGGGCTTTTTCGAGGCGCGCACCGGACGGGTGCTCCACGGGCCTCCGCGCCGTCCGCTGCCACGCATCCTCCTCGAGCGCCGGGGCGACGTGCTCCTCGCGAGGGGAATCGACCTGCAGAGGGTTCTATGAGGCGAGCGCTTCGGGAGCGCGGTATGACCGTGATGGATGCCGCGATCGCGCTCGACGCGATCCTTCTCATCGTGCAGATGTGGGTCTTGACCGCGTCGCTCGAGGCGTTCCTTGCCGGCCACACGGGCGTCGCGCTCCCGGCCGCCCTCGTCTCGGGAGCGCTGCTTCTCGGCTGCAGCCTTCTCTATGTCTTTGTCCTACGGGTGGACCGCGAGGGCCGCGAAAGCCGCTAGATAAGAGCTTCCGGATCTGTGGTAGAGTCCCTGGCGTCCTCACCGCGCTCGCCCTTCCTCAGACCCGATCTGACGAAACCCGAACGAACCAAGACGGCGAGGATTCGTGGTGCCGCGCCGGCGGCATTTCGATCACATAACGAACTCCCGGCGATCGCCAGTAAAAGCCTGGCAAGAAGAAGGATGAGT
>Ga0079218_10000337_pt1 | contig 13336 bp, 11 predicted proteins | sample NCCompost_FD_77181 | JGI IMG/M metagenome (GOLD analysis project Ga0079218, IMG submission 77181) | Agricultural soil microbial communities from Utah to study Nitrogen management - NC Compost | ecosystem: Environmental > Terrestrial > Soil > Agricultural land | place: USA: Utah | collected... | reverse complement strand
TCCTCCGTAAATTCAATTTAATAACCAAATCCTTTCTAGCTTCATAAAGCATGCCTCCTATACCTTCATGTCTGTGTTTTGGATGTGTAGATATATCTGCACCATACAGACTATCTCCATTAGAATTATGATTTGTGAACCTACCATCTGCAGTGATCTCTTTCCATGTATGTTCTGCATACTCAGGATTAAGTAAGACTATCAGAGTACTGGCAGAACCAACCACCATGCCATCTGGTTCAACAGCAACAAATTGTCCTTGTGGAAAAATATGAAGATGACTTTCAAGCTCTTCTGGATGCCATATATTTCCATAACGAGCAAGATAGGGAAATGATTCTTTTTGTAAATCTACTATTTTAGGAATGTCCTCTGGTTGTGTATTTCTCACAATAACTCCTAGATCACGTGGATGTAATGAATCTGACATATGTTTTCCGTATGTATATGCATAGTTTACTATCTTGATAGATAAAAGCTTGCATTTCCTTTTATCAAAAGAATACTCTTTTTGTCTTTAGAAATATTCACATTTGAGGTAGAGAATATGGTAGAGATATATGTATCCAAAATCAACGTGAAGGATGCATTTGAAGTCCTAGGATGTTATATGATAATGACATCCATGAATATCTTCCTCATTGATGGTGCTAGGATAACCTTGCTGCTAGTTGTTCGTCTAAAGTTTAAAGCTAGCTTAACAACTAGCTAACTATTCTTAGAACCCTCCCAAAAGAAATGATAATAGAGTGGGCCAATTGGGCTGTCTATAAGAATTCATTTGAAGCCTGGGAAATGATTTGGGTATCTACTATTGAAAGTATCGCACATTCAGAAGGATTTGAGAAAAAACCTTCACAATTCCGAGTTTGTCGTCCATATCAGTTGCTGAACTGTGTCTGATTTTATCCGCAGCAGTCTATTTCTTAGACTCCCTAAGTTAGCAGCTTTTTCCCTCATTCACCTTTCAAAAATAGCATTTCAGGTAAATTTGCATTCGGGTTTTCTTTGAGGGCCTCTGCATGCACCATTTCAATGAACTTTCTTGCTTGGTTTAGATCTGCTGTAGTAAAAATAAACAAGATCTCATCAGGATCATCTGCATTGCGCCATACGTGCCTTAGAATTAACCCTTGGTCGGCATGTTTAGATATATCTGCTTTTAGCATGCTTTTAATATCCTCCATTTTCACTCCTCTGATTCTTGCAAGAATGTGATCCATATGTAATTAGACGGCTGTATACAATCAAACCTAATTAAAAAAGTTAGACCTCAATATGGAATTATCAGATCTCTATCCCGCAACTACTCCTACTTTAGATAGCTTATGAAATGTTACGAACAAGGTAGGCTTTAGCTTGTTGTTTTGTATGGATACATACATACACGAATGAAAAACATTCTTTGATTTCAGTGGGTTTCATGCTGATGATAGCTAGAAGGCTTAAACACTTCTTTCTGTTGATGTCTAAGTATCCTCATCATCTTCGCCTTTGCGAGTTTGAGCATGTTTTGCAGGTCTTTCGATAGAACATCTCAACTTGAGAGTAAAGGTTGTATTTCTTACGACTAATGATGTACCTCAACTGCCTTTGCCTATTTTGATCTTATTTGTATCTGTTTGAGGTCACGGAGTTTGTGAAAGTATTTTTTATATGAGGGCATATCCATTTAATCGAGGAGATACTCTTTAGAAAAAAGTATCCAAGTGGTAATCCTTGGGTTCCATACCTAAAAGTTCATGATACTCTAGCAATAATATCTCCTAAATGATGTTCAAATCACTTGATTTTCTGTATGTTCCTGCACCTGACATTGAATCTTCAGTGCAATACTATACACAAGTGCTTGGAGGTGAATTGCTTTGGAAAATACATGCCTATGGAGTCTGGGTAGCATGCATAGCGCTCTCCAAGGCAGACAAGCCATATGTTCTGCTTGCAGATCATATACACAAGAATGACGTGATGCTCATATATCAAGTGGAAAATCTCGATAATGCCATCAAGCAGCTGAAATCGAAAGGTTGGAAAGAAGAAAATAGAATTGAAATTCCTCCCGGTCCATGCTGCACATTCCGTGATCCTGCTGGCAATGCTCTTGTCATTTATGAAAATGTCCGTCCGCATATCATGGACGAGTTTCGGGGTAAAATTGATAGCAATCCCCTGCACGCTGATACATGAACTGTGAGTAGGTTCTCATTTCCGTAAAGGAACGGTAACCAAATATCCATTAATGCTTCTTGCATCTTTTTCTCGAGTTCACTCATTTTTTGCAAGAATTGATTGAGTGATATCACGATACCGTCGAGATCTAGATATAAATTCATTTGAATCCAAAACCAGAATTTCAGCCAGTCTATGATCAAGGGTTCGGGATAAAAAACTTTAAAAGCACTCGACAATCATAGTGATACAAATGAAAAATTAAACTAGATATGTTTTATATAATTATCCTTGTCATTTATAGAATGTTATTCATGCGTACCATGGAATAGATTCCCTTATAGTCTTTAGTAATAATTCCGACTACCTGATAACCTCCGATATCCAAAACAGGAGACCGTTCCTTCAGCTTTCTATTTGTTTTCATGATATAGCTGAATGTCCCGTGAAGATATACCTCGAATCGGTAACTAAGCTGTCCTGTTTCGATACGGTAACGTCAAGTATATCATTTGTTAGACGCTGAAGCCTTTTTGCACGTTTAAAAATAAGCTCCCATGCTTCTTCATGTCCAATTAAGCCAATATGTACGATTAACAGAAGGTGTAATAGTAAGAGGAAGACAAAGAGCCAATTTAGAGATGAACAAAAACCTCATTACATTCTAACACTTGAATGCGCAAGAATCTCTCTCTACAGTAGAACCAAGAGTCTTTAAAAAAAGACACCTGCGGCAGCTGTAAATATATCTCGACAGTCTGTGACCTTTTAGTGTTGCGAGAGCATTTTTGCTGGAGTTTCAGGGTTGCCAAATTGTTGGGAGTATGCCGAATATAGGTGGATTGTCTGTCCATGTTTTATCTGGTAATCTCCAATAGATTTTAACATCATCTTGTACTCATCTTTTAGTGCAATCAGCGGTTCGGCCATGCTGTCTGATAGCAAAACATGCAAGTTATCGCCTATATCCATAACACGACGGGCAAGTATGATTCCCGGTCCCCATACATTCTGGTTGCCGTTCATGTCATTGACTATGAAAACTGGCCCGGAACTCAAACCTATGCGCACCCCTAGCACATCTTCATTATTATTCTTGCCACGGTTGTATGTCCGAAGTTTTGAATGAAGTTGTACAGCGAGCAGAAGAGGTGATTCCGGATTCATATAGAATCCTATTGCCATGCCATCGCCTGTTGGCAAAACAATCTTTTTCTCTTTCGCCTTTGTAAATGCATCACACGATCCGATGAATTTATTGAGAATTTCGATCTTGTCTATCTGTTTCTTTACAGATAGTGAAGGATTAGATAGACCTACTATGTCTATGAAGAAGAAGTTTACGTTTACAACCTGAGATGGCAAACCTGTCTCAGAAATGTTGGAGCCATACAAGACCGCAAGCTTCCTATATGTTTCCACACACACTATGCTGTCAAAAGCGAATTCAGAATCCAGTAGTGGTGTTCCTAAAATCGGTTTTCCACACATTGTACAATTCAATGAAACTGTCGATTGGTCTCCGAAGACAAGGCTGCCATCGTCTGTAATGTTGAATTTTATCCATGCTGGCTTGTGATGTATGCCATTTATAGAAACCATTCTAATGCTCCTTGCAATGGATCCATCGTTTTCCTCCTCAAGCCTCATCTCCAAGATCCCGTCTACCATAGAGCTTACAGCGTTAATCAATGAATTCGGTGATGTAATATTGGCAGTCAATGTAAAGATTGCAGTTGCATCAAACTCCTTCAGAAGCAAAGAAATTTCACCAACGAACTTTAAAACTGCGCTTTCGCCAAAGAGGACAACAAGCTGTGTTAGCGAATCTACTACTAGTATTGACTTGCTCTTACCGGATAACGATGATGATTGCGGCGGCGAAGACATATGAGAAAGGGAGGATGAATTATTACTTTCATCACTTTCCGATCGATGAGGATGACTATCATCTTGATCATTTTCTCTTTTTTGTCTGACAAGAGTTTCATGAATTTCACGCAGTGTCAGTTTGAGTCTGTCTAAATCATCAGTGCTACTACTACTATTATTATTATTACTGATATTATTGGTGTCCATACGCAAATAGGGGTTTATGAATTTTGAAGTCTTATTCGGCCTTGCAGCTTCTAACATTGGGAACAAGGCTCTAAACTTCTTTTCAGTCATACTCGGGCTGACGTAAATACAGTAATCTGAGTGTAGCATCCCCTCAATAAAGAACTGCCTGCAGTACATGGTTTTTCCGGTGCCTGCTAATCCCACAAGTAAGAATAGGCTCGGGGGAATGCTGTTTTTGCCAGTCAGTTCGAAAATTCCCGGAATTTGAACCATCGTATCATTGTTGTTGTCCGATTCTATCTGGGGGGTTTTGATAATTCTGTTGTTATTATTATAATAATTATTATCGATATTCATCTCGACACAATCACTACGCTTGTATTTGGCTTTCCTGTGAGAGGCCCTCTATTTTATTTGAGAACAGATGCTGAGGATACCTTAGGACTGTCAGGTACTCCTTCTTACTGAACTGAATGTCACAATAGCATGGCATAGCCGAAATTACATTGATTCCTGTTTCACGAGAGAGAGCATCTATACTGCTTTCTTTTTCCTGCTCTTGCTGCACAACGATAGTTGAAGTTGATAATGTGCCACCCATACCACTGGTTGAATGTTGTTCCATCGTCTGTACTGATGAATGTGGAACACAATAACCTGCCACTTTGTTTAGTATCAGATAAGGTTTGGCTCCGAATTTCGTAAAGGAAGAATATATCTCGCCAACCATCTTTTTTGTTCCTGCAATATCTAGGTCGCCGGACTTTAGCGTAAGAAACAGTATATCTGCTATTGCAAGAGCATTTATAGACCAATACCTGATACCAGGACTAGTGTCAATAATGACATAATCGGCTTTAAGGTCTGAAAACAGTTGCTCGCGCATGACTATGAACCTGCGAAGAAATTGCACCTTCTCCTGTTTTCCTCCCTCAAGCTTGTATATTTCTTCTTTTTTCGGATTGCTGAAACCAAGCCATAGCTTCCCGTTAGTAGAAGAAGAAGTACTACCTGAAGAGCTACTGACATTATTATTATTATCATTCCCTGCAACAACTGAGGTAAGATCAACAATTATGTCTTTGAGTTCAGTATCACCAGTAAGAAAATCGTTGACCCACCTATCTGGCTCTATTTCAAAATAGGTCTGAAGGCTAGGAGCATAAACGTCTAAATCTAGAAGAAAAACACGAAATCCTTTTCTGGCCAAAAGAGCAGCAAGGTTAGCTGCCAAAGTCGTCTTGCCAGTTCCTCCCTTGTAAGAATGAAAAACGAAGGTCTTAGGCATTATTAGTATCGCTCCTTTGTTCAGTGTTGAACATTAATAGTATTTAGATTTTCTGCTGTAGATTACTGGCAACAATTCTTCCGTGATTCTAAAGAAATTGCAACCTAGGAGTTGATCCCGTTACCAATTAATCTGCGAATTATCTTTGCCTCCTATTACAGCTTTCCGAAAGCTCTTAGCTAGATTTTAGCCCAGATAAATCGAATTATTAAATAGTACTAAATAACTGAAAGAAGTCGGATATATATCTGATTTTTCTCTTACTATACACCCCTCTAATCTACCCACATGTCTTTGTGTATAAAAGTACCAGTTCTTATATCAAATTGGCTTGTCATGCCATATCCAGCCTTTCCACCCGAGAACTCGTACGAGAAGTATACGTAGTAAAAAGCTGACCATTTCCCTCCCTTACTTCTTGCATAAGGGCAGAATCAAGAAAGAGCCAGTAGCGCTTCTCCATATTAGGTAGGAGAGGTCCAAGAGTGGACTTGTCGATCTTGCTGCCAGTATGTGGTGATTCTGATGATGATATCAGAAGGTCTCTGCTTGAAGGCATCTCATTTCCTTCGGTAGACATGGCTACAACATTTGTAGCAGCTATCTCCCCGAAATTCTTTATCGCAATAGCATATTGTTCCTTTCCCTCTTTTGAATGCATAAACTCTATGCCAGTTGAAGGCCCTATCCAGGGTCTAAACCTCTGTTTTACCTCGACCCTGCTAAGCTTGGCCACTTCAGCGTAGTCCCTTACAGTTCTATAAAGAAGAATTACGATTATGGATTCAACAATTAGTGTGGCGATAGAAATCCAAAGGCCGATACCTATGTCAGTTTCACCAGCTATCGCTTCTACCATTAAGATTGCTGATCTGGTATTCATTTAATAGTTTTCTGCGCAAAGGTGATATCCCAATCAACCAATTTTTGGGATCCATAGTTCTAGATTATTTAGATCGCGCCCCAAAATGGGATTTTACTTTGAATTTACTGAGGCATAATAACGCATTTACTCTTGGTTTTAGATATTTTGGTGATTGCTACCTATGACAGGTTTGCATAAATCTGCAAGAAAAGTGGTTGTTTTAGATGCTTGGGTGATTACTTCTCATAGAACTCATAAATAAAAGACTACCTTGAATTATTCAATGCTACCATCCGAAAATAAAATGAATGATGAAAATAAGAATAATAATAGTGGTGCTGCCGCCGCCGCTGACATTGATAGTAGTTCAGTCAAACCACTTACAAGGGGAGCAAGACTCTTGCTTGTCGATGACGAACCAGATGTGCTATCATCATTTAAGAGTGGTCTAGAAGCGCAGGGATATACAGTTGATGGATACACTGACTCTGAGCTGGCATTGGCCAACTTTAGACCTGACACATATCATCTTTTGATACTTGATATTAACATGCCAAAGATAGATGGTTTCAAATTGTTTCAGCAGCTCGAAAAAAAAGATCCGAAAGCCAGAGTGTGCTTTGTTACAGCATACGATACATACTTTGAGGCATTCAAAGAAATATTTCCCGATTTAGACATTGGTTATTTTGTTAAAAAACCAATCTCACTGAAAGAACTAGCAAACAAGATAGAACTTATACTCTTAAAGCAATAGCCACATCGATAAATAGAAGGCAGGAGACAATAGAATGTTCCTTCAAAGTAATTGTTAATAGGGTAATTGGTAATTTTTTGTTTAATTTAGCATAGATAATTATGCATTGATGAAAAGAAGAGAACGGAATTTCTTGTCCAAATTACTGTTCGCTTTCTTTTCTGTAGTTATTTTCTCTCAAAGCAATAAGGGTCTCTTTATTTCGTTTCCACTACTATGGATTGAAGGAAGGTTCCGTATGACAAGGAATCATATGTCCAAGATGCAGCATGTCAACGTCAGGTGCAACAACAACAACAACAATAATAATAATAAAAATAATCTATGGCACTATCACAATCTCTTGATGGCTACTATCCAGCTCATCTCATCTTTCAAAGCGATAGAAATATTATTATTGTTATTTACTTGCTATCCTTAAGCTTTTTTATTCTTCATCATTTTCTTGTTGCTACTCCCATTATCGTTTATCCTTTAGCTCATTCATTACTATCTCCATGTAATCTTTCATATCATCCTCTGTCATTGAAGACTCAAGTCCCGTCTCTTCAGCCATGCTATCTGAGGCTTTTTTTGCGGTACTCAAAACTCTAGTCTGCAATTCAGCTTCCATTTGAGCCGTTCCCATGCTCTCAAGGAACTTTGACTGCTCCTTTACAGATTGTCTAATTGACTGACGCAGTGCTAAATCTTGTGATACAGAAATTGCAGAAGAGTATAGGCCTGTGTATATTAAGTAACACGATAACCCAGTAAAGGCGACAGAAGCAAGTCCAAATGGAGGATACGCAGCCTGAGTAGCCGTTGCAGTCCCAGCAACATAAAAGAGGAGTAGACCATATGCAGCAATTATCATGTATTCTCTCAGAGCGCTACCTTTTTGAAGGGTTCTTGCTATTGATAGAAACGCAGCGCCAAAGATAATACCACTAAAAACACCGGCAATGCTCGTGATTAGAATAGTGTTCATTACCTCGACGTCACTCTCTCCTGTTGGCGTAACAATTCCAAGAACGAAAAGCGGATATTGTATCAGATAGTATACCATGGCAGATCCCATGATGGCATAGAACTTAATTTTTCCTATCCTATGAATATAAGGACGCAGCAGCATAACTGTGCCAATCCATGTTAGAACATAAGCAATAGCACCTGCTATTTGATACACCGCATTAATCTGCTGCTGTAGAGATTCTGGGTCAAATTCTGGGAAGAATGCCACATCTACAGAGGTTACAACCTCCAGTTGTTCTTGCAGCATAAGAAGAAAATTAGCTAGACCTGTCACGCCATTTACTACATAAGCAATCATGGATAGAGCAAGTATTAACACCATAACGTTTCTCTTAGACACTGTGACATTACTTCTAGACGACCTCAACCAAGAGAGAAATGCTCTGGACAATAGAGCCAATGTTATGATCCAAAGCCCATAGCTAATAGAGAGAGCAGCGGCTATCATGACAGTGTTGTATTGTGCTGTTACAAGTATCTGGGCAATTACAAATGCTATAATCGCTATCAGAACATACTGTGCAATAGTCACTCCAATGTGGGTTGCATGAAGGTGAAGTACTCTGGCACGGCTCTCCTTTGTCCTTGTTTTGACGTATTCTAAAGTAAGAATTCCTCCTATAGCAAAGACGACTGCTATACCAATGAATAGAGCTATTCCTTCGTTAGTAACCAATCTCTCGGGAATGAAATCAGCAATATATCCAATCTGGGAATCTATCAAGAAAGTAATAACTAGAATTGACATAAGGAGCAATAGCTTCTTGTCGCTAAATCTTGAGCTTGATAAAGCACTTTCAGCCTTTGCCTTACTCATTTTAATTTTCCACGACGTATGTAAGAAAACTAAGTATCTTATAAACAGTACCTAGAAGAAACAGAATTTACGTATTAAGGCTTAAAAAGATGTGGTACTATTACATATCAGGACTACAGTTCCGATATATTTTCCACATTTGGTCAAGGTTTTCAGTGAAATACTGCCTTTTTTGAGGCATATTAATGCGTGTCTATCTGTTCTTATAGAATCTCCGTCCACCTCTCCTTCGTAATCTTGTACGAAGAAACATCAGTGTAATGAAGGTACAAGGATAGCTTTTACTAGCCTGAGATGGGAATGTCAGATCAAAATCATGAACGCCAATGGCACAAACCAGACAAACATAAGCAACATTCCTGATGATTTTGATTTTGACCCTAGCTGGTCGCCGGATAGTACAAAGTTAGCTTTTAGCAGTAGCAGATATGAGATGTGCAGATCTACAGATGATGCAAATCGAACACATCGTCCGGTTAAATACTAGTCATAAGACTGACAGAATACTAATTAGATTATTATTATCTTGCAAAAATTAATCTCTACAAAAATGAGTATATTATTTAGAAAATTGTGTTTAATTATAGGTATAGATTATGATTGCAAATATTCCCTCGGACCCCTTAAATATGTAATAATTACCGACTAATGTGCAGGGATGGGAGCAAGAAAAGCAAAATCTAACCATAGTATCATAGGTATTTTCGGTATTTTATTACTTGTTTTTGGGGTTCTATCATTAGCATTTCAGTATTCAGCACCTGTCAACAACAATAAGGCCTATGCCCAGGTAGACCTAGGCCCATTTGTACCAATAGGACCTCCATTTAGAAGTACAGCACTGGACACAGTTTCAAATGGTGAAACAACATTCGTATCCTATCAGGGACAAGGCGAAAACAACGTTTACCTTGCTTTGGTCCTTAGTGGTCCTGGTGGAACAGGAGAAAAGCTAAGAGCGCCACCTGAGAACAGAGTTCCAGGAGGAAGTGACCCGGCTATAGCCGTAGGTGGGAACAAGATAGTTGTTACAGCAACTAGGGATGGCGATATTGCTATTACAGAATGCACAGACAATGAAGATAATTGCAAAGCGCCGAAGAGCGTAAGCAGTCCTAACGATCCACCTGTTTCAGATGCAGGCCCGGACCAAACAGTAAACGAGGGTGATACAGTCACTTTGGATGGGACGGGTAGTTCAGATCCCAATGGGGACATCCCATTAACATATGCGTGGAGTCAAACAGCTGGTCCTTCGGTTATGTTAAGTAATCCAAGTGCAGCCCAACCAACCTTTACAGCACCTGATGTTGATACTGATGACAGCGAAGTTGATTCTGTTGATACTGATGACAGTGAAGTACTCACTTTTAGCCTAACAGTCACAGACAGCAAGGGTTTGGCAGACCCAACCCCGGATTCTGTGACCATCACTGTTAATGACGTGGCTGAACCAACTGAAGAAGATACTCTTGCACTATGTACCGATGGTGAAGATAATGATGGTGACGAACTGGTAGATAGTGATGATCCAGACTGCGTTTCATTTGTGGAAAATGAAGAGGTAAATCGTGGCTCGTGCTCTGATAGGGTGGATAATGATGCTGACGGACTGATAGATAAGGACGATCCAGGCTGTGAGGGGGAAATTTGTGACGACGATATTGATAACGACCTTGATGAAGTGGTAGACGACGATGACTCTGATTGTAGGGTGGTGACAGCCGCTCCTCAAGGAGGTGGCAATAATACCACGGACGTCGAACCTACCTCATTCAATCCGCAGACTATTACCAGTACTCCACAGCTGATCTTTGTTCAGGACGGCGGTGACGGTGGAGATACTTCTCCTGCATCCAACTCTGACGTAGCAGCATCTTCCGATGGTGACGATGTATACATTGTATGGGAACAAGACGGAGACATCAAGTTCACGGCAGGCCATGGATGTGCCGATGCAAATGGATGTGAATTTGGCGACATTAAGGACCTGTCCGCCAATGCTGGAAGATCTACAGAGGCCAGGGTAGCTACGTCACCTGACGGTCAATTCGTACATGTTACATGGCAAGACAACACTCCTGGAAACGACGAAATAGATTACTCAAGAAGCACAGATGGTGGTAATACATTCAACGGAGGAAGCCCTGCTGGACCCCCAACAAACCTTAGCAACACTCCTCAAGCCTCAAATGACCACCAGCTAGTAGCAGAAGGCACAAATGTGTATGTTGTATGGGTAGATTTCACAACTCGTAATGGAGATATCTTCTTCAGGAAAAGCAACGACAATGGGGAGCCGGAGTCTTTTAGTAACACAAACAACTTGAGCACTAATAATCGCTCATTTAGTACAGCGCGTGACCCAGACATGGCTGCACAAGGGAGCCTAGTATCAGTCGTATGGACTGCATATCATGGGGCAGCTACAAGAATAGGTGAGATTATCTTTAGAGAAAGCACAAGTAACGGCAATAGCTTTGGCAGCCATATACTAGTAAGCAACACCCCTGGAAGAGATTCAAAGGAGCCGCAGGTTGATTATACTCCGGAAGAAAATGAAAGATACTTCGCCTGGCATGATACAGGTGGTCCAAGAAGAGTGCATACACCGGCAGGAACATATAATGTCCTTGCAGCTGAAAGCGATAATGGAAGTACAATTAGTCCGTCAGTTAACTTAAGCGATGCTCCAAACAATCCTGACAAGTCAAAACAAACATCACAGCTTCAACTAGTAGATGATGTAGCGATATGGGATCCAACTAGTAGAAGAGGCTAACCACCAAAGCACTTCTTCCTTTCTTTTGTTTTTTAATAGATTATTTTTTGTGACACTGTTGTCAAACTACAGTTTGCTTATAATAAGCAAGGGCTTCTTTTTGTGCACCTATATCTGCGTCATTGTATAGTAGCTTCTTGCTTCTCCTTTTTCTTCTTTATGAAACTAATTTGTCCTGTAATTTCTAGATATGACTCTTCTACCTCTGATATGTCCTTTATGCCATTAGTACGCATATGAGCATGAAACTCGCCCTTAGTTACTCTAGCTTGTCTAAATCCTTCTTCGATGTAAGCTCCATCTTTGACTAGTAACGTAGGATCCTCTTCAGTAAATTTCTCAAACCTCTTGCTCTTTATTGTGAGGTAGTCAATGAGTTTGAATAAAGCTACTACTACTATAATGGCCGTAAAAGATTGTGTGAGAGTCAACTCTTGAATATATATCATAGGCTCACCGATGGCAGAGCCCAGACCTATTATGATTAGGAGCTCATACATACTCAATTGTCCTGTACCTTTGTGGTGCATCCATCGTATCACAAGGAAGACAAATGTAGTAATTATCAGAGTTCTTAGAATAACTGATAGTATGATATCAAAATCTGCTGTTAGCGAATTTTCAAAAAAATCGAAAATAAAAGACGTTGAGGGAGCAGGAGGAGACGATGATTCTGATGTCATTTCTTATTATTTCATGACCTAATTGTCATCTATGAATGACAATATTGACCTTATTTTATTTCAAGGTGAAAAAGAAGGAACCTACCTGCTACGCCCTATATATGTAAGACAATTTTGACCTTAATTAATCTTAGAACTCTCTCTCCCACTCTCCTAACACACTAATCACTTAGGCCTTAAGCCGACCTTGTTTTGATAGGCCGACTATAGCCTAGGCCCTAGAGGGAGTTGCCTACCTTTCTGATTTACTAAGACTAATATTAGCATATGGCTTTATGATTGTCAAAATTTTGTTACGAATTATAGATTCTGAGTCAGATTCTTTATCAAATGATATGATTAAAAAAGAATCGCCATCATGCCCAACAGGAATCGTTGCTCGCTTTATTTTTTCATAAGTTTCAATTACATAGAGAGTCTTCCCTAGTTTTTCTTCGAGGACTCGTCTACTTGTCATTCTCCTAATTGAGTCTTTAATAGAAGATGCTGCATCTTCCAGAGTCAATAGGGGCATCAAATTGGATCTGTACTTCTTGGCCAATACGGCCCCACTTAGGGTTGCTATGCCTACAAATCTAATAGATTCATCCACACCCAATATTAATTGACAAAATTCTTCAAAGACTGTATGGGGAGAGCCTGATTGAGAGGTCATTGGTGCATGGAGCCGCCTATTATCATGTAGATGAAGTTGCCTATTTTTATTTTACGGTTGTTGATGCTGTTGCAGTAGTGGCAGTAGCATTAACAATACGGTTCTCTATTTTTTACTAAAGTATCTGTCATATCACTATGTCCACAGCACACAGATATTTTCGTGTTCTGCAATCCTAAATTACAATCTTTTCTGCTTCATTTCTTCTCAAACTACTTCATTCAACCCTATCATTCGTCTGAAGG
>Ga0079218_10000336_pt1 | contig 13347 bp, 10 predicted proteins | sample NCCompost_FD_77181 | JGI IMG/M metagenome (GOLD analysis project Ga0079218, IMG submission 77181) | Agricultural soil microbial communities from Utah to study Nitrogen management - NC Compost | ecosystem: Environmental > Terrestrial > Soil > Agricultural land | place: USA: Utah | collected... | reverse complement strand
GCGTGCCTAACGGCTCCTACACGGCGACGATCGGGCGCATGGTCGGCACGACGGTCACGCCGATCGGACCCGCCCAGGGTTTTCTCGTCTTGCCCTTGCCCCAATAATCCCGCAAAGATTGGAGAATCCCGCAAAAAGACTGAACCACAGTGGACACGGGGGGATCACGGAGGAGTTCTCACTAATCAGGACCTCTGTGCACCTCTGTGCGCCCCCGTGGTTCAATCTTTTACGGGGTCATGAAGTCGCGTCGGAATAAGGGAATAAACGCGGCCAGCTGTCTTTCATGTGTCTCCGTCGGATGCGTGAATCGTGATTCGCTCGTCATCGGTTCGAAGCCTGGCCCTTGCTCTGCTGCTTGCCATCCCTGGCTGCGACTCGCCTGTCTGGCCCGGAGGCGGCGACGTCCGGATCCGGATCGCAAACCTGACCCCCTTTCCGTTCGAGCGCGTTGACGTCGTGTTTCCGGAGGATGAGGTCAGCTACGGAGCCATTTCCGCCCACGGGATGAGTGACTACCGCGACGTGTCGACGGCTTATCGCTACGCGTACATCGAGGTCCAGATCGCGGGTGACGAGCTTGTTATCCAACCGATCGACTACGTCGGCGAAAACAAGCTGGGCGCAGGCAAATACACCTACGCGCTCAACGTGAGCGTCGAAGGACACCTTACGCTGCAGTTTCAGGAGGACTGAGGCCGCCGCGCGAAAGGATCCTGCATCTGATCCCGAGGACAGTGGAACTGGCGCCGGCACTCCCCGGCGCCAGATTTTTGTTTCACCACCGGACTCCCAGGGATCTCGTGAGCAGAATATTCCGTCGCACCGTCATCTTCGCCCTCCCCCTCATCGTCAACTACGGAACTGCCAGTGCTCGTCAGGCAGCCGAAGAACTCTGGAAGGACGTCGAGATCATACGCACCGAACATGGCGTGCCCCACATTCGGGCCACGTCATTGCGTGCCGGATCGTACGGGCTCGCGTGGGTGATGTCCGAGGATTACGGCCCCCGGACCGCGATGACCATCCTGCGTGTGAGCGGCAATATGAGTCGCGTCTACGGACGCGACAGCATTGAGTCTGATTTCTCGGTGTGGTACGACAAGCACCGCGCAATCGAGAACTATCATCGACTCGATGAGCTCACGCGTGACGTGTACGAAGGGTTCGCGGTCGGATTGAACCGGTACATCGAGCTCAATCCAGAAGATTTCCCGCCGGGGATGCCGCGTTTCACCGGGTACGACGTGGCGGCGCAGGACGTCGGCGGCACGTCAGGTGGAGCGATCCGGTCGTACCGGCGAATGCTGGAACAGGTGGGTCGCGTGGCGACAGGAACGGGGGGCGACGACACGGAAGAACAGACGGTCGACAATGTTGGATCGAACGCCTGGGCGTTTGCGCCGAGTCGGACGAAATCCGGTCGCGCGATCCTGCTGCGCAACCCGCACCTGGCCTGGAACTCCGGATACTACGAAGCACACCTGACAGTGCCGGGCATCGTGGACTTCTACGGTGACTTCCGGATCGGTGGTCCGTTCGTGGTGATCGGCGGATTCAATCGCCACCTCGGCTTCGCCACCACCAACAACGCCCAGGACCTCGACGAGCTGTACGCGCTCGTCGCGGATTCGGTCAATCCAGGTCACTACATCATGGACGGGGCGTCGCTGCCGTTGAGGCGCGAATACGCCACCGTTTCCTATAAGAATGGCGATGCGTTTTCGAACGAGACGCGCGAACAGTGGCACACCGCGATCGGACCGGTCGTCCATCGCGCGAACGGGAAGATCTACGTCGTGAAAACGGCCGGTGAAGGCGACTACCGGGCTGGGGAACAGTTCCTGAGGATGATGCGCGCGACGTCACTGGACGAATGGAAGGACGCGATGCGGATGCGTGCACGCATGACGTCGAACTTCACCTATGCCGATCGCGCGGGGAACATCTATTACGTGTGGAACGCGGCGCTCCCGCTGTTGCCTCACTCGCCCGGGGAAGACACGGTGGCGGTTCCAGCGCGGACCACCCGCCAGCTCTGGACGCGGTATGTGCCATACGACTCGCTGCCGCAGGTCCTCAATCCCCGTGGCGGGTACGTACATAACGAGAACAGCTCGCCGCACTGGACGAACCTCCGGGCGCCGCTCGACACCAACAATCCCTATCCGAATTTCGAGCGGCCATCGCTTTCGCTGCGGAGCCAGCACGGGCTTGATCTGGTGAGCGGGACGAAGAAAGTCTCCCTCGAGGACGTCATCCGGATGAAGCACAGCTATCGCATGCTGCTCGCGGACCGGGTGAAGCCGGACCTGATCGCGGCCGTGAAGGCGACCAATCCCACCGGCGACGTCGCCGCGGCGCTGGCGATGATCGAGAAGTGGGACAACACATCGGAGCCGTCGAGCCGGGGCGGTTCGTTGTTCGAAGTCTGGTGGCAGCGATACGGTCAGGGGTTTCCCGATTCGCTGCGGTATGCCAAGCGGTGGCAGGCGAGTGATCCGACGCGAACACCGGTGGGACTGAGCGACAAGACGAAGGCTGCGGAGGCGTTCGCCTGGGCGGTGACCGAAACAGCGCGGCGGTACGGGCGCTGGGACGTGACCTGGGGCGAAGTGCATCGCGTGCGACGTGGCTCCGTTGACGTCCCGGTGGGCGGGTGCGGTGGAGCGTTAGGCTGCTTCCGGGTCCTCAACTTCGCCCGCGATCCCGACGGAAAGTTGAGCGCCAATGGCGGCGATGGATGGGTGCTGGCAGTCGAGTTCACCGACGTTCCCAGGGCGTATTCGGTGCTCGCGTATGGGGAAAGTCCCGACTCTACGTCGCGCTGGCACGCGGACCAGGCTGAACGCTTTGCCAAGGGCGATCTCAAGCGCGTGGCATTTTCGGAAAAGGACATCGACGCGCAGGCGGTCGTCCGGTACCGCCCGGGCGACGGGGCGCTGAAGAAGTAGTCACATTTGTTGGACATGCCGGGATTTCAACAGACGTTAGGCACACGGCACGCGCGACCATAACGAGTGAAATCGCCAGGCATTGTGACGTAGAGCCCGTCAGCATAACGAGTCCGGCATTAGGATGCGCCGCGTTGAAATCTCCGGCGAGGTCGTTATGCATGGGTTCGTGAAACGGATGGTAGAGCGGCGGCTGCGTCGCCTGGTGGTCGGGTCCACCATTGGCATGGCGATCCTGACCACTGCGGCCGTGGCTGCTGGGCGCTTTCACGATCCGAAATTCGACGAGGCGGACCTCGCCGTTGAGAAAGCCCAGATCCTCCTTGGCGTAGCAGAGTGCGGAAATCCGGGTGAAAAAGCCACGCAGGTTTGCCGGAAGGAGTTGAAGCGCGCGCTCGAGGTCCTCGCCAAGGCCCGGGCAACGATCAATGCGGCGGCCGTCGCCGCGGACGGCGGGTTGTAAGGCTTCGTAGCGCACACCGGCGGCTGGCTGCTTCACGCCTGGCCAGGCATACTGGGTCATGACAACGGAGACAACAGCAATCGATCGCTTCAAGCTCGCCGTCAATCGCGGCGATGCGGTTGAACTTCGCCGGGTGTTGTCGGAGAGCGCCGAAGCCAGGTCGGCCATCAACGAACCGTTGTTCGGCTTCAATTCGCCGGCGCTCGTTTCGGTCGCGGGGGACGGCAACGTGGACATTGTCGACACGCTGCTCGAGTTCGGCGCCGATCCGAACCGGAAAAGCAGCTGGTGGGCCGGTGGATTTCATCCGTTACACGCCGCGTCAGGCGACGTCAGTGACCGGCTCATCGCTGCCGGCGCCGTTCCCGATGCCTGCGCCGCCGCGAGGCTGGGCCGAACCGACATTCTCGAGCGAATCCTGGACGAGGACCCGTCCCGCGTCCATGAGCGCGGCGGCGACGGGCAGACGCCGCTGCATTTCGCGAGGTCACGCGACGTCGTTGACCTCCTGCTGGCCCGTGGAGCAGATCCGGACGCCCGTGACCTGGATCATCGATCGTCGCCCGCGGAATGGATGATCGGTGACGTCATCGTTCCCGAGGATTCGCGGATCGACCTGGCCCGGTACCTCGTCGAGCGCGGTGCATCCGTCGACATCTTCCTCGCCGCCGCGTTAGGTCTGCCCGACAAGGCCAGCAAAATCCTGGAGCGTGACCCCGGGGCCCTCTCGTTACGGACCAGCCAGGGTGATTACGACGAGAAGGCGCCGAGTAGCTATCACATCTACCAGTGGACGTTAGGCCCGAACCTGTCGCCGATGCAGGTCGCCGCGCGGCGGGGCAATGAGTCGACTCTGGACGTCATGCGCCGGTACGCGAACCCAACCGAACTTCTGCTTCTAGCCTGTCATCTCGGCCAGGGTGACGAGGCTCGGGCCCTGGTCGCGAAGCACCCGGAGCTAGTCTCGGAGATGAAGGACCAGCATCGCGCTGTCGCTGACGAAGCGTGGGCGTCGAATGCGTCCGCCGTTACAGTCCTGATGGAACTGGGCTTCGACCCGTCCGTACCCGGCCCGCAAGGAGCGAACGCGCTGCACTGCGCATCCTGGGAAGGATCGGTGGAATGTGTGATGGCGATCCTCACCTATTCATCCGGGCGAGCGCTCATCGACGTGCGCGAGCCCTCATATGGTGGAACACCGCTCAGCTGGTGCAGTCATGGTTCGGTGAACTGCGGCAACCCCAAGGCGGACCACGCCACCGTCGCTCGACTGCTCATCGCCGCCGGTTCCCAGGTCACGGAGGATATGCGGGACTGGGGTTCTCCGGGATTTCAATCGGCGATCGCCGAAACGCTCGAGTCGCGTTAGGGTCAGCGAGCGCGCTTCCGAGACAGTCGCCGTTGAACCGCGGGGCTGGTTAGTTCTCGCAGCGCATCCTTTCCGACCCATCGCGAGGCAGCATCGTCTGAATCGGAGAGTCGTCGCGCGACGGCGATGGCTTCCTTGTTGAGCATCGGACTCCGTTTACCGATAGAGCGAAGCGCCCAGTTTACGGCCTTCTTCACGAAATTGCGGTTGTCGGTCGCTTCCCGCTCGATCAACCGCAAGCCTTCGAGATACCGTTCGTCGGGCGCTGACTTGTCGTGCACGGTGAGGCTGGCCAGCATGGCAAAGGAGGCGCGCTTCACGAACTCCTCGTCGCGCGTGGACCATTCCCGCACCTTGGGCCATGCGTGCAGCGAGCGGTCCCAGAGTACAAATGTCATGGTGTCGCAGATGGCCCAGTTGTCGAACGTTTTCGCATACCGTTCCATTTCGGCCGGCGTCACCCGCTGCGGTTCGCCGACCATCGCCGACAACATGCGCGCCTCGTAATAGCCGGTCTTCCAGAGAGCTTTTGAGAGCGCGTGGTCGTGACCGAGCTCCTTCACCAGAATCCGCATCGTTCCAACCGAGACGCCGATGACGTTCTTCGCCACGATGCCATACCGTGCGAGTCCCTCCCGGTTTGCCTCGGTTCCGCGTTGCTGCAGCCACTTCACCGCGTAGGCAGCGTTGGCGGCGGCGTCGCGAGGAGCAGGCTTGGCCTTCGATCGTGCTGGTTTGCGATTACGGGCTGCTTCTGGCATTAGCTGACCGTGTCCGTCAACGGTACAGGTCATTCAGCAACACCAAGCCACCCGCCCTCAACACTGTTCGGTCCACCTGGTCGGCGATGATGCGACGGCCTTCGAAGAACAGTGCTTGCCGTGAACTGCCAAGCCGCAACCGGATTCCGGCGCCGATCTGGCTGCCAAACCGGTTTGCGTTGTAGCGCTGGTCGAGGACCGCCGTTTGGAATGCGCTCGAAAGCGCATGAACGGAGATTCCAGCAAGCGCATAAGGAGAAACCTTAGCACTGTGGCTGGTCAACCAGATCGCGGTGACACTGCCACTGAGGTCGTAGTAATCGCCACGAAACGTGGAATCCTCGACCTCCACATATTCAGTCAGTGACGCGCGGAGGACCGAGAGTTCAGTCTGCAACCGAAGCGATTGGCCGCGAAGCCATCCAACGTCAAGCAGTAAACCACCTTCCTGTCCCTTACTCGACCGCTCGAGTCGAGCGAATCCTCCCTGAATTCCGATCGCGCCGACGGCGTGCAGTCCGACATTCGCCGTTTGCACCTGCGCACCGGCGGTCACCGGAACGCAGATCACGAAACCGGAGAGACAAGCGGAGTGGAAGAGTCGCGTCAGCACGCGAGGAACCTAAGCGGCGCCAGCGGCCGACGTGCCGATGCCGGTGACGAAACCATGGCTCGAAGTGTCGGAAGACTGTAGACGGAGAGATCGTGCGGACGTGGTGTACCAGTCTGCACTATTTAGTAGAGCCCGGTGCGGCCAAATCGAGCAAAACATGCGGCTTGGTGGTTTGCGAGGATATGCGATTGGGGTTACGGCGCTCGCGATTTCGGTGATCGCGGGCACCGGGATCTGGCGGTCGCACGTCGAAAAGGGAGTTCGCGAGCGGGAGATGATCCTGGAAGCGGGCGTTGGACTGGCGTTCGCGGATTCCCTGGAAAATGGCATTGCGACCCGGCCCTTCACGTCCATTTCGTCACCTGACGCGCTAGCGGCGCTGTATCTGGAACGGTTGCGACTCGGACTCGGCAGCCCGTTCCGGCTGATCGACCAGGTGCTTCGCGACCCCGCGCTTGATTCCAGGAGATCGGCCGAACTCGGTGAAGCGATGCTGGCGCGCACCATGATGGGCGACGCGTATTGGCCTCGACCCGAGGCGCTCAACCTCGTTTCTACGATCGGCGCCAGCGGTCAGGAACTGGGGACGCAGCACCAGGCGATCATCGATAGCGTGATCGCGTCGCACACTGATCCGCGGGTTGGCGAACTGGCCGTGAGGCTCGCATATCGGCTCGCCTCCGCTTCCGGCGCCGTTTCGCGGCGTGCACCGGAGATTGCCACGGCGGCAGCCGCCCAATCGCGCGACCGTATCCTGTCCATGCGTGATGCGCGCGCGCTGTTCACGGTCGCCGACCGGGATGGCATCAGTCGCCTGACCCTGATGAAAATCTGGCGGACCACACGAAAGTTCGACGTGGAGCGCCCAGTGATCGTTCCGCTGACCGCTCGCGACGAACAGGATGCGGTGGAAGCGCTGCCGGCGCTGCTGGCACGGATCGAATCCGTCGACGACTCCAGTGGTTCGTTCACGGAAAGCGCTCGCACGCTTCATGGACGAAACGTCGAGCGGACCCGGGGCGACGCGCTCCCGAATCGCATGGCGGCGGTGGCAGCCGCGAGAGACCTGCCGCCCCTCGCGGCGATCACGGTCGCGGTGCGCGGCTACAGCGGATTGATCCGCAGTACCTGGAACAAGGATCGCCTGACGAGGCTCCGGTTCATCGAGCGAATCTCCAATGAGGAGACGCTGGCGGCGGAGTTCGCCGTGCTGACGGCGCGCGCAAGCGTTCCTGTTCCTGAGGCAGATGCGGCGATCCTGACGGCCGCCGTGGCGCTGCGTCCATTTGCGCAGGAACGTGCCTGGTTACCTGGAGATCCCGCCCCCACCGTTCGCGACCTGCAGGCACGCTTTGGCGTCACCGTTTCCTACGACGCCGGTGCGCGGGCTAACTGGCGTCCGTTCTACCAGCGCACCCTTGAAAACGCCATCCTCGACATGCGACGCGTGCTCCCCGGCTTCGAGCCACGAGGATTGCGGGTCCATTTCGGCACGAGCCCGTTAGGCGATCGCGCACTGGCGCTGCACGACCCGATCCGTCGCACGATCTATTTCCCCCCGGTGAGCCACAGCGGCGTCATGGCGCACGAGTTCGCGCATGACCTCGACTGGCAGGCCGCGAAACGTGCGTACGGCGGCACGGGCTGGTATCGGACCGACCACGCCCTGCGGCAGTCAGTCGATCGGCTCGCGGGGGCCGTGCGCCAGATGGCCAGCGCCCCGCGCAGTGACAGCATCGGTGCGCGTATGACCGGCGTTGCCCGGCCCACAGAAGTGCTGGCGCGAAACGTCGACTGGTTCGTGAGTGCTTCGCTGGCGCGCGAGGGGCGAATCAACGGCCATCTGAGCGCGGCGCAGGATCCGGTGCTGACCGGTTATGCGTCGGCTATTACCCCCGAAGCTGCACGCGACGGCGGCAGCGCGACGCTGCGCGCGCTCGATGGATTGACCCTTGTTCCCGAAGCGACCCGCGACTGGTTTTCAGGGCTGTTTGGAGCGGAGCGACGTCTTTCGGTGCACGAAGCGGTTCGGCGAGTGCTCGAGGCGCCGCTCGACCGGTTCACCCTGGACAAGCCTGTGTTTGGACCGTGGGGTCTGAACGAGTACGATCAGGGAAGGAGACCGATAATGGGAAGTGGTTCGTGGATGTGCCTCGTGAAATCGTTTGCAGGGTCGGACGATGCCGGCACCATTCACGCAGCTGTGCAGTACGCGGCCGAAGCGCGAGCGAAGGGCGTCGTTCGGCAGTGGGCCGAGTTCGCGAACCACCGTCCTTATGTCAGTCCGGCCAGGCTGCGTGCGCTGTCGGGCGCGCCGTGGGACCCGGCCATCGCACAGGAAACCATTCGTGAGATCCGCGACTCGATTTTGTGGAGCGCGCTGAGCAAACACGGACGGTCGGCCGATGGGGGGTTTGGCGTGAGTACGTCCGCCGGCTGCTGACTCCGGAAGCGGCATTTCCGGTTCGGCACACGCGGTATTCCGGGCTCACCGGGAACCAAAAGGCGTTCTCGGGCGATATCTTCGGATGCCGGCCACTCGGGTTCGGCCACTGCCAGGAGTCCGGGGATGCTCATTCGGGTCACACCACCGCACGCCATCAAGTCGTCCGAAATCACGGACGAGTCGGTTTATCGCAATCGGCGTGAGTTCCTGCGCGAAGCCGGTCTGCTTGGCGCGGCCGCGGCGACCGTTGCCTTGCCGAACGTCGCCGAGGCGATGTCGCGGCTTCGTCCCCCGGTCCCGCAGCAGGGTCCGGGGAAAGTCGAAAAAGTCGCGATCGGCGAAGAGCTGCGCGGCGACCTGACGGACTGGGTGGACGTCACGACCTACAACAACTTCTACGAGTTCGGGACCGCCAAGGACGACCCGGCACCTAACGCGCGGAACTTCAAGGCGAAGCCGTGGACGGTCAAGGTGGACGGGATGGTGAAAAAGCCGGCCGATTACCAGCTCGAGGATCTCATCAAGCCACATAGGGTCGAGGATCGCATCTATCGTCACCGGTGTGTCGAGGGGTGGTCGATGGTGGTGCCGTGGCGCGGATTCCCGATGGCAGACCTCATCAAGCGCGTCGAGCCGTTGCCGTCGGCGAAGTACATCGAGCTCACCACGTTGATGGACCCGAAGCAGATGCCCGGGCAGCGGTTTCCCGTGCTGGACTGGCCGTACGTTGAAGGCCTCCGGCTGGACGAAGCGATGCACCCTTTGGCGATGTTCGTGACGGGTGTCTACGGCGTCGACCTGCCTAACCAGAATGGCGCCCCGCTGCGTCACGTGGTGCCGTGGAAGTACGGCTTCAAGGGGTGCAAGTCGATCGTGCGGATACGGTTCACGGACAAGGAACCGGCCACCGCGTGGAACAAGGCGGCGCCGCACGAATACGGCTTTTACGCCAACGTGAATCCCACGGTGAACCATCCGCGGTGGAGCCAGGCGCGGGAGCAGGTGATCGGGTCGATCCGCAAGAAGCCGACGTTGATGTTCAACGGCTATGATCAGGTGGCGAGCCTTTATTCCGGAATGGACCTGCGGAAGTTTTACTGAATGGGACGCAGCTGCGTGCTGATTGCTGATTGCTGCTGCATCGTGCACGCTGCTGGTGCTGGAGCCGGAACTGCAACAGAACCGAAGCACCATTACCAGCACGCAGCGTGCAGCATCAGCAATCAGCAATCAGTACGCAGCTGATGGCGCCCAACCTTCCTGCGGAAGCGGGATCACGTCCGCGGGGGGGCCCCCCCGCCGAGGAAGGTAGGGTCGCCCGCGCCAGAACACGCAATCGTTTCAACGTCCCTCGCATCAAGGCACCGCAATGGGTGAAATATCCCGTCATTGCGATCAGCCTCCTGCCCGCTGCGTGGATCGCCTACGCCCTCTGGTCCGACCTCACCCGCGGCACGCGCCTCCTCGGCTCCAATCCCGTGAAGGAGATGGAGCACTTCATGGGCGAATGGAACATCCGCTTCCTGGTGCTGACGCTCATGGTCAGCCCGGTGATCAAGGTGACCGGCTGGGGGTGGCTCATCCGCTACCGGCGCATCTTCGGACTCATCGCCTTTTTCTACATCTTCTGCCACCTGACCATCTACTTCGTGCTCGACGCGGAGCTCAACTGGTCGCTGCTGGTCGAGGACGTCTCCGACCGGTTGTACATCACGTTAGGCATGGCCGGATTTCTTCTGCTCGTTCCGCTGGCGATCACGTCGACCAAGGGATGGATCAAGCGGCTGGGCAACAAGCGCTGGAATGCGCTGCACTGGCTGATCTTTCCGGCCGTGGTGCTCGGGATGATTCATTACTACATGGCTGTCAAGCGTGACATCCGGGAGCCACTGTTCTACGCGCTGATCTTTGCGGCACTCTTCTGGTATCGGCTCAAGGGACGCGAGAAGCGTAACGCGTGACCTATCCGCCATCGGCCATCCACTCTCCGACATCTGATGTATGAGGCTTTTGCGGTTGCGGCCCCTGGACTCGAGCCAATCGTTGCCAGCGAGCTCAATCAGCTCGGAATAGCCGGCACAGCGTCGGTGGATGGCGGCGTCGAGTTCAACGCATCGCCACGTCAGCTGTATGCCGCGAACCTGAACCTGAGAACCGCCAGCCGGGTCCTGGTTCGTCTCGCCGAGTTCAAGGCGCTGACCTTTGCGGATCTGGAACGGCGTTCCAAACGGGTCGCGTGGGAAACAGTTCTGGCGAAGGGTGAGCCGGTGACGCTACGGGTGACGTGCCGGAAGTCCCGGCTGTATCACAGTGACGCGGTCGCCGAACGGATTGCGCGCGATCTCGCAAACCGCGCCGGTGCTGATGTTTCGGCGTCCGGTGACGATGGCGAGGGCGAAGCCAACGGTGATGCCTCTCAGCTCATCGTGGTACGACTCGACCGCGACCGCTGCACCATCAGCGCCGACTCGTCGGGTCCGCACCTCCACCAACGCGGTTACCGGACCAGTGTTACCCAGGCGCCGATGCGCGAAACGCTGGCGGCGGCGCTCCTGCTGGCGAGCGGTTGGGATCGACAGTCGCCGGTGATCGATCCGTTTTGTGGATCTGGCACAATCCCGATTGAAGCGGCGCTTCTGGCGACGCACACTGCTCCCGGCAAGAACCGGCGTTTCCGTTTCATGTGCTGGCCGGGGTTCGATTCGGCCGGATGGAAAGAGACGCTGGCAGAGGCCGTTGCCATGGAGCGGCGGGACGGAGCTGGCCACGTGCTGGGATCGGACAGGAGTACAGCGGCTCTGCGCGCCGCGACCGAAAATGCCCAACGCGCACGCGTCCAAAGCCTTGTGAATCTTGAAAAAGCGGACGCATTGACCGTGAAAGCGCCGGCCGCACCCGGGTGGATCGTGTCGAATCCTCCATACGGCGTGCGACTCGGAGACCGCACTGACTCGCGCCGGCTGATGTCACAGTTCGGTGACCACTTACGGGAGGAGTTCGGTGGGTGGCACATCGCACTGCTCGCGCCGCCCCAATCCGAACAGCTCCTCGGTTTCCCACTCGAGACGCGGGTGAAGACCACGAACGGTGGTCTCCGTGTCCATGTCCTCACTGGAACCGTTCCCCTCACGTCGAAGGCGCGGGCAACACGCCGCGACGCGAGGCCGTAATCCCGTCGATCCCTCCGGCGTCCAGCTTGTAAATTCAGGGCATGACCAGTCTCCCTATCACGGGCGTGTATAACGACGGGTACGTCGCCGAGATGTTCGAGCGCTTTCGGCGCGACCCGGATTCAGTCGACGAAGCATGGCGGCAATACTTCCGGTTCGCGGAAGCCTTGTCGGGAAGCGCGGGCGCGCCGGCCAGCACGACAACAGGGAGCCCGGGTGCACCCGATGTCGCCTTCCTGCGGCGCGTTGCCGGTGCTGCCGCGCTCATGGATGCGATCCGGATCTATGGCCATTTCGCGGTACAAACGGACCCGTTAGGCTCGCAACCGCCGGGTGCGGCGGAATTGCAGCCGTCCTTCCACGGTATCGCCGAAGAGGACCTTGCCCTGGTACCTGCGCAGGCGTTGGGCTTCGAGACCGGCACGGCCGCCGATGTCGCCGCCAGGTTGCGGTCGCTGTATCAGTCGAACCTCGCCTTCGAGTTCGAGCATATCGAGAATGAAGGAGAGCGCCAGTGGTTCCGGCGGGTCATCGAACGTGAAGAACTCCGGCGCAAGTTGTCGCCCGAGGAGCAGAGGACGCTGCTGCGACGGCTGACCGAGGTCGACGCGCTCGAGCGCTTCATCCATCGCAAGTACGTCAACGTGAAGCGATTTTCGATCGAGGGGACCGATGCGCTGGTCCCCATGCTCGACATCGCGATCCACGATGCCGCCATGTTTGGCGCGCGCGAAGTGGTCATGGGCATGGCGCACCGCGGCCGCATCAACGTGCTGGCCCATATCCTCGGCAAGCCGTACGGCACCGTATTTGATGAATTTGACGGAAAGCACGCTGACCTCGCCGACAGCGAGACCGGCGACGTGAAGTACCACCTCGGCTTCGAATCACAGCGTGCCTTTGGCGACGACCGTCACGTGCGCCTGACGCTGGTGCCGAATCCGAGCCACCTCGAGGTCGTGAACCCCGTGCTGGAAGGTCTCGCGCGCGCGAAACAACGCGGATACGGTCGGGCCTACGGGGCACCCGACGGTCGCGGCGCGTCGGTACTGCCGATCCTCGTGCACGGCGATGCCGCCTTCCCGGGTGAAGGCATTGTGGCGGAGACATTCAACCTGTCGGCGCTGCGCGGCTACGGCGTCGGTGGGACGCTCCACATCATCGCCAACAACCAGGTCGGCTTCACGACCAACCCTAACGACGGACGCTCGACCTACTACGCGTCCGACCTCGCCAAGGGCTTCGAGGTGCCGATCGTCCACGTCAATGCCGATGATCCCGAGGCCTGCATCGCCGCAGTCCGGCTGGGGATCGCGTACCGGCACGAGTTCGCAAAGGACTTCCTGATCGATCTCGTGGGCTACCGCCGGTGGGGACATAACGAGGGAGACGAGCCTTCATTCACGCAGCCGACGTTGTACCAGGCCATTCGGGCACATCCAACACCGCGCCGGGTGCTCGCCGACCGGTTGATCAAGGACGGCGTGGTCACGGAAGCAGACGTCGCCGCCGAAGAGAAGGCCGTGATGGACGGGCTGGAAGCGGCGCACGCGAATCGCGACGCAGCGCCG
>Ga0079218_10000334_pt1 | contig 13386 bp, 15 predicted proteins | sample NCCompost_FD_77181 | JGI IMG/M metagenome (GOLD analysis project Ga0079218, IMG submission 77181) | Agricultural soil microbial communities from Utah to study Nitrogen management - NC Compost | ecosystem: Environmental > Terrestrial > Soil > Agricultural land | place: USA: Utah | collected... | reverse complement strand
GTCGAGTTCCAGGCAAACGCCGCGGCCGGCATCCTCGTGCTGCTCGCCCTGCTGTTGACCATGAACGCCGCGGCTATCTGGCTGCGCGATCGCTACCAGAAGAAGCTGGCATGAGCGAAGCGGCGATCGTTCCCCCATCGCTGGCGGGTATCGCTGCCCGTGGAAAGGATCCGCAGCCGGCGGCCGATCGCCAGCCCAAGATCCAGGCCCAGCACCTCAACTTCTTCTACGGCGAGACCCGCGCGCTCGCCGACATCTCGATCGCCATCCACCCGAACATCGTCACCGCCTTCATCGGGCCATCGGGGTGCGGCAAGAGTACCTTCCTGCGGACGCTGAACCGGATGAACGACATCATCCCGGGCACCCGCGTCGAAGGAAAGGTCGTGATCGACGACTCCGACATCTACGGTCCCGGCGTCGACGTGGTCGCGTTGCGGCGCCGGATCGGCATGGTGTTCCAGAAGTCGAACCCGTTTCCGAAGTCGATCTTCGACAACGTCGCCTACGGCCTGCGAATCAACAACATGGCGGGAAGCCGGGCCGACCTGGTCGCGCGAGTCGAGGAAAGCCTGCGGCAGGCGGCGCTCTGGGACGAGGTGAAGGACCGGCTCGACGCCTCGGCACTGGCCCTCTCGGGCGGTCAGCAGCAGCGGCTCTGCATCGCCCGGGCGCTGGCAGTCCGGCCCGACATCCTGCTGATGGACGAACCGGCCTCGGCGCTCGACCCGATCGCGACGCAGCGCATCGAGGAACTGGTGTACGACCTGAAAAGGTCGTACACGATCGTCATCGTCACGCACAACATGCAGCAGGCGGCGCGGGTGTCCGACTACACGGCATTCTTCTGGCTCGGCCGGCTGGTTGAGTACGATCGAACCGATAAGATATTTACCAATCCGACCGAGAAACTGACGGAAGACTATGTAACTGGACGGTTCGGCTGATGGAACGAGGCGTACCGCACTTCCAGGAAGAGCTCGAAGGGCTCCAGGCGCGGCTGCTCGAAATGGGCGGCCTGGCCGAGGAACGCGTCCGCGCGGCCGTCAGCGGGCTGGTGGCGCGCGACACCACGCTCATCGACAAGGTGATGCGGGGCGACGAGCCGGTCAACGAGCTGCACATCGAGATCGACAATCGCTGCTTTACGCTGCTGGCGCTGCATCAGCCGATGGCCGGCGACCTCCGCTCGATCGTCGCGGCGGTGAAAATCAACACCGATCTCGAGCGGGTTGGCGATCTGGCTGTCAACATCGCTGAAGCCGCCCGCCGCTATACCAACCACCCGCCGGTCAAGAAGCTGGTCGACATCCCGCAGATGGGCGACATCGCCCAGGCGATGCTGCGTGACGCGCTGGACTCGTTCGTGCGCCGCGACACTCGCCTCGCCCACCAGGTCCTCAACGAGGACGACCGCCTCGACAGCCTGAAAACACAGGTCTTCCGCGAGCTCCTGACCTACATGCTGGATGATCCGACGACGGTCGAACCGGCGCTCGATTTGATCCTCGTCTCCAGGCATCTCGAACGCATCGGCGACCACGCCACCAACATCGCCGAAGACGTCATCTTCATGGTGTCGGCGCGGGACGTCCGCCACCACCCCCCGGCCGAAACCCACCGGTAAGGGTGGGCGGCAAACCACCCTGAAAATCGCAAATCGGCAATCGCAAATCGCAAATTGATTATGATTAGTCGGATGGGCGAGGCGCGCCTGTGCGTCCTGTGCCGCCGGCATCCCGTTGACGAGCGCTGGCGGCCGTTCTGCAGCGAACGCTGCCGGAATGCGGATCTGGCGCGATGGGCCGACGGGGCCTACCGAGTCGGCGGCGAGCCCGTGCCTCAGTCCGACAACACCGACGACCTGGAATCTTAGAAACTCCGCAACTATGGCCGATACGCTCACCGTTACCGACAATCGCACCGGCAAGCAGTACGAAATCCCGATCAAAGACGGGGTGATTCGCGCCACCGATCTGCGCCAGGTCAAGTCAGGCGCCGACGACGCGGGGCTGATGACGTACGACCCGGCGTTCATGAACACGGCGGCGTGCCGCAGCCGGATTACCTATATCGACGGCGACAAGGGCATCCTCGAATACCGCGGCTACCCGATCGAGCAGCTGGCCGAGAAGTCGAACTACCTGGAGACGGCCTACCTGATCATCTTCGGCGAGCTGCCGACTCCCGACCAGCTCGAGGCGTGGAAGGCGGAAATCACCCTCCACACGATGCTGCACGAGAACATCAAGAAGCTGATGGAGGGGTTCCAGTACGACGCGCACCCGATGGGGGTGTTCCTCAGTACTGTCGGAGCGTTTTCGACCTTCTACCCCGACGCCAAGCAGATCTTCGACGAGCAGTCGCGGAAGAAGCAGATTCACCGGCTGATCGCCAAGGTCCCGACCATCGCCGCCTACGCGTTCCGTCACAGCATCGGCCGCCCCTACAACCAGCCCGACAACGAGCTCAGTTTCACCGGCAACTTCCTGAACATGCTGTTCCGGATGACCGAGCTGAAATACAAGGTCAACCCGGTGCTCGAACGCGCGCTGGATGTGCTCTTCATCCTGCACGCCGACCACGAGCAGAACTGCAGCACCAGCGCGATGCGCGCGATCGGCAGTTCCCAGGTCGATCCCTACTCGGCGATGGCGGGAGCGGCGGCGGCGCTTTACGGTCCGCTGCACGGCGGGGCCAACGAAGCGGTGCTGCGGATGCTCAACGAGATCGGGCACATCGACAACGTCCCCGGTTTCATCAAGCGCGTGAAGGCCGGCGAGGGGCGGCTGATGGGATTCGGCCACCGCATCTACAAGTCGTACGACCCGCGGGCCAAGATCATCAAGCAGACCGCCGACCAGGTGTTCGAGGTCACCGGCAAGAACCCGTTGCTCAAGATCGCGGTCGAGCTCGAGCGCATCGCGCTGCAGGACGAGTACTTCGTCAGCCGCAAGCTGTATCCGAACGTCGACTTCTACTCCGGGCTGATCTACGAAGCGATGAAGTTCCCGGTCACGATGTTCCCGGTACTGTTTGCGATACCGAGGACAGCCGGCTGGATTGCCCAGTGGGAGGAGATGCTGCTCGACGCCGAGCAGAAGATCGCCCGCCCCCGCCAGATCTACACCGGTTCGAAGCGGCGCGATTACGTGCCGCTCACGAAGCGCAACTAGCGGTGCGATAGTGCGAGCGTGCGACGGTGCGAGGGTGCGGCGCTGTGGCGGGGCCATGCTGCTCGCATCGATCGTCCTCGCCTGCGGGACTGACGCGGTGACCCAGTCCGGTCCGACGCCTGCGAAATTCGACAGCGCACGCGCCTACGAACACCTGCGCCGGCAGGTCGGGTTCGGGCCGCGCCCGGCGGGCTCGGCGGCGCTGACCCAGACGCGCCAATACATCCTCAGCGAGCTCAAGGCCGCCGGCATCCAGGCGCGCGAGGATGCGTGGCAGGCGACGACACCGCTCGGCCCCGTCAGGATGGTCAACGTCATTGCCACCATCCCGGGCCGGCGTACCGACCGGATCGCGCTGGCCACCCACTACGACACCAAGCTCGTTCGCGAGTTCCGGTTCGTCGGCGCCAGCGACGCCGCCTCGTCGACCGCCGCGGTCCTCGAACTCGGCCGGCTGCTCAAGAGCCGGCAGAACGAATTCACCGTCGAATTGCTGTTCTTTGACGGCGAGGAAGCGGTGGTCGATTGGTATCGCAACAACGACAACACCTACGGCAGCCGCCACTATGTCGAGACGGCGCAGAAGGCCGGCACCCTCGCCGGCCTGAAAGCGCTGATCCTGCTGGACATGATCGGCGATCGGAACCTGACGATCCGCCGCGATTCCAACTCCACCGTGTGGATGACCGATCTCGTCTGGGCATCGGCCGCGAGGCTCGGCTATCGTGCGAATTTCCTGGCTGAAGAAACGACCATCGAGGACGATCACCTGCCGTTCACCAGGGCCGGGGTTCCTTCGGTCGACATCATCGACCTCGACTACCCCGCCTGGCACACGGCGCAGGACGACCTCGATCACGTCAGCGCGCGCAGCCTGCAGATTGTCGGTGACGTGGTCCTGGCGGTCTGGCCGGACATCGAAAAGCGCTTGGCGGCCGGCCGTTAGCGGCCGGCCCACCCGTGGCTAAGACGCCTTGCGCTGGCGCCGAGCGTCCTGGCGATTGCGTTCGAGGCCGTCCCAGAACACCTTCACGCCATCGAGCATCTTGATTCCGGCGCGGATGAACGGCTCCTCCCGGAATTTCGGCGAGTCGTAGCACTCGTGCAGCTCGTCCCACACGTGACCCTTGTGCTGCCCCTCGATCTTGTCGTGCCACGTGAAGAACGCCAATGGGAGCGTCGGAACCTGCTCGCGCTTCACGCGCTCGAGGCCGGCGATCAGCTCCTTCCAGAAGCCGGCGGCCGCCCAGTTCTCGACCGCGAACGCCGCGCCCATCGCCTCGTTGTAGTTGTCGCTGCCGTAGAGCCGGAACAGCTCGTCGCAGAAGAAGAGCGTCGACTCGGTGCCATGCCGGCGCTTGCCGATGTCGTCGAACGTGAGCCCCAGCGGCTGGCCGAAGCGCAGCAGCCATTCGAAATGCGCCGCCTGGAAGCGGAACGTTCCGCCGTCGACGGTCCCCTCGGTCGAGACGAGCGCCGGATCGCCCTCGCGGTCGGCATCATCCGATTCAGCCGGTGACGACTGGATCGCGGCGGGGTGGGCCTTCAGCTTCCGATCGTTGTAAATCACGCCAAGCTCGTTCATCAGGATTTCTTTCGACTCCCTGGTGGCCTGCAGCGTGTCGGCATTGATCGCCCGGTTCAGCGCCGCGAGCAGGAACTGGTTCGAGAACACGGAGAATTGCACCGTGAAATGGCGCAGCTCGTCGAGGGACATCGCGCCGTGGGCGAACCACGCCGTGTAGGCATTTTCCGTGACCACCGGATGGCGCATGAACTTTTCTTCGATCGTCTGCTTGAACACCTCGAAATTCTTTTCTGCCATGGGATCCTCCGGCCGTCCTACGACAGCCAACTGAACGCGTAGCCTTCATCCTCGAGCGCCATCGCCTCCTGCGTCAGGAGCAGCGGGCGGAACGTGTCCACCATGACCGCCAGCTCACGGGTCTCAGTCTTGCCGATCGAGCCCTCGTAGGTGCCGGGGGCCGGCCCGTGCGGAATGCCGTTCGGATGAACCGTGATCGACGCGGGTTCGATACCGCGTCGCGACATGAAATCACCGGCGACGTAGTAGATGACTTCGTCGGAATCGACGTTCGAATGGTTGTAGGGCGCCGGAATCGCGTCGGGGTGGTAATCGAACAGCCGGGGGACGAACGAACACAACACGAAGCCGGGCCCGTCGAAGGTCTGGTGCACCGGCGGCGGCTGGTGGACGCGTCCGGTGATCGGCTCGAAATCGTTGATGTTGAACGCAAACGGCCACAGGTAGCCGTCCCAGCCAACGACATCGAGCGGATGGTGGCTGTAGAAGTACCGCGACACCCGGCCGCGAGCCTTGACCCGTACCTCGAACTCGCCGGGTTCGTCGCGCGGCTCGACGCGATCGGGCGGGCGGATGTCGCGCTCGGAGTACGGCGCGCTCTCGAGGAACTGCCCGTGGTTGTTGAGATAGCGGCGCGGCGGTTCGATGTGTCCGCCGGCAGTCTCGACCACCAGCAGGCGCTGCGGCGACTTGGCGTCGGGCAGCAATCGCCAGATGACGCCGGTCGGGATCACGAGGTAATCGCCGGGCCCGTAACGCAGCGAGCCGAACTGGCTCTCGAGGCTGCCCTCGCCTTCGTGCACGAAGATCACCTCGTCGCCGTGGGCGTAGCGGTACCAGTAGTTCATCGCCTGATCCGGCCGGGCGAGCGACAGGCGGACGTCGCTGTTGCCCATCAGCGGGACACGGCTGGTGACGGCGTCGCCGCCGGCGGGAATGTCGGCGGTCCGCAGCAGGCGATGCCGCACCGGACCCTGCGGCGCCTCGCTCGTCTTGACCTCGCAGCCAGCCTCGACCCGCCGCACCGCCGTCGGCGGCCGCAGGTGGTAGAGGAGCGACTTGTTGCCCGAGAAGCCGTGGATGCCCATCAGCTCCTCGTGGTACAGCGAGCCGTCCGGCTGCCGGAACTGCGTGTGGCGCTTGTGCGGGATGGTGCCGCGCGTGACGTAGTACATGTCAGCCCCGCTCAGACGAGGTTGCCGCGCCTTGCCTGTTCACGTTCGATCGCCTCGAACAGCGACTTGAAGTTGCCCTCTCCAAATCCTTTCGCGCCGTGCCGCTCGATGATCTCGAAGAACAGCGTCGGCCGATCCTCAACCGTGTCGGAGAAAATCTGCAGCAAGTACCCCTCGTCGTCACGGTCGGCCATGATGCCGAGGTCGGCAAGCTGATCGACCGATTCTTCGATCGGACCAATCCGGCTTTCGAGGTCTTCGTAATACGTCCGCGGTACGCGCAGGAACCCGACGCCGCGGGCCCGCAGCTCTGAAACGGTGGCGACGATGTCCTCGGTCGTCAGCGCGATGTGCTGAACGCCGGGACCGCGGTAATACTCGAGGTACTCCTGGATCTGCGACTTGCGTTTTCCCGTGGCCGGCTCGTTAATCGGGAACTTGACGCGGCCGGTACCGTCCTGCATCACCTTCGACATCAGCGCAGAGTACTCAGTCGAGATCGCCTCGTCATCGAAGTGCACCAGCTGCGTGAAACCCATGGTCTCGGCAAAAAAGTGCACCCACCGGTCCATGCCGCCGAGCTCCACGTTGCCGACGATGTGGTCGATCGAGGTGAGGCCGACAGGCTTCCCCGGCTTCGTGCGGCCGGTCCTGGCCTGGAAGCCCGGCCCGAACACGCCGGCGTAGTCGTCGCGCTCGACGAACTTGATCAGGGTGTCGCCGTAGGCGTGGATGGCCGCGTAGCGGACGATCCCGTGCTCGTCCCGTTCCTCGGTTGGCTCGATCGCCGGCGCGGCGCCCCGCCGGGTCGTCTCGCGGAACGCAGCCGCGGCATCGGGAACACTTAACCCGATCACGCCGACGCCGTCGCCGTGCTCGCATACATGCTTGGCAATCGGGTGGGACGGGTTAAACGCCGTTGTCAGCACCAGCCGGATGTCGCCTTGCTCGAGAACGTAGGAGGCCGCCTCCCGGTACTTGGTCTCGAGACCGCGATAAGCGGTGGTGGCAAACCCGAATGCGGCGCCGTAGAACGCGGCCGCCTGTTTGGCGTTGCCGACGTACAGCTCCAGGTGGTCGACTTTCCGGATTGGACAGAAATCAGCCATCGATTACCCTTCGTCATCCAAGTGTGACGCGGATCTGACGCATAACGCAACCATTACAGCAATATTAGATCCGAAACGACGCCAAATGGCTATGTATAGTTTCTAATCGCAATTAACGGTATGCTCGTCCCACATGCCCGACCCCACCACCCTCGACGATCTGGATCGCGGCCTCCTGGCGCGGCTCCAGGAGGACGCCCGGGTATCCACCGCAGAGCTGGCCCGGCAGTTCAAGCTGTCCCCCCCGGGCGTGCAGAAACGCCTCCGGCGGCTTGAGGAAAAGGGCGTCATTGAGCGGTATGTCACGGTGGTCAACCGCGAGGCGGTCGGCCTCGACCTGCTGTGCTTCGTGCTGGTCATGCTCGCCCACCACCGCCCCGACTCGGTCAAGCGCTTCCGCGCCGGCATTGCCGCTATGCCCGAGGTGCTCGAGTGCCACCACCTGACCGGCGAATTCGATTGCCTGCTCAAGCTGGTGGTGGCGAACCACGAAGAACTACAGCGCTTTCTCGAGCGCCTGATGAAGGTCGGCGGCGTGGACCGGCTGCGCACCAGCATCGTGTTGAGCGAGATCAAGTCCGTCACCGGCCTTCCGCTCGGACCGACGAAGGGCAAGTAGTGGCGGCGGGTTCTGTCGACGTCCTGTTCCGGGGAATCGTGGACTACGCCGGCATGTTCCCGCCGGCCAGACTGAACATCGCCGGCGCCGAGGCAGAATACGCGCGGTATCGCGCCGGCCAGCACGATTGGCTGGTGGGAACCTTCGTCGTTGCCGCAGACCATCTCACGCAGCTCGATCCCGCGACCGTTCCACTCAGCGTCGTCATCGGCGACACGGCGCCTGCGGCGCTTGATCGTCTGTGGAACGGCGCCGCCGCGGCGGCGATTCGTGCCGTCGAGTTCATGCCTGCGCCGCCTTCACTCATCACAGAACTCGCCGCCGCGGTGCCAAAGCGTATCCAGGCGTTCTTCGAGGTTCCTGCCGGCGACGATATGAGCCGCCGACTCGATGCGATCGCCGCATGTGGCGCGGCGGCGAAGATTCGCACGGGCGGATTGACGCCAGATGCCTTCCCGCGCGCGCAGGCCGTCGACGCTTTCCTCCGTGGCTGCAACGACCGCGGCGTCGCCGCGAAGGCCACTGCCGGCCTGCACCACGCCCTGGCCGGCGACTATCCCTTCACCTACGAACCGCAGAGCGCGAGCGGGGCGATGTTCGGCTTTCTCAACATCTCCGCCGCAGCGGCCCTGGTACATGCGGGCCGCCCGCCGAACGACGTGATCGAGGTGCTGCGCGAGCCGTCGGCGGACGCATTCCTGTTCGACGAGGACGGGATGGAATGGCGCGGCGATCGCATTACCATCAAGCAACTTCGGACGATGAGGGAGACGTTGTTCCGCTCATTCGGATCATGCTCGCTGCGCGAGCCGGTTGATGACCTGAAACGGATGCGGCTGCTATGAGCCGGCCGATCGATGAATCACACGACCCCGCGCTCACCAGCTGGGTCGAGTCAGCCAATCACCCCGGTTCGGACTTCCCCATCCAGAATCTGCCGCTTGGCGTATTCAGGCGGCGGGGCGCTGATGGCCCCGGCCGCATCGGGGCCGCAATTGGCGACGAGATTCTGGATCTCAAGGAATGCGCGAACCTGGCCCTGCTCACCGAACTGCCGGCGGACGTGCGCACCGCGCTCGGGGCGCCAACGCTCAACGGCTTGATGTCGCTCGGGACGGCGGCAACGGGTGCGCTCCGTCATCACCTCGTACGGCTGTTGAAGGCTGACAGCTCACGCGCCGACCCGCGGGCGCTCATTCCCATGGCAGCAGTCGACATGGCCGTACCCGCCGCGATTGGCGACTATACCGACTTCTACGCGTCCGTCTTTCATGCCAGCCGGGTCGGACGCCTCTTCCGGCCTGATAACCCACTGCTGCCGAACTACAAGTACGTTCCGATTGGTTACCACGGCCGGGCCTCGTCAGTCGTCGCCAGCGGCACGCCGGTGCGGCGGCCGTGGGGTCAGACCAGGGGGCCCGGCGAGCCTCAACCGGCCTTTCGACCGACGCGCATGCTCGACTTCGAGCTCGAGGTCGGAGTATTCGTCGGCCGTGGCAACGCACTCGGCGCGCCGGTGGCGCTGGACGATGCCGAGGAGCACATCTTCGGATTGTGCCTGCTGAACGATTGGTCGGCGCGCGACATCCAGGCCTGGGAGTATCAACCGCTCGGTCCGTTTCTCGCCAAGAGCTTTGCCACGAGTGTGTCGCCCTGGATCGTGACGCTCGAGGCCCTGGCCCCGTTCCGGGCGTCCGCGTTCCCGCGCGCAGCGGGCGACCCAGCCCCGCTGCCATATCTATCGTCTGGGGCGGACGCGGCCGCCGGCGGAATCGACGTACGGCTGGACGTCACGCTTTTATCTCAGCGCATGCGTGATCAATCTCTCGCTCCGGCAGTGATCGCCCGCAGTTCCCTCAGCGGCCTCTACTGGACAATTGCGCAGTTGGTGACCCACCACGCCAGCAATGGCTGCAACCTGCGCCCTGGCGATCTTCTCGGAACAGGGACTGTCTCCGGGCCTGATGACGACAATTGCGGATGCCTGCTCGAGCTCACCGCCAACGGGCGTCAACCTCTGACCCTGCCGGGAGGTGAAACGCGCGCATACCTGGCAGACGGCGATGAAGTCATCCTCCGCGGCTACTGCGAGCGCGACGGGTTCCGGCGCATTGGTCTTGGAACATGCCGCGGGATCATCAGCGCGGCACCGGATCCCGTTCCGATCTCCAATCCCGCGTGATACGCTTCGCGGAGTTCAGAAAGGACGCCGCATGCCTTCCCGAGCCTCTGCTCGTCTGCTCCTTTGCGCCGGCTGCCTCGTGGCCTATCTCGGCGGGATCTATGCCGCTGACGAATCGCCCACGGAGATGTCCGACGCCGCGCAGGTCTTCCTCTCCACGCTGTCACCCGAGCAACGGAAGGCGGTCTCGTTTGCGTTCGACAACCTCCGCGAGCGGGAACGTTTTGGCTACGTGCCGACAGAAGACCATGCGAGGGCCGGCCTTTCGCTGGAACGGATGACAGGACGTCAGCGCTCGGCCGTTCATGAGCTGCTGAAGGCCGGGCTGAGCGAGAAGGGCTACATGACGACGGATGCCATCATGCAGCTCGAATCGGTCCTTAATCTGATTGAGAACCCGCCGGGCTCGACGCCCGGTTCACCGGAACGCAACCCGCTCAAGTACTACGTCTGGATTTTCGGCACGCCCGGTGTCAAAAGCACCTGGGGATGGAAGCTCGAAGGCCACCACGTTTCGCTGAACTTCACCATCGTCAACGGCGCGATGGTCTCAACCGCGCCGCACTTTTTTGGCGCCAATCCGGCCGAGGTCAAGGACGGACCGCAGAAGGGTCTCAGGCTGCTGGGATACGAAGAGGATCCGGCTCGCGAGCTGGTGACGATGCTCGACGCCGCTCAGCGGGCCAAAGCGGTGATCGCCAAGGTTGCGCCCAACAACATCGTCACGCGCAACGATCCGACCATCAAGCCGCTGACACCTACGGGGATTGCCGCAGCGGAACTGCAGCCGCGGCAACGCGAAATGCTGATGAGGATCATCGACGCCTACACCTCGGTGATGGCGCCAGATCTCGCGGCCGATCGGATGGCATCGCTGAACAAGGCCGGCGTCGACAAAATCAGTTTTGCGTGGGCGGGTGAGCTGGAACGGGGCCGCCCCAACTACTACCGGGTGCAGGGACCCACGTTCCTCATCGAATACGACAACGTCCAGGGGAACGGCAATCACGTCCACTCGGTGTGGCGCGACTTCAATGGCGACTGGGGCCGCGACCTGCTCCGCGACCACCTCGCCAGCGTGCCGCACTGACGGCACCCCGCCTTACGGTTGAGCCTCGACCGGTGAAGGCGTGCCTCTTGCTTGGGTTGGCTCCTTGGAGGAGCACCCGATGAATATCCGAGAAGTAATGACGCCCAACCCGCGAACTGTTTCCCCGAATGACAGCATTCAGAACGCCGCGTGCATCATGCGCGACGAAGACGCGGGCGCCGTCCCCGTCGTCGACAACGGCCGCGCCATCGGCATCGTGACCGATCGCGACATCGTCGTCCGCGTGGTGGCAGAAGGAGGCCAGCTCAACGGTCCGGTGCGCGACATCGTGACGTCGGCTCTAGTGTCAGCGACGCCCGAAATGTCGACCCGCGAAGCCGCCGAGCTGATGAGCGAGCATCAGATCCGGCGCCTGCCCGTGGTCGAGAACGATCGTCTCGTCGGCATCGTGTCGATTGGCGACCTCGCCGTCAAGGAAGGCAAGGATGGGCGCATCGGCGACACGCTGCAGCACATTTCCGAGGGCGTGAAAGAGCGCGAATAGGCCTGGCACGCCGAAGCCGCAAGCGAGGCGGCCTTACGGCGTCGCGAAGAAATACAACAGCGCGAGCAGCGCCAGCACAATCAGGATCACCACGGCCGCGAAAGGCGGCCGCGAACGCCGCGGACGGTCGAACAACGGACCGTCCGCCGGCGGCTTGATCCGCGGCTCGGTCGTCGCATTCCCGCAGCGATAGCAGATCAGGGCCTTGTCTGCGATTTCAGTTCCACAGTGTTTACAGGTCATCGTCCGGAACCGGTGATTATATGCGACCGTCAAACCAATGACGGTGCAGCGACACGAGTTGTGCGGGTTTCCCCTGTCGATCGTTGAAGAGTATGTGAACCTCTCACGCCGGTCGATCGGCTCGCTGACAGTGCTCAATCTCGACGGCCGCATGATCGCGGAATCTGACGACCTCGATCTCCGCCGACTGCGCGCCGTGACTCGCGACATCGTCGCGACCGGGAAGCGCCAGGTCGTGGTGAACCTGTGCGGGCTCACGCAAATCGACGCCCGCGGCCTGGGTGCGCTGGCGGCAATGATGGAGGCCGTCCAGACCGCGGGCGGCCGCGTGACACTCGTCGCTGCGACGGCGCGGGTCGCGCGGATGCTGGCGCTGACGAAACTCGATTCCGTATTCGAGTGGGAGAGCGCCCGGGAAGAAATCCCGGCCTAGGATCGCTGCCGAATCGCCTGGGCGATCTTTGCCAGGTCGATGAGGATTCGTTCGAGCTCGGCCTGGTACTCGGCGTCCGTCATCGATCCCTTCCGCTCTTTCAGCGCCTGGAGCTTCGCTTCGAGGACGAGGCGCGCGCGCTCGAGCGCCGCGCCCTCGGCATCGCCGCTCACGCTGCCTGGCTCGGGGTCGAGATAGAGCGTCCCGGCGATAGTTCCGTCCGAGCCGGGTGCGCCCGCCTCGCGGCCCGACCCATCGCCGTCGTCGTCGATCAGCGGACGCTCGGTCGAGAGTTGGCCTCGCTGCTCATAGTGCTGCTTGACGCCGGCGCTGGCGGCGTTGAACGCCTCGAGGATCGACACCCGCCCGTTCTTGTCGAAGTCGCTCGACCGATCGACCAGCGAGCGGATGAAATACTCCGGAAAGACGGTCGCGAAGCGTTGCGACGCCGAGTCGGTCGCGGTAATCACCACGCGCCCGCGCGCCGACAGCTGCTCGAGAAACGGAAAGCTCGATTCCGTGGTGTTGACGACGATGACGCGCCCGGGCAATCCGTCGAGCGCGCCCTTCCACTCGGTCGCGGTGAGATCGGGCCCGACGAGATTGAACTTCGCGTCGATGCCATCGTAGGTGCCGTGGCCGAGCAGGACGAGCAGGAGCGTGTCGGCCGCCGTGACCCGCCGGCGCAGGTCACCGAGCACACGGCGAACATTGGGCGCAGTTGCGGTCGAACTTCCCGCGGACTCTTCGTCGAGAACGACCAGGTTCGCATCCGGAACAGCCAGGCCGGTGGTGAGGAAGGTGGCCACTTCCTCACGCCACTGCTTCTGTTGGGCGGCATATTTCTCAGCGCCAGACACGCCGGAAATCACCAGTGCGTAGCGCTCTGCCGCAGCCGCGTGAGAAGCGAAGAAAGCCCAAATCCCAAATCCCAAAACCCAAAAGCCACCGCGAAGCCGGGTCTTGGGGTTTGGGATTTGGGATTTGGGATTCATGTGATGACCGCTCACCGCAGCCCCCACCGGCGCC
>Ga0079218_10000333_pt1 | contig 13405 bp, 22 predicted proteins | sample NCCompost_FD_77181 | JGI IMG/M metagenome (GOLD analysis project Ga0079218, IMG submission 77181) | Agricultural soil microbial communities from Utah to study Nitrogen management - NC Compost | ecosystem: Environmental > Terrestrial > Soil > Agricultural land | place: USA: Utah | collected... | reverse complement strand
CGGCTCCAGGACGTGCGAGAGCCCCGCCGGGGAGACCTTGAAGCGGGTGCCGTCCGGAGCATCTGCGCCGCCCCATCCGAGGGGAATGGACGAGTGCACCGCCCACGCTGCGAGCAGAAGTGCGACCGCCGCGAGCATGCTGGTCCAGCGCATCCGGTGCTCCTGCAAGGGGTACGCCTTCGATGCCGGTCTCGGCTCAGACGTTGGTATCGGGCGTGTTGGGTGCCTGATGCCGGCTCAGGACCGCGGCGACCGCGAGGTTCGCGGTGACGTTGAACGGCGTCTTGAAGGAGTCGGGAACGGTGTCGACCGCGATGAGGATCCCGAGCCCCTCCACGGGCAGGCCCACGGCGGCGTAGAGCGGCGCCTGAATCAGAAGGCCGCCGCTCGGGATGCCCGGCGAGCTGGCGTTGAGCACCACCGCGCCCGCCGCCAGCGTGGCGATCTGCGTGGGCCCGAGATGAATCCCGTACAGCTCGGCAACGAAGAGCGCTCCGATCATCCAGTACACCGGGCTCGTCAGCTTGAAGATCGAGACCGCGAACGGCAACACGAAACCGGTCACCGCCGGCGAGAGCCGAAGCTCTCGCGCCCCCTGGAGGAGTGCCGGCAATGATGCGAGCGACGAACGGGTGCTCGCCGCTACGATCTGGGCGGGTAGAACCGCGCGGGCGAATGCGGGAAGCGAGACCCTGCCGCCTATGACCGCGAGGAGATAGAGGAAGATCGCCAGGAAGGCATGCAGGCCGATCGTCATTGCCACGTAGAAGCCGATCGCCCCCACTACGGACGCGCCAAGCCGCGAGCCCAGGACCAGCGCGAGCGCGAAGATTCCGATCGGCGCGAGCGCCAGCACCCATCGTACCACTACGAAGATCACGTCACTCACGCCGCGAAAAAAGCGCACCTGTGAATCCCGGACCTCGGGAGAGACCCGGGTGAGCGCAAACGCGTAGATCAGGGTGAAGAACACGATGGCGAGGAGCGCGCCCTCCGCGAGCGCCCGGAACGGATTCACCGGCACGATCGAAAGGAGCCAGCTCCGGAACGTGAGCTCTTCCCCGGCCGGAAGCTCGACCTCGGCCGTGGCGCGAAGCGCTGCCGTCGCGGCCGGATCCAGCTCGAGGTAGCGGTACAGCCACGGTGCGACCAGCGCGGTGAATCTGGCGGCGATGATCAGCAGGGTGAGGAAGAAGAGGAATGCCCGGATACCGAGGCGTCCGGCGCTCCGCGCGTCGCCTGCACCCGCCACGCCCACGATCAGGAGCGGCACCACGAGTGGGACCACCGTCATCCGGATCGCGTTGACCCAGAGTGTGCCGATCGGCTCGACGAACCGGACGATCGTCCCCGCCGTGTCTCCGGGGCCGGTACCGAGTGCGATACCGGCGGCAAGGCCGAGCACGAGACCGAGCGTGACGGCCGCCGTCGGCGAAAGACGCATCAGCTCAGCACTTCTCGTATTTCCAGTTCCGGGATTTCCCCTCGGCCATCCACTCGAGCGCGGTCTCGAGCCGGCGCTTCCGCGTTTCCTCCCGCTTTGCTTCGGTGATCCATTCGATGTATTCCCGCCGGTGACTCGGGCTCGACGCCTCGAATGCGGCCTTCGCCTTCCGATTCCTGCCGAGTGCGGCCTGGAGGTCCGGCGGCACCTCGACGGGCTTCCGGGTGCGCGGTCTGGCGCGCGCCGGCGCCTTGACGCCCTGCTCGTTGAGCCGCATCGCTTCCTTCACGTACTTCGCGATGGTGCGCCGGGGCGGAAGATCCGCGAGCGAGCGGATGGTGCCGAACTGTCCCATCGCCTTCTCGCCCGGCCGGTCTCCCGGCTTCACGATCAGCGAGCCCTTCCAGAAGCCGAAGGCACAGTGCTGCTTGAACGCCGACATGCCGCAGAGCATCCCCTCATACATGAAGTGCGGCATGCTCCACTTCATCGTCTCCTCGACGTCGGGGCAGGCCTCGTGCACGATCTCGCGGAGATGAGCCAGGACCGGCCTGGCAAAGTCGGCGGACCTGGCGATGTAGGCGTCGATGCGCGGATCCCGCGTGCCCATGTGTACGAATTCCTCGTGGCTGGTGTGGACAGATTCGGAGCCGACTCGAGTCCCGTCAAGCCATTTCGGCGCCGGCCTCGACGAGCAGCTCGCGCAGCAGCGAGCGGTGGCACCGGGATTCGTCCTCGCAATAGCAGCCGACCGACAGGTCGGTCCGGTCGGAGAGAGCGGCGAGCAGGGCTAGCAGGCGCTGAGCGACCGGGGCGCGCATTTCGGCGCGGTAGCGCCGCACGTACGTGCGCCAGCGCGTCGGCGTGAACTCGTCCGCGTGCGCGTAGCTCACCAGCTCGGCGCTCGGAGCGAGGTCCGGGACCCAGACATCGTAGTAGTTGAGGCTCGCGTAGTGCGCCTTCCGGACGCCGCGCGGAGGCCGCCTGACCGTCCCCAGTCTGAGCCCCTCGTCAGGAAGTCGCGCACTTCCGAGGCGGACGACGCGTATCGCCATTACCGGCCCTCGGCCGTGCGCCGAATGCTTTCGAGCATGACCTTCCTGAGCAATCCGCTGAATGGCCGGACGATTCGCCAGTAGCGCACGAAGCTGCGCCGCGCCGCCTCGTCGGCGCATTCGACCCGGGTCTCCGTGAAGAGGCGGGTCCCGCTGCCCTCTCGAGCGACGCCGATGCTCCACGCGGCACGCGCCAGGCCGGGAGGGAGCGGTTCTGCGAAGCGGATTGCGTCGGTCGCCACGGTGCAACCCGACGGACGCCAGAAGCGGCCGACGATTCCCAGGACCATCTCCTCACCCGGTCGCTCGGCGAGCATCGCGAACTCGTATCCCGCAACCGCGCGGACCGACAGCGGCGTGCGGACGCCACGTAACCGCGACCATGCCGCGCGGGGGTGGGAGAGGAGGGCAGGCACCGCGCGGAGGCCCATGAGCAGCCTGACCAGAGCGGGCCGGCCAAGGTCCGTCGTCTGCACGGCGCGGTAGACCGCCTCGGGCGCCGCATCCACGTGAATCGAGTGACGTGCGACGACGTCGTAGACGGGGAGCACCTGCTCGAGCGCGGACGGCGTCGCGCCCGCCTCAGCGATCTCCATCGATCGCCTTTCCCATGATCAGCGCGTCGAAGAACTCACCGTTTTCCGCCGTATCGCGCGTGAGTCGCCCTTCCGTGACGAAGCCGAGACTCTCGTAGAGCGCGATCGCGCGGGTGTTGTCCACCCTCACCCGGAGGTTCACCTTGCGTACCACGCCGCTCGCCGTCGCCCAGGCCAGGAAATCGGTGATCATCCGTCGGCCGAGGCCGATTCCCCAGCAGGAGCGGGCGATGCTGATGCCGAGCTCGCCCACGTGCCGGAGCCGCGGACGACGACCGCCGTTGAACGTCACGCAGCCGACGATCTCTCCACGCCATTCGGCCAGCAGCGCGAAGCCGGTGTCGCTCGCGGCGGTATCCGCGAGATAGTCACGTTCGTCTTCCTCGGTGAGGTCGGGCCCTTCCTCGCCGAACGACAGGAACGGGGTCTCGCCGCCGGAGCGCCGAAGATGCGCGAGCACCGCGGGCGCGTCGGCCGCGGTCGCGTGGCGAAGCAGGACCGGCGTGCCGTCCGGCCCGCTGAGGGCCGTCACGCGGTTGCCGCGCGGATCCGGTCGAGCTGCCGAAGATGAACGAGGTCGTGGCCGGCGTAGAGCCGCATCATGTGCGCGACACTTTCTTCCCCACGCTCCGCGTGCAGGCCGATACGTGCGAAGTCCGCGGGCGAAAGGCCCTGCAGCAGCCGCACGTTGGCGCGGCGCACGATCTCGAAGACGTCGAGGCACATCTCGACTTCGGCGGCATCAGCGGAGGACGGATGCAGGCGCGCGACCCAGCGGTCCTGGTCGTAGCCGATGATCGGCGGCCGGTCCTCGCCCAGTGCCATGCGGTAGCGGTGCGCGCCGACGAGCTCGGAATCCTGAAGGTGCATCAGCACCTGCGCCATCGACCACTTGCCGGGTGCTTCGGGGACGTTGAGCCGTTCGGGCGAGACCGATTCGGCGGAGCGACGGAGTTTCCCGGGAGTCTCGCGCAGGACGTCGAGCGGGTCACGCTCGCCGAGCACGCGGAGCAGCCCGGCGGTGTAGGACGCTGCCTGCTCAAGTGCGCCTGCCGCCCGATTCGCGAATTCCGACAAGTCGGTCTCCCTGAGAAAACAGGTTGTGCAGCGCCGCGGTCACGCGGCGGGGCCTGCCCGTCGCGGCGTCGATCGGGCACCAGAGGGTGCGGGCCTCCGCGAGGGGCCGCGGCTCGCCGGCGCGGTGGATGGCGGTCAACCGCTCGAACGACATCCCGCTCGCCGTGCCGATCCGGGTGCGGACCTCGAGCTCGTCGCCCAGGAGTGCTGCGGCGCGATAGTCGATCTCATGGCGCAGCACCACCCATGCGATACCGGCCTGGGCATCGGGGGGTGCGATGGCGCGCCAGTGCGCCGAGGCCGCGTCCTGTACCCAGCGCAGGTAGACGATGTTGCTGGCATGTCCGAGGTCGTCGATGTCATCGGCCTCGACACGGCGTCGGATCGAGAACGCGTCGGTCGCCGGGCGGACGAGAAGAATGTATTGCTCGTCGTCGCGCCGCGCGTACTGCTCGAGTCGCGCCGCGAGGAATGCCGGCGCGGCCGACGGCTCGGCGGGCCGGAATCCGATGGAACCGTAGAACTGCTCGAGGTGGCGGTAGGCGATGCAGTAGCAGGCCTGCGATCCGATCGCCTCGGAGACCAGCGCGAGCAGGCGCCGGCCGATGCCCTGTCGCTGCCAGGGTCCGTCGACGCGCATACCGCGCAGTACCTGAACGCCCTCTTCGCTCGCGAGCCGCACGACAGCGATGAGCTCGCCGGCGGCTCGTGCAATGAAGATGAGGTCCCCAGGGGCGAGGGTGCCGGTATAGCTCCATCGCGCGTAAAAGGCCGCGACGGCGTCCCGCTCCGCTTCGACCGCGCTCCGTACCTCGACGTCCGTCAGGGGACCGTCGCGATGCACTCGATTTCGACCCGCGCGCCCAGGGCGAGACCATTCGCGCCGAGGGCGCTCCGGGCCGGCCGGTTCCGGGGGAAGAACGTGACGTAGATCTCGTTCATCGCCGGCCACTCGCTCATGTCGGCCATCATGACCGTGCACTTGGCTACCCGATCGAGCGACGAGCCGGCGCGCTCGAGCACCTTCCGGATGTTCTCCATCGTCTGCCGGGCTTCGGCCTGGATCCCGCCGGGGACCAGTCGGAACGTGCTGTCGGTGCCGATCTGCCCCGAGAGGTAGAGCGTCTTTCCGACTTGAACCGCGGGCGAGAACGGCAGCGTGGGCGCGCCATCAGGATTGAGAAACACGGGGGCGCTGTCTCCGCCGGCTTTCGTGGCACATGCGGAGAGTGTCGCGACCAGGAAAGGAAGCACCGCATTTCTCATGGACGCCGGCTCACCGACAACTCTTCTGCAATGTCGCCTGCGGTTACCGTCACGATGCCCGCATCGATCGCACCGTCCATTGTGACGAGCAGCCGCTGCTCGGTCAGGTCGGGAAACTGCATCAATGAACCATCGGCGGCGTACACCTGCCGGAAGGCGGAGTCGATTCTTGCGGTCAGTCCGGGCGTCGCTGCAACGGCCAGGCTCACCGGAACCGCGTCGCCCCCCGGTGAGAGGAGCCGGGCGATGACCGGTTTCGTCTCTCCCGGTGCGAGGAACATCACGGCGGGCGAGAGGGTCAGGCGATTCGTGGGCGGGCAGCAGGTCTCGGGTTCGGTGGTGCAGCCGAGCAGGACCGACATCAGCGCTGCTGCGGACAAGGTGTGTCGCATGGCGTTTCTCTCAGTCGAGGGGCTCCCGCACGGTACAGGGGTGTCCGTACGCCAGCACCCCGGCGGGAATGTCTCTGGTGACGAGACTCCCCGCTCCGATCGTCACACCGTTCCCGATCGACACGCCGGGCATCACGATGGTTCCGGCGCCGATCCAGCACTCATCGCCGATCGTGATCGGCGCGGCCGTCGTGCGATATGGGGCACGGCCGTCGCCGGCATCGCGGATGACCCGTTCGCCGGCCCGTACCGGATGCGACGGAGTTAGCAGCTGCACTCCGGGTCCGAGCAGCGCGCGACTGCCGATCCGTATCTCCGCCGAATCGAGGAACACGCAGCCGGTGTTCACGAATGTCGCGTCGCCGATTCGGACGTTGACGCCATACTCGCAGAAGAACGGGGGTTCGATCCAGACTCCGACCCCGACGTGGCGCAGCAGTGCTTCGAGAGCGGCGCGGCGGCCGGCGCCGTCGGTGAAGGGTGCCGCCGCATGGCGGGCCAGGAGCTCGCGCGCGCGGTGCGCGAGGCCGAGGAGCTCCACGTCCCGCGGGTCGTAATACTCGCCGCGCACCATCCGCTCACGTTCGGTTGGCACGTCGCAGGCATCGAAATTGCACGTCCGGCTTCACCCCCGTAAACCGGCAAGAGAACGATGCAGCCATCGATCTTTCGCACCGCGCTGTACGGCGCCATGGCGCACTTTGCGCTCTTCATGACCGCGTATGCGCTCTAGATGCCCGGCCTCGAGCGCGTGCTGCTCGAACCCGTCGCGACCCTGCTCAGAACTTCGGTTCCCGGAACCGCTCAGGCGCAGTGGTATGGCTACAGCGTCGCGGTACTAGCGGGAACGAGTTTCGTCTGGGGCCTGGCGCTCTCCGCCTGCGTCCGGCTGGTGCGCGCCTGATCGCTCGCGCGCAACGGTCTCCAGCCGCCGCAGCTCCTCCCGATAGATCCGGCGCAGCACCAGACTGTACACCATCCGCTCGAGCGCTCCGCCCACTCCCGGCTTGAGGCGGAACTCCGTCTGAATCGTCACGTCCGCCCCCGACGCCCCGCCTGCCGGGTCGACTCTGAAGCTCGTGACGACGCCCTCGCCCGGCGCCGTCTCGACGAGGACGCGCCCTGGAATCGGCTCGGTCACGACCGCCGTGAAGCGGGTTTCGCGTCCGAGCGCCATCATGGTGACGGCGATCTCGGTGCCTTCGCCGTAGCCACCTTTCTGCACGGTGAGGTCACGGAAGTATCGCGGCGGAATCATCTGGGGATGACCCGTCACGTAGTCCGCGATGATCCCGTAAACCAGTTCCGGCGCGGCGTCGATCCGTCGCGACGACGACACCGAATACGTAACCGGGCCTGTCACGGCTCGCGTTTCGGCCGGGTGAACGGCCAGACGGCGTAGCGGCCGGTTCGTGCGACATTGGCCCACACGCCACCGAAGAACACCCCGGCGAGACCGACGAGCACTCCGGCCCAGCGTTGCTGCACGAAGCCGATCGCGACCGACGCCATGCCCATGGCAATCCACACGACCGCCAGAACTCCGGCCACGATGCGGGATGCGCGGTTGATGCGAGGTCCCGTCACCTTGCGCCTGGACCAACGTCCAGCGAACGCGCCAGGATCCGGTCCGTCTGATGGTCCGCCCCCATCACGAACTCGTGGCTGCCCACGTCATCGAATCCGCACTTCCGGTAGAAGGCGATCGCGCGTGGGTTCCGCTCCCAGACGCCGAGCCACAGTGTCTTCGATCCGTCGGCGAGGGCCGCTGCGATCACCTCGGCCATCATCGCCTGCGCGATGCCCTGTCCGTGCCATGTCCGGTCCACATAGAAACGCAGCAGCTCGACCGGGGCCGGCCCCTGCACGCACGGGGGAACGTCGCCGTGCCGGAGCTGCGCGTAACCCACCGTCGCCCCATCCTGCTCCGCGATCAGCGTAAGCCTCGCGGGATCCTCGAGATCCGCGTGCTGCTTGGCGATGGAATACGTGGCCGACACATAGGTGTCGATGTCGTCCGGATTGTTCACGGCTTCGAACGCGTCCCGGAACGTGCGCTCGCCGAATGCAGCGAGCAGCTCGGCATCCGCGAGCGTGGCGCGGCGGAGCACGGCCACACCTGCCGTCACTCCGGCTTCACCCGCTCGGACTCCATTGCGTTGACCGACTTCCTGATGAGCTGGTCGAGGACCATCGTGTCGATGTCGCCGAGACGCTTGATATAGAGGCATGTCTTGCCGGTCTTGAACCTTCCGAGCTCTGCGCTCAGCGTGGGAGAACGGAGGAGCTCCGGCATGAGATATAGCGTGAGGTCGGTCTTTCGCGGAGAGAAGGCCACGATCGGCCACTCGGCGGTGCGGCCACCAGCGTACTTCTGGCGGTAGCGCCCGAAGCCGATGATACTGGTGCCCCAGAGCGTCGGCGGTTCTCCGCTCGCCCTCTCCATCATGTCCGCGACCGTCCAGCAGTCGGCCCGGCGCTCCGGATCGGTGACCTTGGCCAGGAATTTCGGCACGCTCGATTTCGTCGCGCGTGTCTTGGGCTCTGCCATCGTGTCTCCTCCTGTTGGCTACGGCACGCGGCGGAGTCGCAGAACTCGCCGCTGCGTTCGACCTCGAGCGTCCTCCCAGACCGAGCGCACCTCGCGGCGGCCGTCGCCGGTGTGATGCCACGAGAAGGCATTGGGGGCGCCTTCCAGCGGCTCGAAGCGTACCGAAACGGGCGTGAGCTCCGTCGCTACCCATTCCGCCGACCTCCAGATGGCGAAGAGACGGTCGTCGCGAAGCACAACGAAGCTGGAATCGACCGGCTGTCGGAAGCCGGCATCCGGATAGGTCCGGATCCGGATCGCCGTGTCACTCACGAAGTCATAGCGTTCGAACTGGCGGTTCGAGGAACGTCCGCTCGACCACCGGCCCTCCAGCCAGCGAAGCGAAGCGAACTGCTGCTGAGACACGCGCACGCCCTCGCGGGGCGTCACCGTGCCGGGAGGAGCTCCTCCTCCCGAGCAGGCGCCGACCAGGAATCCCAGTGCGGCCAGCGCACGCTTCATCGTATCACCGCCACCGCGCGGTCGAGAAGCTCAAGCCACGCGCGACCCGATTCTGCGGACCGCGCGTCGTTCGTTCCGTTCACCACGTAGACGATCGCCGTCCGGGTCGCTGGATTGATCTGCATGCTCGACCGGAACCCGGACTGCTCACCGGTATGCCCCACGACCAGGGGAGCCGTTCCTGCCCCACCACGCACGAAGAAGCTGAGGCCGACCGACTCGGCTGCCGGGGCCGAGGGATCCACCGGTATCACGGGCCGCCACATCTCGTCGAGCGTGCGTCGCGAGAGAACGACGTCCCGCGCCCCGACCCCCATGAGGAAGTTCGCATAGGTGACGAGATCGCCGAGCGGCGCGTTCCACCCGCCATTCGGAATGGTGACGCCCGGATCGAACTCCCGGCCGTTCGCCACGGTGCGCTCGCGCCCGGCGCTGTCCCGCACCAGCGTGTAGCTGTTCGCGCGGCGGTCGGCCAGGTAGTACGGTGTCGCGCCGAAGTAGCTGTGGGTCATTCCGAGTGGCGCGAAGATGTTCTTCTGCACGTAGACTGCCCACTGATCGCCGGTGAGCTGCTCGATGATCCGGGCGAGGTAGATGAACGCGGGATTGCTGTAGCCGTACCGCGATCCCGGACGGAACCGGGTTTCCTGGTAGGGCATCATCGCCACGAGCTGCTCCCACCGGGTCGGTTCGAACGGCTCCCACGCCCGGCCTCGCCCGTAGGGCCAGGTCGGATTCTGGAACCCTGCCGAGTGCGACAGCAGCATGCGGATCGTGACCGAATCGATCGATCCGTGCGCGCTGTGGACGAGTCGCAGCTCCGGGATGTAGCGGGTCACGGCGTCGTCGAGGGTGAGCCGTCCGCGGTCGCGGAGCTGCATGACCGCGATCGCCGTCAGCGTCTTGGTGATCGAGCCGTAGTGGAACAGCGTGGCGGTATCGACGCGCTGGCCGCGCTCACGGTCAGCGTGGCCGACCATGTAGCTCGCTACGATCCGCCCGTCGCGGAGCAGCACCGCGGCTGCTCCCGGGATGCTGTCCGTCGCCATCAGCGAGTCGAGACGGGCCGTGAAGTCCCGCCACGCCTCGGGAGCTCGCTGGGCGTGCGCGCGTCCCGCGGCCGTCATGGCCGCGACGCAGAGGAAGCCACACCACTTGCCGTGCGGTCGTACCGCTGGATTCACGAGCTGCTCCGGAGAGACGAAGCCAGGAGCCACACGCCGAGCACTCCGATGAGGAGAGATACGATACGCCGAAACCTCTCGGGCGCCACCCCCATGAGTAGGCGTTCCCCGAGCAGTGTTCCGAGGAGCACACCCCCGGTCGCGACGGCGATGATGGGGGCTGCGCCGAGAACTTCCCGCCCGGCGGACCACAAATAGATCGGAGTCCGGGCAGCATCGACCAGGAGGGCGGTCGCCGTGGATGTTGCGACGAATGCCCGCGGCTCGAGACGGAAGGCTGACAACGCCGACGCGCGGAGTCCGCCCTGGTTGCCGGCTATGCCGCCGAAAAAACCGGAAAAGAGTCCGAGCGCGCCGACCGCCGGTCCCCGCGGCCGCCACTGCTCGGGAATGCCAGCAAAGCCGATCACGCCGGTGGCGATCAGGAGGGCGCCGAGCACGGCCGTCAGAATGTCGTTCGCGATTCGTGCGTGCATCAGGCCGCCGGCGAGACCTCCCGCCGCGCTGATGAGTCCGAAACGCTTGAGCACGCCGATGTCGATGGACCGCCGAAGCCGCCACGTACGGAACGCGGTGGCGATCGCGTGCGGAATGGAGACCGCCGCGATCGCGCCTGCGGCTCCGAACTGTACCGCGAGCAGCGGCGTCAGGAGGCTCCCGATGCCGAAGCCGGCGAGCGCCGCTGTCGCCCCCGCCAGCGTCCCCATCGCGAAGACCGCCACTGCCAGAATCACTGGGTCCACGTCAGGCCCCGGCCGCGGGCACGAACTTCGCCCACCTCGCATGCCGAGTCCTTCCACCCATGGAGGAACCATGCGCTCGGCATCCGTTCTGGGTGTACTCCTCGCGATTTCCACTGCAACAGCGTGCAGTTCGCTCCCCAAGGTGGCAACGGGGCCGGAGCCGGAAATGACCCGGAGCTCCGCCAGGGGGCCGCGGCTCAAGGTGCCCAGGGGGCATCTCCCCTCTCCCGGACGCTGCCGCGTCTGGATGCCGGGAGGGCCGCCGGGCCAGCAGGCGCATGCGACGACGTGTGCCGGGATCGAGCGATACGCGCCGGCCGGCAGCTGGATTCTCTACCGGCCGGCCGACGACAAGAAGGTGGTTCACGTGCGGGTTGTGGACCGGCGTCGTGCCGGCGTCATCGTGCGCAGCCAGGTGTACGACGTACAGCGGGGAGCCTTGCTGCGGAGCTGACGCGCCGCGCCCTCACGGCTGCGTGGCGAGCATCACCTGGAACGGTCCCACACCGTGCAGCTGGATCTCCGTGATCCCCTGCGCGCCGCCGAAATGCGGCATCTTCGCCGGGATGTAGAGGAAGTCTCCGGGCGAGTACGTCTTGAGTATCGCCGGGTTTTCCTTTTCTCCCATGCCGAGCCGGAAGCTGCCGCGCAGCACGGTGAGGTGCTCGCCGCTCGGATGCCAGTGCGAGGGAAACTGGTAGCCTGACGGGAAGCGCAGCCGGAGGGTGTAGTCACCCTCTTTGGTCGGATCGCCGTGGATCGCGGCGATCTCGATGCCGGGCTTGAATCCGGGAACCTCGAGGGGTCCCCACTTGAGCCCGCCCGCCGCGAGAATCTCCATCTCGGATCCGTCTCCGACCGGAAGGGCCGCTGCCGGCGCGGCCGCGACCGCCGTGGGCGGGGCAGCCGGGCGGCTGCTGTGCCACATCTCCGATGCGATCTTCCAGCCGTCGGCGGTCTTCCGCCACGTAACCGCGTAGTTGCCTTCGTCCGTCATGGGACCGTCGGGCCCGCGCCCCCGGAATCGGAAGGTGCCCGCATCCAGCGCCATGTCGCCGCCGGCTGCAACGTCGAGCCGCTCCTGCGTAAATGCGAGTTGGAACTCCGGCATTTGCAGCACTTGCTGCCACAGCCCCTGGATGGCGGCGGTGCCGGTGACGGTCGGCGCATTCGGCGGGTTCACCCGCGCGTCGGCAGCGTAGAAGGTGGCGATCGCGGCCGCGTCGCGGGCGGCGATGGCCTGCTCGAACCGTCGATTGGCCGCGCGGATGGCGGTCGCCTCGTCGGCGATGTTGCCCGATGTCGTGGCGGTGGAGCACGCCGCGATCGGGATTGCGATGAGGGAGCGCAGGAGCAGCGCAGGTGTCGTCATGAGGTCCTCCCGGTGGGGGCGCCTGACGGCGCCGTGCCCCTATGCTGCGCGGCGGTGCGCCGACTGTCAACGGGGGACAGTCAGATCCAGCGGCGCACCCGCGATCGATAGGCGTCGTAGTGCTCGCCAAACTCCTGAGCGAGGTAGCGCTCCTCGCGGCCGATCACCAGGATGACCAGCGCCCAGAGCACGAGTGGCAGCAGCAGGAGAGGCCACCAGCTGTTCATGAGCGCGGTAACCCCGAGGTAGAGCACCGTCATGCCGAGGTACATCGGGTTTCGCGTGCGGCGGTAGGGACCGCTCTCGACAAGGAGGCGCGCGCGTTGATTAGGGTAGACGGCCGTCTGCTCGCGGCGGAAGGTGGCGATGCCCCACCCCATGAGTGCGAGTCCGACGACGACGTCGCCCCAGCCGGCGAGCTCGACCCAGCGCGCGACGTGTTCCGGCACGAGCGGGAGGGGCCAGCGGCGGTGCATCAGGTAGGCCACGCCGAGTCCCGCCGCGAAGAGAGACGGCGGCGGGAACGCGACGTTCGGCCCTTTCAGCGGCGGGGTCTGCTCGACGGTGGCACCATTCCCTTCATGCGCATGTAGGTCACGATGTTGCCATAGTGCTCGCCATTGTGCACCGCATTCAGCACGAGGGCGTACATCCTCGTCTGCTTCTGCCCGAAGAGCTGTATCTCTCCGCCGAGCGCCGCATCGGTCTGGGCGTAGGCCCGGTTGCAGTACTCCGTCGAGGCCTTGAGCGCCTCGACGAGGCCGGCCTTCGTCGTGCGCGACTTCTCGATTTCGTCTTCGGCACGCTCGGCCTCTCCGAGCGCGGCCGCGCAGATCATGTACTGCGAGCCGGCCACGTGGCCGATCTGCTGCCCGAACGTCCGGACCTCGGGTGTCGGACGGTAGGCGTAGTCCGCTTCGGACAGCTCCTCGGCGGCGGTGGTGATGTTCCGGGTGATCTGGTTCCACATCGCCCGGGCCGATTCCACTCCGGTATTAGTCCCCACGGGGCGGGTGGAACGCGCCGACGGCGACGCGGTAGACTGCGCCGCCAGCGGCAGGGCGAATGCGCCGGCAACGCTGCACAGCAATGCTGTTCTGGAGAAAGTGCTCATGGTACCTCACGGTTTGGATGGGGCGTGGATCGGGAATCAGTCGCGTACCTTCGCAGTCGCTGGATCTCCGCTTCGAGCATGCTCGCGGCCGCTTCGATAGTGATGGCAGT
>Ga0079218_10000332_pt1 | contig 13408 bp, 10 predicted proteins | sample NCCompost_FD_77181 | JGI IMG/M metagenome (GOLD analysis project Ga0079218, IMG submission 77181) | Agricultural soil microbial communities from Utah to study Nitrogen management - NC Compost | ecosystem: Environmental > Terrestrial > Soil > Agricultural land | place: USA: Utah | collected... | reverse complement strand
GTACTGAGCGATAACTGACGCCAGCAGGAAGTTTTCATTTATGCGTTCCCGCGCAGCTTCACCCAACTGAGCACGTCCATCAGCGCCGACGTACAGCAATTGACTCCACGCTTTAGCCAGCGCTTCTGGATCACGCGGCGGCACCACAATCCCTGTTGGTCCAACGAGCTTCGCTGAATCACCGACGTCGGTAACGACGCACGGAACGCCGGACGCCATTGCTTCCCCGACCACCAGCGGAAAACTCTCTCCATAGGACGATGACAAAGAGGAGATATCTGCGGCGGCAATCAGGCGTGGGATGTCTGTTCGTTCACCCAGCAAATGCGTGCGCCGCTCGAGCCCAAACCTCGTTATCAAATCGCCCAGCACCTGGTTTTCAGAATTGACTTCCCTGCCCACCAGCAGGAAATGAGCGGCCTGGTACTCAGTGGACAAGAGGTGGGCGGCCACCAGGAACGTAATGTGATCCTTCATCGGATGAAATCGTCCGATCAAACCAATCAACAACTGATCGTCCTTAACGCCCAACTCCGCGCGCACCGACGCACGCGCTTCCAGGGACGGTGCAAAGCGCGTTGTGTCGAAGCCGTTGTGAATAACGACGGAGTTGGTGGAGGAGTATCCCATCGCCTCATGCCTTCGGCGGCTGGGTCCGGAAACGTAAACGATCTTCGAGGGTCGCGAAGAAAAGTGCCGGCAGGCTCGAATAATGAACGCGGTCATCCGTTTTTCGAGGCTCAGATCATCGTTGCAGCTATGCAGGCTCCAAACAACAGGTATGCGTTGGCGCGTTAACATCAGGCAAAGTTGGGTCGCCAGTGAGCCGTGATACATCCATGCGTGAATTAGATCGGGCTTTAGTCTGCGAACGATCTTAAGCAGTCGATAGAATTGTGCGGGCGTCGGCAACTTTGCGGGGCGCATGCCGATGTTATGAACCGGGACTGACAAATTCTCGACCCGCTCATCGAGGTTGCTGCGGCGCCCAAGCGAAATGACTGTCGGCGCATAGTCACGTTGATCCCGGCCGTTCAGCAATTTGAACAGCATCATCTCGGCGCCACCCACCGATAAGTCGTTGATGATGTGTAAAACCCTAACCGGCGTAACACGGCTTGTCTTGATCGTCATAACTTAGGAACGAACTCTCCAGAGCATTTTAGTTTTTCTCCCCATGCTCGTTGAACCCCCTTATGCCGGCATCGCTAACTCTTCGTGGTCATTCAACCCTAGAACGCGAAGATAGTTTTCCACGGCATGATCAACTGAGTACAGGAGCGCGCGTTGTCTTAAAATTAAGGCTGACGGTCGCTGTTGGAGAACCTCCAACATCGACCTGCAAATTGCATCTGCGTCACCGATTGGAACCAACTTACCATAACGGCCTCCGTCCAGAATTTCGCGCGGGCCGCTGTGACAGTCAGTTGCCACGATTGGACAGCCACACGCCATCGCTTCGATCAGAACGGTCGGCAGTCCCTCCCACTGCGATGATAAAATGAAGGCCGCGCTACGGCTCATCACTGCGTAAGGATTCGCGACAAAGCCCGGAAGTGCTACATGGTCTATCAAGCCCAACTGATTGATTATTGATTCCAGTCGCGGCCTCTCTTCGCCTTCACCCATGATCATTAACCGCGCCTCCTTCGTTTGTCGCAGCAGGTCAAACGCACGCAGTAATGTGGGAAAGTCTTTCTGTTTGCTGAGACGGCCGGCAGCAACAAAGACCGGTGCCGAGTTGTCCTCAAACCACGGATGGTGCGGCGAATCCAGCGCCGATCTAACCAAGTCATTATCGACTACGGGATTCGGAATAACGCTCACTCTCGACCCGGGAATTCCCAGGTTCGCAATCAGATCATTCGCCACGCCTTTTGATACAGCGACAACGTGATCGGCGTGGGGGTAACTTCGACGGACCAGCGCAGGAAGCAAAGCATCGCGCTTCAGGTGACTGCGCACACGGCTAACCGTATTTTGCTCAACAACCATCACCCGCGTTTCAACGCGACTCACAGCGCGCGCCGCAATCGCCGCAAGATTAGCGTGGGTCAGGAAAGAGACGAGCGTACGTGGTTGCTGGTGCCTAAGATATCTCGACAACGCAGGTATCGCTTTTACGACCCGGCCGGCGCCGAGATCAATCACGCGTACCGTCGCTTCCACGTCGTCTATTTGCGGTCCTTGTTGGTTGGCCGAAACCAAATCAACGAGAAGGTTGCGTTCAGCAAGCCGGTTGATCAGTTTTACGGCTGCTCGTTGTGCGCCGCCCGGCATGAGTTCGGCGACGAAGCAACTGACATCAACCTTGCGCTCCGATGCTGTCTGACGTTTCATCATCCCGCGTTCACCACTTCATCCAGCAGTGTTTCCCACTCCGCAAACGTCTTTTTCGGATTAAAATGATCGAGTACTTCCGGCGCCCGGGCTGACAGACGTTCTCGCTCCGATTCATCACCCATCAGCCTGCTCAGTTCGCCGGCTAAAGCAGCAACGTTATCAACCGGGACTAACACTCCATTTTCACCACTGCGAATAATGTCTCTTACTCCACCCGCACAATCAGTGGCCACAGCCGTTAACCCGCAGGCCATCGCCTCACAAAGCGCCAGCGGAAATCCTTCAACCCGCGACGGCAAGACAAACAGACTCGCACGTTTCAAATGTGTGTAGGGATCCTTAACGCGACCGGGCATGACAACACGATCAATGAGACCGAGTTCGTCACGCAAATTTTCCAGGAATGATCGCTCGTCGCCGTCACCAAGAATCGTCAGGCTCCATCCGGGATGTAGCTCGGCAATGGTCGAGAAGGCGCGGAGCAAAACGTCAAACCCTTTGTCGTGATGCAGCCGTCCGACGCCAATCAGGCTTTCATTAATTGCAGTCGACCTGGCGCCGTTGCCATTACCAACCGGTGGAACGAACGGGTTTGGTATTACTCTCACCCTCCGGCGCAACTCGGGTGGAAAGAAAACTCCGTCCTGAGCGCTCAAGACTACTATTCGCTGTGCGCGCCCGTAGCTCCACCGCCGCATCCTCGCCCATGCCGGTTTAATTCGAGCTGTGCGTGGATCGCTCTGTTCCACGACAATAACTTTCATTCCCAGTCCCATCGCAGCAATTACGGTGAGAACATTCGTCTGATCGATGAAACTTACGATCACATCGGGCCGGCTAGCTCTCAGTGCAGTCCGGAGAATACTAGCGCGCTTTAAGTTATTCTTAACAGCAGAGAGAAATCCGGGAGACTCGGCGACAAGATTGAGCGGAACGTGTTTGATGCCACCGTTAAGATCGTAAAAAGGAGGTTGGGCGCCGTCGTCGTAGGTCAGAATAGTCACGCTTCTGCCAGCCGCTGCCCACTCTTGCGCCAGAATCACCAGTGCATGCTCAGCACCGCCGCTGCCGATGGCCGGCACAACGAAGGTCACGCGCAAATCGTTGGATGCCCGCGTCATCATTCGTGGGCTACCTGTCGAAAAATGTCGGCGAGCTTATCGACGTTACGAGTGACGGAATACTCAGCTTCGACAAGTTGACGACCAGACTTACCCAGTCGCGTGGCCAACGCCCTATCCTGATGTAGCGTCTCGAGCGCCTGGTACCACTGGTGGCTTGAACGGGCGAGGAATCCGACCCTTGAATCACGGATGATGTCTTCGCTAATGCCGACCGGACTGGCGATGGTGGGCACCCCAACCGCCATATAGGTAAGCATCTTCAAGCCACACTTCCCTCGCTCCCAATCAGTAGAGGCCAGCGGCATCAGTCCAACGTCCATCTGTTGGACTAGCTCTACTTCTCTTTCAGGAGACCAGCGCTCAAACCGCCACAGGCCCGCAGGAATCTGTTTGAACGTGGGTTTACTCTCGGACACTACAAGTAATTCGGCATCTCCATGACTATCGAGAAAATCTGCAAGCGGTTCTTCAATTGAATACAAATACTTCAGGTTAGATGCCGTACCTGACCAGCCGAGGGTCCACTTCGCGTGAGCCCTAACCGGCGAAGGCCTCCATCGATTTGTGTCGACACTTGTGGGAACTATCCACACCCGTAACCCGCGTTGCCGGAAAAAATCCCCCAGGAAATCATTACCGGCAATAACGCCGGATGAATGCCTGGCGACTTGTTCAATCGCTTCTTCCCCTCGGCGGTCCATCCAAACTGCATCGTCGATGTCCAACAATATTCGCCGTCCCGCATATCGCTCCAGGGTAAACCGCCCCGGTATTAACTCTCGTTGCAGCCACGTTATGTCTGCGTTTCTTGCCGCCGCGACGCCGGGCATGCGAGCAAAGATTTTCCCGGCTGTCCAAATGAACCCGAGCTGCGCGATCGGTGCGGCTGCATACTTGCTGAAAAATGGGTGCAGCTCAGTGACGTCGATGCCGCGCGTCTTCAATCCATCTACAAACTGACAGATGCGGAAACGCCGGGACGGATCAAACTCACCTGCCGTCAGCGCAGTTACCTCGATAGGCTGCACCGCAACTCCTCTCTTTGGGCCGACTCATTCAACGCCCTCGCGGTTGCAGATCTTTCCAACAACGCTTCCAGTGCATCAACAGCCGGCTCCCACGTAAACTGGCGCACCTTCGCTTCTCCCTGTCCGGCCAGTCGAATCCGTAATTCCCTGTCTTCAATTAACCGTTCGATTGCAACCGCCAGTAAGTCGGGTCGCCCCCGCGGAACCATAAGCGCTGTTTCTTCATGGCACGCATAATCGCGGATGCCCACACTGTCAGCAGCCACAAGAGCGGCACCGCAGGCAAGGGCCTCCATGCCGGGGAGTCCCCACCCCTCGAAGTGCGAAGGAAAAACAAAAATTGAAATTGAGTTGTAGAAAGCGCGTAACTGCCGGCTATTTGGAGACCACTCCACCCGAACGTCATCCGGCAAACCGTTCACCCGGCGTGGACCAAACGCACTGACTCGCAGACTCTGCGGACCTCTCGATCGCAATATCTCTACCGCCTTGACTGCGTCGGCGGTGCCTTTTGAAGATTGTTCGCGCGCCGGAAAGCCAATTGATTCCGGTAATCGACTCTCGATGGGTGTGTCGATTCCAAACTCGCCCAAATCCAAACCACACGGGATGTAAGCGACCGGTTGAACCCCTATTTCCCGTAACATGGCCGCGACCGATGGAGACGTGGCGATACAGTTCTTCGTGGCCCGAAAGGCGGCTTCCATTCGTTGCCTCAAGTCCGCATTCGCCGTCATCCAAAGTTCGTAGTCGTAGACAATCTGGAAGACTTCTCCAACTTTTGATGTGTATGAACGGGCCATCTCCGCAGTCGCCCAGCTCGTCGCTAACGTGATGTCCGCCGCTGGAACATTTCGCTCACTGAGATCCGCAACAGATAAAAGCTGAACTTCGTTGCGCAACGGGTACCAACCTACTGTTTCCTGATTGGACAGAAAATCTACTGCCAATTTACCGGTCCTTGAGAGATTGGCCTTCCAACCCGTTGGCTCTTCAACCGTGCAGGGATGCAGAACGGACACGGAGTGACCACGTTCGGCAAGGCGGTTCGCGCATTCGTAGTGGACCTTGAAACCACCGATGGGCAGTTTTGGATAGAACGGCAGAAGGAAGTTAATTCTCATAGCGCTGGAGAGACTACCAACCACGCCGGCGCGCAGCGTCGGCGACCTTTCGCACCGCACGTTCAAGCGCCGGCAGCCCCGGCATTTGGTTTCGCAGACGGAGTGTCAACGAACTCGCCAGGAGTTCCTCACGGAAATCGGCGCACTCCTGTTTTGTTGCCAGCGCCAGGCCGCGTACAAACTCTGCGGCAGCCTGGCCTTCGGACATTGGATCCTTTGGACCGAGCGTCGCGTATTCGTCAACTACCTCGCGATACAGATCCACAATCTCGTCGACCAGTGAATCGAGTCCGGCGGTTGTCCGCACGCGACGCGACACCTCTGCTGCATCTCCCGCGTCATAACGTGCAATCTCACTTCCTAACAACTCCGCATCGATCGGTTTATCCAGTGCGCGCATCCCAAAGTTCAACCGGCGCAGTCGATCAAAGTTTGCGGTAGTCACCAGCGGTCCGCTTCCGAACATGTCACATAGTATGACCGCCGGCCCAACTGCCATTGCCTCCAGCGCACATCTCGCTTTAGCAAAAACGAGATCATACTGGCCCAGTATTAATTCGGGCTGCGCAGTTGAATTGTTGGTTTCCGCGCCCACTGTATCCAGTGAAATCCCGGCACGGCGGCATGCTTCACGGACCGATCCCAGATGGGTGCTGTCATTTGCGGTGTTGCTGAAAACCAGCGCCCGCCCCGGCGTCTCCGGCAACGGTGCGCGAGGTGTAAACCTTTCGAGGTCAACGGAATTCAATAGCACCCGCAATCGCGATTCGTCGATGCCGTGCTCAAGCAAGAGCCGATCGCGGCAGGTATGATCAACTGCCACGTAGCGGAGTATCCGTGGGAAATGTGGGGGCGCATTGGACCAACCGAGCCAACTGTGACAGAAGAAGACGGCGGGAACTCCAGGAAAGTGTAATAGTGCTGTCATCAGCTCCGCTGCGTGATTGCCGTGGATGCAATCCGGCGCAACTGCTAACGCGCTGAGGTTGTTGACGACCGGTACGGTTGCCTTCCGTAACTCGCGCGCGATGGGACCAGTGTCCGGCGCGTAAACGACGGGTGAATGACCTCGTCGCAGTAAACCCAACGCCAGGTCGCGGACATAGGTTTCGGTACCCGTCCTGGTGGCCAGCGTACTGTTCGCGATCAAAACCGAAAGACCCCTCATTGGCTTCGCAACCTGACGTGTTCGCGTAGAGCGTCAGCTAGTGGCACCATGTGTTCACGGTATCGCAAGACGCGTTTGAATTGCCCGGCCGCTACCTTTTGTTCTCCGTAAATTTCGTAGAACGGTCGCTCTTCGATCGTACTCCTTACCTTCGATCCCGCTGGTCGAAGGCATTCGACACGGAACGAGTCGCCCTCTGTGTGGTCGCGAAACATTCCACTTCGCGCGACGAGATCAGGGCTCATCAAGCTGGTGGGCCTGGAATAATCACTCAACGCAGTCTCTACTTCCGTCGCCAACTCTGGATATTGCCGGGCGGCTAACAGTTTTCGTTCAAACACATCATCTGGCAGTTTTAGCCAGTGGGCCGCAGACCGCACCTCGACCGGACATTCATCGGGTGGGCCCACGAGAGTGAACTCGTAATTTTCGACTGGCTGCGAGTTCCTTCGGACCATGGAGACGGCGGTATCAATCAACATCCTGCACGCGTCGTGCACCGGGTTGTAACCTTCAGCAGCATCACCAGCGACAACCTGCACGCCGTTCCGCATCATCGCACTGGCCAGTTCGTCGGCAAGTGTGGTGAATACCGACAAGTTGCGGTCCATAATTGATTGATACAAGTACACATCGGTAAAACGAGCGTAGATCGAACCGCGTGTCGCTCCGAGCGATTTCAAAAGGTTGTCAGTGGAATTGGTCCTCGGCACTCCGGCACTGCCTGAGCCATCCGTGAGCACGAACACGTGAGGACGAGTGGCTTCGATCCAACCAAATACTCGCAGCTCATGCCCGGGGTGACCGATTACCAATGCAGTCTCTGTATGATTAATTGGATTAGACATGCTTGTCGCCAGGGTCGACGGCCGTGTGATAACCAAGCTCCTCCAGCAGGTCTCCTGCCACTGCTTTCGAAGCGCAGTCTGGTTTCAGAATCCATCTCGGTGCGCCACCGAAATACACGCGACGCCTCGGGTGGTTGCATAGTGAAGCGCTGATTGAACAATCGCTCCTCTTTGGTGATGACGATGGAACCGTCATCGCAGTACATAGTCTTGACTTCATCAAGGCGCGCTGCCGACCATTGGTAATATTTTTCCATTTGCGGATCGTAAGGCAGTCTGATGAACTCACAAATTTTCTGTAAAACTGATGAAGTGTTTGCAATCAAGTCCTCATAACGGACTTCCATGTAGCGCCGGCACCGCTTTCCCTCGCGCCGCGCAACTTGGATCCACGACCGCCAATGCCGCGCTAACTGCTCGATCTCATCACCGGGAGAAAAACCAGAGGCCGCGCAGAGCAAGCGCTACGTCCCTGCCGTCACGGATAATGTGAATGAAGTGTGCCTCGGGCAAAATCTTTTCGATGTCTCGCATGTGGAGACAATACGCTGGGTTCTTGTCACCCCAGCGGGATTTGTCGAACCGTCGCGCGTCACGTAGGGCATAAACCCCATCTCAGGCGGCAGGCTCAGATCCGGGTGCGCGTCGCACATCAGTCGTAACAACGTGGTACCCGAGCGCGGTACGCCGACGATGAACGGCGCCGGCAATTGCGCGGCGTGTAGATTGTTGTATGAAATGCGCGTGACTACACGGTTAAGTAAACCCATTGCTCAATCCAATGGTGTCCACCGTGACTATGTACCAGGGGAGGTTGGCCTGATGTACGGGATGACCTGTTCAGGCCGGCACGATTGCTGTTCGCCAGAAGGCGCCGGAATGGACCTTTCCAGAAAAAATACATTAATTATAAGGGCCACTGCACTTGAGACGCTCATCATGATCGCCATGCCAAACAAGCCGTAAAACCAAAATGAAAGCGCTCTTATCGGTATGTTAACAGCATTGATAATCAACGCCAACCGCACTGGTGTGTGGGTATCTCCCTTAGCGCAGAACGCAGCAAAGACCGGTTGACCGATAGCGTTCGAGATATATGCGAAACCCAGAGCCGTCAGTATCCACCACAACGAATCGAGGTGCTCCGGCGACATTCCGCCCCGAGCCAGGGCGGTCTCCATCAAACGTTTGCCAAACAGAATCAAGATCAGATAACCGGCAGTCGCCGCCAGCCCCATAAGAATTACACGGCGGCGGTATAGAGCACGGAAATTGGTCCACTGCCCGTCACTGGCGTGCATTGCCAAAGTGGGTGCGATGGGAATAACCAGCGCCTTATCTTTCACACCATTAGCTGTGCCGTAAAATTGCTGGCTTATGGAGAGCAACGAAAGGCCGCCAGTTGGGGCGAGTGAAGCAAGTTGTCGTGTGATCAGCGTCGTCACATGACCAACGGTCCCAGCCAGGATAAGCGGCTTGAAGCGGCGCAGTGCCTCTGACCTCACCGGCGACCAGAGGGTTGGTCGACTCCATCCACCCACGAGCGGCCACATGACAATCACCGGCAGGGCTATTCTCAAAACGGAGATCCAGGCCGCTGCGAATACCCCGTAACGAGGCAGCGCCCACACCAGAAGCACCAGGCCGGCGATGTTGGCTGAAGCTGTTGCAGCTTCCGCCCAAATGAACCTGCGCCGCGCACGACAAGCGGCCCGTAAAACGCAATCGGCAGCTCCAAACAAAAGCCCCAGGACCTGGATCTTTGTCAGTGACACTGCCAGCTCGTAGCCTTGCGGGGTAAATCCCGGAACTATCCAACGAACCCAAAACCGCGAGCCCAGGTAGAGTGTTGCGGTGATCACGAGTGCTGCGCCCGTCACTGCGAGCAATATTCCGGACAGTTCGCGTCGTTGTTCTTCACTGTCTGACTTTTGAGTGGTGAGCAACGGGACGAGCACGTGCAGGAGAGATGACGTAGCAAGGACCAGCAGGAGTTGCGGCACGATCATCGCCGCAAAGAACGCGTCGCTTTCCATGCCTATGCCGAGATGCGTGACTACCGACCAGTGAATCGCGAGCGTAGCAAGAATATTCACAACCGCGAACCAGCCCAGAGATAAGCTAAGCAATACTGAACGGCCGAGTTGTCTAAAATTTTTACGCATCTGAACGCGCCAGGACGGGCGTCGCGTACTCGCCAAAATGCCTGGGCCACCGCGAACGCGCAAATCGTGTTACGGCATCGGCCCCGACAATGAGGAACACAATCCAAAATAAGAAACGTTGGCGGTACAGCGCACCGACGTTAACCACGACCAGCCCGAGCGCGACCACGCCGATCAAAGCCGTCACGACCAGTAGCCATGAAGGTAGGTGTCGACGGCGATGCCATAACGTGGTGACGGCAAGCAGTTGGACCACATACATGAGCAGGGTTTCGCAGCCGCTCAACAACCTGCCTGCCTTCCCCACCTGATCACCACTGCTGAACCACATGTTTGGGAAAGGGGCGAACATTCCAACAACAAATGCTCTGGGAACATGACGAAGGATGTCTATGGTGCTGGCAAAGCGCACATCTGGATCAACATTGGAACGCGCGTTTGGGTAAAGAGCGAACCGTGCCCGCGCCAGCGCCACACTCTTACCTGGCCCACTAAACCCCTCGACACTCTGCACAGCTAGTTCTTCGTTATTAAGCTCCGCAGAAGCGCTGGGCATTACTCTGGAATCACCTGGCCGATGAGGCGTCCAATATTCTTTCGGCAGATAGTACGGCGTGACAAAGTAAGAAGCTGCCAAAGCAATACTCAGCATGATTGCGACCCCGGCGATGTTTCCCGTCAGAAAAACGCGACGCTGGACCTGGCTGGCAATAGAAAGTGTCAGGCCCAGAACTAAGATTGCCAGGACCACCCACCACGCCGAATGCTTAATCAGCCAGAGGGATGCACCTGCCACGCCTCCAATAGCACCTGCCAGAAGGCCCCTTGGAAGTGTGTATTCAGTCGTTATCCATTTTATTGAAAGGAAAATTAGAAGCAGGGTTACTGCGACAAACAATGGGTCTTTTAACAATTGTGTTGTGTGCAAGAGAAAAGTCGGGAGCATCAGGAGATACATTAATGCCGCCACGAACCCTGCTTTCGGTCCAAACGCTTCCCTTCCCAACGCGAAAACCAACAACAGCGTGACGACATAGTAAAAGAGGTTCAGAGGTTCAACGCTCAGAATTGTCCTGCCAAACAAAGGACTGAAGGCCGCGTACGAGAGAGAGTAGAGTTTGACGTGAACGGGGGCAGGCGTGCGTAGCCAGGCCATGACACCGTCTTGTCTTAAGGTCTGGTGGAGAGCATCAATTTGTCGTCGATAGATGCGACCGTCTGAAGCAAAGAAGCCAACTCCTCCATGATCAAACGTATTCGGAGCGACATTATGCCGTGCCGCCAGATATACGCCCGCTGCGACCGCGATGTGAATGCAAATCGCAATTATTATTAGGTGTCTTAATCTCATCCGCGAGACGTTCCGATGAGCGTGGCGAGCTTGCTTTTGCGGCGTGGTTCGATGTCGGATAGTTTCCAAAGCCCCAAACATTTACCCAACTCAGCATCTTCGACAAGCAGCTCGAGAGGCTGCGGAAAGTTAAACGGCGCTGATTGCAGATTGATGTTCCGCCACCCTCCAGTGCGCACGTCCGTGTTCTCGACGATATCGATGTGAGTGGTAGCTAGCAAAAATAGTGATCCGCTTCGTTTGAAGTTAGTAAGTGTGCGCTGAATGTCCTTGAACGAAAGATGGATAAAGCAGTCCCTGCACAGGATTGCATCCGACTGCGCGAGTTGATCTCGGATCACGTCTGCGACTACGAAGTCCTTACCTGGCCCACCGTAAAGCTGACGGTTGCGATTAATCAGCTCGGTTACCACATCCACACCCGTGTATCGAATCTCCCCGAGATCGACGAGACCCATCCAGTTGAAGTCGCCGCAAGGTGCGTCAAGCAACGATTTTGCGCCGATGTTCCGAAGCAGTTCTGGTAACGCACTTCTAATCGCTACAGTGCGCGCCAGAGTTGAACCTCTTCCGGAAACGGATTCGGAATCTCCCCAGAGGTTATCGCGATAAATTTCTGAAAAATCTGGTGCGCGACTTGAACTTCGAAGCTTGTCTGAAATTCGGCGATACACGCGCGCGCCACTGGGAAAGGAGGATTTCAGAATTTCTTTCATGTTAGCGGCGTCAGTATGACAACCAATTCAGTGAGTCGACAACTGCAGGATTCTTACGAAAAGGGAATTCTGTTTTTGTCACCTACCCACTGCTAGTCGCAAGGCGCTTTGGATCAGCACTCATCGGCCAATGAATCGGTCCAGATAACCAGTCTCGGGGTCAGGAAGGGTAGCTTGCTCCCGCCCGTGTGTGATGAGCAGTCAGTTTGGGCAAATTTGTAACTCCGTGTCTTGAATGCTGCTGCATCAGCGGGAGTAAGCTACCCTTCCTGACCCTGAGATATTCCTACTTGAGACATGCTCATTGCCCAGTATTGCTCTGCTCAACTTCCCGTAGTCGCTTCTCAAGAAACCGGCGCTCGCTTTCGTTAGTTACCAGCCCCAGCGCCTTTCGGTAACTCTCGGCGGAGTCCTGCTTCGATCCATTTCGCCTTAACAGATCAGCGCGCGCGGCGTGCAGCAAGTGGTACCCGGCAAGATCGCTCTCCAAACCATCAATCAATACTAGCCCTGCTTCCGGTCCATCTTTCATTGCGACAGCAACCGCTCGGTTTAGCGACACGACCGGGGAGGGCTCAACAATTTGAAGTGCGTCATACAACTCAACGATTCTGGACCAGTTAGTTTCATCCGGGTTCCTCGCTTTGCAGTGTTCAGCCGCAATTGCCGCCTGCAAAGCGAATGGCCCTACTTCAGCGCGTAACGCTTCGTCGACTAACGGCAACGCTTCGGCAATCTGTTCCTGGTTCCAACTCCTGCGATCCTGCTCTTCAAGTATGACGATGTTGCCGGAGTCATCCACTCGCGCATTGCGTCGTGCGTCGTGCAGCAGCATCAAGGCCAACAATGCGTTCACATGCGGCGGTGAAGGCATAATCAGCGCACGCAACAAGCGAGCGAGTCGAATTGCTTCCAAACAAAGGTCTGCGCGCACGAGTGGTTCCCCGCGGGTAGAAGCGTAACCTTCGTTGAAGATTAGATAGATGGTCGTTAGTACCGCGTCGAGCCGCTCCGGCATCTCCTTTGTATTGGGAACAGAGTAAGGAATCCCGGCGTCTTTGATCTTCCGTTTGGCGCGCACCAGGCGCTGCGCCATGGTTGCGGACGGCACCAAAAAAGCTCGTGCGATTTCGTCCGTATCCAAACCACCGAGCGTGCGTAGCGTAAGTGCAACCTGCGCTTCCGGAGCCAGTGCCGGATGACAACACGTGAAGATGAGGCGCAGACGGTCGTCTGGTATTTCTTCAGTGTCGTAGTCCGGCTCTTCCGAAGTTTCAATCAGGTCTTTGTACGACTCCAGTTTTTCCTGTAGCCGGTTGCGGCGGCGGATACGGTCAATCGCTTTGTATTTAGCGGTTTGAATGATCCAGGCACGCGGTACGTCAGGGACGCCCTCCGTTTTCCATTGGTCTACGGCCGCTGCGAAAGCCTCCTGCGCCGACTCCTCGGCGACGTCAAAATCACCAAACTGGCGAATCAGGGTGGCTACAATCAGGCCCCAATCAGAGTGATACACTGCGTTCACGGCAGCATCGGCATTG
>Ga0079218_10000330_pt1 | contig 13442 bp, 20 predicted proteins | sample NCCompost_FD_77181 | JGI IMG/M metagenome (GOLD analysis project Ga0079218, IMG submission 77181) | Agricultural soil microbial communities from Utah to study Nitrogen management - NC Compost | ecosystem: Environmental > Terrestrial > Soil > Agricultural land | place: USA: Utah | collected... | reverse complement strand
TATGGCGACCAAGAAGAAGGTCAGAAAGAAGCACATCCCGCGGCGACCAGCCACGTCGGAGCCCGCGCAGTATGCCGAGTTCATGCGAGACATCATGGATGCCGTGATCCGACCGGTTCAGCTGATCGAATCGCGAGCGCAGGGCGGCGCCTTGGAGTTGGAGTTCGACGAAGAGGTGGACGAGTAGTGCCCGGGCCCTGGTTGCTAAATCACTTGTGGGTCGCCACGGGCGATGGCCAACACGCTCGGCAACCCCACGCTCGTCAGTGACAAGGCGCGCGAGAACAACATCCTCTCCTACAACTCGACGTTGACGTCGACGCCATCCGTTGCCAACCCCATCCTTCGCATCCGCGCCAGTAGCACGACGCTCGTCGACTTCCTGCTAGATGCCACGACCCCGTTCACGGGCGGGGCGGTAGATGGGGCCGCAACCTTCAACTTCGCAAGTGCAACCGCTGTCGCGACCGCAGGCACGGCGACCATCCCCACCAACTATCAGGTCCTTGGCCGAGACGGCGTCGTCCATCTGAGCGGCAACATTACCGCGACTGACGGCATCTCCGTAGGGCAGACGGTGTCCGCGGGAAGCATCACCGCGACAGCACCCGCTTCTTGAAGCTGGACCGTTGTCAATCAAGGGGCGTCGTCTTCATTCTCACCCAACTCCGCACGCGCGGAGGTGCCTCCGTCTCTATGGTCCTGCCATAGCTGAAGGAGCATGAAGAAGACGGCCATCCCGAGCAGCGCCAGCACGGTACCCATGTCCGAAGTGCGCTATCGAAAGGAGAGAGTGTGGGCGCCTATCCTAGGCGTTTGGGATTTCTTCCATCGAATGCGCGACCGCGCGGCGTGGCCAGCATCTAAGGGGGGCCGAGGAGAGAGGGCACTCGAGATCGTTCCAAACCGAAATCGACGAGTCTCCGCACTTTCCGCCTTGCACGATTCAAACACGAGCCGTAAGACTTGAAGCGCGGGGTAGAGACTCATCATCTCCCCCTGACTGTCCGAGCCAAACCAGACAGCGAGAAGACATCATGTTCGCCCCAACCTTCACATCACCAGCGCGCGAGAGAGGCCTGACGGTCTCCCGGCTGTGGTGTACCTCGGCCAAAGCCGCGGTCCTGGGTCAAGGGTATAGCATTCCGGCGGCGGAACTGCGCTTGGCGGATAGCACGAAGCATGAGCGCCCCATCTCCCTATTTGCCAACGCCAATCAGGAGATGGGTACGTAGGGCGGTAGTAGGATCAGGTCAATCGACCCCCGAACCCGCCCTTGGAAGACCAAGTGGCGGGTTCAGTCGTTTCTAGGGCTGAATTAGCGGAGAATCGCGAGTCGAGAAGCACGTTTAGCAAGATCAATTCTGGAGCGTAGGTACGGGTGTACCAGGTGGACTGTAAATCCGCCGCGTCATGCGCAGGCTAAGTTCGAGTCTTAGGCGCTCCACTCCCCCAAAGACAGGGGTGTGTTGATCATGTTTCGACTCGTTCGCCTCAAACGCAAGCCCAGCCTATCGCACCACTCTTGGGTGTGTAGCTCAATTGGCAGAGCGCGGGCCTTTTAAGCCCGTCGATGCAGGATCGTTGCCTGCCGCACCCACTCTGGGATCGTAGCTCAACTGGTCAGCAGCAGCGGTTTCTTAAACCGTAGGTTGGTGGTTCGAGTCCACCCGATCCCACGCAGTAAAGTAGCGCCTTCTAAAGTTGCATCAGTGCAACACATTCCGGAGTCATCTAACGGTAGGATACGCGGCTCTGAACCGCGGAATGTTGGTTCGAAACCAGCCTCCGGAACATCACGAGGAACCCTCATGGATCACCCTAAACAAGAAGAGGACGTCGACCTCCCCGAGTGGGCGAGGGCGACTGAAAGGGTCGAGCTTGCGCCAGCGGCGCTTGCGAAGATCGGTGACTTGATCACCACCCCTCCGAAGCCCAACGAGCGGCTGCGCGCCGCGGCGAGACGGCATTGGCGGAAGTAACGGCAGCGATATTCCGGAGTCGTCTAATGGCAGGACACGGGCCTTTGAAGCCCGCCGCGCTGGTTCGAGCCCAGCCTCCGGAACTTCAGACCACTAGCGGGTCTGATCGATCTTTGAAAATCTGACAGGACATTGGATCCACGTTCGCCCGGGCTTCGCTCGGGAAAAACGCGCGACGCACACCCCGTAATGGAGCGGGCTCTGGCCGTCGCGGGCCCCGGCGGGTTATGCCCCGGGCACCGATTGGCAGTCGGTGGAAGTAGCGTGGGCACCTCTCCTGGTTTGTCCGTGTAAGCGGGGTCCCCAGCCAAGGGCTTCAAAGCCTCTGGTTAGGGGGCCCCGCTACACACCTAATTGCACAAGGCCGCTCCCCGCCATAGAGGGAGACGTCCGTGTTTGCGAGGGCCCTGTCGGTGTAGCTCGCTCGAGCATGCCGTCCGATGGACCGCCGAGCTTGATGCCGGGCAAGATGACCCGGCGCGACTGGGCTCGCTTCGGGGCCTATAAGAGACGTCGCTGGATACGGCGCCGGTTCTGGCTCTTGATGTGGGACGAGCAGGGCGACTTGTACGCGCCCGATTGGGAGCTGGTAGAGGCTCACCACATCCGAGAGGAATGCGAAGAGATGGGCGTGCCCATGGGCTATGGCCGCATTGGCAAGCCGCCGCAGCACCTCTCGTTGGACGTCGCGACACCGCCCAGTCCGAATGTCGACTGGGAGTCGTCCCGGGTGTAAAGCTCAGGGATGAAGAGTCAACGTGACCCGCTCGAGGTGACGCCGGAGGAGCTGGCGGATCTCATCGCCGAAGTGGTGAAGTGGGAGCGCGGCGCGTTTGCTGACAGCACCTGGCGCGACGCTCCAGAGGCCATCCCAGCGCTGGCGGATGCTCGGGTCATCTTCTGCGTGGAGAATCGCGAGGGCTGCACTTACTCCCGCGCGCCGAGCGGATCTCATCGCTTCTTTCTCGCTGGCGGCTTCTGGCCAATGCTGAACACCCTGCAGAAGGACACCGTCTGCCGCCTCGTGTGGCCGGAAGGTATGCACTTCATTCTTCGCGATCCGGACACGGAGCGCGTCGTCGCTACGCACGCTTTACAGGAACCACCTGGGTTCGAATCCCGGGGAAGCGACTGAGGGGACCTCCCTCTTGCCTGGACCTCATATGCACAGCGCGCGAGCGCTGGAAAGCTTGAACAGGTCTTCGCGCTCAGGTCCCTTCTGGCTCTTTCATTGGTAGGTAGCCGAGAGGTAGCAGGCAGACGGCTGTTAACCGTCAGGGGCTTTGTCCCCCGTCGCAGGTTCGAATCCTGCCCTACCAGCATCTTCGATGCTGAATCGTCTTGTTAACCAGCTGAGGCGTGAAGCGATGCAAAGACTGCGGGCGTGAACGCCCCTTGGAAGCATTCAAGCCCCTACGATCGGGCAACGGGCGTATCGGCGTCTGCAATTCGTGCCTGACCTCCAGGGAGCGCAAGTCAAACCCCGAGCGCTTCCGCCGCAGAGCGGCTCTGAAGCGAGCAAAGTATCCTGAGCTGTCCGTCTTGTGGGATTGCCGGGCTGCCGATAGAAAGCGCGGCAGGGCAGGCAACGACCTGGATCGTGTATTCGTAAAGTCTGCTCTCGCGCAACGCTGCAGCTACTGCGGCAACGGGGGGATCAAGATGACTCTCGATCGCTTGGACAACGCGCTAGCTCACACGAAAGCGAACACCGTGTCGGCGTGCATGCGGTGCAACTACATCAAGAACTCGATGCCCCACAAGGCGTGGCTTCATATCGTGCCTGCTGTGCGGGAGGCCGTCGAGATGGGCCTGTTCGGTGAGTGGAGGACTCAGCCGTTTAATAAGACGCATGCGACGCCGAAAGAAGTGGTCGAGGCTTTCGATGACCTCACGTCTGAAGAGCGTTCGGCCATCTGCATCGCGACCATACCGCATCCTCCAAGGGTGGCCTGGCCTCCGACCGAAGATCTGGAGGCCGAGGTCAAGGCCACGTCACTTCGTGTCGTTGCTGCCCGACTCGGCTGCAGCCACGTCGCTGTAGGGAAGCGCCTCGGGCGATACCGCAAGTCGGTGTAGCAACTTCTCGACCTCATCCCCATAACATCTGGACGGCGCGCGGCGCCGGTTCTCGGCTCGCTACCGAGGTCCAGAGCTGAGGCGACCCCCTCAACGGGATCTCACACGCCGCGCGAAAGCGCAATTGTTGGTTCGAATCCAACACCCGGCACCACTGCTGGGTTAGCCAAACGGTAAAGGCAACAGTCGGAAAAACTGTCAAACAGCTCAACAGCTCTCGGAACTCGGGTCGCCTCTCAATCTTTTTTGCCACGCCTGGTAGTAGGGGTTCTCCTGCTGCACGGGCAGCGGCTTGCCCGTCAGGATGAAGATGTCGTCGCGGTCGGCGTAGTAGAGCCGCGCGTTCTCGTAGCCTAGCGCGCGCATGCGGCCGATGGACTCTTCGGCAACCACGACGGTGGGCTCGAGCTCCCCGTGGCCACAGCAGCTAGCCAGTGTGGTGACGCCGCTCATCCATAGACGACCGACCTCGGTTGCGATGCAGACGTCGACGCCGACCCACTTCTCCGTCGGAGTCTGCATCGACACCGTGGCGGCATAGGTCCCCATCTCGACGTTGGCACAAGTGCAGAGTGTCATGCCATCTTGGTACCCCGGAGCGCTGGCTTTTCACCAGGTTCGAGTCCTGGACTCCGGGCTGAGGTCACCCACCTCGACGAGCGCTTACACGCAATACGTTGGTTCGAATCCAACACCCGGCACCGGGCACCTGCTCGAATCATGCCGGGTTAGCCTAGTTGGTAAGGCAATAGCCTCTTAAGCTACAGGAAGCATCACAGCTCTCGCTACTCGGGTGACCTCTCAACTTTCGAGCGCAGCCTCGTAATGCCGGGAAGGGGGGAGAGTAGGAAGCGGACCGCCAGTAGAGCGCCGGCCGCGATGCTCGCGCCGATCCATAGGCGAAAGGCCGCCTCTTCGAGGAGGCGCTCGGCTCGGTACTTCAGTGCCGTCATTTGAAACGTAAGGGCTGTGCAGTTCCACTGCTCACAAGAAGATCCTTTGATGACCATCCTCTGGCGTGAGCCCTGCCATTGCCCGTCGAGTCGCGCGTCGCGTCGTCGCGCGGGACTTCCCCAGTGAAAAGGCACTGGAGAAGTACCTGCGGGACCACCCGAATGCCGACCGGAAGAAGCACCAAGTCGCCGACCATGACGAGAAGGGCTCGGAGGGCGAAAGTGATCACGGCGACCGCGACGACGACCACGACGATGAGGGAATGCTCAGCCGCCTCAAGGGGGCGCTGAAGGGGCTCGCGTCAAAGCTCAAGGGCGCGCCGAAGGACGTTCAGAAGTTCGTTGCCGACCCGAAGCACCGCAAGGAAGCCCTCGGAAAGGGCGTCCAGGCCATGAAGAAGGCGCCACGGAAGTACTTCAGCCAGCTCGCCAAGGTGGCCAAACACGAGGTTCACGAGTTCAAGACGGCCGGGCAGGGGCTCAAGGCCGTGATGAGCGGCGACAAGCCCAGCGCCGAGCAGAAGAAGGCCATCAAGGCAGTGGCCGTGCACATGGGGATCACCGTGGCAGCTGCCGTGCTGACGACCGCAACGCCCGCGCTGGCCACCATGGCGGTTGGCAAGGCGATGGGCAAGCACATGGCCCTCAAGGCGGCGTTGAAGGTGCTGGGCGACCTCCACGTGCTCGAGGAAGTCGGACACATTGGCCATGGCGTCGGGCACGTCCTGCAGACGCTGACGAAGTTCGCCGCGGAAGAGGACGACGACGAGAAGGCCTCTCCGGAGGAGTTGCTCGCCGCTCTGGTCATGAAGCACCTGGGGGAGCTGATGCAGGACATCGACGATGACACTCTGGCGGAGGCCATGGGCGCCGACGGCTATGACGACGACGGGGACGAGGGCCAGAAGAAGCAGGCGGCGCGCGTTGCCGCTCGGTATCTGGCGCGGCAGGTGCGCGGGACTCGTCCGAAGACTGCGCGGCCCATGATGAGTCCCTGGGGTGGGGAGGACCATGCCTGGCCTGCCGTGCCGCCTCTCTGGGATGAAGAAGGCGTGCAGCGGGATCGCTTCCGGGACGTCCACGTCATGCGCTACGTCGCGTACGGGCACGCGGGCTCGCCGATGCTCACCGTGGACACGACGCCGTGGATCCACAACCAGAAGCCGGAGTTCACGTACACGATTCACGCCTTCGACCAGAAGGTCGACTCGGGGAAGTTCCCGGTCGATGCCTACGAGCGCAAGATCCCTGAGCTGCTGAAGAAGACCCTCGATGCCGCTCAGCAGGAGGTCGCGAAGTACGTCAAGCAGTTGGAGCAGCTGAAGGTCCCCAATTGGGACATCCACTACGACAAGCACTCGGATGACATGGTCGTCGAGTACCAGGACCCCAAGTTGAGCGAGTATTCGGACTCCAACATGTCGGGGTCGTTCTATAGCCCCTTGAAGATCTTCACCGGCGAGAAGTCTGACTACGATATCAGCTACTCCAAGGGCGCTGACTACGAAGGGCACTTCGGAGTGCGCAAGCTGCATGGTGAAGTGCGCTCGCTCGAGGACGTCAAGAAGGTCCTCAAGGATGCAGAGCGACTCTGGGCGAAAGCCGAGAAGCGCCCCGCCAACTAACCTTTTGCCGGCGCTCCCATCGCGCTGAACCTACATGCTCGGACGGTTCGACCCCGTCCTCCTCAACCACGTCCTTTGGGCGCGACATTGGGGAGGCCCAGTGGTGGGCAAGCTGCTCTCGGTTCGCGCCCTCGAGCGCCGGGTATTCTTTGCCTCCGTAGGGGAGTCTGGCCGTCCCCACTACCCTGTCAAGGTAGGGACCACGGGTTCGAATCCCGTCGGAGGCGCTGAGGTCCACCCACCCAGCCGAGTGCTTACAAGCTCTGGTTCGATTCCAGAACGTCCCCCAGGCCCCCTTGGGCCATGCGTTATGGGGACGTGCCGAGGATGGCAAACAGCCTCAAAAACTGTTCGTACACAGCTCTCGCAACTCGGGTGGCCTTCAATTCTTGCCGTAGTCGAACTAGCAAGCGGCCATGAGGTGTCTACCCTCATCCAGGTTTGTGGGTGGCGATGAGGCCTTCCCACAGCTTGCTGACCACGGCGCCGATTCGGCTCTGGAGCCCCTCTAGCTCCAAGCACGGACCGTGGTGGGCGATGTGGAAGGAGCTGTGCACTCCCGGCGGGTTGTCCCGTGACACCGCCACGATGACCCCGCGACAGCCTTCCGCGCGCGCGCGGTTCGCCAACTCGACGGCAATCTCCTGAAGCGATCGCTCGAACATGGTCGGCCCTACACCGCAAGCAGGCCCGCTTGCTCGAGTTCCCGAACCAAGACCTGACGGAGGCGCTGCTGGTTCCGCCGGTCAAAGTGATCCTTTACCTTCCGATAGTTGGGGCTGGACTCCAGGGCCGCCTCGATGAGAGCCGCCCCAGACTTTTTCGGGTTGAGGCGGAGCACCATCTTCCAACGGTTGAGCACGTCCACCACGATCTGCTTCGCGTAGGCCCGGAACTCCACGGGCTGGTTGTAGTAGCGATCGGGGTTGCCCTCCGCGCGCTCGTAGTTGCCTGCAGGAAGGACATCGAGGGCGTGGGTGACCTCGTGGACCAGGAAGGTGCCGAACGCGGTCATGAGGGCACCTCGCTCGGCCGCGAGCGCCCCGGCGTGCCACCGAGAGTTGAGGAACAAGTGGATGGTGCCGGCGTCCACCTCGTAGACCGCGCCCGCCGTGGGCAATGGGGCAGGACTCGGGCGATGGCTGACCTCTACCGTGATGCGCTTTGCAAGGCCTCGGACGTTGGTGAGGTCCAGCTGCTCGCTCAAGATGATGGATTGCCGTCCAAGCTCCCACTCGAGGCCGCTGTCGTGCGGAAGCGTGGCCAGTAGGTGGTCGATGGCTCGCTCCGCCAGCTCGGCGCCGAACTGCTGGATGCGGCGGTGGTCGAATTGGATGGTTCGGCGGGCGTACCGATACGCCACGCGCTCCGCCAAGGGGTCACATTGACCGGGGGGCGCCGGATCGGGCTGGCCTTTCCAGAAGGTCGTGACGACTCGCGCGCCGCCCTTCTCGGGCGCGAGGACGAGGGCCAGCCCCTGGGAGGTCACGTAGTCCAGCATGCCGCCCTTCAGGAAGCTCTCGAACGGGACCAGCCTCCGGGCGTCCCCGTCCTTCCGCGCAGCGTGGTAGGCCCGTCCCAGCTCCTCCACGGCCTCTTTGAGGTCGCGGACGGTGACCCCCCGCAGGTCCATCCGGTACTGCGCGTGCGGCCCCACCAGCAGGCGGGGCACGAGCCCCCGGGTCTTCTCCAGGTCGAGTTCGTAGACCGCCGCGGCCTCTGGGTTCGACAGGGAGTGCCCGTCCTCGACCTTCGTCACGAGCCGGTCGCGTAGATTCGGGGAGCCGACTCCCTGCTCGATTCTTCGCACCACGTGGCAGGGACCGCCCGGCCTTCCAAGCGGTGGGTTCAGGTCTGCGGTGCGCGTGCGAGCCACTGCCTCTTGGCGAAGTAGAAGAAGATCATCGCAGCCGAGCCGGCTCGGAGAGTCGAATCTCCTTGTTGACATGCCTTTTGTCATGGACCGATCAGATGCCGGCAAACTCGGCTACCAGAAATCCATTGCGCACATACAAGCGTTTGTCGTTCGTCAGAAAACTGAGGCTCGGGAAAGGCACAGTGGGAAGACTTGCCTGTGCTGTGGCGTCCCGATCCCCTACGAGCGTCGTCGCAACAAGTTCTGCTCTAGGTCCTGTTCCGCAGCGCACTCCAACCGAGGCTGCTCAAGGCACCCGCCACGACCTACGCCACTCTGCCTGTGCGCTAAGCCGGCGAAGCCAGGCGACACCTACTGTTCGGTTGCTTGCGCCGCTAGAGGTCGTTCGAACCGACTACAGAAGACTTGGCTTGAGGGCTTGCATCCTGGAGGTTCGTGGCGCGGCGTATCCGACTTCGTTCGGCGGTGGTTGATCGAAAGCTTCGGGGAACGGTGTTCGCTGTGTGGATGGGCAGAGGTGCATCCAGCTACCGGCAGGGTGCCACTTCAAGTGGATCACATCGACGGCAATCCTATGAACCATCAGCCGAGAAACCTGCGTCTCATTTGCCCCAATTGCCACGCACTCACGCCTACGTTCGGGGGCTTGAATAGGGGCAAGGGACGAACAGCGCGCTACAAGAAATTGCCCTCATAGCTCGAAGGTCGAGCACTCGTTCGGTACACGAGAGGGCTGGGTTCAATTCCCAGTGAGGGCTCCGCTCTTGACTCGTTGGCCCCGTCCGCCAAGGGTAGGCGACGCCACTTTCAATGGCGCAATGGTGAGTTCAACTCTCCCCGGGGCTACTCATCATTGATGTCCTCGGCCGGGTACAGCTTCTCGAGCCGAGGCCACTCGTCGCGAAGCGCGCGCTCCACTCCCTTGATGACCAGCTTCAGGTTCGCCGGAGCCATGCTTTTGCGGACTCGGTCCCAGGTGATCGACATGTCCAATGCCCTGTCCAAGGTGCGACCATTCAGGGCGATGCCCCAGGTTCCAACCCCGAGCACCTTGGCCTCCTTTTCCACGAACTCGATCACTTCGTCGGCGATCTGCTGCATGAAGGCGCGGACCTCGCGCGGGCTGTTGTAGTAGAGCGCGTCTTTCCCTTCGCCCTCCTCCGCTTCCTGGTAGGCGTCCACGCCCTTGAGTAGGTCACGCAGGTGGGTGGTCTCGTGGATGAGCACCGAGAAGGCCTCCTTCTCGATTCGGTCGAGATGGGTGAGCATCTCATTCGGCGTACGCGCCGCGTTGATCTTGACGTACATCTCCAGCTTGGAGCCCACGCCGCCTCGCTCGAAGTGGCGCGTCAAAACCCCGCCTCCCGCAATCCACTGGCGCGTGGGGTTCCAGTCCTCCATGTTCGCCCACTTCACGCGCACCGGCACGCCGACGTAGCCGCCCTTCACATCGGTCGTCTCGTAGACCCCGAGTTGAAAGCCCCAATTAGGCCGGAACTGTCGACACCAAGAGAGCCGCTGGTCCATATCGTCGGGCCGAAACTTCAGGTGCTTCGGCAACTCCGTGACCAGCTGCTTTGCCAGCTTCGCGAGCGCCGGCTTGTCGACTGGGATGGGGCGTGCGGCGGTGCGGTCGTAGTCGTAGGTCACGACTTCACTCGTCAACAAGTTCTTCTGTCCCCATCGTATAGATGGCTCAGTACGCCGGATTCTCAATTCGGAAACCGTGGGTTCGACTCCCCGTGGGGACACCTCAGCTCGGCGCCAGCAGCTTCAACATCTCGACGCACTTGGCGTCCGACAGCGTCTGCTCCTGTACCCCGCGAGAGATGGCCAGCAGCAGCTGGCGGCAGTAGGGGCCGCAGCTGGTCAGGTCGAACTCCAGCGGTCGCGACATGGCGGCGTGATTCTCCAGCTCGGCGATGGTGAGGGATGGAATGGCCTCTACTAGCGCGGGCCAATACTCCGGACGAAGTGGCGCGCGCGTGCCCACCTCGACCTCTGAGACGTAGGTGACTGAGAGCTTCAGCCTCTTGGCCACCTTGCTCAACGGCTGCCCGGAAGACTTTCGATGCGCCCGGAGATAGTCACCAAAGGCGTAGGGGTCGTAGGCCATCGACGGAACGTTTACACCTATGGGGTCGTAGCTCAGTTGGGAGAGCACGTGTCTGGCAGACACGAGGTCGCCGGTTCAACCCCGGTCGACTCCACGAAGAACAAGCAGATTCTGGGGCCGTAGCTCAACTGGGAGAGCACCTGCCTTGCAAGCAGGGGGTTGTCGGTTCGATCCCGATCGGTTCCACTATTTCACGTCGCGGGAGGCTGCCCCCAACGCCTTGCGGGCCTCGTCCAAGAGCTTGTGGAGCGGTTCCGTGGCTCCTGGCGCGACGGCTTCTCGAAGCTCACGGGGCAGATCGCTTCGGACCCGGTCAGCTCGCTCGACGGCTAAACGTAAGGTCGAGCGCAAGCGCTGCTTGTCCACCGGGGTTCCTTGCTTCCAGTTTTCGAGCTCCGGTTGGACATGTGCCAGGTAGTGCCTCCGCATCTCCAAGACGCTATTACTTGCGTAGTTCAGCTCCGTCATCGCGGCGAGCACCGTAGACACCGCCTTCTCCACTCGCACTAGCGATGCGGGCAAGGGCCCCATGTCGACAGAGCCTTCCACCGTCGTTTTGGCGACCGAGACAAGCTGTCTCGCCTCCTTGATCACGAACTCGACCGTGCAGCGGAATGTTCGGCCGTCCGTGGTAGTGCCCGCGATTTCGATGGTGTGATCGTCGATTTGCTTCGGATTGTTGAGGCTCTCGACTTGCGTTCCGTGATCGCGAAGGCCGTTGTTGGCGATCCGCTGGTGTTCGATGGCGTACCAATGGCCTGTGTCGATGGTTGCGCCAAGGGATGCGTGGACACCGCGGCGGTCGTAGTCGTGCAAGCCCCTCACGAGTTATCAAAAGTCGATTGGCCGAGCAATCGCGCCCCGTTAGATGCTGTCTGCAGCCGGTGTACGAGGTAGCATGGTGGATCAACGGCCCAAGCTCAGCCTTCAGGAATTCTGCGAGGACTTCGGCGGGGATGCCTCGTCTGATGAGGGGGTAGCGCGCGACATCCTCCGATACCTCGATCCCAAGGAGCAGCTGGTCCGCGGGGCCGCAGCGGACTTCCTCTCGGCCCTCGAGGCGTTCGAGACGACGCTCATAGGGGCCGGTCTCCGCCGGGAGTGACCCATGGTGGACCAGGCCGCGCCGGAATCGCCAGCGCCGGATCCTCGCATCGAGTCGGGCCCTGTCACCTTCGGCTCTGACTGGCCCGGGCTTTTCCTGCGAGGGGACGACGCGCTCCACTATGCCCACCAGCTGCAGTACTTCCTCGACATGGTGGACGAGAACGAGGTGGACGCCATCTCGCTTCACTACGTCCGCGCGCTGCTGCGAGACCTCCTGTCGGTTCATGTAGAAGACGACAAGGTCCCGAGGCAAAAGCTGCGGGCTGCGCGTGACTGTCTGATGTCGCGTGCAACGATCCCTGGCCCTCCTCCGGTGCTCAACCCGTGGACGGATGAGAGTTGGATTGAGGAGTAGGTTCTTGCGGGTGTCCCCTCAATGGCGAGGGCGCTGCCTTCCAAGCAGATGTCGGCCGGTTCGATCCCGGTCACCCGCTCAACGTGAAAGACCCCAAAGGAGCTAGCAAGCTGCTGAGCCTCGTCCTCCGTCACGACCCGGGGAAGCTCGGTCTGACGCTGGATGCCCACGGCTACGTGGGCGTCGACGAGTTGCTGACGGCGCTCCAGCAGCGCGGCGTTCCGCTCAGCCGTGATGAACTCGACACCTTGGTCGCCCAGAACGACAAGCAGCGGTTTGCGTTCAGTCAGGATCGCGCGAGGATCCGCGCGAGCCAGGGGCACTCCTTGGATGTAGACCTCGGCTACACGCCGGCAGAGCCCCCGGCGGTCCTCTACCACGGGACGGCTCAACGGAACCTGCCGAGCATTCTCGCTCAGGGCCTGCTCAAACGGAGCCGCCGGCACGTGCACCTTTCGGAAGACCGCGACGTAGCGCGGGCCGTGGGGGCGCGGCACGGGGTGGCGGTGCTGCTCGGCGTCGACGCCGCCCAAATGCACTTCGACGAATACCCGTTCTATCAGTCTGCAAATGGCGTGTGGCTCGTTGGCCACGTGCCGACGCAGTACCTGCGGGTGGTTCAGATATGATCGTAGACGACTGGTTCAAGGCCCTCGATCGGGCCGCGCGCAAAGACGTCCTGGTCTCTCTGCACTCCATTCGAGACGTGGCGGAGGGGAACGTGCCCACGCATCGGGCGGTGCAGCTCATCAAGACGGTGTGGCCGCATCTGCGGCCGCTGCTGAACGCGCTCGATGACGATCACTATGAGCTGAAGCGGGAAGAAGGCTTCCCCGAATAGTCTCTACGGCGAAGCCAAGGCGGCAATGGAGCCTCCAAAACTCCAGAAGGACAGGGTTCGATTCCCCCTCGCCGTGCCAATGTCCCCGTAGCCAAGCGGTAAGGCTTCCGGCTGCAACCCGGAGATCGTGAGTTCGATTCTCACCGGGGACTCAACGAGGTCTAACCCTCTGTACGGGGTGAGGTAAGTCCGAGGGGAGCGGCGCCTCGTTCCTAGCAGATCATGCGCGCCCGAAACGGAAAGACTTCCAGCATCCGTCGTCCTGGTCGGACCAGATGAAGCCGAGTTCGCCGAGTCGCTGCTTGTCGTTCGTTGACACCTCGTCTTGGGTGACCGCCATGATCATGAGGACGTCATGCTCACAGTGGGTGGGCCAGCGCTCGTTCTTGTACTTGCGGAAGATGGTGAGGGCCTCGATGAGGTCGTCCATGTAGCCTAAGCTACACCGGAGATTCTGGACACTCTCTCCACGCGCTGCTACAAGGTGACGGCGCGGTGGAGCAGCCCG
>Ga0079218_10000329_pt1 | contig 13451 bp, 11 predicted proteins | sample NCCompost_FD_77181 | JGI IMG/M metagenome (GOLD analysis project Ga0079218, IMG submission 77181) | Agricultural soil microbial communities from Utah to study Nitrogen management - NC Compost | ecosystem: Environmental > Terrestrial > Soil > Agricultural land | place: USA: Utah | collected... | reverse complement strand
GAGCTTCCCGCTTCCAGCGTCCAGCATCATGCGAGCGAGCAAGTACAGCCGCGGTTCAACCGACCGCAGGTCGATCGACTCGCGCTCGTCGGAGTGTGCCCCGGCGCCAATCGGCCCGAAGCCCTCGACCACCGGCGCCTTGGTCTTGAGCGCCGCGAACGCGGCGTCGGTGCCGCCGCCTTCGGAGCGATCCAGTACGCGCAGCCGGCGGCCGATCGACGCATAGACCTTGGCCGCGTGGGCCGCCATCGCGCGCGAGGCCGGTGTCGGCTCGAGCGGCGGCCGCCGGCGCTCGAGCGTCAGGGTCACCTGCGTCTCGGGAATCAGCCGCCGCGCGACGCGCGCTTTCAGCCGCGACTCCAGCAGATCCCAGTCCCGCACCCGCAGCACGCGCGCGTCGGCGGTGGCCTCGGCGGTGGCCGGGATGATGTTGCGCGCAGCTCCCGCGCGCGCCACGGTCCAGTTGAGCGTCGCCCCGGTCTCGGGGTCCGAGAGGTCGCGCATCTGGAGAATCTGGTGCGACAGCTCGTACAGCGCGTTGCGGCCGTCGGCCGGTGCGCTGCCGGCGTGCGCCGACCGGCCTTTCACGCGCAGCAGCGCGGCGCCGTTGCCCGAGGTCGCCAGGCGCAGGCTGTCGGAGGCATCCGAACCCTCGCACGAGAACACCGCATCGTGCTCGCCGCCGAGACGCGTGATCAGGCTGCGCGAGCCCGGTGAGCTGATCTCTTCGTCGCCGTTGACCAGCACCGTGACGAGCGCGTAGTCGTGGAGGTTGAGAGCGTTCAGCACCGCCACCGCGTGGATGGCCATCGCCACGCCGCTCTTGTCGTCGGCGATCCCGAGCCCGTAGGCGCGATCGCCCTCGACGCGAAACGGCTGCTTCGCCGCCGAGCCGCGGTCGTACACGGTGTCCATGTGTGCGAGCAGCAGGATGCGGCCGGTACCGGTGCCGCGGAAGCGGCCCACCACGGTCTTGCCAGGCTGCGGCGGCGTGTCCTCGAGCCGCGTCATGTCGGCCGGGGGCGGCACGATCTCCACCTCGCCACCGAGCGCCTTGAGCCGGCCGGCAATGAACGTCGCGGCGCGGTCGAGCCCTTCGAGGTCGCGGCTGCCGGACTCGATCGAAACGAGATCTTTCAGGGTGGCGAGGTACGCCGCCTGCTCCTGCCGCACACGCGCCAGCAGGCGATCCTCGGTCTGCGCGCTCGACGGCCACGAGACGGCGAGCACCGCCACGGTGGCCAGGCCGGCAAGGCAGGCCACGACCGCTTGCCCCGTGGTTCCCCGCATGGATCCTGCTGCCCCGCTTTCAGCGCACCGTGCGCTTCGGATCGTAAGTGGACTTCACCGTGCCCAGCCGCTGCGCCACCTCGAACAGTGTCGGATAGAACTGCACGAAGGTGTTCTCCACCGCCGTGTGTTCGCCATGACAGGCGTAGCACGACGCCGTCGGCGGGTTCGGCGTGGCCGACTCGGCCAGCGCGTTCACACGGCCGAAGCCGAAATACGCCCAGCCGCCCGTGGCGGCAAAGCGGGTCGAGTCCTTCACGGCCGCCTCGATACCGATCATCACGCCCTGCGTCTGGCCGCCGGTGTCGATCGACACGTGGCGTTCGCCGCGGCGCAGTTCGAGGATGAACATCGTCCCTTCGGGCCAGCGGCCGGACTGAACGAACGCGCGGTACGACTGCGGGTTGACGAAGACGTTGTCGAAGACCGGCGGCCGTCCCTGCGCGGCCTGCTCGGCCAGGGCTTCGGGGGCGTAAGACATCCCGAGGCCGCTCGTCAGGTAGACCCACTCGCGGTAGTTCACCGGGCGGACGACCGCACCCGACGAGACAAAAGAGGCTCCGTCCGTCACGCGTGCCGGCGCACTGCTCTGGGCACCCAGCCCCGCCGCGGCACAGAATGCCGCCGCCGCGCCCAGCAGCGCCACTCGACCGAGGGTTGAAGAGGTCATCGCGCTCGCTCCTGTGCCCATGATACGCGAGCGCGCGCGAGGCGGCCCGCCGTCAGCGTCCCAGCCAGTAGGCCATTTTCACGAGGAACACGTCGTCGCCTCGCGCCCCGAACAGCGCGCGCGAGTCCCGGCCAGGGGCGAACACGCCCGGGTGAGACTGGTCCACCTGCTGGCGCGTCCACACCGCGTAGAGCGCCGAGCCCGGCTTCATCTCCCAGCGGAACACCGCGTTGAACCGCAGCGATTTGAAGTTGAAGTCCGGGTCGTTGAAGGTGAACCCCGGCGCGGCGCCCGCCCCATCCGGATCGACCGCGTACGACCGGGCCACGCTGTCGTAGGCGATCGAGCCTCCGGTGACGCCGTAGTGCAGGAAGGCGTACGTCCGCGGCCGCGCCAGCTCCTTGAAGTCGCCGTAGTCGCCGACCGCGAGCAGCGGCTGGGCGTACACCTGGACCGACACGGTTGGCGTGACGATGACGCTCACTCGCGTGGTCATCGTCAGCTGCGTCTGCCGCAGCAGGCCGAACACATAGCGGCCGCCATACGTGTCAGTCGCGGTCGCGTCGGTGACGCTCATGACGTACTGCGCGATCTGCCGGTTCCGGTTCCACTGCGGACCGGTGGACACGCTGAGCCGCGGGGAGGGCTTGAGGTTGAACGACAAGTTGATATTGCGGCTCCAGCCCCCGGCCTCGCTCCAACTCTTGTTGTAGTTGCCCGACAGCGACAGCCAGCGCCGCGAGTCGGTATTGCCATACAGGTTGTAGAAACCGCCGGCGGGGTTCTCGGCCGACGGTCCGCCGCGCGTCAGCCGATCGTTGAGCGTGCGCCGGCCGGTGCCGGCGTTGACACCCACCGACCAGTAGTTCATGAACGTAGTGTTCGCCTGCGCGTTGACGTTGTCGGACTGCAGCTCGCGGGCGTAGTTCCAGGTCCACGACTTGGCTATCCACACGCTTCGCGAACGGCTGAAGCGGCGCGGCTTGTTGCCTTGGATAAACACGACCGCATGGGCGCCGGCGCGATCCCCCGTACTGTGAAAGCCGAGGTCGTTCGATTCCCAGCCCGGGCTGCCGGTCCAGAGCGCCGCGTTCAGGCGCCACGTGCCGCGGTTGCGATTGAGATTGACGCGCCCCGTGAAGCCCGACAGGCTGGCGCGGGTCGGGTCGAGCTCGACGTGCGGTGCGTCGGGACGCTGATAGTAGCGTTGCGGCGCCCGCTGGAGCCGGTCGATCAGCGTGGGAGTCCCGGTCACCCGGCTGCCGGCGATGTCGCCGGTGATCACCCACTGCTTGTCGCCATCCACGAACCAGTACCCGTCGGTGCCGACGGTGAATGCCTCGCTGCTCAGACCGTCTCTGGCCGCCGGCGTATTCAGTTGACGGCTCACCGAGGTGGCGAGGAACCCCAGCCCCGTCCGGTTGCCGATCTCCCGCTGCACGCGCGCCACGGTGTAGCTGGTGAGCGGCTCCACCACCACACGCCCGCCGAGGCCGGCGCTGTTGATCCGCGCGGTTTCCTCACCGGTGAGTGCCTGCAGCAACCCGAGGCTCCAGCGTCCCGACGTCTTGCCGGTCAGCTTGGCGGCCCCGAGGATGGTGGTGGCCGTCGGCGCGTCCACGTAATCGCCCGACGCGGCGAGTTGCGGCGCACGGCCGATGCGCCGCGAGTAGAAGATCTGCGGCTCGGAGTTGTTGAAGCCCCAGAAATCGTTGGCACCGCCCCGGCCGAAGTTGTTGAAGATCTGCGAGCCCTCGAGGAAGAAGGGGCGCTTCTCCTGGAAGAAGGTCTCGAAGGCCGTCAGGTTCACGACCGCCGGATCGACCTCGACCTGTCCGAAGTCGGGGTTCACCGTGGCGCTGACCGTGAGGTTGCTCGTGAGCCCCCACTTCACGTCCAGGCCGGCGGCGCCGAACCCGCGTGACCCGTCATTGAATGGATTGCCCGCTCTCGACGGCTGGATGAACTCGGCCCTCCCGGCCACGTACGGCAGCAGCTCGAGGTTGCGGCGCGGGTGCATGCCGTCCAGCCCGGTGAGCTCCAGCATGCGCGACGCGTTGCCGTTCTCGTTCTTCGGCACCATCTCCAGCCACGAGTACTCGTTCTTGCGGCGCACGAAACGCTCGACGTTGATGCCCCAGGTCTGGCGATCGCTGTTCGCGAAGCGGAGCTGCGACAGCGGAATGCGGATCTCGGCCGACCATCCCTGCTCGTCGGCCGACACCTGCGACTGCCAGACGGCGTCCCACGTGGTGTCCCACCAGCTGTCGTTGTAGAGGACCGCGTCCTGCTGGACGTTGGCGGCGCTGACGCGGAAGATGGCGCCGGTGAGCTTGTCGCGCATCGGGTCGAGGAAGACGGTGACCCGATCGGCATCCGGATCGCTGTCGCGCGACGAGAGCCGGCGTTCGATGCGCCCAGGCTCGCCGTCGAACATCCGGGCGCCGACGTAGACCGCCGTGTCGTCGAAGAGGATGCGAATCTCGGTGCGTTCGGTGGCGGGCCGGCCTTCGTCGGGGTCGCGCTGCGTGAAGCCGTCGGCGACCGGCGCCTGGGCCCAGGCCTCGTCAACGAGGCTGCCGTCGATGACCGGCGGCGCGCTGGCGCGCACGGCGCGAATGACGCGCGGGGCCGGCCGATCGGGCGGCGTCTGCCCTGACGCAACGGCGGCCATTCCCAACCCGACGACGACTCCGCACGCGTGCGGGAACAGGGTGAGCCGCATCAGCCGCAACAGTCTCTCGGCTGTAGACGCTCGGCGCAACCTCCTGGTTTGGTTAGATCACTGCCCCTTGCGCAGGTAGATGGTGCCGTTGAAGGTGCGAAGCTCGATCTCGGGCCCGCCGCCGTTCACGGTGCCGTAGAGCGCGCGGTTGACCTCGACCTTTGTGCCCCCTCGGTTGGTGCGGCCACGAGTGACCGGAGGCGCTTGCTGCAGCTGCACGTCGAAGTCCGTGAAGATGTCGCCGTTGTCGCTGCGCATCTTCAGATTCGCCTTGATGCTCGCCGGCAGCGTCACATCCACCTTCCCGTTGAAGGACGAGAACGCCATGGGCTTGTCAGCCATGACACGCGACAGCGTCGCCGTGACACCGCCGTTCTGCGAGTTGGCGACGACGGAGCCCGCCACGTTGGTCAGCACCACGGACCCGTTCACGTTCCCGATCTCCAGCTCGCCTTCGACGTTCTCCACTGTGATGGTGCCGCCGTTGACGCTGCTGAGCTCGAGGTTCGTTCGCAGCGGCACGCGAATCTCCAGCGCGCCGATGCCCTGACGGAACGAGCTGGACTCGATCTTGATCTCGTTGCGCTCTTCGGTGATTTCGAAACCGGGCGTCTGCGTCAGCCGGCGGAGTCCCGCAGGCGCCGGCGGTTCCGGCCGCACCGGCCTGCCGGACGCGGCGGACCGTATGACCACCGCCACGTCGCGCCGGTTCTCGCCGCGCACCGTGATGCCGCCGGAGTTGAGCAGCCCGACCTCGACCTTGCCTGGCCGCGATGGGTCGCTGAACGGGATGACCTGCTCGTCCTGCTGCGCGGCCGCCGGCGTCACCATACCCGCGCCGAGCAGCACGACTGCCGCGGCGCACACCACCCTACCGATTGAACCCTTCATCGCGCTCTCTCTTTGTAGGGGCAGGTCTTCGACCTGCCCACGTTTCGTGCTCACCGCGCCGCGCGCTGAATGCGCACGTCGCCATTGAGCGTGTCGAACGTCAGCTCGGGACCGCCCGCGCCGACGCGCACTTTGGTGATACCGCCGCGCCGGTAGACGTACTTAGGCCGGCCGGACCGTTCGACGCGCTCGGCCGTGACCGGCAGCGGCGTCGTGTCGAAATCGGTGAACAGGCCGCCGTTGAACGTCTTCAGGCTCAGGTCGGCGGACAGGTTGCCCGGGAACGTCGCCGCGATGGTGCCGTTCACCGTCTTGAACCGCGATTCGGCGCGCGGCGCCGCCGTGAACGACGCGTCGATGTCGCCGTTGACGGTCGTCGCGCTGCCCGAGCCGCCGAGGCCGGTCAGCACGACTTTCCCGTTCACGTTGCTGACGTCGAAGTCGCCGGTGACGCCGGCCACCGTCAGCGTGCCGCCGTTCACCGTGCACAGACGCACGCGGACGTCGCGCGGCACTTGCAGCGTCAGCTCGGTGGACGCGCTGTACCGGCGCCGATCCCACCAGGCCGATCCACGGCGCCCCTGCTGCGACTCGCCGCACGTGTACAACCCGTCCTCGCGAACGGTGACGGCCACGGTGTCGCCCCGCTCCTCGGCCTCGAGCTTCACGTCCTGGAGGCCGGTTCGCAGCGCCGCGTCGTCATCCGCCTCCACGCGCGTCACCGCCTCGAAGCGCACGTCGGACCCGTTGTCGCCGGTGACGCGGATCGACCCGTTGAGGGTGCGCACGTCGACGGTGCGAACGCCCGCCCCCGAGAACTGCAGCCGGCGGCTGTCGCGCCGCTCGTCGCGCACGAGCCCTCTGGCCGAAGCCTTACAGGAAGACGCTGCGCAGCCGACCGCCAGCGCCGCCACCACGAGCCACGCGGCCGCCTTCACAGCCCCACCTGCTGCAGTCCGCGCGCCGCGCGGGCCCGCACTGCCTGATTCAGCATGATGTCCTCCGCCAGCCGCTGGAGCACGGCCTTCGCCTCGGGCCCCGCCGTTTCGAGAATGAAGTCCACCATCGCGATCTGCACGAGCGGCGACTCCTGCTCCGGCAGCGCGTCCACCACGCTCTTGCGGACGACCTCGCGGCTGCCGAAGCGGCGGAGCGCATCGACCGTGGCCAACCGCACGTTGACGTTCGGGTCGCGGCGGAGTGTGTCGAGCAGCGCCGTCACGACCTCGGTGCCCGGCTGATCGAGCTGGCCGCTCGTGGTCACGCCCTTCAGCCGTTCGCTCGCCGACTGCTGCTGGAGGAGCGACAGCGTCACCATCTGCCGCGTCTCGCGCAGCTCCTCGCGCAGGAGCGCGATGTCGGGGTTCGGCTGCGGCGTCGAGCCCGGCGCGTACCGGCCCAGCCCGATCCCCACCACGAGCAGCGCCGCGGCGCCCGCGAACTGCACCCACGGCTGCCACTGCCAGGCGGGCCGGCGCACGGCGGTCAGCACGCGCGACTCGGCCTGACCGTCGAGGTATCCCTGCAGGGCGGCGTCGAAACGCGCCCGCATGCGCTGCGACTCAGGGCGCGGCGCCGGCGTGGCGCCCAGCTCGTGCCAGATCTCGGCGCTGGCGTCCACCTCGTCGCGGCAGGCCGCGCACTCGGCGAGGTGCGCGCGGATCTCCGCCAGCCGGTCGTCGGGCAGCGTGCCAGCCAGGTATTCGAGCATCTGCGGGCCGAGGTCGGTGCACTGCATGGTCACTCTCCCTCCGGGACGCGGGCGAACGCGTCGCGGAGCTCCTTGAGGGCACGGTGGAACCGCACCTTCACCGTGCCGCCGTCGACGCCGAGAACGGCGCCGACCTGTTCGTGGGTCATGCCCTGATACCGGACCATGACGATCAGCTCGCGGCGGTCGTCGCGCAACGTCTCCAGCGCACGCTTCAGGCGCGCCATGTCGCGCGCCCGCTCCAGCAGGTGCGCCGGTCCCGGTGCGTCGCTGGCCCAGTCCATGTCGTCCTCGGGCACATAGGTGGCGCCGGAGTGCTTGCGGAAGTGGTCGGCGCGGACGTTGCGCGCGATCCGGAACATCCAGGTCTCGAACCGCCCCTCGTCGCGATAGGTCGAGCGGTAGCGCAGCATCCGGACGAACACGTCCTGCACCAGATCCTCGGCCGCGCCGCGGTCGCCGGTCATGCGGTAGAGGAAGTCGAAGAGCGGGCGGTGGTGCCGTTCGAACAGCACGCCCATCCGGGTCAGGTCGCCTTCACGAACGGCACGCATCAGCCACTCATCAGTCACGGTTCGTTCAGAGGGGAAAACCGTGGGCCGGCCAAAAGGTTACAGGCAGGCTACAAGGCGTTCCAGTGGCGGCCGGGACCCTCGAGGCAGACCGCGGCGGCACAGCCGGGAACCGGGGTAAATGCTTCCAAAGACCAGCGTTGCAGCTCCTCCGGCTGCCCCGCCACCCGGATGAGCCGGGGGGTCTCGCCCGGGCTCAGCGCCACCTCGATGGCGCCCAGGAACCCGATGCCCTCGCCCCGCGCCTTGATATACGCCTCCTTGCGGGTCCAACCGGCGAAGAACGCGTCGATTCGGCGGTCCGCCGGCACGCGGCCGAGCGCCGCCTGCTCGGCGGTCGAAAACACCCGTGCCGCCAGCGCATCCATGTCCGAGAGCGGCCGCAGGCGTTCGATGTCCACGCCGATTTCGGCGCCCTCGGCCATCGCCACGAGCGCGTGGCGATCGGAATGCGACACGTTGAATCGCAGCGGCTCGCCGCCGAAGAGCGACGGCTTCCCCACCGGCCCGTACTCGAAGCGCAGGCTGGCGGGAGGACGCCCCAGGCGCTCGGCCAGCCGCGTGCGCAGCCAGGCACGGCAGGCGATGAAGCGGCGCCGATGGATGTCGAACACGAAGCGGTCCGCGCGCACGCGCTCGTCTTCGGACAGGATCGCCAGGGCGCTCTCGCCGGCGTCGGCGGCGTCGAGGTCCGCGAGCCAGATCGAGGCGTCGCCCGACGTCGCGATCAGGCGAGACCAGGCCGGCTCCCAGGGCACAGGGCATTCTAGGCGGAGTGGGCAGAGTGGGCAGAGTGACGCCATCCTGGTCAGCGCCGGCATGACCCATCCGCTGCCTGCGTGGCTCGACGCGCTCACGCCGGACGGACGCATGGTGCTGCCGCTCACCGCGCCGATGCCGATGACGACCGCCAACATCGGCAAGGGGCAGCTGGTGCTGCTGACCGGCACCGGCGACGGCAAGTTCGCGGCGCGCGGTCTCAGCTACGTGGCCATCTACTCGGCCCTCGGCCTGCGCGACGAGCGCTCGAAGCGCAGTTGACCGCGGCGATGCTGCGGTCGCCCTCGTCGTCGTTCACGCGGCTCACCCGACGGCCGCACGACCAGACCGCGACGTGCTTCCTGCACACGTCCGAATGGTGCCTGACCGCGTGAGTCAGCGGCCGCGCTGACGCAGCCGCTCGCGATCGAACGGGGCGACGCCGGCGATCAGGTGCGCGTCGGGCACGAGTTCACCGACGGTCGTGCCGAGCGGCACGACGCCGGCCCACACCGGCCACTCGAGATCCTCGGCGTCGTCCAGCGGCGGCCCGGTGCGCACCTTGGCGGACGCTGCCTCGATTGGCAGGGCCAGGACGGCCGTGCCCTTCAGCTCCTGATCCGTGATGGGCCGCACCTCCGCCCAGCGTCCCGGGACGACGTGATCGGTGAAGCAGCGCATGGCGTCAAGCTTTTCGTCCCGCCCGGTGACGAGCCGCGCGCGGCCCAGCACCACCACCGAGCGGTAGTTCATCGAGTGATGAAACGCCGACCGGGCCAGCACCAGGCCGTCGACGATGGTCACCGTCACGCACACGTCCACGCCCGCCGAGAGCTGCCGCACCATGCGGCTGGCGGCCGACCCGTGCACGTAGAGGGCGTCGCCCTGGCGCGCGTATCCCGTCGGCATCGCGTACGGCTGGCCGTCCACGGCAAAGGCCACGTGGCACACGAAGGCCTCGTCGAGGATGGCGTAGATGGCCGCGCGATCGAAGACGCCGCGTGCCGGCACTCGCCGGACGCGCGTACGGTCGGTCACGGGCACGCTGGCCGAAGACAGGTCGCTCATTCCTCGACGATAGCTGGCGTCTGGACTGTCGAGAAGAGCCACTTTCGATCTATTCTCGCAGTCCAGTTGCCTTTAGCCTTCAGCCAGCTTGCCTCTGGGTACTGCTCTCGTCTCGTCGGGAAGCTCTTGCTAAAGGCCAAAGGCTAGAGGCCAAAAGCATGCGTACGCCCATCGTCGTCGATCGCCGGCAGGCCACGCCCCTGCACCGCCAGATCTACGAGCAGTGGCGCACGGGCATCCTGGGCGGCCGCTTCTCGGCGGGCGATCGGATGCCGTCCACGCGCGAGCTCGCGTCCGCGCTGCGTGTCTCGCGCGCGACGATCGCCACCGCCTACGACCAGCTGATGGCCGAGGGCTATCTCGACACGCAGCACGGCTCCGGCACGTTCGTCTGCCGCGACCTGCCCGACACGCCCGTGCGGGGCGCCAGACCGCAGGCCGCGGCGCGGCGTTCCGACGCGGCGGTCCGCCTGTCGTCGTTCGCGAGCCGGCTGGGGCCTCTGACGTGGCGCGTCCCCACCAACCCCCGCGTCATCAATCTCTCCACCAGCGGTCCGACCTTCGATCTGTTTCCCTTCGGCGTCTGGAAGCGCCTCGTGCGCCGTCACCTGCAGGCGATCGGTCCGAGCCTGTTCGAGTACCCGCCAGACGGCGCCGGCCACCCGGCACTCCGCGACGTCCTGGCCGCCTACCTGAGTCGCTCCCGCGCCGTCCGATGCGAAGCGGATCAGATCATCGTCGCCAGCGGATCTCAGCAGGCGCTCGACTTGTGCGCGCGCGTGCTCGTCGATCCGGGCGACGAGGTGGCCGCCGAAGACCCGGGCTACCTGGGCGCGCGCGAGCTGTTCAAGGCCAGCGGGGCGCGCGTGCGGCCGGTGCCCGTCGATCGCGACGGCCTCGTGGTGTCGGCGCTGCCGCCGTCGGCCCGTGTCGTTTACATCACGCCGTCGCACCAGTTCCCGCTCGGCGTGTCGATGTCGCTGGCGCGGCGCCTCGAGCTCGTCGAATGGGCTCGCGCACACGGCGCGGTCATCGTCGAAGACGACTACGACAGCGAGTATCGCTACAGCGGCGCTCCCCTGCCGGCGCTGCAGGGGCTCAGCGCCGACGCGGGCGTCGTGTACGTCGGCACGTTCTCCAACGTGATGTTCCCCGGTCTGCGCCTGGGCTATCTCGTGCTGCCGCCGGCGCTCGTCGAGCCGTTCCATCGCGCGAAGTGGCTGGCGGACCGCCACACCGCGCATCTCGAGCAGGCCGCCCTCGCCGACTTCATCCGCGAGGGCCATCTGGAGCGTCACATCCGGCGGATGCGCCGTGTCTACAAGCGGCGGCGGGACGCCCTCCTCGACGCGCTGGCGGGCAGCTTCGGCGATCGCGCCACCGTGATTGGAGACGCAGCGGGCATGCACCTCGTGGTGCGGTTCGATGCGCCTGGGATCGCGACGCGGGCGGCGCGCTCCGGCGTGCACCTGGTGAGCACGCGGCCCAACTATGCCGGAGAGGCACCGGGACACGAGTTCATCGTGCGCTTCACCGGCGTCAGCGAGCGCGCGCTCCGCGAGGCGGTGAAACGCCTCGCGGGTTGACGCGTCGGCGGGGCTGAAGCCCCGCCCTACTTGTTGAGGATCTCGGTCAGGTACTCGATCGCCGCCGGCGAGCCCGAGAACGACAGGCGCCGGACCAGCTCGCGCCGCAGCTCCGGGTTCGTTTCCTTGCGCGCCAGCGAGACCAGCACGTCACTGTTGCGCTGGTGCGACAGCGCCTCGATGACTGCCCGCCGCACCTGGAGTTCGCTCTCTTTGCCATACAGGTTCAGGAGCGTGTCGGCGCCCGCTTTGCCACCCATCATCCCGAGCTGACGCACGGCGAAGATGCGCAACTCGGGGTTGCGCTCCGTCGTCACCACTTCGGTCATCCGCGGCGTCGCGCCCGTCATGGCCAACGCCGTCAGCAGCGTGCGCTTCACCTCGACGGCCGGCTCCTTCTGATACATCTGCCACAGCTCGTCCCCCGCTCCCAGCATGCCGAGCTGGTGCACCGCTTCCGAGCGCAGTTCTGGCGCCTTCTCGGTGAGCGCAACGCTCAGCACCCGCTGGCGATCGCCGGCCATCCCGAACGCCCGCAGCACCTGCCGCTTCACCTGGAGATCCGACGCGTCCACGTACACGTTGTTCAACACTGTCCCGCGTTCGGGCCGGCCGCTCATCGCGATGTACTGCACGGCCTTGACCTGCAGCTCCGGGTTCCCGCCGCCGCGCGCCACCTTCTCGATCGTGGCCCGCGCTTCGGGCGCACCGCTCTGCGACAGCACGAAGAGCGCACGCTCCTTCAGGCGCAGCGAGCCGACGTCGTAGATCACCTTCACCAGCAGCGGTAAGGCCTTCTCGGGGGCCGACTGCTGCAGCCCCTGAATGGCGAGCAGCTTGAGCTCCTCGTCGCCGGTATCCACTGCCACCGGCTGGCCCGAACGCTGCCGCACCTGCAGCTCCAGCGCCCGGGCGTCGGACGCCCAGCGGCTCGACGGGTAGACCTTGAACAGGTCGCCCACCGCGGCCAGCGCGTCGGCGGGGCGGTTCATCTTGTCGAGCGCGTAGGCCTGCCAGTACATCGCGGCATCGGCGCGCGGTGCCTTGGTCCCCACCAGCTGCGTGAACTGCTGTACGGCCAGCGACCACTGCGCGCGCTCGATGGCGGCTCGCGCTCGCTCGTACTGCGCCTCCCACTGCGAGTCGCGCCACCGTGGCTCGCCTTGCGGCTTCTGCTCCCCCTGCGACCGCGCCTCGGCCGCGCGGCGCTGCGCGTTGTCGAGTTGCTCCTGCGCGTCCCGCCACGCGGACGACAGCGCCTCGAACGGCACCCGCAGATCGAAGGCGGCGTCGCCGGTCGGGGGCAGCCGGCGCGGGGGGTCGGCGGGGCTTGCCGTCTGACCGGCCTGTGCCCCGGCCGGCGCCGTCAGCACCGCGGCCGTCAGAAGCAGGGCCGGGGTCGTGTATCGCAGCAACGAAAGGATCGTCTTCATCGGTGTCTCCGCGGCAGCGCCGCTGCGCCGCCAGTGTCTGCTTACCCGCCCTACGGGCGGGGTCTCAATACGTCGGCGTGGCCGGCCCCTGCCGGCGCCGCAGCTCGGCGCCGACCACGCGCAGCCTGAACACGAGGTCCTGCTGGTCGATGCGCTCGCGCCAGCTCTCGATTTCACGCGCCGTCGGATCCGGCGATCCGTTGGCCACGTCGATCAGCACGCGCTCCAGATCCTCGAGCAGCTCGCTCGTGGCCGTCTCGCCGAGCGCGTCGGCCGTCCGCCGGTAGACGCGTCCGGCAGCCACGAGATCCGCCGCCCGCTCGCGGTCGCTCGCCAGCGTGACGGAGCTGTCCGTGTCGTAGTTGACGAGCTCGCTCAGGACCCGCTGCGAGCGCTCGATGTGCTCTTCGACCTCGGCGTCCAGCACGCGCTCCCGCGCGGCCAGGAACGAGGCGGATCGAGTGGACGCCGTCGGGGGCGCCGGCGCCTCGGGACGCGCCGCCCGCCCGACGAAGAACGCCAGCACGACGGCCGCCGCCACACCGCCGCCCCAGGCGAGGCGCGGCCAGGCCGTCGCGTCGGCCCGCACCGACGCGCGCAGCCACGCCACCCACGACAACCGATCGGCCTCGACATGCAGGTGAGGTTCGATGCGCGCCCACATCTCCCGCTCGAAGCTCTCGGGCGGGTCGGGCACCTGCGTCACGTCGACGAGCCGCAGCGTCGCCCGCACGTCGCGATCGGCG
>Ga0079218_10000328_pt1 | contig 13451 bp, 12 predicted proteins | sample NCCompost_FD_77181 | JGI IMG/M metagenome (GOLD analysis project Ga0079218, IMG submission 77181) | Agricultural soil microbial communities from Utah to study Nitrogen management - NC Compost | ecosystem: Environmental > Terrestrial > Soil > Agricultural land | place: USA: Utah | collected... | reverse complement strand
GAATAGCCCGCGCTAACGTGGACCAGGTTATCGTCGAACTGCACTTCGCCCTTCAGATCTTTTAGACTCAACACTACGTAGTGATGCTCGCCATCATCAGCCAGGACGTTGCTTCCCGATCCCAACGCCCGCCAGCCGATACCTGCTTCGTCCAGCGCATGCACGACTGCTGCCGCTTGGGATTCTGTTTGAGGCGAAATCACCCAGTCGATCGATCCTCCAACTCTCAGGCTGGTTAACTCAGCGAAACGCTTTCCACGCTCAGCCCGTACGCCGAGCCGCGCACCAATCTCTTCAATCGCTGCGTCCCGCTGCTGTGTATCAGGATCCTTCAGTTCTGACATCAAACCGCCTTCGCATCGCTTCGTTCGCGTAAGATTTCCAGCAGTTGGTCGCTCACACGATTTACACTGCCCGCCCCGAGAGTAAGAACCAGATCGCCGGCCTGAACGTGATCCCGAAGAGTTGAAGGAGCATTTTCGAGGGCACCGATGTGCCTGACGTCCTTATGGCCAAAACGTTTGATTGCCTCAGTGAGTGCTTCGGCGGTTACACCTTCGATAGGCTCCTCGCTGGCCGCATAAATATCGGTAATGAACAATGAGTCAGCGTTATTAAATGAGCGCGCAAACTCTTCCATCAGATCGTGTGTTCGGCTGTAGCGATGTGGTTGGAACAGCACGACGATGCGCCGCCCTCCCGATCCTATCTTTGCCGCCGCAAGCGTTGCTTTGATTTCGGTTGGGTGATGCCCGTAATCATCAACGACCAGGACACCTCCCACTTCACCCTTATACTGAAATCGTCTTCCCGCACCGCCGAAACTTGCGAGTGCTTCGGCAATCTGCGCGAAGGGAACATCGAGCTCAAAACCAACTGCAATCGCCGCGAGTGAGTTGTAAACGTTGTGCAGCCCGGGCACGCGCAAATTAATCTTGCCGACTGCATTGCCGCTTCGCCACACGGTAAAGTTCGATCCGAAACTATGATCGTAGCGAATGCCATGAGCCGAAATATCCGCCTGAGCGCTCAAACCGTAGGTCGTTCGTCGTCGTTCAATATGAGGAATAATTGCTTGTACGTTCGGATCATCAAGGCAAAGCACCGAAGCGCCGTAGAAAGGAACCTTATTAACGAAATTGGTGAAACAGGTCCGCACGTCATCCATGTCGTGGTAGTAATCCATATGTTCACGATCAATATTTGTGACCACAGCAATGGTTGGCGTGAGCATTAGAAACGAGCGATCACTTTCGTCTGCTTCCACAACCATCAAATCGCTTTTGCCAAGATGAGCATTCGATCCAAACGCACCCACAACGCCGCCGACCACAATTGTCGGATCCAGCCCGGCATGTCCCAGTACAGTAGCTACCATTGAAGTGGTTGTAGTTTTCCCATGCGAGCCTGCCACAGCGACCGAATGTGGTTTCAACCGCATCAACTCGGCGAGCATCTCGGCGCGCGGGATAACTGGAATCGAGCGTTGATGCGCCTCTATGATTTCAGGATTGTCATCCCGCACTGCTGTAGAACGAACGACCACTTGCGCATCACCAATGTTTTCACCGTTGTGTCCTTCAGTGAAGGTCACGCCCATCTGCTGGAGACGGTCAGTTGCGCTGGATCTTTTCTGATCCGACCCGGAAACACGAAAACCAAGATTCACCAACACCTCTGCAATTCCGGACATACCTATGCCACCGATGCCAACGAAATGTACGTGTTGGATTTGTCTAAACATTGGCTTAGTCAGTTGTCAGTGGTCAGTTGTTTGTGTTTGGTACTTTGTACTTTGTAGTTTGTGCTTTGTATTTTAACTTCAATTACCATTCGAACATCGGGGTAACGAGCAACTTCGATTGACATCCAAGCACAAAGAACAAAGTACAAAGTACCAAGTTCGAAGCTGCACCTGACTAGCTACTTCCTTCTGTCGTTAATCAACTCCTCAATTAGATCCACGGCTGCTGCCGCTGCATCACCACGAGCCAGTTTGCGACTGGCTGATTCCATATTTCTGATTATGTCGGGAGACTGCACTAATTTTTCTATTTCCTGGGCCAGTCTGCCCCCGCTTAAGTCTTGCTGCAGAATCATCTTCGCTGCGCCCTCCGCTTCCAGCGCTTCTGCATTTCTTCTTTGGTGATCGTCGGCTGCCAAAGGAAACGGAATCATGATCGACGCTTTCCCCGCGGCAATCAGTTCCGCAGTCGTAGTGGCGCCAGCCCGACATATCACCAGATCGGCCTCGCCAAACGACACCACCATGTCATCGATGTAGCGCCTAACATCTGCCTGCTCGCTCCAACCCGCTTCGGCATAAGCCGAACGGACTCGTTCAAAATCTGCCTCGCCGGTTTGATGCGTGACTCGCAAGGAGTTCCGCAAACCTTCGAGTTCTGGAAGAGCGGCTACCATAGCCTCGTTGATTGCGTGAGCGCCTTGGGATCCACCAAAGACCAAAATGTTGAAACTGCCGGAGGACCGCACTCTCGCTAGTATTTCAAAGAACTCTCGCCTCACCGGATTACCGGTGACCACCCCCTTGCCCCGAAAAAAGCTTAGCGACTTTTCAAACGAAACAGCTGCCTTGTCCACAAAACGCGCGAGCGTTCGATTGGTCCATCCGGGCAAAGCATTGGATTCCATGACCAGAGTCGGCACGTTCAAAATCGCTGCAGTTAGGACTACCGGACCTGAAACGTAACCACCCGCGCCGATGACCACATCGGGACGAAAGTCTCTGATGATTCGTCTCGCCGCCATGAAACTGCGCGGCAACATCGCCGCCCCACGCAACCGGGCAATCGAACCCACGCTCTTCAAGCCGGCGCTTTCAATGATCGAAAGTTCAAAACCCGCTTTCGGTACCAGCTTGCCTTCAAGTCCCCGGGCAGTTCCCACGAACCTGATTTCGGACTCCGGGCTACGGCGGAGAATCTCCTTTGCAACCGCAATCCCCGGATAGATATGGCCGCCGGTTCCCGCCGCGGCGATTAGAGCACGCATCGTGTTTACCCGAAGCGCGACGACGCGATTCGTCTGCCGGCGGCAACCTGCGATTGCTTAAGTTCACGGCGCGCCCGGTCCATCAACGAAACCAGCGCTCCGCTATTGAACGAACCAGACGCTTGCTGAGAAATATTGAGCAGTATTCCAACCGCCGCCAGCGTCGGCACCAAGGATGATCCTCCGTACGAGATGAACGGGAGGGGAATCCCTTTCGTCGGAACTATTGAAAGAACAACACTGATATTAAACAGCGCTTGCGTCACAATAGCTGTGACTAGACCTAAGGCCAGCAACATCCCAAATCTATCCGGCGCTAGCAGTGAAGTTCGAATACCGCGCCACAGGAAAAGTGCAAACACGGCAATTACGGCCAATGCTCCTACCAGGCCCAGTTCTTCACTGACCACCGCATAGATGAAATCCGAATGAGCGAACGGCAGAAACAACATCTTCTGCTTACCCTGGGCGAACCCTAAACCGTTGGGACCGCCCGATCCCACAGCAATCAGCGATTGCACTACCTGAAAACCGCTGCCCTGCGGATCGGCCCATGGATCCAGAAAAGTAACCAGACGGCGAACACGAAAAGGAACAAAGATGAGTAGGCCCGCAACAGCCAATAAAGCGGGTGCAGCCACCATTGCGAGATGTTTGAGGCGGGCACCTGCGGTATAAACAACGACGACAAAAATAACGCCTAGCATCATTGCCGTACCGAGGTCAGGCTCAAGCACTATGAGCGCCGCCAGGGCAAAAGTAACCAGAGCACATGGCATAAAGGTCGTCCACCACCGTCCCTCCTCTCCTGCTCGTCGCTCCATAAAATATGCGAGAAAAATAACCAGGGCCGGCTTGGCAAGTTCCGACGGCTGGATTGAAAGCATGGGAAACTTAATCCAGCGATGAGCACCGTTGGTAGCAGGAAAAGCAAACACGGACAGCAACATCGCCGTCGTGACCGCCAGCAATCCGTAGACGACCCGTCGATTTTTTAAGTGTTTATAATCGACCTGCATCGCCACGAGCATCACGACGAAACCTATCCCGGTCCAAATTCCTTGCTTTACCACATAATGAAACTCGTTCCCGTTTTCTCGTTGGGCCATGACCGCCGAAGCGCTATAAACCATCACCACGCCGAAAAGAGCGAGGCCAACCGTGGCAGCGAACAACCATTTGTCTGGATATAACTTTCTAGCCATCCCTAATTCGTTGTTCCGAGTTTCGGGTTCCGAGTTTCGAGTTCTGCGCTCAGATCTTGTTCGAAACTGGAAACTCGAGACTCCAAACTCGAAACTTCCTCTTTAAAGACTCTTCCCCGGTGTTCGAAACTTTCAAACATATCGAAGCTGGCACAGGCTGGTGCAAGCAACACGATATCTCCGGGCTGCGCCGACTGAAACGACAGTTGCACTGCTTCCTGCATATTCGCCGCCCGCTCGCTAGTTGCGTATTCACCCAGTTCCTTTGCTATCGTGTCCGCGTCTTCCCCAATCAAAATCAATCTTCGCACCTGGTTACGGACGAGCATCTCCAGCGGAGCATAGGGCGCTTGTTTACCCCGGCCCCCAAGAATTAGAACCACCTTTCCAGCATCGTCCTGGAACGCTTCAAGAGCTTTTAATGTGGCATCAACACTTGTTGCCTTTGAGTCGTTGTAGAACTTAACCCCTTTGATTTCGGTAACAAGTTCGAGCCTGTGCTCTACAGGATCAAACCGCTTCACTGTTTCGCGCATCGAATCAGGACTGGCGCCGCACGCCAAACCCGCAGCTAGAGCCGCTAAGACATTCTCAACATTGTGAAGGCCTCGAAGTTTCATCTCGTCACGCTTCATCAGTGTTCGCTCACCGTCATTAGTACGCGAAACTAGATCCCGCCCGCGCAGGAAAAGCCCTTCGGGTAGCTCCCGTTGTACGCTGAACATCACAACGTGAGCGCGCAAACCATTTGACCAGGATGAAACAACTTCGTCGTCTCCATTAAGCACAGCCACATCGCCAGGTTCCTGGTTCATGAAAATCCGGTGCTTGGCTGCGGCGTAATCGGTGAATGCCTCGTAGCGATCCATATGATTGGGCGTGACGTTCAGGACTACCGCAACAGACGGATGGAAATCCTTGATCGTTTCCAACTGAAAACTGGAGAGTTCCGCCACTGTCCAGCCTTCATCACTTGAACTCTCAACCAACGTTATCAGGGGTGTTCCGATGTTTCCGCCCACTTGGACCTGAATCCCGGACTCTTTTAGCAATTCACCTATCAACGCGGTCGTCGTGGTCTTTCCGTTAGTCCCGGTGATGGCCACCAGGCGACCCTTCAGGAATCTTGAGGCGAGCTCAACCTCACCGATGATTTCAGCGCCGGCTCGCTCAGCGTATCGCACCGGAATACTTTTTACCGGCACTCCCGGGCTCATCACCACGAGGTCGATATTGTCCAACAACCAACCAGGCACCTCACCGGCCAGACAACCCACGCCGTCATTTTTTAGTGCAATCGCTTCCGAGCTCCACTTTTCAATTGGCTTGCGATCATTGAGGGCAACCGTCGCACCTCGCGCTGCCAGGAACCTGGCGCAGGCGATTCCGCTACGCGCCGCGCCCATCACAAGAACTTTCCTTCCAGCCAGCTTCAATGGATTGCCAATTGCCGATTGCCGATTGCCGATTGGCAATCCGAATCCTGCTCACCTCAACTTCAACGTTGACAAACTCAAAAGCGCAAAGAGAATTGCCAGAATCAGAAATCGAAAGACTATTTTCGACTCCTTCCAGTCCTGCATTTCGAAATGGTGATGCAACGGAGTCATCTTAAATAGTCGTCTTCCGGTACCCGTGGTCCGCTTGGTCATCTTAAAAACACCAACCTGAAGCATCACGGACAATGCTTCGAGGACGAAGACTCCACCCACCATAACCAGCATGAATTCCTGTTTAGTCAGGATGCTGACTGTTCCAATAGCTCCCCCAATGGCAAGGCTTCCCACGTCACCCATAAAGATTTCCGCTGGTGGCGCGTTGTACCAAAGGAACCCGAGGCTGGCACCGGCCATCGCGCCGCAAAATACCGTCAACTCCGCAGCTTCCGGACGATGAGTGAGTTCCAGATATCTTGCCCAACGCGCGTCGCTACTTAAATAGGTGAACCCTGTCATGGCAGCCATGGCTATAAACGTCACACTAATCGCGAGGCCATCCAGTCCGTCGGTTAAGTTCACTGCGTTGGACCAACCCAACAGCACGATCACAATCAGGATCAGGTAGAGATAGGGGCCAATGAAACTAACGCCGAAAGGCTCTGAGGTAACCTTGAGAAAAGGGATGCTGACATTCCAAGAATAATCGCTGGCCAGGTATTTGGTGGATATGAAAAGTACCAGCCAAACACCAAGGGCGATCAGTAGCTGGGCCAGTAACTTCTGTCTTCCTGTCAGACCCAGACTTCGTTGCTTGGCCATCTTCGCGTAATCATCCAGAAAACCGATTGCTGCGAACAGGAGAGTCGCAATAATGATCGTCCAGATGTAAATGTTGGTGAGTCGCGCCCAAAGCAGAGTCGAAATAAGCACGGAGGCAACAATCAACACACCTCCCATGGTGGGCGTACCTCTCTTGGCTTTGTGCCCTTGCGGACCCTCTTCGCGAATCTGTTGCCCGATGTTCCATTTTCGCAATGCCTGGATGAACTTACCGCCAAAGAGGAGCGAAAGCAGGAGAGCTGTGATCGTGGCGTATGCAGTGCGGAAGGTTACGTACTGGAAAACGTTGAGACCCTTGATTAGAAACCAATCCTTCTCTTTGAAGTGATTGAACAGCAGCTCATATAGAAGGTAGTAGATCATCTTCGACGGTCTATCCGCAGATCAGAAAACGCATTTTGTAAGAAGTACGATGCATCTTATTTTTCAAATGCTTTCAGGGCGTCGGCCAACTCAAATCGACCTCGCAGCGCTGACACTATCTTATCGGTTGCGACTCCTCGTGAACCTTTGACCAGGATCAAGTCTCCTTCCCTGACCTCTTGGAGGAGGGCGTCTGCAGCCTCGTCCGAATTAGCAAAAAACCGGGTTGTCGTCAGACCCGTGGCAGTTGCCCCGGCAATTATTTCCGCGGCCAGACCGCGTATCCCCCACACCACATCAATGCCAGCTTCCGCAATCTCTCGTCCTACTTCGCGATGCAACTCGGCTTCGTCGGGCCCAAGCTCCAACATTTCTCCCGCTATTACGATCCTTCGCTTGCAAGCCTTTCCGGCCTCGGAGATCGTCCGCACCATGCTGATCAGGGAACGCGGGTTCGAGTTATACGAATCATCCACAACCGTAAACCCAGGGGCGAAGTTGAGTGTTTCGCCGCGCATGCCTGGCGGCTTCACTTCTGCAAGAGCACCCGCTATCAATCGCGGCTCTATTTCGAGACCCGTGGCAACCGAGGCGGCTGCAAGCGCATTCATCAAATTATGCCGGCCACTCATTGGCAACATAGCAGATGCTTCACCTAAAGGTGTTTTTAACCGAAACCTGACTTGCCCCAGGTGCGCTGTTTCTATCTCAGTCGCGCTGACATCCGATTCGTTATCGATGCCAAATGTGATCACCGGACCGCGATGTTTGTCGCGCATCTTGATCACCCATTCATCATCAGCATTTAAAACAGCGATGCCACCGGGCTTGAGCCCTTCAATTAGTTCCGCCTTTGCTGCCGCGATATTCTCGATGCTTCCAAGGTATTCCAGATGGACGGGAGCGACCATCAGCTCTACTCCAATGTCTGGAGGTGTAATTTGGCAGAGTCTTCGAATTTCGTGCGTTGGTGAAGACATTCCCATCTCCAGGACCGCCACGTCGAATTGGTCAGGCGACCTGCCCTTACGCACCATTTGTAATACCGAGAGCGGAAGGCCCAGGCCGTTGTTGTAATTCCGCTCGCTCTTCAGAATTCTTCGTCCGGTACTGCCAAGAACGTGTGCTGTAAGTTCCTTCGCAGTGGTCTTGCCGGCACTACCGGTAATCCCGACAACGGTTTTCCCCCAAGATTGATAGACCCGGCGCGCTAAAGTTTGCAACGCTGCTATAGCATCGTCGACCAACAGCAGCCGTTCAGCGTTACGTTGAAGCTGGGGATCCTGGCTGACCCGATCCTTACGAGCCACTGCGGCTATAGCGCCACGGCTCAGGGCGTCTCCAATAAACTCGTGCGCATCGGCGAACGTTCCGTTAAAACCGGCGCGGACGTAATCCTTTTGAGACAGCGCAAAAAAGAGTTCGCCCGCGCCGACCGATCGCGAGTCGATGGAAAAATCTGTGATTTCTTTGTCAAATAGCTCGGCGCTTACCTGTTCACCGTTAGCGCCCATAAGTTCCGACGCTTCTCGAACCTTCACGTTATTCCAGCCTCGTCCAGCTGTTCATCCTGCTCCTTGATGGCGCGGGGACTTCGCGACATCTCGGAGTAAGCCTCATCACCGCAAGCAATTGAAACGTCATCGTGCCCAGCTTCCAGCTGGGTTTTATGGTCTGCTCGAATTAGGCGCAATCGCTTTCTACAGGCTTCCACTCTAGAGCTTACTCCATTTTCAGAACTCACTCTGCTCAGGCTGCGCTGGGGGATCATCTTTTGCTCCCTGAAGGTTCAGATTTAATGAAAAGTACATGCTAGCTAGAAGCCATTCCACACAAACAACCTCAGTTGGATCTGGCAAAATCCACAGATACGACCTGACCGGATCCAACTTCCATCCCCGGTGCCGGACTCTGGCGGATAACGTGGCCATCCCCACGAGCCTCTACCTGTAACCCCAGTTGGGCGCAAGCACGGGCAACGTCGCGGACACTTCGGCCTCTCAGATCAGGCATTAATACCCCTTTGCTACTGGCCACCGCATAAACGATTTCTCTGCCGAGCACGTCACGACGAGCCACACTGGGCAAAGTAGCCTTACGCGCATCTTCTATTCGCGACTGCTCTTCATAGGCCTTCGTAACCTCAACGCTCTGTGCTGCCGATGGTGCCTGGGCCAACTGGTCAGTTTCGGACTTGAACTCCGTATCTGGAGCGATTCCCAGGTCCGGCAAAATCTGCTCAGCTATCTCGCGGAACACTGGCGCCGCGACGTCGCCACCGTGGTAGGCGCCGGCAGGTTCGTCGATTACCACAATGATTACTACCGCGGGGTTTCCCACCGGGGCAAATCCAACGAAGGAAGCAATATGTTTCGTTTTCGAATAAGTCTTCGTCTTAGGATCAATTTTCTGTGCCGTGCCTGTTTTGCCGGCAGCGCTGTAACCATCTAGCTGGGCCAGTTTGGCAGTTCCAGCTAGGGTAACTTTCTCGAGCATCCCCCTAAGCGCCCGTGCCGTCTCCGTTGTGACAACCCGGTGTGATTCGGGATTAGCGCGATAGACACTGGTCCCCGAAGATGTTCGGAGTTCGCGAACGAGGTGTGGTGCGACACGCACGCCATCGTTTGCCAGGGCGCCGAAAGCGGCAGCCATTTGGACTGGGGTTACGCCAATCTCCTGACCGATTGCAATGGATCCAATAGAAGACGCTTGCCAACGACTTAAGGGTCTGAGCAATCCCTGTGTCTCGCCTGGCAGTTCAATCCCAGTGCGCGAGCCAAAGCCAAAGCGAGTGATAAATTCATGCATGGTGGCATCGCCGACCCGCAATCCAAGTTTTATCGCTGCAACGTTGCTCGACTTTGCAAGAGCGTCCGCGATTGTCAAAGTGCCGAAGGGTTTATGATCGTGAATGGTTCTGCCGGCGATCGTAATCGCGCCCATCTGGCAGTCAATTCGATCCTCAGGCTTCACGAGGCCTTTTTCTATCGCCGCGGAAAAGGAAACAATCTTGAATGTCGACCCTGGCTCATAGATATTTTGCAGCGCCCAATTGGATCGGGCTTCGGGCCAAACGGCGGCGACATCGTTAGGATCAAAGGTTGGAGCATTAGCGAGGGCCAGGATTTCTCCGGACCGAGGATCTAGAACGATCGCGGTTCCGGATTTTGCCCGGCTTCTCTTAACCGCGGCCTGGAGCGCTTGCTCGGCGCGATATTGAATTGACTGATCAATCGTCAGAACAATCGTTTGTCCTGGCTTGGCTGGCAGTTCAAAACTCTCGTAGGCATTCCCACTGGAATCCCTCTCCACGAAAAGTTTTCCTGCTTCACCACTGATCTTTTCGTTGTAGACCTGTTCAACACCCCCGAGTCCGGCGCCATCCAACCCAACAAAACCCAGCACGTGTGCACCTAATGAACCGTTGGGATAGAACCGTTTTGGTTCGTTTCGGAAGTGCACTCCGGGCAACCCCCAGTCTCGGATTCGAGCGGCTTCATCAGCAGACAAACGACGCGCCAACCAGATAAATCTCCTTCCACTCTCCTTTGCATCCGCAAGCTGGCCTTCCAGATTTTTTTCGTCAGACTTAAGAACCGACGCGACTCGATGTGCAACGCAGGCGATGTCGCCGGAAGTTTGTAGCTCGGCGGGATCTACGAAGATGGACGCTGTTTGAATACTTCGAGCAAGCTCACGATCCTGGCGGTCGAGCAGCTGACCGCGTTCTGGGCTTGTCTCCAGGATGAATTGCTGCTGTCTTTGCGCTCGGTTGACAAGCCTATCGTGGTCAGAGATCTGCAAGTAGACAAGACGCACGCTAATCGCCAGCATCCAACAGACAATAAACGCCGCGACCAAAAGCGCGCGGCGTTTTGAAGCGTCAGGTCGACTCTTGGAGTCAGCGGCGAAGCGTCCCAACATTCCGGAGTACAATCCCTTCTGACGTACCGTCAGGGAAGAGCGCCAAAATTATGCGAGGGCGTATATCAAGCAACAGCAACGTCCAGTTACCACTATCGATTAAATGCAGCGGCCGGGTTAATTACCGCCGTAGCCAGCGGAAGTCGTTTCTGATCTCCACCAGACTCTGTTCCAACTTGTCGTGCCTTTAACGGCTCGAGACCTAATCTACGAGCCGCTGATTCCAAGCGCGCCGGTGTCGACACCTGCTCCCTCTCGAGCAGCAATCTTTGCTGCTCAGCCAGGAGCTGCTGTCTCTCAACGCGCAGACTCTCACTTTCGTATCCGTATTGAACGGCCGCGAAGTGTTGCCGTGCGGCAAATACAAAACCAACCGCTAAGACGAGACCGCAACCGAGTAGGAGTATCAGGCGGGAGAACGCGCGAACGTCCCGCTCGCGTCGGATACGAGCGTTTCGCTGATCTGAAGGAAGTCTTTGCATACTAGGCTCCGTATTACGGGGTAGCGTTTTAAGACGAGTCTGAGACTTCTGGACACCTCTCGTTATGTAAAAGAGAGTTTCCGGCATGCCCGCAATTTTGCACTTCGCGCGCGCGGGTTTTGCTCAACCTCGATATCATCAGGGACAACCGGACGCCTTGTTAGGAGTTCAACCGCCCGCCGGGCGCCACAGGAGCAGACAGGAACTCGGGGCGGGCATTGACAATACCCGGAGAGCCGGCGAAGTTCCTGCTTAAGAATCCGATCCTCAAGCGAATGGAAACTGATCGCTGCGAATCGTCCATCCGGTTGTAAAAGATCAATCGCCACAGCGACAAATGTATCCAGCCCTGCTAGCTCACGATTGACTGCTATGCGCAAAGCTTGGAAGGTCCGAGTTGCAGGGTGAATGGCGCCGGCCCTGCTGTGACCGATTGCTCGTTGCACCAAATCAGCGAGTGCTTTGGTTGTTTCAATCGGCTCTCCGCGCTCACGACTTTCAACGATCCACTTCGCGATGCGGCGGGAGCGCCGCTCTTCACCGTACTCAAAAAGAATTCGAGCAATCTCGGTCTCAGATTCCCGCGACAGTAGCTGTGCGGCCGTTTCAGATCCACTTGCGGGATTCATTCGCATGTCCAAAGGAGCATCAAAGCGAAAACTAAATCCACGAGTGGGCGAGTCAAACTGCAGCGATGAAACCCCGAGATCAGCCATAACCCCCTGTACTCGATCTTCTCCGGACGCCTCTACGACCGACTTGATCTCGCGAAAGTTCGCATGAACGCCTCGAAAACGTTTGCCAAAATCCGCCAATCGTTCGGCAGCGTATTCAAGCGATTCCTGGTCCAGGTCGATCCCAATTACGCGCGCATCACTCGAGCTCTGAAGAATCGCCTCGCTATGGCCGCCTAATCCGACCGTGCAATCGATGAAAAGACCTCCCCGCGCAGGAGCAAGGAATTGCATCGTCTCTCTTAGCAGCACGGGGCGGTGGGGCGCGCCTTTGCCCCCCAAAAGCGCAGCCATCACCACCGCCCCGTGATCTTGTTCAAAGAACAACTAACTAGTGATAAGTGATGAGTGATAGGTGATGAGTTATGAGCGAGAGTTTTTTTCTTCTTACTTTTCACTTATCACTCGTCACTTATCACTTTTTCATATTCCCAATCTGGCGATCGCTGCTTCGTCTTCTTCCGTGTAAGGATCTGAGAGCATCCTCAACTTGAACTTATCCAGCTCCCAAACTTCCAGGTACGTTAGATAACCGAGGACGGCCACGTCTCCGATGACCTCGGCGCTTTTGCGCAATAACGGATGAATCAGCAGTCGACCTTGACCATCGATGGTAGCCTGTTGGCCGTAGTAGTTTGTTCTATCAAGGAACTTGCGCCGTGCCGGATCCATAGTTGGCAAGAGGGAGAGGCGCTGCTCGATCGACTCCCATTCTTTCAGCGGGTAGATGCGAACGTTCTCGCCGGTCAGGCTGGTGATGTAAAAATCACCGCCCTGCTTTTCCTCTATCAAACGACGGAACGGCGTCGGCACCTTGAGCCGACCCTTCGGGTCTATCCGGGCCGTGTAGTTTCCCCGCAACATAACTGTGAACGGTCAAGATTGGTGGGTGGCCGCTAGGGAAAAGTTGCTAAATGATCGGCCGTAACGAGGTTGGACCCACTTCCGACCACTTTCGACCACCCGCATCGGATACTACGCTGCTGAAATTCGCGTGTCAATAGTCTTTCACAGAAATACTTAGGGTTTTAGCGGGATGAGTAGCCTGGCACCTGAAGTTCGTGTTCGCCCAATGTAGCCCGTTTAACACTACTCGAAGATCTGAATTCCAACCTGAGCAGGACTTGCTTCCAAAGGCTGCGCCTCATAAACCCACACCCCGGCAAACGAAACCTCGAAACGAGATGATTTGTGATTAGTGGCTGCACGTACGTACTCGGGATTAAAGAATGATGTATATTGACGCGCCCTTAAACATTGGCTGTCAGAAATGGTCCGCAGAACCAAAATGTTTATTTCTAGCTTTATAAACATTTCGTACCCAACCGGACTGTTTTCCGAGTGGCCCTAATAACCTCTAATACTTCGACCTGGCATCTGGATGGATTCACTGCTCGGACGACTGCCCGAACTTCTTCTCTTCGGCATTATTGCTGCGGGAGCAAACATAGT
>Ga0079218_10000326_pt1 | contig 13487 bp, 8 predicted proteins | sample NCCompost_FD_77181 | JGI IMG/M metagenome (GOLD analysis project Ga0079218, IMG submission 77181) | Agricultural soil microbial communities from Utah to study Nitrogen management - NC Compost | ecosystem: Environmental > Terrestrial > Soil > Agricultural land | place: USA: Utah | collected... | reverse complement strand
ATCTCCTCCATCCGGAATCAACCTCAACAAAACATACTTTTTGGGAAAACTCAGTTTAGCATGCGAACACTTGTGCGTCGCGGTAATGCGAAAGATGACCTTGAATTCCAAGCCGGAAGTTTAGAGTCCAACCTTTAGGTTGTCGCTTGGCCATCCACAAGCTGAAGCTTGAACTCTGAAACCGCTCACATACTTTCGAGGCCGGAAGTTTAGGTCCAACCTTTAGGTTGTCGCTGGGGCATCCGCAAGCTGAAGCTTGAACTCTGAACTGCGGGCACTTTGACAAGGGTCTGCTTGGACTTTTCATGGGGGTGTAATAGAGTCTTTTGCAGGAATTAATTGTTATGGCCAACCAAAAAAATCGAGCACTCTTAGTGGTCGATGTACAAAACGACTTCTGCCCCGGCGGAACCCTTGCGGTCGCACACGGCGATGAGGTAGTGGGACCACTCAATCAGCTGATTGAAGACTTTCTCACACGTGGCGAACCGGTTTTCAAGAGCCGGGATTGGCACCCACCCCAGACAAAACATTTTTCAGACTATGGTGGCACCTGGCCAGTTCATTGCGTGCAGAACACTCGCGGCGCTGAATTTCACCCCAATCTAATCGATGACAAACACATCCGCGTAATTTCAAAGGGCCTTGGCGATGAAGACAGTTACTCAGCTTTCGACGGCACCGATCTCGCTCTGCAATTAGAGAGACTCGGAGTTAAAGAGGTCTGGGTCGGTGGACTCGCTACAGATTACTGCGTCAAGAACACCGTACTCGATGCTCTTAAACACGGGTACCGAGTTAAGGCTCTTATAGATGCAATGCGGCCAGTGGAATTACATCCCGGCGACGGCGAGCGAGCCGTTGATGAGATGCGTCAAGCAGGCGCGGAAATCGTCGAAAGTCAGGAAGGTCAGGAGCAGGAGGCAGGGGCAGGAGGCAGGTAGGTTAGCACTCGGACGTTTTACTGCTTCTGCTATCTGCTTCCTGCCTACTCAAATCATGGGGACTCTAAACTTCGATCGCTATCACGCCGTCATGGGCGATGCGTCTTACAAAAACGCCGCCCGCCTGCATGACCGAAACCTCAGCGACGCCCAAGCAACCTTCTACTGCACTCAGCGTAAATTGCCGTTCGCTCCATGCCTGGGCCATGAACGCCTGGTGCGACTCCTTGTCGATAGTCAAATTGATCGGCCCAGGCTTCGCTTTCTCGAACAGGATCGTGCAGGACTAAAACTGTTCGCCAAAGCGATTGAAGATATGCATTTCGTAGGCGTCATTCGCGCCGTGCGACCGGGGGCGATCGTCTTTGCTCAGCAACCTTTCGCAGATATCTCTGGAGCCTTTGGTCTCACCCAGGCGCAGGAAATTAAATTTGAGCACGCTTTCGACTTGCCTATGACTACCGCCAGCCAGGCCATGCAGTTCCGCATGGCAGCAGGCGATCAGCGTTGGTTGTCCGATTTCTCACTGCGTCGCAATGGGGACATCGAGCGGGCCGTCGACATTGCTACTTACGCCTTTATCGGTGGCTTCAACGACACCTCCAACATGGAGGCCGCACATCGCCTGGATATCCCGGCTGTGGGCACAGAAGCACATTACTGGCAGCAAGCCTATATTGAATACATGTACGAACCGGAAGTGGATCTGCGCACCGGAAAGCCTAAACACTTCGAGCAGGTTGCTTTTGAACGTTGGCTGGATGCAAATCCAAATGGCACCACGCTGCTGTTAGATACCATCGATGTCTACATGGGGGCAGTGCATGCCGCAATGGCCGCCACCTCCACCGATGCCAGGCGGCGAGCCTTCAAGGGATTTCGCGTCGACTCAGGCGATCTCGCAGAGTTGGGAAACTGGTGTCTGCGCTTTTTCGAAGCAAATGGCTTGCATGGTCTGAGACCAAACCTAACCGGAGACTTAGACGTCAAAAAGGTCCAGGAGATTGTTAAGGAATTCCCGGAAGCTGCCGGTTTCGGAATTGGCACCAAGCTTTCCAGCGAAGTGAAGTCAGTTGCCGGCGTAATTTTCAAACAATGCGTCATCGATGGGCAGCCAACCTTGAAGGCCTCCAACTCAATTGAGAAAACGACCCTGCCAGGACGCCTGCAGGTATTTAGAGGTATCGATGCGCAGGGAAACTATGTCGCCGACGTGACCGGACTGGACGATGAAGAAATCCAGATTCCTGGCGCCGCTCAGGTAACTCGTTTGTTGCTTCCCTTCTGGGAGAATGGACAGCATTCTGCAATTCCATCGATTGAAAAACAAAAAACATTTGTCGAGGAACAACGTAAGAAGTTTGTCGATATTAACAACTATCCCAACACCCTGAGCTTAAAATTACAGCAGCTGAGGGATGATCTTACTTCTCGGATGCGGGCCGACAATTCTGGTTGGGAAGAAGTTATAAGAATGCCGGACGAAATCTCAGCGGAGCACCGAAAAACTACGGCTACGGATTGATGTCGAAAGACTAAGGTTCCGAATGAAGTCAATTGAGCAACTCGAGACTGTTACTTTACCTGCCTACCCGGCAGCCCGGGCAGTAGCGGGCACAATAGAGACGTACTTTGACGCGCGCCTCGCCGAAGCGCGACAACGTGGTCCACAGAGACTGGCTCCCAAGCCTGACGCTGCCGCGGTAGAGGCCATCATTAACGCAGGCTTCTGGGCTAGTCTGAGGCGTGAAGAAGGCTACTCGCCAAAAATTTCGCTGGCGTTTCTCCCTCCGGAGGAGGCGCGCCAGCCACTTACGTTCGATCATAGTTTCCCTCTGACAGCATCCGTTCTTTCGCGACTGGCGCCGGCCGTCGAACGTCCCGGCATCCACCTGGGCGTCTGGTATGCCGCTGACGATAGCTCCAGATTGCGTGTCTGGGGTACGACACGTTCCATTCCCAAACTGTGTTTCGTGCTTGAAGTAATCGAACCCGGCCTGTTGGTCGTCAAGTACCGTCGCAGCCAGGAGCAAGGCAAATATGTCAATGTAGCGGTACTCAAAGGCGATCAGATAAGAATAGTGGATGAGACGGGTTCAGTGCTTCCCGACTGTCCGGAGTTGATCACATCACTGCTCGACTTCGGCTCACGAACCTCGAAATCCGACTCGGTTAATGTGCTGGTCCAACTTGCGGCTTCAATGCGGGCACATGCTCGCGGCGGTTCTCTCCTGGTAGTCCCTCAGGGCTCCGATGACTGGCAACGGTCGATTCTGCGGCCGGTCTCTTATCTGGTGACACCGCCCTTCTCTGAGTTGGCGGAGTTAATGCGCAGGGACCCGATTGAGAAAAGTCAACAGCTCTGGCAGGAATCGTTTCTGGACGCAGTAGATGAAATTGCGGGTCTGACTGCTGTGGACGGTGCGGCTCTAATTACCGATCAATATGATTTGCTGGCGTTCGGAGCCAAGATTGGCCGACGCGATGGAGGCGAACAGGTAGAGCAGGTAGTGCTGACGGAACCAATCGTCGACGGCGTTGCCACGGTGGTCCACCCGCTTGAGCTTGGCGGCACGCGCCACCTTTCGGCAGCCCAGTTCGTGGAGGATCAAAAAGACTCGGTTGCTTTAGTAGCATCTGTTGATGGTCACTTCATGATTTTCGCGTGGTCTCCCTGCGAGCGCATGGTTCATGCACATCGGGTGGAGACGTTGTTGATGTAGGTTCGAAAAGGAAAAGAGTATTTCACGTTTTTCATTTTCCATTTGTCATTTTTCTGAATAAGTAGCCTGCGAAGCAGGTGATAGCATAAAGCCTGGGGCGCAAGCCCCAGGAAAGGAAGGCCCAACGTCTTCGAGCCCGTGAAAACGGGCGACAGGCGCGTCGACCTTCGCGCGGTGTTTACGCAATGCGCTTTCGCCCGCTATCGCGGGCTTGAGAGACCACCTAATCTCAACCTGGGGCTCACGCCCCAGGCTTTATGCTTCCACCCGCTTCGCGGGTTACCACCCTTCCAGCTTGTGACTAATCTGTCATAACTGCCACAGCACCCCCTTGGCTCCGCTCTCACTATGAAACCGAGTGTTGTATACTGACTGCACTTCCCCTAGTAAATTCAGCGAGTTGAGGTAATGAAGAATGAGATTAATCATCATCTTGTCCTTATTGATCTGCCTGCCGGTGATGGCGCTCGCGCAACAGAAGTCGCGCAAGTTATTTCCTTACAACTACACCATTGACGATTTACCGAACGGCTTGAGACTAATAACCGTGCCTACGGATTATCCCAATCTCGTCGCCCTGTATATCGTTGTTCAGACGGGATCTCGGAACGAAGTAGAGCCAGGTAAAAGCGGTTTCGCACACTTTTTTGAACACATGATGTTTCGCGGCAGTGACAACTATACGGCCGACCAGCGCGAAGCAATATTTAAACGCGCCGGAGCAGAAACCAACGCGTACACGTCAGATGATCGCACTGTCTACCACGCAACGTTCTCAAAGGAAGACCTGGACGAGATCATGAAGATGGAAGCCGACCGCTTCTTACGTTTGAAGTATGCCTTGCCGGAGTTTCAAACCGAATCCCTTGCGGTCAAGGGTGAGTACGACAAGAACAGCGCTAATCCTTTCTCGAAGCTCTATGAGGTGTTACGCGAGACGGCGTTCAAAACGCATACGTACTCGCATACAACGATGGGCTACTTGAAAGACATTCAGGACATGCCAAACCAGTTCGAGTACAGCCAGGAATTCTTCAGGCGGTTCTATCGTCCCGAGTACTCCACTGTCGTGCTGGTCGGCGATGTGACGCGCGCCCGCGCTCTGGATCTGACAAAGAGATACTTCGGTGATTGGAAACGCGGTGACTATGTGGCGAAAATCCCCGTCGAGCCGAAGCAGACTGAACCGCGCAAGGCACACATCGATTGGCCTTCGCCGACCCTGCCGATAGTAGCCGTTGCCTTCCGTGGTCCGGCTTATTCAGATGTGGACAAGGATAAGATTGCCCTCGACCTGTTAGCGCAAGTCGCCTTCGGCGAAAACTCAGACCTTTATCAAAAGCTGGTTCTAACGGAGCAGAAGGTTGACTTCCTGGGACCTGACTTCAGCAACCAGATGGATCCCGAGTTGTTCGTCGTTTTGGCGCGCGTGAAAGATGTTAAGGACGTCGATTACGTACGCGACCAGATTCAGGCAACTTTCAAACGCTACTCAACCGAACTGATTCCGCAAGACAAATTGAACGCCACGCGTTCACGGCAGCGTTACAGCTTTGCGATGGCTATGGACAGTTCTACTGCAATTGCTTCCACCCTAGCGCCGTTCGTCTCGCTGCGCCGTAGTCCGGAAACAATAGATAAGTTGGCGGAGTTAATGGAGACGATCTCGCCACAAGACGTGCGAGATCTTGCCGCTAAATATTTTCGCGACGAAAACCGCACTATCGTTACTCTCGCCGCCAAGGGCAAAGAGGCCGCTCAGAATGACGGTAAGGAGGTGAGCAACTAATGAAACGCTTAAGCCTGGCTGTTCTCCTTTCGGTTTCGCTTATGACTCCCCTGGCGGCCTACGGCCACTCGCACAAAACCATGTCAATAAAGATAGCTAATGTTCTACTCCCTAATCGTTCGCCGCTAATTACTTTTCGGATTGTTTTCATGACTGGCGCAGCCGCCGACCCTAAAGGAAAGGAAGGTGTCGCCGCCTTGACGGCTGCGATGCTTTCACAGGGCGGCACGCGAACTATGTCTTACGAGCAGATCGTCGAAGCCATGTATCCCATGGCGACTTCCTTCGGCTCTCAGATCGATAAAGAAATGACAGTCTTTTCCGGTACAACCCACCTTGATAACCTCGACAAATACTACGGACTCATCAGTCAGATGCTGCTTGACCCGGGATTCAGGGCCGATGATTTTGCGCGGCTGCGAACTGATGCGATCAACTTCCTGAAAGTCACGCTGCGGGAGACCAACGACGAAGAGCTGGGCAAGGAGTATCTCTACAACATCATTTACGACGGGCACCCCTACGAACATCACAATACGGGGACGGTTAGTTCCCTTGAAAAGCTGACGCTAGACGACGTACGTGCTTTCTACAAAGCGAACTATACACAACCGAATATGGTTTTGGGCCTGGCGGGAGGTTATCCGAAGGAATTGCCCGGGAAAGTGGAAGCCGATTTTAGCAAGTTGCCGACGGGTCAGACTGTCAGAGCGAAATTTGAAACCCCTAAGCTGGCGCCGGGTACACGAATCGCGCTGGTAAAACGCGAGACACAAGCAACGGGTATCTCTCTCGGCTTTCCGATCAATGTGACACGTGCGGACAAAGACTGGCCCGCGCTAGCCGTGGTTGCCTCTTACTTTGGACAGCATCGCAACAGCGGCAGTTATCTCTTTCAGAAACTCCGCGGGGCCCGCGGACTCAATTACGGAGATTATGCTTACATTGAGTATTTTCCGCGTGGTATGTTTCTGTTCACACCAGATCCGAATCTGGCCCGCGCCTCGCAGATCTTTCAGATTTGGATAAGGCCTGTCGCGCCCGAAAACGGACACTTTGCTATTCGTGCCGCGCTCTATGAGTACGACAAGCTGGTGCAGGAAGGGATGTCGAAAGAAACGTTCGAAGCCACTCGTGATTTTCTAACCAAGTACAACAACATTCTGACGCAGACCCAGGATGCGCAGCTCGGCTACGCGCTTGATAGTAGTTACTACCACATACCTGATTACGTGACTTACATGCGTGAACAGTTAGCCAAGCTCACGCTTGAAGATGTGAACAATGCCATTCGCAAGCATCTGAAGTCCGATGCAATGCGCGTTGTGATTGTCACCAAGGACGCGGAAGGGTTGCGCGAAGCGATTATTAATAATCGGCCGTCACCGATTACTTACAACTCGCCGAAGCCTAAGGAAATCACCGACGAAGACAAGCTTATCGAAGCTTATAAGATCAATGTAAAACCCGAGGATGTGGTGATTGTGCCGGTGGAAAAGGTCTTCGAGTAAGGGAGGAAGATCTTGGGGATTGATCTCAAATTTCAGATTTCAGATTTCAGATCTCAGATCTCAGATCTCAAATCTGATTTCAAATTTGAGAAAACCCTGAGAGCTCAGTCTCCACTGGCGCCCGCTCGGACGCGTTCTTCATCTGTAGCATCCGAAGTGACAGCCTTAGCTGTGTCGACTGCTTGAGCGCGACGTCGCCTGCCCAAACTTCCCGCAATACCCTGATACACATTCGCTGTTGCGGCTGCAAAGCGGCGCCATTGCGCCGTGGACCGTGCATCATCCAATAGCGAATAAACAACCGGGGTTGCAATCAGAGTAAGCAACAACGACAAGCTCTGGCCGCCAATAACCACAATCGCAATCGAACGCCTTTCCTCTGCCCCCGGTCCTGTACCCAGAGCAAGGGGTAGCATCGCCGCAACCAGTGCGATGGTGGTCATCAGAATGGGACGCAGGCGGTCGCGATTTCCCTGCATAATTGCTTCGTAGCGTTCCATTCCCTTACTACGAAGGCTATTCATGTGATCGATCTGTAGAATTGAATTCTTCTTGACCACACCAAACAACACAAGGATGCCTAAAGCCGAGTAAAGATTCAGCGTATTGCCGGTTCCCCACAGTGCGAGCAACGCAAACGGAACCGAAAGCGGCAGACTCAAAAGTATCGTAAGCGGATGTACAGTGCTCTCAAACTGCGAAGCGAGAATCATGTACATGAATATGATCGATAAAATGAATGCCCAGATAAACTCCGTGAAAGTTCGTTCCAGTTCTCGAGCTCTGCCTGAAACCGTGGTGGTATAAGCAGCCGGCAGGTTCATCTCGGTCACTGCGCCGCGTAGTGCTTCGATGCGATCAGCCAGAGCATATCCGGGCGCCACCGAAGCTCTCATCGACACTTGTCTTTCCCTATCAAGCCTGTCGATTCGCGACGGGCTTGTATCTCGCTTTATCTTGACCAGATTATCCAGCCGCACGAGACCGCCGCGGGAGGACGGAACATAAAGGCGACTAATGGTGCCCACGTCACTACGGTCTCCCTCAATCAAACGCAATTGGACATCGTAGTCTTCATTCACGGATGAATCTCGAAAACGCGATGCCTCTTCATCACCGCCTACCATCACGCGCAAACTGGCCGCAATGTCGGAGGTATCTACGCCCAGGTCTGCGGCCCGATCCCGATCAATCTCAACCCTTAATTCAGGCTTGTTGAGTTTCAACGATGTGTCGGCGTCTACAATTCCGCCGAGCGTCTCTGAGCGCTTTACTAACTCATCCGCATAGTCGGACAGGGCCTGGATCTCGGGGCCGCGCAAGACAAAGTCGATGTCATATCGTCCACCGGCGCCGAAGTTGAAAGAAGGAGCGTTGCGCACCCCAGCCCGCATAGGGGCATACTTTTGCAACCGCCGGCGCACTTCCAGCATTACATCCTGCTGTGAATAATTTCCGCGAAAGGCCTGCAGCGGAGTTCCCTTCTTAAGCTCGGTCCAGAGACGGCCCAGTGAAAGTGTTCGCTCCTCGTGAGGCGCGATGCGAACATAAGCGCCACCCTGATTTAGTCCACCTAAAAACGAACCGCCAACATTCGATAGGACCAACCTCACCCCGGGTGTCTCGAGAATATCCTTTTCAATTGCCTGCATGGCCTCATTCATCACTGCCAGATTCGTTCCTTCGGGACCGTTGATGTTTACCTCAAATTCGGCCTCGTCGACGTTGGTAGGAATGAACTCCTGCTTGACCGCCCGATAGAGTGGAACGCTGGAAAAAATAACCACAGCCGAAAGCGCTGCGACCGCCAGCCGATGACGCATGGCGAAAGCCAGCAAACGCGAGTATCCGCTATCGATCCATTTATAAAAGCCTCGGCGGGAAGCAGGCGTTCCATGACCACCCTTTGCATCGTCCACGCGAATGAGTCGTGAACTCATCATTGGTGTCAGGGTGAAGCAGACAAGGAGACTCACAAGGATCGCAACCGCGGCAGTGATACCAAATTGGTAGAGAAACCGGCCGGAGATCGATGACATGAATGAAACCGGGAGAAAAATAACAACCAGCGAGAATGTCGTCGCCAAAACTGCTAGACCGATGTCGCGAGTTGCTTCTCTGGCAGCATCCCGCGGATTCATCCTCTTCTCTTCAATAAAGCGAAAGATGTTCTCCAAAACCACAATCGCGTCGTCGATCACAACGCCGACCATCAAAACCAGGGCAAGCATGGTGACGCTATTTAAAGTGAAATCCAGCGCTCGCATCATTCCAAATGTGGAGATTACTGAACATGGAATCGCAACGGCTGCAATCACCGTCGATCGCCACGATCGCATGAAGAGAAACACGACCAGGCTGGCCAGAATACTGCCCAGCACGAGGTGTACTTCGATTTCGTGCAAAGCCGACTCGATGTAACGCGATTGATCGCGAATTGTTTCCAGCTTAACGTCGGCGGGCAGTTGAGCAGCCACGCGCGGCAGTTCTCTCTTGATCCCGTTAATGACTTCAATCGTGTTGGCGCCTGACTGTCGTCTTATTTCCAGCGATACGGTGGGGACTCCATTAAGACGCGAAAGCGAGCGCTGCTCTTTGGTTCCATCTTCGACTCTGCCAACATCTCGGAGTTTTATTGGCGACCCATCGACTGTAGCGATGACCAACTCTTCAAACGCGCGGGCGTCGACATAGCGACCCAACGTGCGAAGTACCAGCTCTTCGCGCCCCGTATTTACGTTTCCTCCAGGAATATCCGTGTTTTGTCGAGTGAGGGCTGTGCGAATCGCAGTGATCGGAATTTGATAAGCAGCCAAACGATCGGCATCTATCCAAATGTTGATGGCTCGGTCCAATCCACCAACAACGCGTACCTCTCCAACTCCTCCGACGCGTTCGAGTTGCACTCGAGCCGTCTTATCAGCCAGTTCTGTAAGTTCCCTGATCGAACGATCTCCCGAGAGTGAAATCGTCAACACGGGAGCACTGTCATTGTCGAACTTTTGTACGACTGGTGGGGTGGAATCCTCTGGAAGTTGTCTTACGACGGTCGCGACACGGTCACGCACATCCTGGGCTGCAGTTTCGAGATCGCGATCCAATTTGAAGGTGGCGATGACAATTGAGGTGCCCTGCCCGGATATCGACCGCAGCTCGTCGATCCCGTCAACCGTGTTAACGACTTCCTCGATTCGCTGCGTAATGAGCGACTCCACTTCCTCCGGGGCTCCGCCCGGCAAACCTGTGCGAACGCTGACGGTAGGAAGATCAACGGAAGGAAACCGATCGACGCCCAGGCGGAAAAAACTAGCCGCCCCCACGACAACTAGTGACAACACAATCATCGTCGCGAAGACAGGACGCCGGATACATATTTCAGCAAGTTTTTGCACGAAGTTATTTTAAATTTTTGATTGTTGATTTTTGATTTTTGAGCCAACCCGTCGGGTACTGTGCTGCTTATCCGCCAATTGTTTCTTATGTACCGTGATCCTTGAACTAGTCATTATAGCTACGAGTTCATTCGCCTCGGTCAGTAAGCTGGTCACCCTTCCGGGTTTCATGAGTTCTCCTTCAATAATCATTTCCAGCCAATACCCACTCTCGTCCGCTTCTTCCTCTACGACACCGAGTCTAGCAGTAAATTCTGCCCTTGAACGAGCTCGGCATGCGGCCCTGTAATTAGCGCCAACAGAAGTACCAGCCCGAACAAGCTGTCCACCCACTGTCCTTCCCTGAGGAGTGTTTGGCAAGGCTGCCACTAGTTTCATGATTCGTAATCCAAATCGCTTCGTACGCTTCTTTAGGTCCTCTTCGTCCATCGAAAGTGCTCCAAGGTGAGGTTGGTCACAATCACGATCAAAAGTCGCAAATCAAAAATCAAAAATCACTTTCATTCAACCACTTCGACTGCCTGACCAGACTGCAAGTTGCCCGGATCGACTATTACCTGATCGCCAACGTTGATTCCCGCCACGATCTCTATCCAATCGCCGTTCCGACGCCCGGTGGTAACAGGTTTTTCCAGGGCTTTGCCGTTTTGTACGAGAATTACTTTCTCAATCCCGGCAAAAGTCACGATAGATTTGCTGGGAACGGTAACCGCCATTTTCGCATCGTTGGTAACTATTTCAGCGCGCGCGAATGCGCCCGGTCTTAACTTCCCGTTGTTACGAACATCCGCTTCTACTACCAGCATTCGAGTCTGCTGAGCGATTACGGGACTCAGTCGCATAATTTGTCCCACGTAGACGTTCGTGTCACCATCAATCGTGACCCGAACGTTCTGACCCGAACGGACATTCCGGGCATCTCGCTCCGGAACTTCTGCACGCAAACGCAAAGGATCCATCTTCACGATGTTCACGACGGGAGCGCCAGCCGCCAGATACTCACCTACGCTCGCGCGCTTCTCTTCAACTACGCCGTCCAGCGGCGCGTACACGGCTGTATCGGCAAGTTGCTGACGAGCCAGAGACAATTCTGAACGGCGCTGGGCTAATAATGCCTGGCGATTTCGAATCTCTTCGATAGCGTCCTGATATCGACTAACAGCAACTTTGTATGCAGCGTCTACGGTATCAAACTCTGAGCGCGCCACCACACCCTGTTCCACAAGCTTCAAAGACCTCTCACGATTGGCTCGCGCTTCATCCAATACAGCTCGCGCCTGCCTCACGGTACCAGTGTCTTCAGGACTAACCTTGTCATCCTTGCCATCGGGTGAGAGTCCCAGCCGGGCACGGGCCTGAGCGAGGGCAGCTTCAGCTTGTTGCACGCGAAGGCTGTAATCCTGCTGTTCCACCTGCGCAATGACTTGTCCTCTGCGAACTACACTGCCCAGATCAACATTTATGCTGCGCAAACGGCCAGGCACCTTTACGCTTGCGGTGGTTTGATCGAAAGCGGCAAGGGTTCCGTTGACAGTAACTGCTTCTCCAAACGGCGTTTCCTCAACGCGCGCCGTTTTGACTTGCCTGGCAGCTTTGTCGTCACCGGAACGATTCTGACGCGAAGACGCTGGATAATCGCTTTTACAGCCCGACAAAATCACCGCGAGACCAACACACAGAACGATTCCAACAATGGCGGGACGCCGACGGATCAATTGGTTCTTTGAAAACACAGATTCGAATATATCCCTTTTCCTACAACAATTGAGGGCACTCCAAAAGCTGAATAGTTTACCACGCAGCGAAACGATTCACTCAGACGCCCCACGGAAGACCAAACCCTAGCCCTAACCCTGTTTCAGTTGGGGATCTGTGGATGCGCTGAACTGCTCGTGGGTCGCCTGCAGCAAGTCAAGACCGCGATAACTTCACAACTCTTGACATCTTTTTACTTGCTCTTGACACAGCTTAACACCAGCAAGAGTATGCTTTCACTCGCTTACCGCCGATGCTTTAAGAGGTCGAAATGAAATTTAAGAGAAAAGGATTTCTCCGAGGCTTCAACCGGTTCCGGCTGATGTTAACGCTGGGTCTGGCGGTTGTCTTGCCCGCCGCCGCGCTTATTTATGTCAATTTCAGCCAGTTGCGAGCCTTCGAACGCGATAAGGTTCTTGAGGCCGCTATCCACCGCGATTTTCAGGAGATGCTCGCCATCACTGAAAAGAAGATGAACAAGAAGGCTTACGCCATGACCGAAGAGGCGAGGAGCCTCTTCCCATCTCCGGACAGCGATGAAAAAGAAAAGGAAAAGAAACTTTATTTGGTTTTGGAAAAGAGTCCGTGGTTAATCCACGCGTTCCTTTACGACGAAGAAAGTTTCCTGGTTCAGACGCAAGCGAGTCAGATGGGCGACAAATACATTCGGCAGGAACATGACCGCATGTTTGAGAGCTATAAGGGGTGGTTTGGTATGGAAGGCAAAGGGATAGTGGAGATGCTGAATAAGAAAGGTCGCTCCATTAATTTCTACAGCGGCCCGACGAAGCGAACTAGTGGTGAAGCTTACATAACAACTGCGTTGTTCGTGCTACCTCACGTTGAGAAAGGGCGGACTGTGATCGCCGGAGTTACATTTGATTCTTGTTATCTGCAAAATTCCTTCTTTAAGGGAATGCTTGACGAGGCGGTAACGCAGAAGATGAGTGACCAGGGCGGAAACAAGCTCGCGATGGTGGTCTATCCTGTCGAGATGGATATGCAGGAGGTGAAACCGCTCGCTGCTTCGCTTGGTTGGGGAGAGGGGAAACCAGAGGTTTCGCGTAAGTTTGAGGATGTTTTTCGCGGATTGGCGCTGGGGATCAAGTTTCAGGGCACCAGCATCAAGGCGATGGGGGAAACCTGGGTACACCGCAGCTTCCTAATCCTCGGCTTCCTTTCGTTAATGATAGTTGGCGGCTTAGTACTGACGAAGCACATCGTTAGCAAAGAAATGGCCCTTGCGCGGTTGAAGTCTGATTTCGTGTCCAATGTGTCGCACGAATTGCGCACGCCTCTGGCCCTGATTCGGTTGTACGCTGAGACTCTCGAGTTGGGACGCATCAGCACTCAGGATAAGAGGCAACAGTACT
>Ga0079218_10000325_pt1 | contig 13492 bp, 17 predicted proteins | sample NCCompost_FD_77181 | JGI IMG/M metagenome (GOLD analysis project Ga0079218, IMG submission 77181) | Agricultural soil microbial communities from Utah to study Nitrogen management - NC Compost | ecosystem: Environmental > Terrestrial > Soil > Agricultural land | place: USA: Utah | collected... | reverse complement strand
GCTACAGGGTTCAAGGGTAAGCGCGTCGTTGTGCAGGGACTGGGGAATGTTGGATATAACGCAGCTCTGTTCTGTCAACATGGAGGCGCACTGATCATCGCTTTGGCGGAATATGAAGGCGCCATCTACAACCCGAAAGGACTTAACATCGAAGCGGTGATGAAACACCGGAAGGAAACCGGTTCTCTGCTCAATTTCCCAGGAGCAACTAATCTTGGCACTCGCGAGGAAGCGCTCGAACTTGATTGCGACATTTTGATTCCGGCCGCACTGGAGAATCAGATCACTGAAGAGAACGCAGGCCGTGTGAAGGCCAAGATTCTTGCCGAGGCTGCCAATGGACCGACGACTGCGGAGGCAGCAAAGATCCTCCTGCGTAAGGGCGTCCTGGTCATCCCCGATATCTATTTGAACGCCGGCGGCGTGACTGTCTCATATTTCGAGTGGCTGAAAAATCTGTCACACGTTCGATTCGGCAGGATGGGTAAACGATTTGAGGAAAGAAGTTCTGAAAACCTGCTGCGTGTAATCGAAGAAAGTACCGGTCGAAGACTGTCCGACGCAGAAAGAAAAACGGTGGCGCGAGGTGCTGATGAAATTGATCTGGTTAACTCTGGTCTCGAAGAATCGATGGCTGTTGCTTACAACCAAATTCGTGAGATATGGAAATCAGATCCCAAAATTCCGAGTCTCAGGACAGCTGCTTTTGTTGGCGCAATAAACAAGATAGCTACTTGTTACGCCGAGCTTGGCATCTTCCCGTAAAAAGAGGTTATTGCCGGCGACTGACTCAATAAATGAAAGCAAGGAGACATTGTGCAAGGCTTAAAACACATACAAGAAACTAGATTCTCTGATAACGGACTATATGAAGTCGCTGAAGTGGAGCGTCAAGACTCCTTGGAACCCGAGACTGCGCGGCTGAAGGAAGAATTGGCTAGCGAGCGCGAACGCGGTCTTCGGCTGTTGGCTGAGTTTGATAACTACCGACGACGCACGCGGCAGGAAAAGGCGCTTGCAGAACAGAACGGGAAACGAGAAGTGCTTCTCGCGCTTCTCGACGTAATGGACGACTTCGACCGCGCCATGTTGCATATAGGCGAAACATCGGATGGAGTGGCCGACGGTTTCAAACTGATTCGTGAGCGATTCAGCGACGTGCTGCACTCAAATGGCGTGACACCATTTGACAGTGAAGGTGAGCGGTTCGATCCAAGAGTGCACGAGGCGATCACCGTGATTGATAGTGACGGAGAAAAGTCTGGAACTGTATATACCGAACATCGACGCGGCTACTTAATAAACGGCCAACTGCTTAGACCGGCTCGCGTCGCCGTTCTGAAGTGAAGTAGGGTTCAACTAATATCCCTGCTTATTGGAGAGTGAACCTGTCGGGAAAACTTATTAAAGGGTAGAAGGTATGAAAACGAACCATGGACCAATTATTCTCGCCCAGCGTGCTGTAGACCAGGTTAGGATTCGCACGGTCCTACATGAATGGGGTTACAGGGAGAGCGAGATTCAACGGTTCCTCAGGGAACCGAGGCTAGACCAGAAACTGGAATCGCGACGTAAAACGGATGATCAATCTGGCAAAATCACGCATAGCGTGTCTTAACGACATCCTTTGTATGCTGCGCGGCCTGGTAGCACCATAGCCGCGCAGCATGCGACTTTCCCTTTTACCCACTGCCGAAATCACTGCGGCCATTCAGAGGGGAAGCACTCTTCACATTGCAGCTCGATGAATTCCAGCCACTCGCGAACTTCGGTTTCCACCCGCAGATCGGGATCGATTTCTATCCTTTTAGTGCTAAAGACTGCGCCCCAACGGTCTGCTATAAAAATCGCGACATCGAAGGCGTTATCCGCAATCTGATCCGGATGCTTGAGGTATAAATCGGTCACTTTACCGTCGCTGTCCGACAAAACCGGGAACGGCAGCGCCAAATCCTGCGCTAGCTGACGCAAACGATCTGATTGATCAGTCGAGATCGCAAGTACTTCCGACTCCTTCTGTTCATAGTCGCTGTAGTTTTCAGCGATCTCCCGGAGCAACTGCTTGCATTTTTGACACTCAGCCGATCGGAAGAAGATGATCACCAGATTCCGATGCTGCTTATAGTCCCATGGGCCAACCTGACCATCGCGATTAACCGACGGTAAACGGAAGTTGGGGAGGAGCTGCCCTGCTCTTAACATCACTGCTTCTGTTTGGGCTGACACCTTAATCACCTCAGTTGTAGTCTTTCCGCCTGGACGACTTGGGAGGAATCTGTTGAGCAGGATTGCCAAGCCAACCGCCAGCAAACCCTGCGCGGCCGAAACCCGGAAATGAGCAGCTTCGCATCAAGCGCCAGACAAATTCCGAGCGATAGTTCTCGATCACCAACACTATCGGACCCTAATCCAGACCGTAGTAACCTTTTGAGATCCAGCCTTTGCCTGAAGCCTCAGCCTACCGTCCTATTAGCCAACTTCACCACTTGAGGCAGAACGTGCAGCGACACTACGTCTCAATCGCTCGTCACAAACATTCCAGGCGATGTTGGAGAAGAATGCCTCGATATATTTAGACCGCTCGGCCGGTTTGTAGTCGAGCAGGAAAGCATGCTCCCACACATCCATCACCAGCACCGGATTGAAACCCGCCACGTTTCCAGTCTCATGAAGCGTAATCCAGTGATTGGAGAGTTGGCCATTAGTCGGATTCTCGTAACAGATGGCCCAACCAACCCCGCGCATCTTGCCGATACCCACAAAATTCGCCTTCCAGATATCGTAGCTGCCGAAGCTCTCTTCGGCTGCCCGTAAGAAACCTGAAGTTCGTTCCGGGTTTCCCGAGCCCCCTTGTTTCATGTTGCCGAAATAGTATTCGTGCAGGACCATGCCGTTGTATTCGAATCCCAGCCGGCGGGTGAGTTCCGAGTACGCCGGCACTTCCTCCTGATCGACTTTGCCGTCTCTTAGGAACTCGGAAATCTTGTCCGTCATCTTATTAGTCTCTTTGATATAACCCTCATAGAGTTTGAAGTGCATCTCCAGAGTTTGATCGGAGATGCCATTTAACCCGCTTAGATTGAATTGTCTTGCCTGGTATGAATTTGTATTTATCATTTCATCGCTCCTTCGGTTTTTTGGGACGCTTTTCCAGGGCCTCCATTTAATTTGTCGCGGAAAGAACCGCAGTTCGCTCGCGGCTTCGTATTTTTGATGGAAGCCTTTCTGCCTTTACTCGAGTTGGTTGGCCCATAGCTCGCTTGAGCAATTCAACAATGGCGTGGTAGCCGTGTTCTATGGCCACAACCAGGGCAGTTTTATCGGGTCTGCAGATCTTGTTCGCGTCTGCGCCACTATTTAACAAGACCTCAGTGATTTCTGTGTCGCCGCTACATGCCGCTAGCATTAAGGGCGTGCATCCGCAAACAGCCTGGACATTTACGTCAGCTCCAAACTTCAGCAAAGCTTTGACACTGTCAGCGCGAAGGTTAATAACGGCAAACATTAATGCGGTACGTCCCTCATGATTTTGTGCGTTCACATTGGCTCCTTTCCAAAGCAGATCTTTCAACGCTCCGGTGTGCCCGTCTAATGCGGCGCGCATCAATTGCGTATTGCCTCCTCCATCTTGCTCATCTATGACTGTTTGTGTTCGCGACATTACGTCTCTCCTGTAACTTTATCCTTCGCCTGTTTATTGCGCTGTAGCCTTTGATCTCGCGTCGCCAGAGTCGTCTCGAAATGATAAGGACAAGTCTTATTACTTCTTCGAGCGAGAATGATGGTCGCCGTAATGGCCGTGATATTGATAACCTGAACGAATGTGAACAGCATGTCATTTCGAATCAGGCAGTAGCTCAGAAGCAGGGCGCCGGCAGCGAGCCAGATCAGCCACGTTGAAATGCTGATACCCCACGCGCATTTCTCAACATAGAGATGACGTATTTGAGGCACATAGGCAACAATGACGAGCGCGGTTCCCGCCCAACCCAGCATTTCCATCTTCAAAGTCACTTCGCATCCTCTTACTTAAGATTCGACAAGTAGACCGTCGCCCTCTATCTGAACCAACCGTGAACGTACTGGCTGTCGGGCTGGACCACGCAGAACCTCGCCGGTCGATACGTCGAACTGACTACCGTGGCAAGGACACGTCACAATGGTCCCATCCAACTTGCCCTTCGCGAGCGAGCACGCCCTGTGCGTACATGTGTCGTCGAAGGCATGAAGCTGTCCGTCAACACGCGCAATGTTCACCCTGGTACCGGCGACATCGAAGACGCGCATCTCTCCCGCTCCGATGTCTGTTGTGTTCTCAATTCGTACCAACATAGCTTCACCTTCCTGACTCACCTGGCAGGAGCTCAACCCGCCAAAATCCAAAATCGTGCCCGCTCAGTCTTCTCCCACGAAACAACTATAACGACTTCAGATATTCAATCAGGTCTTTCTTCTCCTGGTCCGTTAGACCTAATTTCTTGAAGTTGTTGTAGTGGTTGACGACGTCGAGAAGAGTCGCGAACCGTCCGTCATGGTAGAACCCGCCTTTATGAATCTTCTGAGTGTCAAACAAAGCTCGCAGCGGCGTCGTTACATACATTCGCGCTGGGCCACGGTTCGCCTGGAAGCTATCAATGCCGATATCTTCAGCCTTATGAAGGTTGTTCCCAGGCTCCGTAAATATCGGAGGCACATGACAGGTAGAGCACTTCGCTTTGTTGTTGAAGATAGTCTCTCCTCGTTGCGCGGCTGCCGCGTCGTAACTACCGGCAGGCGCTTTGGGCGCGGGCATCGCAAGTTGATAGAAGTGCAAAGCTGGTAGCTTGGCGGTGATCAAATCTTTGGCGTCACGCTTATGACCCCAGCCGGCTTTCGCCGCTACCGGGTACTGTTTGACGTTCTCCAAACGCTCATCAAAGAAAGTACCCTGGCCGTACATCTGCGTATTCGCCACATAGGCGTTCCAATAAGTAACGGTGCCCCAGCCACCCGTCCAGGTGTGCTGGTTGACGCCGGCCAAGCCAAACGCCGACGGCATCATCGTTGCTGCGGTCTTGCCATCCGGAGTTTTCCCCTGTCCATCCATGTTCAACTCGGCGTCGTACCTTCCCGGCCCCCAACTATTCAAGACGCTTTTGACCGTAGCCACATCTACACCTAGTAGATCGCTGAACGGTTTTAGATTTGGCGCCGTCGCGACGATAGCGCCGACATTAAGGTCGCGATTTCCCCAGCCATCGAGTCGTTTGCCGATACCCGGCGCGAACGAGTCGTCAACTGTTGAGTGACACATCGCACATTGGATACCGAGGGACCGGAGTTGACCTGCCTCATTAAAGAAACCGGTCACCCCAACAACAGCGTTTAGTTTTAGCAGTGCCACCGTTGTGGCGGGATCGTCAAGATTCACCTTACCAGCCTTTATCTGGGCCACCAGATCTGCCGGAAGCGCTTCGGCATCAACTTTTAATCCGAGGGCCAGCGCTGTCTTCGGACTTACCCCATCACCTACTCCTCCCAGCTTCTGGCCGGCGATTGCCTCATGTAGTCGGAGCTTGCCTCCCCAGAAATCCTCAGAGCCAAAGGTGTCGTGGCGAAAGATTTGTTTTCCTTGCTCCATCATCCGCTGCGCGTTGTCGCTGATCTGCTGATCGTATGCTTTGTCGCTTTGACCGCGACTGCGATCGTCGCCTCGCTGAGCGCGGCTTCGATTCGATAGATAGCCGGCAGCGACGGTAAGGCTAGCCACTACCAGCAACACCTTGATGAGCGTAATTAGTGTGATGTTAGTTTTAGTGGTTTTGTCGATTGGCTTGGTCCTGCTTGCAAGATTGTCCCTGCGATTATTTGTACGTGACATGACGAGTCTCCTTTCCAGAAGCGCGAAGGCAGTGAGCGTTGGAATGACCGCCGGGGGTCGGACATTAGTAAAGCGAGGTGGTTGGCCCAAGTCTAAACCCCAAAGGAAATGCTTACCAAGCGCGCGAGTGTTCAAATGGTATGGTCCTTAACGCGTTCGAGCACCACAATCGAGTCGGTGAGCAGCGATTGTTCACGCTGCCTTCCGCCAATCGGCGAGAAATTTTTCAAGTCCCTCGTTTGTCAGCGGATGATTGAAGAGTTGAACCATCACCTTGAATGGCATTGTCGCTACGTCGGCGCCAAGGCGCGCGGCTTCGACGACATGAATGGGATTGCGAATGCTGGCGGCGAGCACCTGGGTGGTCCAATTGTAGTTGTTATAGACTTCGACGATTTCGCGGACGAGCTCCAAACCGTTCTGGCCGATGTCATCGAGCCGGCCCATGAAGGGGCTGACGTAGACAGCACCTGCCTTCGCCGCCAGGATGGCCTGCGCGGTAGAAAAGCAAAGCGTGACGTTTACCTTAATCCCCTCCGACGTTAGCTGCTGTGTGGCCTTCAACCCATCCTTAGTGAGCGGGCATTTAACTACCACGTTAGGTGCGATCGCGGCGTACTCACGCCCCTCGCGCAGCATGCCTTCGGTATCGAGGCTGGTGACTTCGGCAGAAACATCACCCTTCACTAACTCGCAGATGGCCGCTACGTGCTGCTTGAAATTAACGCTTCCCTCTTTCGCCGCAAGCGAAGGATTAGTTGTCACCCCGTCAACTAAACCGAGCGCGGCGCCCTCACGAATTTCATTCAAGTTTGCTGTATCCAGAAAGAATTTCATTTCACCTTCCGTTTCAAATCTCTACCAATGGGCCTTTAGTTACTCGATTCCAGCTCCCCGACTCCGCCGCCTGTCGTTCACTGGTCGTCAGTGATGACCGGCAGCGCGGAGCCGGGAACACCCCCCGCACTAAACCGCTCGTTTCAATTCATCAATGAACTTCTGCGCCTCGCGTCGAACGTGATCGGCCAAACGCGGATCAATGATGCTCTTGATGCGGGCCGCCTCGATACCCCTGGCCGCTTTCGTCTTAAAATCGAGGATAGTTTCAGCCGCACTCAGAACGGCGCTGGTTTCGGGATTGTCGATCAGCGAGTTGGCCACAGCGCCAGGTTCGTGGACTATCGCTGCTGCGACACCACCCAATCCTCCATGGTGTAGATCCTGAAAGACCTGACTGGCACTCATCGCCTGTTCAATCAATTCATATTCATCAGGGTCGAGAAGATGAGCGATGAAGCGCGAGTGCTCGTCCATAATATTCGTCCAGAACGTAGTTACCTCTGTTCGATCGAACTCCGATTCCCCGCCCGCCAACGTTTCGAGACGCCTCGTCCACCGTTCGGCTTCGTGCTGTGTGTGATCGAAGAAGAGAGGCCATACAAGACTCCGCAGTTGACCGCTTCGCTGCGCGTCGCCGAGCTTGGCTTTGTATTCAGTGAGCGGCTTGATCTGCTCCACCACCTTATTGGCAAATCTCTTGAGTTCGCTACGCTCCGGCGGTGCAGCAGTGTCAATCTGCCGATGGAGGATTGAGAAGTTTTCAGAGAAGGCTAGCGCTTCAGCTCTCTCTTTCGCGGCGATCTCCGGAGGCATCAGTAAAGCAAAGAAGAACGCGTGTTCGGCCATGATGTCGGTGGCGAAACGAGCATCGGCCCAGGCATGAAATTCCGGAGCATTGTTGTCGGCGGCCGGGACGATAACCGGCTTCTCGTATTGACCCTCCAATTCTTTTCCGCCGCCACGTGTGTAGGTAACCAATCCCTTCTGGTTTCTTGTTCTAACTGCTGCTATTGACATGCTTTCTCCTTTGTTAACCAAGTTGATTTTGCGGCGTGACTCCGGAGGCAATAACGTCATGAGCGACCTTTTGTGTCGCTTGTGAGTTGTCGTCGGACCCAGTCGTTTCAATTAGTTTCAGAAAATTTGTAGAACCATCGTTGAGTCGAGCGACTGTCGGCATTCGATCCAACCGCATTAACTCTTCAATCGCGGCCATGTCCCGATCACGATTCATGCCGGCGATGGCCAGTACGCGGTTTCCCTTCGCATAAAAAGCAAGGAAATGGCGCGCCGGCACGTCGCCCTGATAGACGATTTCGTCCCATTCGTTGGCATGTCCGACATAAAGCAGCCCGACATCGAATTGCCGCGTCCAGAAAAACGGCACAGAGTCGTATGCGGTTTCTTTACCGGCCATGTTGTGGGCCGCAACGCGACCTTGCTGCATCGCCGTGCGCCAGTGTTCTATGCGTTGATATTCGTGAGTGATCGAATTTGGGAAGTAGGCGATGTCTCCCGCGGCATAAACGCCTTCGGCCGCGCACAGGTGTTCATCGACAATGACGCCGCCGTCGCGATGTAGAGCGAGCCCTTTGAGAAACGCGGTGGCCGGCTTAACTCCGACGCCTACTACGACCATATCCGCGTCTAATTGCTCGCCATTTTGGAGAGTGACTGCAGCAACTTTCTCTGGACCGATAAAACCAGTAACAGACATTCCAAGTTTGAACTTGACTCCTTGCTCCTCGTGGACGTCCTGAAATAGTTGGCCGATCTCGGGACCAAGAATTTTTTCAAACGGCAACTGATCAGGCGCGACGACCGTTACTTCGCACTCGCGCGCGATCAAGCTACTCGCTACTTCCATGCCTATGAAACTTGCGCCGATGACTACAGCGCGTTTTCCTTTCTCGGCAGCAGCTATGATCGCGTCGGAGTCGTCATAGCTGCGGAGCAAGAAGACATTCCCTTGATCTTCAACTTGAAAAGGGAGCGTACGCGGCACACCGCCGGTCGCCACGAGCAACGCGTCGCAACCAAGCGTCGCGCCGTCCGCAAAAGTTATAGTCCTCTTCGCGGCGTCAATGAGTGTGATCTCTTTGCCGCGAATTAGTTCGATATCGTGTTCAACAAAGAAGTCTTCGCTCCGCAGTGGTAACCAAGCGGGTTCGGCGTTTCCCTGGAGATATTCTTTGCTCAGGTTGGGTCGGTCGTAAGGCAAATGATTCTCTCGAGTGATCAGCACCAGGCGACCCGTGAAACCATCCTCGCGTAGAGTTTGAGCAGCTGCATACCCCGCCGCACCGCCGCCTACAATCACGAACAGGCTTTCATCCTGCTTATCTCGCTTAGTCATCAAGGGTGTTCTTCGATCGGAAGCGCCTTCGGGCACGCTCACGATGACTTGATCGTTGTCAACCTTCACTTCGTATCGGGTGAGCGCGTCGAACGCTGGTGGCTCTTCAAGATCGCCGGTTCGAACGTTGAAACAAGCATGGTGCCAGGGACAAACGACGCGCTCCCCGCTAAGCACCCCATCCACGAGCGGCGCACCGTAATGCGTGCAGTGCGCGCCTACGGCATAGAACTTTCCGCCAACACACGACAACAGAATCTCGGCCCCATTCGCTGACACCTGTTTCATTTCACCGTCGGCAAGTTCGCTGATTTGGGCGACCGCTGCGTCTTTGTATTTCATAATCACGACCTGAACCGCCTACTGTTTAAGTAATAACTAAGCGTTAAGAAGCGTACCCTCGCTGCGAAAAGGTGACGACGGTGTTACCACCTGTCCCGGCGGGTGTTTCCACTTGATTGAATTCATGGCGCGCTCGCTTCAAACCATCTCTAAAAGATGGCCCATTCTTTCCTTTTTCGTACGCAAATAACCCCTGGCTGCCTCAGGCGGAGAAATCAACAGAGAAACACGCTCTACAACTTTGACGCCTATTTTTTCGAGAGCTTGCATCTTCTCCGGATTGTTTGACATCAATCGCACGCTGGTGAGTCCGAGGTTGCGTAAAATCTCCGCGCATTGGTCATAGCAGCGCAGGTCGACTGCGAGTCCCAACTTCTCATTTGCCTCGATTGTGTCCGCACCCTCATCTTGCAACGCGTACGCACGAATCTTATTGATGATGCCAATGCCTCTACCCTCCTGCTGTTGATAAACAATTGCGCCGTTCCCTTCCCGCTGAATGAATTCCATCGCGGTGCGAAGCTGCTGGCCGCAGTCGCACTTGCGTGATCCAAAGGCGTCACCCGTAAGACACTGCGAATGAATACGGACCAGCGTTGGTTGGTCATGCCGCAGCTCACCCTGCACAAGCACAACAAACTCCTCGTTCGAATTAAGCGATCGGTATCCGATAATGCGGAACTCCCCGAAGTCAGTCGGTAGCCGCGCTTCGGCAACGCGTTCGACTGTTCTTGAGCTTATAAACCGAGGCGATTCTTTTGATTGAAGCGCTCTGAGTGCTCCGCGGTTGGGACTAAACGTGGACCGACAATCCTTCACCGGCATGATCGTTGACTTAGCATGCTGTGCATTCGATGACATGAACTTGCCCCTTCGATAGAAGATAGGTATTTCACAAACAGAACTTCGTTATGCCGCTGGTTATAAACCAACTCATCAACGAGTTGGCTGGTTAGCAGGATCCCAAACCCGCCGGGACGCAAGCCTTTCATGTCACGCACGGAGGCGTGGCCGAGGGGATCGTCGCTGGGGTTATTTATCGCGGCATGGTCCAACCGGGCGGGATCGAAGCCGTTCCCGGGATCTTTGATCCTACAAATGACTGCACGCGTGAGCCGGATGAACCTCACTTCGATATGTTTTGCGGGATCAAGCTGGCCGCCATACTCCATAGCGTTGCTGAACATCTCTCGGAAAGAGTAGTTGATGGCTTCACCGATATCGCTCGGGAGGTCAGCCTCAAACTGCATCAGCAATTGCTGAAGTGGTTCGATTGAAGCGAAGGTGCAAGGCGCGAGCACTTCAATCCATTCAGGTCGCACCGAGACAACTTCGATTCCCGCCGCGGAGCAAGCGGCGAGCGCGGCGTTTAAGCCCGAGCTTGGTGCGGCACCATTTGAACGCTCAACAACTTTGTCACGAATTGTTGGACTGCGCGGCCTAATCCTTTTTTCCACTTCAGCAATCATGATTCTCTCTGGTTAATGTTCGCTAACATCAGCGATCGAACTTGCTGCTCAGACGCGCCAAAGCGAGTGCGGCTAACGCCAACCCGAAGTCGCGCAATGCAACGTCGTAGTAACCTGGGATCATTAGGAGATTAACGATGATCAGTAAGAGCCATGCGGACACGACGTAGGCGAAGACTTTGGGCTTAACGAAGACCCCGATGCCGGCGATTATCTCGATGACGCCGACGACGAGCATCAATTCGTGACCGTAACCTCCGACCAGGTTGTTAACAAACGGAGGTAAGTACTGTTCCCAGTTCACAAGGAGGTTGAAGAACTTGTCGAGCCCGGCGACGATGGGCGCGACGGTAAATCCGACATGGAGTATCTGGTAAGCCTGGTAGCTGGGCTCCGACTCCACTCCAGCACTCGTAAACGAATCGATTGTGGTTGTACTGTCGACGATGTGTTCCATTTGCGCTCTCCTCTGCAGTAGAAATAAAGAACTCGTTGCACAGCGATAATTCTGTTTTGATTGGAGGATACGCCTCTATCCAAATAAGTCAAGTGATATATTGATTTATTGTATTTAGAGCGGAAAGGTGGGATAATAGGGCTCCAGTGGCAACTAAGCTTGATAAAAGATTCTTCGACAGCACTCGCGGCCGCATCGTCAAATCTGTGAGGGGCACGCGAAAAACTGTTAACGAGTTATCAGAGGAACTCGGGCTGACTGACAATGCCGTGCGCGCGCATTTGCTTTCGCTTGAGCGGGACGGTCTCATTCGACAAAGTGGGATTCAGCGGGGCACACGCAAACCGCATTTTGCTTATGAGTTAGCGGAAGAGGCGGATAGTCTTTTCCCTAAAGCTTATGACGCACTACTCGTGCGCCTAATTACCGTTCTTAAAGCGCAACTAACGCCGGCGGCACTTAATCAAGTTCTTAGAGAAGTAGGACGTTCGTTGGCTGGTGATCAAACTTCCAAGGGTAAAAGAGAAGGCTTAGAGCGCCGCGCCGGCAAAGCGGTCTTGGCTCTTGAAGCCATCGGAGGCGCGGCACACCTGGACCAGGAAAATAACAAGCTGTTTATTCGAAGCGGGAGCTGCCCACTGGCAACAGCCGTTGCTGAGCACCCAGAAGTTTGTCAGCTTGCTGAAGCGCTGTTATCAGAGGTTGTTGGCTCGAAGGTCCGAGAGCATTGCGATCGTGAAGGCTCCCCGCGTTGCCGCTTCGAGATCGTTTCTAAGTGAAGACAGAAAACAGAGCATGATTTCTACGGGCTTTGCTCGAATATAAGACGACGTTGATCTAACTGTGTCCCAAGCTGTTTACCACCCTTATCGGCTATCAATTGAACACCCGGTCCTATTGCCAAAGCGAAGATCACCGTTCCAATCCCGATAGCTCCACCTAGAATCCAACCAACAAAAAGTACGAAAACCTCCAGCGCTGTACGGGTGCTACGAACACTCCAACCTGTCTTCCTACTCAGACCCAACATTAAGCCGTCGCGTGGGCCAGCGCCAAGTTGACTTCCAAGATATAAAGCGGTTCCAAAGCTCGCGAGCAGTAGGCCGGTCGTCTCCATGTCCGATCTCAGGTGACGTTAACGTTTTTGGGATCGTGCAGTTACGCTTTCGGGATCGACTTTCGATGGGAAGTCTGAATTCCCGGAATGACGAGTGTTGTGAACTTCCGATAAGAGCAATCGGTGCGCCAGTTCGCTACTATTTATTTTGTTGCCGTGATTGGCGGCTGCACGCCCGCTATATATCTAGTAAACGAAACGGCATTGAGTGTTTGCTCGAAAAGGATTCGGTTGTGCTAAACGGGGAGTTTGGTGTGAAGTGATATATCGCAGATCATCTTTTTTTGGCAAGCTCGTTCGCGCAGCTGCGCACTGAGGCTTACCCGGTTTACGGCGAGCATCGTTATCGACCGCGAGCGGCCGTAAGACGAGAAGCGACCGAGATCCTTACGAAGATAATAACCGCTTGATCGATGAATCGAGGCGACGGCTTTGATCGCAACTCAAGGGCAGATTAAGTAACAATTATCCTGGAACCAGCGTTGGGCGCTTAGCCTGCGAAGCGGGCGTTAGCATAAAGCCCGGGGTGGAGCGCTGCGGAACCCCAGGTCAAAGCGATATAAGATCTTGAGCCCGTGAAGCGGGCGACGGATTAAACGCTGAACAATAGTTCAGGCAACACTCTCTCAAGAAGCATCTGCCACCCCCTTCCGTGGGCTTCGCTTGGTTCTTCGGTCTCGTCCTGGGGTTCCGCTGCGCTCCACCCCAGGCTTTATGCTGACACCCGCTTCGCGGGTTGCTAGTTTTGACCCAACCTCAAAAAGCATCTGTCATCGTGCGGATCTTTAACGTATTCCGAAACTCACGAAACTCACCGGGCTCGACTGCAGCTTTTGTCCGGAACTCAACCTCCACCTTCTCGCCCGGTATCAGGTCAAAGTAATTGTCACTAAAAAACCCTTCGTGACCTGGCGCTGACAGATAAACAGCGCGCGCAAATTTGTCGGCCGAAAGAGTGATTCTGAATCCACCGCGCACAGGTTTTACATCTGTCTGTATCTGAGGCCGGGGTAGCGAAAGGGCTTTGTATGGCTCGAAGAAACGTTTATTG
>Ga0079218_10000324_pt1 | contig 13518 bp, 8 predicted proteins | sample NCCompost_FD_77181 | JGI IMG/M metagenome (GOLD analysis project Ga0079218, IMG submission 77181) | Agricultural soil microbial communities from Utah to study Nitrogen management - NC Compost | ecosystem: Environmental > Terrestrial > Soil > Agricultural land | place: USA: Utah | collected... | reverse complement strand
CCGCCGCCACGCTGCCGTTCGACGAGGGCTGCCGGAAAGAACGGGAGCTCTTCTACGAGCTGATCAAGTCGGGGCAGGCCAAGGCGATGATCTACGCGTTCTTCGCCGAGCGCGCGGTGGCCAAGGTGCCCGGCGTCGGCAAGGACATCCCGGTGGCGCCCGTGTCCACGGTCGCGATCGTCGGCGCCGGCACGATGGGGAGCGGCATCGCCATGGCGTGCGCCAACGCCGGGATCATGGTCGTGCTCACCGACACCGAGCAGCCCGGGCTCGACCGCGCGATGGCCACCATCCGCAAGAACTACGACAGCTCGGTGAAGAAGGGGCGCTTCACGCCCGAAGCGGCGGCCGAGCGCATCGGCCGCATCACGACCCAAGTGGGGCTCGCCGGGTTCGACAAGGCCGACGTGATCATCGAGGCGGTGTTCGAGAACATGGCGCTCAAGAAGGACGTGCTGGCGCAGCTCGACGCCGCGGCCCGTCCCGGCGCCCTGCTCGCCACCAACACCTCCACGCTCGACATCGACGCGCTCGCCGGCGTGACGTCACGGCCACAGGCGGTGATCGGCACGCACTTCTTCAGCCCGGCCAACGTGATGCGCCTGGTGGAGATCGTGCGCGGGTCGGCCACCACTCCCGAGACGATCGCGGCCGCGCAGGCGCTGGCCAAGCGGCTCGGCAAGGTGGGCGTGGTCGTGGGCAACTGCCCCGGCTTCGTCGGCAACCGGATGATGTTCCCCTACATGTACGAAGCGCAGTTCCTCGCCGAGGACGGCGCGACGCCGGCGCAGGTCGACAAGGCGCTCACCGGCTGGGGCATGGCGATGGGCATCTTCGCCGTGGACGACATGGGCGGACTCGACGTCGCCTGGCGTGTGCGGCAGGAGCTGAACCAGTTCAGCGATCCGTCGCAGCGCAAGCCGCTCGTGGCCGACCAGCTCGTGGCCATGAACCACCTCGGACAGAAGACCGGGTCCGGGTGGTACATCTACGACGCCGAGCGCAAGGCCACGCCCGATCCGGAGGTGGAGGCGCTCGTCGAGCGCACCGCCACGGCCGCCGGCATCACGCGCCGCGCCTTCACCAACGAAGAGATCATCGAGCGCACGATCTACGCGCTCGTCAACGAGGGGGCGAAGATCCTCGAGGAGGGCTTCGCGCTGCGCGCCGCCGACATCGACGTCATCTACCTGACCGGCTACGGATTCCCGAGCTTCCGCGGCGGGCCGATGTTCTACGCCGACAGCGTCGGCCGAAGCAGGTGTACGAGCGCGTGGCCGCCTTCCACCGCGAGCACGGCGCACGGTGGGCGCCGGCGCCGCTGCTCGAGCGGCTCGCGCGCGAGGGCGCGACGTTCCGTGACTTCGACCTGAGCCGCGCCGCCGCGGCCACCCGCGCCTGACATGAGCACGGGAACTTCCAGCGGCCCTTCCACGACACGGCGCGTGCGGCCGGTTCACGTCGCCGACAACGCGGCGGAGGTGCGCCGCACGCCCGACGGTACGATCTACATGCGGTCCACCACGGCCCTCGAGCCCTACCCGGTCCGCCTGACGGATCGGCTCGAACACTGGGCGGCCCAGGCGCCTGACCGCGTGTTTCTCGCGCAGCGTCCGGCGCCAGTACCCGGTCAAGCGCCGGATTCGGTGACGGGCTGGCGCACGGTGACCTACGGCGCGGTCCTCGAGCAGGTGCGGCGTCTGGCGCAGGGGCTGCTGGATCGTCAGCTGTCGCGCGACCGCACCGTGGTGATTCTCTCCGGCAACGGCATCGAGCACGCCCTGCTGGCGCTGGCCGCGATGTACGTGGGCGTACCCTACGCGCCGATCGCGCCGGCCTACTCGCTGCAAGCCAACGAGTTCGGAACCCTGCGGCAGGTGTTCGAGCGGATGCAGCCCGGTCTCGTGTTCGCGTCCGAGGGGGCGCTGTTCGAACGCGCCCTGAAAGACGCGCTGCCGGCCGGCGTGGAGCTCGCCGTCTCGTCGTCAGCGCCGGCCTCGCTTCCCTCCACCGCGTTCAGCGATTTGGAGGCGACGCCCACCGCTGCGGTCGACGCCGCGCGCGATCGCGTCGACGGCGACACCGTGGCCAAAGTGCTCTTCACCTCGGGGTCCACCGGCAAACCGAAGGGCGTGATGAACACGCAGCGGATGCTGTGCTCGAACCAGGTGATGATCCGGATGCACTTCAAGTTCCTGGCCGACGAGCCGCCGGTGCTCTGCTGCTGGCTGCCGTGGAACCACACCGCCGGCGGCAACCACAACTTCGGGATCGCGCTCTTCAACGGCGGCACGCTCTACATCGACGAGGGCAAGCCGACGCCGCAGCACTTCGGCACCACGCTGCGCAACCTGCGCGAGGTCTCCGCGGTGGCGCACTTCACCGTGCCGCGCACCTACGAGATGCTGCTGCCGCACCTTCGCCGCGATCCCGCGCTGCGCGAAACCTTCTTCCGCAATCTGAAGATCTACTTCTACGCCGCGGCGGGCCTGGGACAGCGCTTCTGGGACGATCTGCGCGACCTCTCTTTCGAGGCCTGCGGAGAGGAGCTGGCCTTCATTACGGGCTGGGGCGCCACGGAAACGGCGCCGTTCGCGATCTGCACGGGGCCCATCGGCGCCAAGGCTGGCTGGCTGGGGCTGCCGGTGCCCGGCCTCGAGTTCAAGCTGACGCCGGTCGGGACCAAGCGCGAGGCGCGCGTGAAGGGTCCCAACGTCACGCCGGGGTACTGGGGCGACGACGCGCTCACCAAGGCCGCGTTCGACGAAGAGGGCTATTACAGGACCGGCGACGCGATGGAGTTCGTCGATGCCGCGGATCCCGGCAAGGGGCTCGTCTTCGACGGACGGCTGGCCGAGGACTTCAAGCTCTCGACGGGCACGTGGGTCAGCGTCGGGCCACTGCGCGCGCGGATCATCGCGCAGGGCGCGGGGCTGGTGCAGGACGTCGTGATTGCGGGACACGATCGCAACTTCGCGTCGGCGCTCGTCTTTCCGAACGTGGGCCGGTGCCGCGACGCGGCGGGCCTCGATCCCGACGTGACGCCCCCCGACGTGGTGGCCCACCCCGCGGTACGCGAGCGGTTTCAGTCGATCGTCGATGCCCTCGCAGCCGAGAGCACGGGCAGCTCCACGTTCGTCACGCGGGCCGTGATCCTCGACGTGCCGCCGTCGCTCGACGCGAAGGAGATCACGGACAAAGGCTCCATCAACCAGAAGGCCGTCCTGCAGCACCGCGCGGCGACGGTGGAAGACCTCTACGCGGATTCGCCCTCGGACCGCGTGCTGCAGGCCTCCGCGCGCACGCGGACGACCCCACGATGACCCAGATGCTGAAGATCGATCCCTCTTCGCTCACCGCCATCGACGTGCACGTGCACCTCGAGCACACCGGCGAGACCACGGACGCCGACGAGAAGGCCAAGGCCTACTTCAAGGGCGGCGCCGACCGCAGGCCCGAGGCGCTGGCCGAGTACTACCGGTCGCGCAAGATGGCGTTCGTCATCTTCACCGTCGACGAGACGCTGAGCGGCAGGCCCAGCCTGTCGAACGAGGACGTCCTGGCGTTCGCCGCGCAGCACCCCGACCTCGCCATCCCGTTCATCAGCATCAACCCGAACCGCGGCGCCGACGGCTTGGCCGAGGCGAAGCGGCTGCTCGCCACCGGGCAGGTGCGTGGCTTGAAGCTGCACCCGCCGATCCAGGAGTTCTTCCCGAACGACCGCGTCGCCTATCCGCTGTACGAGCTCTTCGCCGAGGCGAAGCTGCCGGTGCTCTTCCACACCGGCCACAGCGGCATCGGCACCGGCATGCGCGGCGGCGGCGGCATCCGCCTGAAGTACGGCCACCCGATGCCCATCGACGACGTCGCGGTGGACTTCCCCGACATGCCGATCGTGATGGCGCACCCGTCGTTCCCGTGGCAGGACGAAGCCATCTCGGTGTGCCTGCACAAGCCGCAGGTCTACATCGACCTGTCAGGCTGGTCGCCGAAGTACTTCTCGCCGACGTTGATTCAGTACGCCAACTCGCTGCTGAAGCACAAAGTGCTCTTCGGATCCGACTACCCGCTGCTCACGCCGGACCGCTGGATGGCGGACCTCGAGAAGATCGCGATCAAGGACGAAGTGAAGCCGCTCATCTTCAAGGAAAACGCGATGCGGCTCTTCGGTATCGCCAGCTGACGAGCTACTAGCTCAACAACAAACGTGCCGGCAGAGCCGGATTGCGTGTGCATTGTGTGCGACGGTCGAGTGCTGGAAAATGGCACCTCTGCCTTCGACGTCGCCGCCGATGCCACACAGCCCGTTTCACGGCAACACCGAGATGGCGCGCCGCATGCGCGCGCTCGACTGGTCACGCACGGCCCTCGGCCCCGTCGAACAGTGGCCGCAGTCGCTGCGCACCTCGGTGAGCACGTGCCTCGAGTGCGCGTTCCCGATCGTGCTCTGGTGGGGGCCCCGCCTCACCATTCTTTACAACGACGAATACATTCCGATGCTGGGCCCGGCCAAGCATCCCGCCGCCCTCGGCCGGCCGGGCGTGGAAGTGTGGGCGGAAATCTGGGACGTCATCGACCCGATGCTGTCGCAGGTGATGACGCGCGGCGAGCCCACGCGCTCGCGCGATCTGCTGCTCCACATCGACCGCGGCTATCCGGAAGAGGCGTACTTCTCGTTCTCGTACAGCCCGATTCACGGCGAGGACGGGCGGGTAGACGGCGTCTTCTGCCCGGTCATCGAAACCACCGACAAGGTGATCGGCTCGCGCCGGCTGCGTACGCTGCGCGATCTGGCCACCGCGACCAAGGGCGCCGAACGCGAGGATGTGGCCTACGAAGCCGCGGCGGCGACGCTCGCGGACAATCCGCACGACGTGCCGTTCGCGCTCCTCTACCGCGTGGACCAGGCGACGGGCGTCGCCGAACGCGTGGCCGCCACCGGCATCGCGCCGCGCACGCCCGCATCGCCCGACAGCATCGGCCTCGACGGCGCCGGCGATCCGTGGGCGATCGCCGAAGTGGCCGCCACGGGCCGCACCGTGCTGCTGACGGATCTGCGCACGCGATTCGACACGCTGCCGAGCGGCGCCTGGAAGATGTCGGCGCACAGCGCGCTCGTGCAGCCGGTCCTGCTGCCCGGTCAGGATCGGCCGCGCGCGATCCTGGTCACGGCGGTGAGCCCGATGCGGGCCCTGGATGCCGGCTATCGCACGTTCTTCGAGCTCGTGGCGACGCAGCTGGCCGCGGGGCTCGCCGACGCCCAGGCGCTCGAGGAGGAGCGGCGCCGCGCCGCGAGCCTCGCCGAGCTGGATCGCGCCAAGACGGCGTTCTTCTCGAACGTCTCGCACGAGTTCCGCACCCCGCTCACGCTGATGCTGGGGCCGATCGAGGAGCTGCTGCGCCAGCCCCCCGGCGCGCTGCCGGACAACGCCGCAGCGGGCCTCGGCATCGCGCACCGCAACAGCCTTCGGCTCCTCAAGCTGGTGAACACGCTGCTCGACTTCTCGCGCATCGAGGCGGGGCGCATCGACGCCAGCTTCGCGCCCACCGATCTGGCGGCGTTCACCACCGATCTGGCGAGCGCCTTCCGCTCGGCGGCCGAACAGGGCGGCCTGGCGCTCGTCGTGGACTGCGCGCCGCTGCCGGAGCCCGTGTACGTCGATCGCGACATGTGGGAGAAGATCGTGCTCAACCTTCTCTCGAACGCGCTCAAGTTCACGCTCACGGGCGAGATTCGCCTGACGCTCGGCTGGCACGAGGATCATGCCGCGCTGCGGGTCGCCGACACCGGCATCGGCATCCCGCACGACGACCTGCCGCGGATGTTCGAGCGCTTCCACCGCGTGAAGCAGGGCGGCGGCCGCACCCACGAAGGCACCGGCATCGGGCTGGCGCTCGTGCGCGAGCTCGCGAGCATCCACGGAGGCACCGCGACGGTGGAGAGCCGCGAGGGCCACGGCTCGGTGTTCACCGTCACCGTGCGGGGCGGCACTGGGCACCTGCCGGCCGACCGTCTCGAGGCCAGCCACCGTCTCACGCGGCCCCCCGTCGGCGCCATGCCCTTCGTCGAGGAGGCGCTGCGCTGGCTGCCGGTGCCCAGCCCCGCCGACGCGTCACCCGCCGGCGGCCCGCGAGCCCGGGTGCTCGTGGCGGACGACAACGCGGACATGCGCGACTACCTGACGCACCTGCTCGCGGCACAGTACGACGTGGAGACGGTGGCCGACGGTCAGGCCGCACTCGAGCGCATCCAGGCCCAGCCGCCGGACCTCGTGCTGTCCGACGTGATGATGCCGACCCTGGACGGATTCGGCCTGGTGGCCGCCATTCGCAAGGATCCGGCCACCTGCGCGCTGCCGGTCATCCTGCTGTCGGCCCGCGCCGGCGAGGGCGCGCAGATCGAGGGGCTGGGCGCGGGCGCCGACCAGTATCTGGTCAAGCCGTTCAGCGCCCGGGATCTTCTGGCGCGCGTGGCGTCGCAGCTCGACCTGGTGCAACGCCGGCGCGAGGCGGAGCAGGGGCTGCGCCACCGGGTGGACCAGTTCGAGACGCTGTTCCAACAGACGCCGATGGGCGTCTACCTGGTGGACGCCGACTTCACGATTCGCGAGGTCAACCCGGTGGCGCTGCCCGTGTTCGGCGACATCCCGGGCGGCGTGATCGGCCGCGAGGCCGGCGAGATCCTGCGCCTGATGTGGAACCGCCAGTACGCCGACGAGATGGTCGCCATCTTCCGGCGCACGCTGGAGACGGGCGAGTCGTACGTGACGGCCGAGCGCGCCGAATATCGCATCGATCGCGGCACCATCGAATACTACGAGTGGCGCGCCGATCGCATCACGCTGCCCGACGGCCGCTACGGCCTGGTGTGCTACTTCCGCGACATCTCGGCGCAGGTGCGCGCGCGGTTGACGATCGCCGAATCGGAGCGCCAGCTGCGCGAGGCCGACGCGCGCAAGGACGAGTTCCTGGCGCTGCTGGCGCACGAGCTGCGCAACCCGCTGGCGCCCATCCGCACCGGCCTCGAGCTGATTCGTCTCTCGGGCGACGCACCGGAGACCGTACGGCGCGTACGGACCATGATCGAGCGGCAGGTCACGCTGATGGTGCGCCTCATCGACGATCTGCTCGACGTCTCGCGCATCACCTCGGGCAAGATCGTCCTGCAGCGCCGGCCCACGGCGCTTGCCGAGCTGGTGCGGACCGCCGTCGAGGCGCAGCGCGCCGCCATCGAGTCGGGACAGATCGCGCTCGACATCGACCTGCCGTCGCAGCCGTGCGTGGTGGACGTGGACCCGGCGCGCTTCGTCCAGATCGTCTCGAACATCCTGCACAACGCCTCGAAGTTCACCCCGCCCGGTGGACGTGTCAACCTGAAGGTGGACGTCGAACACGGCGAGTCCACGGCCGCGGTCCGGATTGCCGACACCGGCGTCGGCATGGCGCCGGCGCTGCTCGACCGCGTCTTCGAGCTCTTCACACAGGGGGACGCGTCGTCCGAACGGGCGCAGGGCGGCCTGGGCATCGGCCTCGCCCTGGCGCGCCGGCTGACGGAGATGCACGGCGGCAGCATCAAGGCTTACAGCGACGGCCCCGGGCGCGGCAGCGAGTTCGTGATCCGCTTCCCGCTGTCGACGGCCGCGGCGGAAACAGACCATCCGCCGATGATTGCCACGCCCCGCGTGCGCAGCCGCGCGCTCATCATCGACGACAACCGCGACGCGGCCACGACGATGTCGATGTTCGTGGAGGAGCTGGGCGGCTCGGCGCTCACCGCGCACGACGGCGCCAGCGGGCTGGCGGCCATCGAGTCGTTCCACCCGGACATCGTCTTCATGGACATCGGCATGCCAGGACTCGACGGCTACGAGGTCTGTCGCCGCATCCGCCAGCTGCCGTCGCAGCGGAACGTCGTGCTGGTGGCGGTGACGGGCTGGGGGCAGGCGCAGGACAAGCAGCGCGCGATCGAGGTCGGCTTCGACGCCCACCTCACCAAGCCGGTCGATCCCGACGCCGTGGCGCAGCTCCTCGCCGGCGCGACCGTGTAGATGTGGGGGCCGGCTTCAGCCGGCCCTGGGCCGCCTGGAGGCGGCCCCCACTACCGTGTGGCCGACGCCGCGTCGGGGACGAGCATCCGGATCCAGCCGTCCTGGCGCGACGTGAGCAGGAGCTCGCCGTCGCCCGTCCGGCTGATCTGCAGGTCGGCGCGCATGAGGCTCGTGCCCATCACCCGCTCCACCAGGGCCTTGAACGACACGTTCTCGCGGGCGCCGGCGGCGTTGCGGATGTAGAGCTGAATCTCCTCGATCGGGGCGACGGTCTGCGGCACGCCGTCGTCGGCCTTCTTCAGCGCGGCGACGTCGGACACGAAGAGCCGGCCGCGGTTGATGTCGCCGAACACGAACTTGCCGCGCAGCGCCGGAATGCGGCCGTTGTAGGTGAAGCCGCCGGTGATCGCCACGCCCTCGTCGTGGTCGTAGATGGCGACCGGATACGTGAAGCCCTCCGGCTCCTTTTCCTTGCCGCTCAGCACCGCCGCCGGCAGCGGATAGAGCTGGTTGAGCGCGCCGCCCGGGCGGATCATGCCGTTCTCCCAGTAGCCCTCACGCTTCATCCAGCCGTAGTTCTCCCCGTTGCGGACGATGTTCACCTCTTCGATGTGGTTCATGCCGATGTCGGTGGCGAACATGGTACCGTCCTGGAGGTCCCACGACAGCCGGTGCGCGTTGCGGAACCCGTAGGCGTAGATCTCGCCGAGCGTCTTCGGGTCGTTGTCGGCGGCGAACTTGTTGGAGGGTGGAACGGTGTAGTCGCCGAGGCCCTTCGTGCCGCCGCTCGCCGACGGGCTGCGCGGATCGATGCGGAGAATGGCGCCGATGACCGAGTCGAGCCGCTGCGTCTGGCCTGGATTGTTGGCGTGCGGGCCGCCGCCGTTGCTGAACCCCAGGTCGCTGCCGCTCGTGTAGAGCAGTCCGTAGTCCGGCGAGCCCGGCCGTGCCGTCGGATTGAACTCGACGTCACCGTACGGATGCGTGAGGTTCTGCACGATGTGGGCGACGCGCAGCAGTTCCCGCCGGGTGCCGGCAAACGTCGGCGCCGCCGGGTTCGTCGCGTGCCACTCGGTGATGACGTTGTGGTACGTGACGTCCTTGATGGTGTAGCCGGGCGGAATGAAGTTCGGCGTGGACGGATTGCCGGGCCCGCGCTCGCCGTGCACGCTGTAGAAGAGGCCGTTCTTCGCGAACTCGGGGTGGAACGTGAAGCCGCTGAACCCGCTCACGAGCCGGTTGTAGACGGCATGGGGAAACGCCGCCGCGACGTCGGCGTAGGTCGAGATCTGATTGTTGCGATCGACCAGATAGAACCGGCCGCGCGAATCGTTCACGAAGCGCCGGCCGTCCGGCAGATCCCTGACGTAGTTGGGGCGCGCCCACCCGGCCGGCGACACGTCCTGGTCGAGCGGCCGCAGCCCCCGCGTGTCGGGCAGCCGCACGACGTCCCGGACTTCCACCATCAGCCCGCGCTTTTCGATCGGCGCGGCGATGGGGTTCTCCATGATCTGGCCGCGAATCACGGTGACGAATGCGAGCGCGATCAGACCAGCGGCGGCGACGGGGCGTGCACGCATGGAGCCTCCAGGGACGTGACGGCCCGCCCGGAGGGCGGGCAATTAAACATGACGCGAGCGAGGCGTAGCCTCGCTTGCTTATACCAGAACATAATGTCCGCGGTTTACATCTAGCGATGCTTCGCCTTGGCAGACGGCCGGCTCCGCAGCGCTGGCACAGTGTTGAATTGCCCGTCCTTCGGACGGGCGGGCCGTCGGGAGCGGCCCAGCGATGATCAGCCACAAGACGTTCCTGCGCGGGGCCGCGGCCCTGCTGCTGTTCGTGTCCGGAGGGCTCGTTGCCGCCCAGTCGGGCCTGAAGCTGCCCGCGGACCTCGACCCCGGGTCGCGGGCGCGCCTGCCCTACCTGCAGCGCAAGGACGTCGACGAGGCGAGCCTGAAGCTCTATGACGTGATGCCGGGCCGCGGCCAGGACGGCGTGCTGCGCGGGCCGCTGGCGTTTGCCGCCTACAACCTGGGCGCCGCCAAGGCGCTGTTCGACCTGCACAACGCCGCCGTGGCCGGCTCGCTCGACCCGCGCACGCGCGAGCTGTCGATCATGGTGGCGTGCCGCGAGACCAACTACAGCCTCGAGTGGAACGGTCATCTGGCCACGGCGCTCAAGGTGGGGGTGGATCAGAACGTCCTCGACGTCGTGCGGACCAGCGGTCCGCTCACCGGCGTGAGCGAGAAGGACGCGGCGGTGATCCGCTTCGGCCGCCAGATGTTCCGCGACAAGAAGATGGAACCGGCCACCTTCGCCAAGGTCGTGGAGCTCTTCGGCCGCAAGGGCGCGATGGACATGGTGGCCGTGATGAACACCTACGCGGTGAGCGGCTTCTACGCGATCGCGGTGGACGAGCGCGCCCCGGAGGGCCGCCTGGATCTGCTATCCTCGCCGGTCCACTGACACACAGCTCATGGGCACCATCACTCTACGGATCGCGTCCGCGCTCGCCGTCGCGGCCGCGCTCGCCGCTGTCACCGCCGCCCAGCAACCGCGGCTGAGCGTATTGCCCGTTCAGGGCAGCGTCTCGATGCTGGCCGGCGCTGGAGCCAACGTCACGCTCCAGATCGGCAAGGACGGCGTGCTCCTGGTGGACACGCCGCCGGCGGCGCTCGTCCCCCAGGTGCTCGCCGAGATCCGGCGGCTGTCGGACCGCCCGATCCGGTATCTCGTGAACACGAGCCTCGACGCCGAGCACATCGGCGGCAACGCCGCGCTCGTCGGTCCGGCCGCCGGGCGCGGCACCGGCGGCGCGCCGTTCGGAACGATCGGCTTCACCCGACCGGCCATCGTGGCGCACGAGAACGTCCTCAACCGTCTGTCCGCCAGCCAGCCGCCCACGCCGGCGGCGGCGCTGCCGACCACCACGTATTACCTGCCGTCGATGGACTTCAGCTTCAACGGCGAGCCGGTGGTCATCCTGCACGCGCCGCGCGCGCACACCGACGGCGACAGCATCGTCTGGTTCCGCCGCTCGGACGTGCTGGCCGTGGGCGACCTCGTACGGCTCGATCGCTATCCCGACATCGACCTCGCCCGCGGCGGCAGCGTGGACGGCCTGATGGCCGCGCTCGACCGCATCCTCGAGATCACGGTGCCCGAGCGGCTGCAGGACGGCGGCACGCGCGTCATCGTCGGCCATGGACGGCTGTCCAACGAGGCCGACGTGGTGGAGTATCGCGACATGGTGGCGATCATCCGCGACCGCGTCGCCGACCTCGTGAAGAAAGGTCAGACCCTCGAGCAGGTGAAAGCGGCGCGGCCGACGCGCGACTACGACACGCGGTACGGGTCTGGCGACGCGCTGACCGAGGCCGTGTACCGCAGCCTCACCGAGAAGCGAGGCACGGCATGAGCGCGCGCGGGCGTCTGGTCGTGGCCGCCGCCTGGCTGTGCGCGGCGTCGAGCCTTCTGGCGCAGGGTCCGCCGGGCGCGCCGCCCGGCCCGCCGCGCCCGCCGCGCGCCGTCGCGCCGGTGGATTTGACGGGCTACTGGGTTTCGGTGATTGCCGAGGACTGGCGGTGGCGCATGGTCACGCCGCTCAAGGGCGACTCGGCCAGCATTCCAGTGACCCCGGAGGCGCGCAAAGTGATCGATGCGTGGGATCCGGCGAAGGACGAGGCCGCCGGAGTGCAGTGCAAGGCCTACGGCGCCGCGGGCCTGTTGCGGCTGCCCGGGCGCGTGCACATCACCTGGCAGGACGACACCACGCTGAAGCTCGAGACCGACGCCGGCACGCAGACGCGCCTCTTCCGCTTCGGCGCCACGCCGCCGCCCGGCGAGAAGCCGTCGTGGCAGGGCCATTCGGTGGCCAATTGGGAACGCCCGCCGCAGACGCCCGGCGCGCCGCCGACGCTGCCGATCTTCGCGACGCGCATCGGCACGCGCGGCCGCGCGCTCGAGGTGACCACCACCCACCTGCGCCCGGGATACCTGCGCAAGAACGGGATCCCCTACGGCGAGAAGGTGTCGCTCACCGAGTACTTCGACTACTACAAGGAGCCGAACGGCGACGAGTGGTTCACCGTGACGACGATCGTCCGTGATCCGCAGTACCTGATCGGCCCGTTCATCACCAGCTCCGACTTCAAGAAGGAACCCGATGGCTCGAAGTGGCGTCCGACTCCTTGCACCGCCTTTTAGGCGAACACTGTTCGTCAGACTGGCCGCGGCACTTCTGTTCGCGTGCGCCTCGCCCGCCGCCGCGCAAGTGGACTTCAGCGGTCAGTGGGCGCCGGTGTACCACGAAGACAACGCCGAGCGCATTCCGGGACCGGAGCTCGCCGACTACACCGGCCTGCCGCTCAACGACGCGGCGCGCCTGCAGGCCGACAGCTGGGATGCGGACCGCATCTCCGTGGTGAGCTCGTACCAGTGCCGGCCGCACTCGTCCGACTACGGCATGCGCGGCCTGGGCAACCTGCGCGTGTGGACCGAGCTCGACGAGAAGCAGCAGCTGGTCGCCTTCCGCACCTACATGCCGGCCTGGGGCAGCGAGCGCACGATCTGGATGGACGGCCGGGCGCATCCGCCTGAGCACGCCGAGCACACGTTTCAGGGCTTCTCAACGGGCGTGTGGGAAGGCAACATGCTCACCATCACGACCACGCACCAGAAGACGAACTACTACCGTCGTAACGGCGTGCCGGCCAGCGACCGGCGCACCGTGGTGGAGCACTGGACCCGCCACGGCGAGTTCCTCACCGTGATCACCGTCGTCACCGATCCGGTGTTCCTCACCGAACCGCTCGTGCGCAGCCAGAACTGGTTCAACGACGTGGGCCAGGCGCTGCCGGCCTTCACCTGCGAGTACGCGACCGAGGTGCCGGGCGCGCAGAAGGTGCCGAACCACCTGCCGGGGGCCAACCCGTACCTGACGGAGTTTGCCGACTGGTACGGCCTGGAGCTCGCCGCCACGCGCGGTGGCGCCGAGACGATGTATCCGGAGTACCGGCTGAAGATGGGAGCGCCGCACAGCAAGCCGCCCGACCGCTGCCAGCGGTACTGTGCCTGCAGCGGCGGCTTCTTCTGCGACGTGAACCCGCCGCGCCCGGCGCGCTAGTGTAGAGGGCGGGCTTCAGCCCGCCTGGAGGACCAGGATGATGGGTTCGATGAAGAAGCGGATCGCCGTGGCCGTTCCCGCACTGCTGACGGCCGCGCTGGTCGCGCGGCTCGGCGCCGCCGGCGAGACGATGGCGCTCCCGGCCGACGCGTGCGCGAGCCTGCGAGGCATGGCGATTGCCGCCGCCGCCATCGGCCTGCCGACCTCCGGCGCCGAGGTGCAGACCGCGGCCATGGTGGCCGCCTCCGCCGCCGACAATCCCAACGGCGACTACTGCAAGGTGACCGGCATCGTGAAGCCGAAGACCCCGTCGTCGCCGAGCCTCGAGTTCGAGGTGAACCT
>Ga0079218_10000323_pt1 | contig 13520 bp, 12 predicted proteins | sample NCCompost_FD_77181 | JGI IMG/M metagenome (GOLD analysis project Ga0079218, IMG submission 77181) | Agricultural soil microbial communities from Utah to study Nitrogen management - NC Compost | ecosystem: Environmental > Terrestrial > Soil > Agricultural land | place: USA: Utah | collected... | reverse complement strand
GAGAAGTGCAAGGCAGAAGAAGCGGCACGTGTGCTTCATTAGGGCGCGACCTCCGGCAACCGATTGCTGACACTCGCCACCCCGATTTCCGATGCCCTTAACGATTTCCGATTCACGATTTACGATTTACGATTCACGATGTGGTACCAAACGCGAGCGACTATAGGCGACAAACCCGCATAGAACTCCCACAATCAACGGACTAACGCCCGCCACTACACCATCACCGGCGACGGTCAACGCGACTGCTCCGATCATGATGATCACCAGCCCGGCAGCAGCCAGCGGCGTCAGGCTGGGCCGTTTATGTAAGAGTCCGGGCAAAATCAAACCCAGCGCGCCTAACACTTCGCACAGGCCGATGAATTTAAGCAGTAAACCCGGCAACATTATCTGATTGGGCGAACCCATCGCTTGAAGTGTTTCGGCAGGCAGTACCAACTTCGTGCCGCCGGCAAACAGGAACAGCAGTGCTAATAGAATTTGAATGATCCAAAGTGCAATATTCATGAGTTCATTCCTGAAACGGCCTTTGCCTCGTTGAAACGTGGATCATTAACCACGTAAAGGAATCAGGTTTTGCAACCGTTCATCGCGCAGCCAGAGTCCCGCCCAGAGCAGCCCTCCAAAAACTACCGGAAACAGAATTGGAAACCAGCCCTCGCCCATTCTCACATGTGTAGCTACCGCCCCGCCGAGGTAGCCGGTCAGCAGGATCGCACCCAGGATTGATGTTTTTGGAATCAGATAAAGAATAGTACTTGCCAACAAAACTACTCCGAGACCAATGATGACGCTTTCCGCGTATCCGAGCCTGACAGTCTCCTCGACCACCGGGGCAGGTTTCACAAATTTCATGATGGCATCGATCAGCAGAAACAACGCTGGCAGTCCGCCAATGATACGACCGGCCCAAAGCCGGCCTTTGGAAACGGTTTGAATATCTGACGACATCACTCCTTTCTCCTTTAAACTTAAATTGATTCGGATACTCGCTTGCCAGTTTTGAATTCTCATTCTCACCGGGCTTCAGCCCGGTGGCTCATGTCCAACTCCCCCGTTCCTTCGTCTCCCTTTCCCGTGTCCGGCTTTCCCGCCTTTCTCTCCTCCGCTTTTCTCCTCTTCCCTATTTCCCTGTTTGCATTTGTCTGAGCTTGGCTCCGATCCACGCACACGGCAGCGCACTCACAACGAGTGCAATGGAATACCACTTTGGTCCATACTCCGGCCCCGCATTCCAGGTCGCCGCTAAACCGGTCATGCTTAAGACCACCCCAATTACACCGAGCAGCATCGCGTGCTTCATCGGACTGCTTGGCGCAAGTCGCGCCGTAACGTAGCAACCAAGTACGGCATACACGCTGCGATAGCCAAGCGCGAAGACCCATAACGGCCCGGCCATCGGCTGAAACCACGGCGGGAAAATCCCTGTCGCGTGCATCAGCACGTCTGTGCCGAGTGAAAGAGCAAAAATTATGAGCAAGCCGGCAACCACGGCGCCCAGACTTCGGAGGATGTTCGGACCACGGTTTTCGCTCATAACGCTCCCTTCCTGACTTCTACTTCTAAGTCGAACGAGGAATCGCCAGATCGACAGCCTGGTGATCTTTTTGTCTCAGTCCAAAGTCCAATGGCGAATGTCCAAAGTCGCTTCCAGCCCGGACGTGGGGAGAGGGAATCCTCGACTTTCGACTTTGGACTTTGGACTTTGGACGAACCCTGGGTCTAGTTCACAGTGAACTTGATGTCGTCGGCACTTTCCGAGAGCTTTCGATTGTCTTTGTTGAAGGCGTCAACCCTCCAACGATAGGTGCCTTTTTCTAAAGGCTTATCGAGAGCGTAGGAAGTAGCCTCGACGCGCTCGTTGACATAAGGCGAGGTGATGCTGGAGTCGTCGGGATAGATGCTGAACTTGTAATAGGCAGCGTCTGGGTAAGGCTCCCACTTGAGTTCCAGACCCGCTGAACTTACTTTTGCGCCGGCCTTCGGATTGAGGATTTTAAGATCGCTCTTAAACAGATGAATCGGCGAGACGAAAAAGGTCTTGTCGGCAGCGACCTCGTATTTTGCAGCGCTGATACCCGCGATTCCGGAGGTTGCGAACACATAAGAATCCGTGTCAAACACGCGCGCCGTCAATGCTTCATATGTTTTCGGCGCCACATTGGTGATCAGGTATTCGCCAGCATTATCGGTGCGTGCCGTGTAGGCCTGCCCGGTGCAACCACCCATGAAGCGGTTGAAAGTCTCGCACAACTTAATCTCTATGTTTTCAGCCGGCTGGTTGTTATAGAGAACTTTGCCTTGAACGTTACCGGTTCCCGGCGCCGGCTTCGCTTTTTCGACGCCTGCTTCCGGCTGGGCCCCCTCCGACCTTGTCGCGGGCGAGGCTGAAGATTCAGAATTCGTTGTTGACTGGTTGCGATCGCCGCAACCTGTAAATACAACTGCGATCGCCAACAACAGCGACATGCTCGCTGAAAACAAATTCCGTGGGCGGAACCAATTTGTCATTGTTCGAAACCCTTCTGGCTTTTTGATCATTTCATTTTTAAAATTTCAGCCGTCCGCTTTACGGACTAAATCTCGTTCGCCGCCCGTCCTCCCAGCCCCGAGGTGTCGGGGCTGGGCTATTATCATTCGTCCGCTTCGCGGACTGGAGACGCGGACTTTCGCGCAAGAAGCCCTGTGCTTACTGCCCCTGCCTCCTGCCTACTTACCGCGCACCATCCATCACATTACGCACAGCTTTGGAATTCAGGAACGTGGAGCGCAATTCTGCATCACTTACGTTTGCGGCACACGCTTCGATAATCTCTGCGGCTTGCTTGAAAGCGAACTGCGCCGCCGCTTCATCACCGCGTTTCTGCTGCAAACGGCCAAGGTCGGCATATGTCCTCCACGCGACGAAGGGCGCGGGGTGGCGCTCGAGCTCTTCAAGCCCAGTGGCAACTTCTGCCGCGGCAGCATCGAGATTGTTTGCGGCTGTTGCAATCTTCGCCTTCAATCTGTGGGCTTCGGCGATGTACTTGTGCACTTCAAACTCGCCGGCGGTTTCGAGCAGGCGGCCGGCAAACTCTCCAGCCTTCTCGAGGTCGCCCTGACGCAACCAATGCCAGGCAGTAGCGGCTTCAAGACGGATGTTGTAGCGCCAGCGGAACCAGGCGTCGCGCTTAAAGATGTCGCGAGTCTCATTGAAAGCCGATGCTGTTTCCTCGAACCTGCCGCCGACCGTGTGGTCGATGCCCAGGTTGATTAAGGAATTAGCCTCAGCTTCAAGGACGTGATACTGACGTGCGACTCTTAATCCTTCCTGATTGTGTTTTAGTGCACCTTCAAAGTCCTGCAGCTCGCGATGCATCCAGCCGATGCAATTGGGCATACGAGGAAACCAGAAACGATCGCCGTTGCGGGCCGCTATCTGGATTGCTTCTTCGAGAGTCGCTATCGCGTCTGATATCTGTCCCAGGTTCCCCTTCGAGAGTCCCAGAAAAAACATCGACGTCAAGAGCAGGAACCCGTCACGCAGCTTCGAAGCGAGTTGTTTTGCCTCCAGCTCACATTCGATCGCTCGTTCATATTCAGTCTGAAAGAAGTGAATACAACCACGCCATGCCAATCCCGTTAACAACGCCGGCTTGTGATCGATAGCTCGGGCACTCTTAATAACGTCGTCGAGGATGGGACGTCCCTGGCTCAATTCGCCGTACGCAGCATGCTTCAGTGCCATCAGGCCCATCGTGTCCAGGCGCAGCTTCTCATTGTCAGCGCGTTTTGCCGCCGCGAGCGCTTCATTGGCCCGTAGCTCCATCTCATCGAGCCGGTGCGCAAAAAAGAGTGTTGTCGCGAGGGCATTGAGTCCGGCTGCCTGCTTTTCGGGTGAGTCGAAAGCCCCTTGCTGCTTGAGCATCCGCCGGTAATCGTCGATCGATTGGTCAAAGCTGCTCAACGCCATATTGGTGGCGCCCCGCTTTCCATAAAGCATCGCCTTCGTTTCCGCCTGCACTTCCTCAGGCAGCCTGTCCGCCAAACTCAAAGCGCGCGAGTAATGTTCCGCAGCTTCGGCATTCGCATAAAGCGTTGTGGCGTTGTCGCCGGCATGAATCAGGAACTCAACGGCTCGCGGAAATTCGCGTCCGCGTTCGAAGTGGAGCGCGAGTGGCGCTGCCAGCTGGGTCGCTCGCTTGCCGTAAAGTTGCGAAAGTATTTCGCCGGCCTGCCGATGCAGCAGCGTCTTTCGTTTTGTTACCAGACCCTCGTAAAGAAAATTTTGATAGAGAGCGTGTGCAAAGCGGTAGCGCGTGGCGAGCGACCCGTCAGGTAATTCTTCTTCGCCGCGACTCACGATGAGCCGGTGATTTTTCTCGATGCGCGCGAGCAGCTCCTCGAGATCAACTTCATCCACACCAAGCAGGCGAGCCGAGATCGTGGAAAGGAACTCCTGCCCTTCAACACTGGCGTACTGTAAGGTGCGTCGCTCTTCCTCTGCGAGCGCGTCCACTTTCTTGCTAATCATGCTGCGCACGCTTTGCGGCACCTCCAACTCAATCTCTGTGAGCGGCCGGCTCAAACTCCAATGCTCATTTGTCTTGGCGATGTCGCCGCGTTCTTGCAAGTACTGCAGCAGGTTCATCGCAAACAGAGGATGCCCTTCCGTCTTATCGTGAATGCGCGCGGCAAACTCGGGAGGGAATCGGTGTGGCACAAACAAGTCGTTTAAGTAGTCTTGAATGTGTGTCGCACTAAAGAGATCGAGCGCAATCTCCTCGCACAATTGGTGCGCCTGCATCTCCGCTTTGAGCCCTTTGAGTGGATGATTGCTTCGCTCAATGTCCTCGGGTCTGAAGGTACCGGTGATTAAGAGCCGTTGTTTGCTGATGCGTTGGCTCAAATGACGCAGCAGATCCACGCTCGAAGGATCGGCCCAGTGCAGATCTTCGAGCAGAAGTACCACCGGCGAAGTTGTCGCGAGGTGACCGAGCGCGTCTCCCATTTCGCGCATCATTCGTTCTTTGGTCGCGCCAATCGTTTCCTGTTGCAGCGTCTCAATAGCGCCAGTCGAAGTGAAAGCGGCGGGCAGTTGCCAACACCAGGTCGGTGCTGAGGTGCGCATGATTGCCGCAAGCCGATCGCGGGTAGGTCCCTCAAGCAGCCCGCCGACCGCATCCAGAAACGGCAGGTAAGCTTCGCCCGTGCCGTATTGCTCTACACAACGTCCGCGAGTAATTGCCAGACCGGGAAACCGTGTGCGGGCGTTTTTAAGGAATTCATCACCTAGTGAGGTTTTGCCAATGCCGGGTTCGCCCGTAATGAACACTACCCGCCCGCTGCCATCAATTGCATGTTGCAGAATTCCTTCCAGTTTACTTAACTCCGGGCCGCGGCCGACAAAAGGAGCGGAGGGCGCTCCCGTCAAATCTTTATCGAAGATGATGGGCCCACCTAACCATTCACCCGTCACCGTCGCTCGCAGGTTTCTTAAAGCCTGGGCCATCTCGCCCGCGGAAGCGTAACGTCGCTCCTTCTCTTTGGCCATGGCCCGCTCGACAATCGCATCGAAGTCCTTAGGTATTTCCGGCCGCACCTGGCTGGGCGGCGGCGGCGTATGGGTGGCGATGGCGTGCATGACGGCGAGCATACTGGGGCCGGTAAAGGGGAGCGTGCGCGTCGCAGCTTCGTAGAGAACAGATCCCAGCGAGAAAATATCAGAGCGCCGATCAAGAGCTACTCCGCGTGTTTGCTCGGGAGACATGTACGCCGCAGTGCCTAATACGGTCCCCTCGTCGGTCAGATTCGTGAGGGTGGGCGCATCGTGATCGACGCTGTCAGCAATCGTACGAATTGTTTTCGCCAAGCCGAAATCAAGCACCTTCGCTTGACCGCGAGAGGTAACCAGGATGTTTGACGATTTGATATCGCGATGGATGAGGTTGATTTCGTGCGCCGCTTCCAACGCTTCCGCCGTTTGGATGCCGACATCGAGTAGACGCATGATCGGCAGCGCGCCCTGTCCGTAGATCAGGCTTTTTAAGGTTGTGCCTTCCACCAGCTCCATGACGATGAAATCGAGGCCATCGGCCTCCTCAATAGCGTGGATAGTTACGATGTTTGGGTGATTGAGCGCGGAAGCCGATTGTGCCTCCTGGAGAAATCTGCGACGAGCGGTAGATTTCTGATGGTCCGAAGCGAGCAGCATTTTAATAGCGACTGAGCGGCCGAGTTTGGTGTCCTCAGCTTTGTAGACCTCGCCCATACCACCACTGTCGATCTTGCTTACCAGGCGGTAATGCAAAAGCATCCTTTGTGGCTCAGCCTGAGTCATGATGCCTCGGTGAACGCTGAAACGGCTCTGCGCATGATGAAGGCGAACACTTTAATTGAATGTGTTCGGTTAGAGCAATATCCGGAGAGGGGGACTGGGTGATAGGGGAAAGGGGGATGGGGGACTGGGTGATAGGAGGATTGGGGGACGGGGAGACGGGGGATTGGGGGGACGGGGGATTGGGGCGTATCGCATCACCATCACCCATCTCCCCCTCTCCGCGTCTCCCCCTCTCCCCTTCGCGCTTCCCTTCTGGCTAACTAGTTGCTATAGGCCAATCACCCGTTAGGAATGATCGGAAAACCGTACGAAGCCGGTTCATTTTGCTAAGACGCAAAATTGGCGTGAATGTTTTCATGACAGTTGCTGGAGGCACCGGGGAGTTCTCTTACGATCACTAAGAACAAACAGGGTAGAGGAGATTTACGGATGGACTACGAAACTGACGAACAAAAGCAGCAGACCGCTACTAAGAAGAAATCATTTCGCCGGGTTGGCATGCGGGTTGGCATTTTCGCCGCCGGCATTGGCCTTGGCTCCGCACTCGTATACGTGATTGCAAAGGCGCTGGGCCGACGAGCGCAACAACTACAACGACCCGAGCATATTGTTGACGACCGCGGCACAGGGCAGGAAAAAGCTGCGCGGATGCTCTTAAACCTTCGCGATCGTGCCTTTGAGGCCAGTGACGAGAAACTTGCGGTAGCGCTGGGCCGACCAGTTGAAGATATCGTCGGGTGGAATGACGGCCACGAACTTATCGACGACGATGTCGTGATGAAAGTGCGAGGCATCGCGATGCATCGTGGCGTGCCTATCGAGTAGACCTTGGATTGCGCCAGCCGAGTATAGCGGCGTTCGACCGCGGATTGTCGCTGCTGTTTGCCGCCTGCCGTGCGGTGCGCTTGCCGCACCGGCCAGCTCTTTTTTCAATGCTTCGCGAGGCTCAGCCTCGCGTAAAAACAAAGGAGACGTCACGGTAAGCCCTGGGCTTACCGCACGGAAAGCGGCAGAGCAGTTTCTCGTCCGATGCGACCTTATACTGAGTGACGGCCCGCGTCAGCTAAGAGAATCTCGCGACTCTAGTAGATGAACTTGCGCATTGGCACGTCTGGTTTTGGTGTCGCGAAGCCAGAATATTTTCGAGTTTTTTCCTGCGTAGAAATCCAGCAGAGCTTTTACCAGCCGCCAAAATTCTCTACGCTTCAACGCTGGCAGGCTGAGGCTCCAGCGGACTTTGAATTCGTGATGAAAGCGTGGCAGCTGATAACCCACGACAGCAAGAGCCCAACTTATCGCCGTCTCAAGCGAAAACTCTCTGAACAAGACAAGCAGGAAGCCGGTTACTTTCGAGACTCAGCAATCGTTAGGGAAGCCTCGGAGCTCACTCTCGCGGTAGCGAAGGCCCTGAACGCAAAGACGATTCTGTTTCAGTGTCCCGCCAGCTTTGAACAGACGAAGAAAAACATTTCGAACCTGGAAGCGTTCATTGGCAAACTGAATCAACAGGAAAATTCTGCAGGCCAGTTTAGATTGGCTTGGGAACCGCGCGGTGATTGGGATCCTAAAGTCGTAAAGAGAATTTGCGAGAACCTGGGCCTCTGGCACGTCGTGGATCCGTTCGTAGGAAAGAGCGTAACCCCAGCTCGATGTTATTTCCGCCTACACGGTAGAAATGGTTGGCGTTATGAATACGACGAAAGTGAGTTGCGGGAACTGGCCGCAATGTTAAAGCCGAGCGCGCTGGGAATCGAGCCATCTTACGTGTTCTTTAACAACGCCCGCATGACACAAGATGCTTTACAGTTTCAGAAGATCGTAGGCGAGATGTAACGAACGGGAAACCGGGTAACAGGGGAAGGGGGGTCACCTCGCCCTGCTAGCTGTTTCCTTTTCCCCGTTCCCATTCTCTATTCCGTACCACTGTTCCCTTCTTTCCCTGTTCCCCTCTCTCTCCTGTTCTCCTGTTCACCTTTGCCCCGTTTCACCCTCTCCCCGTTCCCTCCGCCCTGCAGCGAAAACTTCCCGCCCTTTTCGATCCGCAGCATGTAAACGGACACGAGCGCATTGCGATGCGCGTCGATGGTGATGCGACCTGTCACGCCCGGAAAGTTTGCCGTTGTCGCAAGCGCATCTCGAATCGCAACCGCGTCGGTTGTCCCCGCACGTTTAATCGCGTCGAACAACAAACGCGCGGCGTCGTAAGCAGTCGCCGCTCCGGCCTCCGGCGCTATACCAAACATTGCCGTATAGTCCGTCACGAACTTGCTAACAAGCGGGTCGCTGCTGCCAACCCAGAAATGGTTGGCGAAGTAGACACCATCAAAAGCATCGCCCGCGCCTTGAAGCAGATCGGGTGAATCCCAACCATCGCTGCCAATTAGAATTGCCTTGCCGCCCTGTCGCTTAACATCGCGCGCCACCAAGCCGGCTGTCGAATAGAAGCCGGGCGCAAAGATCACGTCCGGGGCGGCAGCGTTGATTGCCCTTATTTGCGCGGCAACGTCCTTATCACTTGCCTCATAGTTTTGCTGACTTACGATCTCGCCGCCCAGCTTCTTGAAAGACTCGCTGAAGAACCCTGCCAATACGACCGCGTAATCATTCTTTCCATCCAGAATGATCGCGGCGCGTTTGGCCCTCAGCCGGTTGGTTGCAAACGCGGCAATCGCTTCACCCTCCGCCGGGCTTGTGAAGCACGCTCGAAAAATGTAATCGCCTGTCATCGTTAACTCCGGTTTGATTGCAGCCGGAGAAATCATCACCACCTTGTGCTGCTGGGCAATGGGAGCGGCAACCATCGCTCGCGTGCTGATCGGCTCGGCAAGCAAGGCATGCACTTTGTCCTGTTGGATTAGCTTCGCGACGATTCCGGCAACTTCGTCTGTGTTGGAGTGATCGTCTTCAATGATCAGCTCAACCTGTCGCCCCGCGACGCCGCCCGCACGATTAACTTCCTCACTCGCAAGTTTGAACGCATTCAACGCAGAGACGCCATAAGCGGCAGTCGCGCCTGTCAGGGAGAGGAAGACCCCGACCCTAATTCGGTCGGTGGCGTGGTTTGAGTTAACGCCTGAGTTCCCAAGCTCGACATTTGTTTGCGAGCATGAGGCGCAAAACAGCGACATGGCAAGAACGAATGCCATCCTATTCATTAGTCTGCTCCTTGCGGTTGCCGTCATATGATTAACTCGTCAACGAGCCGCACATCGGCGGCATAAGGTAGCTTCGCGTCGTCAATCCTGGGGATTAGTGCAAAGAGCCTGCTGCTGTGCCGCCTTCCGGTGCGCCCTTCAGATCTCCATAAGATCTTTGCCGACAATGATGCGGCCCTTGAAATTCTTGCGCGCGCCCGCGGCCCACTGCTCATCGGTGATTGAGGCGTCGTCGCCAGGAACAAAATGAGAAAGCACGAGCGTCTTCACGCCGGCTCGGTCAGCGATCTTGCCAACTTCCTCAGGTAAGGTATGCGCCGCCAGCAAATGCTCGCGTAGTCTTTTCGCGTTCGGCAAGCGCTTGATCAACGCTTCAACGCCCGGAAGGTACATCACTTCGTGAACCAATACGTCGGCGCCTTTAGCGAACTCAACCAACTCTGGCGCGTAAGCCGTATCCCCGGAGATCACCACCGAGCGATCCTTCGCGTCGAAGCGATACGCGAAGGCAAGCTTGATGGGTGGATGACGCACGAGGCAACTGGTCACCTTCACTGCTTCGTTCTGCAGCACCAGACCGGGTTGATTGAACTCGTGTGCAACAACCAGCTTGCGCGGATCGGGACGGCCCTCATCTACAATTCGCGTATCGATATCAAACTTTTGATAGTTGAAAAAGTCCTGTGTCATGCGGCGGAGCCCGCTCGGTCCATAGGCATCAATGCGAATCGGTGTACCGGTGATCCAGGCGTTGTAGATTAGTGCTCCAAGTTCGAGATTATGATCCGAATGATGATGTGTGATGAAGATGTGTCGCAGTCGGTTGAGGGAAATTCCCGCGCTCAACAACTGCCGGGAGGAGCCGTAGCCGCAATCAACGAGATACGGAACATCATTAATTAGCATTAGCGTTGCCGGATTGCTGCGGCCTGACTTGCCTACGCTCGGGCCGCCTTTGGTGCCAAGCAGAATGATGCGCGTGCTTTTTGGTTCCTGACTGAAGAGTTGGTGAGGCAGCAGTGTCGCGAGGGAAAGACTCGCAGTACCGATGAGAAACTGCCGGCGATCAAACATGCGCAGGATTCTATTCTGAGTGGGGCTCTCACTCAATTAGGGTTGGGCAAGGTAGCGCGGCTCTGCCGCCTTCACACGAGAACTCAACGAGCCGCGCAGGGGCGGCAGAAGATAGCCCCGGGCGTGAGCCCGGGGATCGCAGGAGAAATATATTTGATGAGCCCGCGAAGCGGGCGACAGAAAATGGAATGCTTGAAGGGCCTGTCGCCCGCTTCGCGGGCTCTATCCATGGAGAAGCGCGGATCCCCGGGCTACGCCCGGGGCTACCTTCTGCCGCCGCTGCGCGGCTCGTTGACGCTAATTCCCTGACTGACGACCGCGGAATAAAATTAGGCAAATGTTGCGCAGCCCCATTTCACGCGAGAGCCGCATTATGCCCCGACATCCTACTGCCCGGCCGCCTGCCGGCGAATCCTTTCCTCTTGTTCTCGAAGTTCCGGGGTGAACTCGTCGCCGAAGTCGTCCATCTCAAACACCTGACGAATCTCAACCTCCTCGCCGTCCTTGAAAGGAGCTTTCTTCAGCCATTCGATTGCCTCTTCCTTCGACTTAACCTTCCACATCCAGTAGCCGGCAATCAGTTCCTTCGTTTCGGCAAAAGGTCCGTCGGTAACCGTTCGCTTCGCGCCTTCGAACTTCACTCGTGTGCCTTTCGAGCTTGGCTGGAGGCCTTCACCCGCTTGCATCACACCGGCCTTCACCAGTTCTTCGTTGTAGTTACCCATCTCAGTAAGCATTTCCTTTGTTGGCATCTCGCCGGCTTCCGATTCCGGACTAGCCTTTACAATCACCATGAATCTCATTTTGTCTCTCCTTTTGATTGCTGTTGTTGTTATGTAAGCCCACCCACAGATTGCCGATTGCCGCTGCCAATTGCCAACTGAATTCTACTTCTCGAAACCCCGGGCGTATCGATAGACCAATTCTCAATTGGCAATCGGCAATTGCAAATCAACTTGGCAGTCCTTCGATTTCCATCACCGGACGAATTTCCACCGTACCAAGTTTGGCAGGCGGAACTCTCTCGGCAATCCCAATCGCCTCGTCCAAATCTTTTGCCTCGATTACGTAATAGCCACCGAGTTGCTCGCGCGTTTCAGCGAACGGACCATCAGTTATCAACCGCTTGCCTTCGCGCACGCGCACGCTCGTCGCCGTCGCTACCGGATGTAGCGGACTCGCATCAAGAAACTGTTTTCGCGTACTCAGATCCCGAGCTAACTGTGCCGACTCAACGTAACAGTGTGTACGCTCTTCATCGGTCATCGCTTGTTCATCGAGATAAACCAGCAACATGTATTTCATCTGAATCACTCCCTTGATTGAATCTCAGTTTGCAGCTCCTGCGCTTTCCTCAACTACCGGCCGAATCTCGATTACGCCCATCCGCGCTGAGGGAATGCGGGCCGCGATACTCGTGGCCTGCTCCAAATCGTTGGCCTCAATCATGAAGAAGCCGCCTATCTGTTCGCGGGTTTCGGCAAACGGTCCATCAGTAACTATTTGCTTGCCGGCGCGCACGCGAACGCTGCGGGCCGTCGTCGCCAGCTGCAGCTGATCACCTGCCAGATACTGCCCGCGTGTGCTGAGCTCGCCAATTAACTCGCGATACTCGCCGTAGATTTCCTGACGCTCAGCCTCGCTCATTCCGGTCCAATCCTTTTCATCATGGCAGATCAGCAACATGTATTTCATTTTGTGTGCCTCCACTGGTTAATCGAATAAGACTGGGGCGGATCGACACTTCGCCGCAAAATTTTTATCATCTCCTATGCTCGCCAATGCCAACGCTGCTGTAGACGCAGTGTATCACTCAGATTGGGGACTGATTGTTGCCACTCTAATTCGACAATTTGGCGATTTCGATGTCGCCGAAGAATCTGCGCAGGAGGCCTTCACCTCAGCTGTCGATCAATGGCGCAAAGACGGCATCCCCGAATACCCACGCGCGTGGATCATTCAAACTGCCAGGCACAAAGCAATCGATCGCCTGCGGCGCCAAAGCCGGACCAGGGAAAAACTGGAATCGTACGTGGCGTCGGGATTGCTGCCGACGGTCCAGAGTCCCGACTACCACACTGAGGAGATTACCGACGATCGCCTGCGTTTGATCTTCAGTTGCTGTCACCCGGCCCTGGCGCCAGAAGCACAAGTTGCGTTAACGCTCCGAACCCTTGGTGGACTGGAAACCGATGAAATCGCCCGAGCTTTCCTGGTTCCAGCCACTACCATGGCCCAGCGGCTGGTGCGGGCTAAACGGAAGATCCGCGACGCCGGGATTCCTTTCACGGTGCCCGATACCGACGAGTTGCCGGCCCGGCTTGATGCTGTGTTGACCGTAATCTATTTGATTTTTAACGAGGGCTACGTTGCCACTCAAGGGAACGCGCTGGTAAGGACAGATCTTTGCGCCGAGGCGATCCGTTTGGCGCGGCTGATCCGCACCTTAATGTCACCGCAGGCGCCCGGTGAAGCAAAAGCGTTGCTGGCGTTGATGCTGCTTCACGATTCGCGTCGCGAGGCGCGGCTGGACGCGAACGGCAATCTCGTAACGCTTGAAGAACAAGACCGTGGGCGCTGGCACCACGAACAGATCAGCGAAGCATTGCCCCTTGTGGCGGAAGCTTTTGCTAACGGTGCGGGTCCTTACGCGATCCAGGCGGCGATCGCAGCCGTTCATTGCCGGGCGAGTAATGCCGAGGAAACTAACTGGAAAGAGATCGTCAGTCTTTATGATCTGCTCGCACGCGTCCAACCTTCGCCCATCGTTTCGCTTAATCGAGCCGTGGCAGTGGCGATGGTTGATGGGCCGGAAGCGGCCCTGGAGATCATTGAAGTAATCACGGCCGATGGCAAGCTTGACGACTACCACCTGCTACACGCCGCACGCGCGGATCTGTTGCGCCGTCTGCAGTCTTATGACAAAGCAGAGCAAAGCTACGTCCGAGCTTTGGAACTGGTAACGAATG
>Ga0079218_10000322_pt1 | contig 13524 bp, 8 predicted proteins | sample NCCompost_FD_77181 | JGI IMG/M metagenome (GOLD analysis project Ga0079218, IMG submission 77181) | Agricultural soil microbial communities from Utah to study Nitrogen management - NC Compost | ecosystem: Environmental > Terrestrial > Soil > Agricultural land | place: USA: Utah | collected... | reverse complement strand
TCCGCAGACACCTTGAAGCTCGTCGGCGAATGGCTCAATCAACATCGACTAATCACAACCGAGCTGTACGTTGCGGCTCCCAAGTACAAGGAGATCGAGATCGAAGCACGCGTGATCGCGAAGCCGACGGCAAATAGCGGACAAGTCGCTGAAGGGCTACAGAAAATGTTGCTTGCATATTTCCACCCGTTAACAGGTGGCGTCGGCACCGGTTGGGAATTCGGAGGCACGGTTTACTTTTCGGAAATCTACCGTCGCATTCTCGACACGGAAGGAGTAGCGCGGCTCGAGGCAGGAGCAGTGAGCACTTACGTTGATGGCCAGCGCCAACCGTCGTGCTCCGACGTGCTGCTGGATTCTGACGAACTCGTCTTCTCGAAGAAACACAAGATCATCGTTACTTACGCATGACGAACGAAACCACACAATATTTGATCCTGGACCAGGTGTACGGGTGGAAAGAAGATTCCGGCCCCACGGCCGGCGCCGGTTTGGCCACGACTGCTGAAGGTCATCGCCAGCTTTTTCCGCTTCCGGGTCGTTCGTCGCTGTTGCTCGACAGTCAGCGCCAGGAAAACATGTTCGTATCGCCGAGCGGTCTGGGAACAGATTCGAAGGGACGCATTGCGGTCGTGGATTCCGAAACGAATCAGCTCGTCCTGATCGATCCAAAACGCAAAGAACTCCAGGCGGTCACAGGAATCGGTGGAGAAGGGACCAGCGCCAGAAACTTCTCCGCGCCGCAAGGCGTCGCCTTGTCAGATTCAGGGGCAATCGTCATCGCGGATACTGGTAACCACCGCGTTCAGATCTTTTCGAGCGGTTATAACCTGCTGCAAACGTGGGGTCGCGTTGGTGCGGACGGCAATCCCCTTCCCGGCTCTGAGGACAAAGAATTCAATCGCCCGTGGTCAGTCAAAGTAGACAACTGCGGAAACGTTTACGTCGTTGATCGGAAAAACGCTCGGGTACAGAAGATCTCGTTGCGAGGCAAATGGCTCAGTAACATCGGCCGGCCATGTCTCGCGAATCCGACGCGTCTGGCTCTCGGGCCCGATGGACTGATCGCCATCGTCGATCCGGGTCAGCAGGCAGTGGTATTGGTATCGCCTCGAAGGATCTCTCCGCGTACGATCTCAGTTAAGGATCCGCGCAGTGCCGCATTCGACAAAAACGGAACTCTTTACGTCGGCGACGCGGCTGGTCTGATCGGCGTCTACACGCGACTCTCCGCTGACAAGGACACCTACGAGCTGATCGGCCAGGGTTCGGCGAACGTAGACGGCGAGATCGTTGATCTCGTGTGCGTTTCTGAACCTGCTCCTTACCTCGTCGCCATCATCAAGGAATCGTTCAACGGGTTACGTCAGAGACTCTGGCGAATAGAACCGGTTGGCAGCTTCCAGTACGAAGGCCGTCTGGTGACAACTGTTCTCGACAGCGGGTTGGAAAAATGCCAATGGCATCGAATTTTGATGGATGCGGTCCTGCCTGCCAAAGAGTTGGGGAACACAACGAACCTGGGCGCAGGCAGCGTGGAAATCGAAAGTTTTACGTCTGAAAGCAGCAATGTTGATGTTGATAAGCCAGATACAAATTGGCAAAGGTGTGTGCTGACAGGAGACGACAACCCTGATTGTCTGGTCCAGAGTGGTCCCGGTCGTTATTTGTGGTTGCGTGTGACACTGCGATCAAACGGCATCGCCTCTCCGGTAATTAAAAGTATCAAGGTGTTCTATCCGCGCGCCAGTTATCTGCAATATCTGCCCGCCGTTTATCAGGAAGATACTGACAGCCGAATCTTTCTCGATCGGTTCCTCTCGATCTTTCAGACGGAGTTTGACAACTTCGATCGGCAAATCGACAACGTCTGGCAGCTATTCGATCCCGCATCAGTCAGCGAAAAACACTTTGACTGGCTCGCGTCATGGCTGGGCCTGTTCATCCAGCCTGACTCATTGATCGATCAGCGTTGCCGCTACGAATGCGTTACTGAACAGCCTTGCCAACCGCCGCCGGAATGTCCTCCGGATGCAGAAGTTTCGAGAAGCGACACCTCGAGTCCGCTGATGGAATGGACCATTGAAAGAAAACGCGAGTTGCTGAAAAAGGCCATTGACAGTTATCGCATGCGGGGAACAGTCAAAGGACTGGAGACGGCAATTCGGGATCACACCGGAGCTCAATTCGCCACGATTCTCGAACACTTCAGACTCCGGCAGTGGCCCGTGCTCTCCGTCCTCGCGGAAAAAGAAGATGACGATCCCTGCGTTCCGCCAGAGCCGCCACAAAAGGGTCTATGTGGAGAGACTTTAAAGGACCACAAGGTCAGTTTGCGCCTGGACGGAACAGTACGCTTATGGAGTCGGGCCTTCTATAAACGATTGCAGCTCAACTCGTTTTCGCAGATTGGCTTTTTCCGGCTCCTGGGAACTCCAGAACCGGCTCTTGAACCGTTGGATTGGGGCGCGCACCGTTTCACTGTGTTCTTCCCCGCGAGTCCTTATTCGGTAAAAGCGACGACGGAGAAAGTGCAGCAAGTAGTTGAGCGAGAAAAGCCCGCTCACACACAAGCTGAACTCTGTCCCGTGTTGCCGCGATTACGAGTAGGCGTGCAAGCCACAGTCGGCGCGGATGCAGTGGTCGGTGGCATTAGTCACCTCGTGCTGAATTCGCTTTCGACACTGAACTACGACGCGATTCTTTCCTGCTCTCGAGAGGAAAACCGGCTACGGGCTGGCGGGACATCGCTTCGCCCGCGAACCGGGATTTCCACAGTGCTCTCGTGAAGGAGTAAACGATGAAGACGACAACTAAAAAATATGTACAGACCGAGCAGATGGCGCAGGAATGTAAACCAATTCCGTGCGACATCCCGGAGTTCTGCCGTAACAACTACTTCACGGGCAAGCTGCTGACGGAACGAGATCTAACCGCCGAACAACGTTATCTGATCGATAAGCTGCGTCTTCACCACATCGCGCTTCATGGTTGGGGTGTGATTTGCGGACTCAAGGTGAGGTCTCATTCACACTGCCCCGATCGTAGAGCGATTATCGAACCGGGTTTGGCAGTTGATTCGTGCGGAAGGTTCATCCGTGTGCTGAAGGAAATCGAAGTCGAACTTCCGAAGGCCACAACTCGACCCACAAATTATAAGGATCGCTACGCAGAGGATGAACAACACGAACGGCCTTATCGCGGTAGCTACGAAGCGCCATCTTACGGAGCGGAACAGCAACCAGGTTACAAGCCACCAGTCTACGATGCGGAACAGCGTCGAGACTACGCAACACCCCCGGGCGGGTCGTTCTACTCGTCGTACGATCAGGCGGATGAACGGGGTTATGGCGGCTATCAGGGAAATCCCGAGCCGACCGTCAATCTATATTTCTGCCTTGCCTACGCTGAATCAGAACAGGAGTTGACGCCTGCTCCCTTCGATGAATGCGCCTGCGGTGAGAGCGGCCAGCAGGCGAACCGCATTTGCGAGATTCCGAAGGTGATCGTCAAAACTGACGAGCCCGAAGGTTGGGAGGAACTTCAGGATCGTCACCACTGCGAAGAAGATGACTGTCACAAACTGTTAGACGCGCTGATCGATCCCTGTCCACCGCCTGCAAAACTGAAATGTGTCCCGCTGGCGATTGCCAGAGATTTCGTCATCGGCGAGGCGTTAACAGAAGACAAGATCGACAACTCGGTCCGAGTAATGCTTCGCAGTACACAGTATCTCGAACAGATCATCTGCTGCCTCGCGAAGAAGATAACGACGCAGACGTTAACCAAAATTATTGATGTCTCGTGGGATCACAAGGGTGAATACAAATGCCATGAGTTCATTAGTGAATTCATCGGCGAGAACAAAGGGTTCCAGATAGTGTTTGAGGGCCCCGTAATGGGAATTACTCCGCGCACCTTTCAGGCTATCGCCGTCCGCTTTGTCGATCCTTCCGGCGCCGGACTGATGGAAGTCGTTCCGGCGGTAGTCAAACAAAGTCACGACCGGACGAGAGCACTGCTTCAGATCGATCCTCGCTACGTGCAACGGCGGCTCGATCACACCAGGTTCGATCTGTACATCAAGCTTCGCGCCGGCCACATTCTCGATGACAACGGATTAGCAGTTGATGGCGACTTGCTCGCACGCCCTGATGCCGACGGCAACTACAGTGTTCCGATACACACCGGCGATGGTATCCCTGGTGGCCTATTCGAGAGTTGGATCAAGGTTAGTCCATAAGGCGGGAAACTCCGCCGGAGTGAAGCGGGTGTTTGGATTGAAACGGACCACTGGGTTGACCAGGCAGATGAACGTTGACGCAAGTTGATTGGAGGCTATCGTGATTGAAACCAGGCCAAAAACAAAGAAAAAGCAGCAGTCGGAAGGCTGTCATTGTTCCGACCCGAAGCCTGACGGTACGTGTTGTAACCTCGTCTGTTTCGAACGTCCCAACTACTTTTGCGGGCATCTGCTAACCGATACCGATCTCTCCAAAGAGCAGCAGTACGTCATTGAGAAGCACAAACTCTACAACCGTACGCTGCACGGATGGGGCATTGTTTGCGGCCTTCGCCTGACGTGCGGCGACGACGAGTGCTGCGGTTCGATCGTGATCGACGAAGGCTACGCCATAGACGATTGCGGTAATGATCTGGTCGTCTGTGAACCACGCCGCTTCGACGTGGTCTCACTGCTCAGAGAGAAGGGTTGGATTGTTGGTGACGCAGCCTACAATCCGTGTTCGCCTGAAGAAGAAGAAGATGAGTGTGATTACACGCAATGTTTCTACGTCACTGCCTGCTATGACGAAGAAGCGAGCGATTTCACGACTCCGTTTGTCGCGGGTTGCCGGCCCGCACTGACGGAGTGTGAGCCCACACGTATTCGCGAGACCGTACGCTTTGATGTAGTCGATGAACTGCCTGAAGAAAACTCGTGGCTCAAGGAGCTTATCGAGCGTTTAACAGGCTGCTTTTCTATCTTTACCACTGGTCCATTCTCGAGAGCACTGAACGACCCGAACAAACGGCCCGTCCTCGAGAGGATATGCAGTGAAGCGGACAATATCGAGGGGAACGAGTTTGATGGTCTGAAGAATCTGTTTTTTGAGTTGCGTGGACTTCTGCTGCTGTACTTCCAAAAATATCCGGACAAGTACAACTGCAAACTCGCCGATGAAATCCGCAGAAACACGTTTCCCGATCCTGCGACTGGACCGGGGATAAAGGAAGCCTTCTCTAACCTGCTGCGATTGGCGTTTAACCACGCGATCTCATGCGCCCTCGGCGAATTGGTGCCGCGTTGCCAGAGTCCCAAGCATGCGGGCTGTGTGGTGCTCGGAACAGTTGAGGTTAGAGGCGGTTGCGTGACGCACGTTTGTAACTGCCCGCGCAAGTACGTTTGGTCGTTCGCGAACTTCTTCCAGGTGCTTCTGGCAACTATGTACGGCGGCGAAGCTTGCGAAGAGAAAGCGGATAGGGCGGCCGCAACAAGACTTACCGAGGACGGTGCTACCGGCGGCAGGATCGCGGTGAACCCTGACGACAGGCGTGGCGAAGAAAAGCACAAGCCGCACGTTTGCTGCCGCGAGTTTGACGCTACATGTGAGCAGCTCTTGCCGCTCCTAAACATTAATCCGAAATTCCTCCATTTCGCCGGAGCGGAAGCGATACGCGCATTTAGCTTTCTGACTAAAGCCGTCAGAAAAGTCTTCAATTTCACCGATTCGCGCATGTTCTCGCCGTCCATGTTCGTGAACATGAAGCCGGAAGAACAGGATCGAGCGCTCAGTAATTTGAGAATCAAAAACGTCAGATTCGAACAGCTTACGGCGCCGCCGGGTCCTGCTCATCCATTCGAAGAGTTGGCTCGAATCGGACTGGCGCAGATGTCGGAGGCAACTCTGGTCCTGGAGCGTAATCCGGAAAACGTGGTTGTGAATGCCTATGCCCTTCCGCCTTTACTGCAAGAAACAGGCGGGAAGGACCAACTGCCACAGAACGGATTACAGGATCTGCAAGATCGTGTCGCTGCCGCTGAAGCATCTGCGGCCAATGCGACAAACGCCGCAACGCGGCTCGGGGAAGTAATAAGCAGCTTCATGGACGCGGGAACGGGAACCCAAGGCACAGAAAGTGAGTTCCGACAAAAAATCAAAGAGATATTGAGCACCATGGCTGAATCACCTGCGAAGCCAAGACGAAGTACGAAGCGACCTTCGAAACGCCGTCAAACGCCAACTCCTGAAGGCGGGGAGGGCGAAAATGGCTAGCAACATCGAGCGGTTGAATTACTACGAACGCGAATACCTTAGAAGTTTTGACTTCATCGCTGAGCAAAACTACCACATCGAAATGCGGCGAAGATTGAACATCGCGCTGCACTTGTGGGGAATCGTTGTAGGCCTGGATGTTAAGTTGGGTGAAGTGGTGGAAGGCGCTCCTCCGCAATACCACATAACTCTCGGTATGGCCATCGACGCTTACGGCCGCGAGATCTTCTTATTCGCCCCCTACATCCTCAGCGAAGATGATGTCACGCAAAATCGCATCACACTTCCCGGCAGATATTCATTGTTTATCGCATATAAGACTGACCTTGCTACGCCACCCGCACCAGGCTTCGCCGTGTGTGATCTGAAATACCAGTACACGCGGCGTCATGAATCGTATCGCATCATTATTTCAAACGAGCTGGACGATTCAGTGGATCCAAAGAAGGCCAAAATTCCTTCACCGACTGATGATCTTTCGGATGATCCCGCAAAGAAACCCTGGCCTATCAGACTTGGTTCTGTGGATATTGACGCCAATCTGATGATCACCAACGCCTGGCCCAAGAACCGTACGTACGTCGGGGTGCGTGCGCAACGGATCGTTGCGCCCGTCGCATCGCTTGGTGACAGTGCCCCCGACGCCAACCGTCCGATCACTGTCGAAGCCGATCTACGCGCACGAAAAAACGCGATCGTCGGCAAAAACTTTGAGGTTCTTAAGGCTGACACGATTCCCCAGCCGGCTATCGATCCGTTTCCCAGCGAGAAGGGAAATCTCAAGGTCCGGCACGATCTCTTCATGCGCGGCGAGTTCTACAAACTGGTGGATGCGAAATGGCTCGCGCTCAAGGAATACGTGCGAACGCTGATGCCTGACATTCACGTGAATACGGTTCAGATCGACATCACCCCTCTCAATCCAAGTCCGTCGCTTGGGCAGTTTCCGTTTCAGTTGGCGAGTAAACTCCCGATCGCCTCGAGCGCAAGCATAATGGCCGCCATCGCCGGCATCGAATGGAAAACGAGGAACGAGATCAATACGTGGTGGGGTAACATTGGCGGAGCTGATTCTCCGATCGTGCGCGTGACCGCTGATCCGCCGCAGAAGCAGTTGGCCAGCCTGAATACTTTCGACTTCGTTCTTAACTGGACAGTTGGACCAAACGACACCACGATTCCCAACAATCCGTCCCTCAGTATCAAGTCGTTAACAGTTAGTTACGTCGTAGTGTTTTTCCCGTGAGACTCGCGATTTCTCATTTCAGGACCCGATGCAGAGTGCCGGCGCAATCGTCGCTCACTCGGGATGTTGTCGATCGTGTCGTGCGGCACGGGTTTGCGTCTGAGTGTGTGCGGCGGCTCGGTTCAGTGCCTGACTCGGGATCCGTGGTCCGCATCCGGCGGTTGCCGCTGGATCTGAAGCTCAAGAGCAGCGACCTGAATGAAGAAACGCTGGTTCGTTTGTGGGCCAACGAATTTTGTCGTGCGTTGACGACAGTTCTGCTTCTGCCACGCAACGATAACGGCACTGTTGTGACTAGCGAAAGCCGGGCCGCATGGCTGGCACGTTTCATTTATCATCTTGTGTCTGGCTCGGCTCAATCCCGATGGGAGTATGAAGAGTTTGCGGATGCCTTGAAGCTGGGAACTGTCGATGCGGCGCTTACGGTTCTTCAGCGCGAGCCAAACGAGATCGTCCCGGTGCTGCAACTGCTCCATCGAGCGCGCCGGCTGGATAGCGTGCTGGCGTTGTTCGGCGATCTCGCTTACGAGCAACTCTTCGTAAGTATCGCCAAAGCGCACGCCGGACAAGACATAGATCTCTCGATTCAGGATCTGTTTACGGTTGGCGAACTGGTGCGATCCGATTTGCCGGTAGTGGGAATTCTGGCTTCGCGGCGACGTGCGCTGCTCATCTTCCTGCGACTGGTCGGGATCAATGAATCCGCTCTCGTTGCAGATTGGTCGCCGCGCCGTGTGTTGTATGCGCTGATCGCATTGGACACACTCGTTAACGTGACTCAGTCCTGGCCACTGGAAATGTGGCAACGGCATCTGACGCCTGCGTTACTAGCAAGCAGTGCTCGTTCACTCAACCCCACAATTCCGGCAGTGCTCGACCAGGTTGGCCGTTTGGCAGCCGAAGGCGATGAAACTGCGCGCCAACAGAAGTTGGCGCCGTTAGCGCAATTACTTCAGAGTCTCGCGAATGAAATCGGGCCGCGAACGGACCTGCAAAAACAATCTTACTTCCTGTCTGGCGACTGTGTCGGATTCCTCTTGCTCGCCGGACTAATCGATCGATTCAGGTGGCCTCGACATATTCTGGAAAGCAGCCTTGGACAAAGGTGGAGCAACCGTGCCATTACGTGCTGTCTGGCGGGATTGGCGCAACACCTTTTGGGCCAGGATACCGCCAGCACTGATCTGGATCCCGGCGTCGCGGTTTTTGCCGGCTGGCTCGACCCTGCGTCCGCTAACCGCAGTATTCTGCGCGCGATCCTTTCTTCAGCGTCGGATGAAGAGCGAGCGGAGTTACTTGAAAGGCTTGCGGCCACGTCTCCGGCTAAAGGAGACACACGCGCAAGTGATTGGTCCAAAACTTTCGATCACATCGGCAATTACCTCATCCACGAGCTTGCTACTCGTATCCGAGGCTTTCGCGACGCTACACCAGCTTTCATTGTCAATACGTTTCTCAAGCAGCCGGGCCGAATTTGTATCGACGAAAAGCGAATCCATGTGACTCTCCAGCCAAACCCATTTCACGTCGCGGTCCATCTTTCAGGTGTTGATGAGCCGATCGACGCAGTGACGTGGCTGGACAATCGCCGTCTGGAATTTCAACTTGAAGGTTTGTGAGCACCGTTGATTTAGGTTTGTGATCCGAAATGGAAGCATACAACAACAGCGTTGAGCACCTGCGGGACGAACTGGCGCGGCTGGACGTTTTGCTGCAACGCGCGTTGCTCGTCGCGCGCAGAGCCGATGCGGCTCAAGCGGGTGAGGAGTTTCGTGGACTGGTGATTTCGGAGCCGGAGATTGATGCTCTGGTCCAGGCGAAAGATTTCTTCGGTGAACGATGGCGGCGGCAAGACGCAATGCGCGACGAGTTGAGAGTGCTCGATCAGCAGATCGAGAAGATGCGCCAGGACATTGATGAACGGCGCAAACTCACCGACGACGCCGGAACCTGGATTGCCCTGCCGTCGATCGCGCAACGTTTCAGTCTCTCACCAGCGGAAGTAGATGTGTTGCTGTTGACGATCGCAGTGGAATTGGAACCGCATTACGAGACGCTCTACGCTTATCTCCAAAACGACGTTACCCGAAAGCGGCCCAGCGTCAACCTCGCGCTGAATCTCATTTGCCGAAATGAGAACGAGAAGATTGCTGCTCGCACAATCTTTTCACCTTCGGCTTCACTGTTTGCCAATCGCCTGCTCGAACTCGTTGAAGAGCCGCAGGAACGGAATGCGCCGCTACTGCGCAAGTTTGTGAAGACGGATGAAGCCCTGGTTGCTTACCTGCTGGAGCAACCGCCATTAACCACCACCGCAGCTACGTTGATCGATCCTGGAAAGGTGGACCACCTGGCAGAGGTGAATACGAATACGCAGGAACAACTGCGCAACCTGGGCGCCTATTTAAACCGCACCGATCGTCGCGGGATCGCGCTGAGAATCATCGGCCAATCTGAAGTTGCGTTAACAAGCGCGGCGGAAGCCCTGTGTACTTTCATGGGTAGAAGACTGTTGCTCGTAGATCTCAATCAACTGGGAACAGACGAGGGATACGTTTCGAAGCTAATGCGAGACAGTGTTCTCTGGGACGCAATCCTCGCAGTAAGCGATCGTGAGATCTCGACGACGAGCAGCGACGCTGAGACTGTGAATCGATCGCAAACTCTGTTGTGGAACGCGTTGCGAGTTTTTGGCGAGCCGATCTTCCTCCTCGGTGCAGAGAGTGCTTTCGCACGCATTCCGACCAACATTCGAGTTTGGCGCATGGAGGTGCAACCCCCGGGATTTTTGCAACGGCGGCAGACATGGGAAACTGCGCTCGGAAGCGGCACGGGGGAGGCCGAACCAGCACGCCTGGCCGATACATTCCGTTTTGGCGCTCAACGAATTCACCAAACGATCGATATGGCGCGAAGTCTGGTCGCGGTGAGAAAGGCAGCGCCGAAAGAACCTGAGATTCAGGATCTACTCGACGCTGGTAGAGCCTTAACAAGTCCCCAGGTGGGCCGGTTTGCGATTCGCGTGGAGCCTCGCTACGGATGGAACGATATTGTTCTGCCAACAGAGAAAAAACAGAAACTGCATCATATCGCATCGTGGATAAAGTTTCGGCGGCAGGTCCATCGCGACTGGGGTTTTGGTCAGAAGCTCTCGCGCGGTAAAGGCTTGAACGTATTGTTCACTGGTCCATCCGGCACAGGCAAGACGATGGCCGCAGAGGTGCTTGCAGGTGAGCTTTCTCTGGATCTTTATCAAATCGATCTTTCGACCGTTGTCAGCAAATACATCGGTGAAACTGAAAAAAACCTCAGTGCCATATTCCGCGAAGCAGAACAAACGCAAACGCTCCTCTTCTTCGACGAGGCAGACGCGCTCTTCGGTAAACGAACTGAAGTGAAAGACGCGCACGACCGCTACGCAAACATCGAGGTCAACTACCTTCTGCAAAGAGTTGAACAATATGAAGGCGTAGTCATTTTAGCGACTAACCTCCAGCAGAATCTCGACGATGCGTTTTTACGACGCATGCAGGAGGTGTTGGAGTTTCCGTTCCCCGACGCGGACTTGAGAGAGAAAATATGGCGCGGGCATTTTCCGAAAGATGCGCCCAGGGGAACGGATATTAATTTCCCGTTCCTGGCGCAAAGCTTCAAGTGGCCAGGCGGAAACATCAAAAACATCGTTTTGAGCGCGGCATTTCTGGCGGCGCAGGAGTCCAAGCCGATCGGTATGTCGCATCTCATTCTCGCAACGCGCGCCGAATATCAGAAAGAAGGAAAACTCCCGCTCAAAACAGACTTTGGACAGTACTACGATCTGATCGCGCGCAGTGCTTAGTGGTGATAGATGTTGGTGCAACCAGGTACGACATACCGTCTGGCTTGCGGCGGCCCACGCGGGAGGGCGGTAGTTCCGGAACGCCCCTTCCAGCGTGGCGCCCGCACGGCAAGCCGGACAGTTTGTCGTATCTGAAGAATGAAAGAGGACACGATGACTCAACTCGTCAACATCCAGCCGCGTGTTAACCGCAACGAAATCGCCGGAGGACTGCTCTACTGCCACAGCCGGCTCAACTCAAACACGTCGAAACTACTCGAGAGTGCTTCGTTCCTCTACGCGTTGATCGAAGTACTGGCTGAAAAGGGATTGGTGCGGATCGACGAGCTTGAACAAAAGAAGCAGGAAGTGGCTACTCGGTTGCTGGAATCGTATCTCGATCGCGGCATGGGCGTGGCGATGCAGGAAGACGAGCGAGACAAGTACACGTTTTCTGAAACCGTGAATATTGATTGCGCCAGCCGCGTTCATCTGTGCCACGCAGCGTGCTGCCGCATGAGCTTTGCGCTTTCCCAACAGGATGTTGAAGAGGGCGTGGTGAAGTGGGATCTGGGAAGACCGTACCTCATCGCGCAAGACAGTGATGGTTACTGCCGGCACCTGGACCGCGAATCAAACTCTTGCACCGTGCGAGAACAGAGACCACTTCCTTGTCGTGGCTACGATTGTCGCCAGGACAAGAGAGTTTGGGTGAATTTCGAAAAACGAATTATCAATCCGCAGTTGGAAGAATTGTTCCAGACCACTGCACTAGAAGTGACGCACGCAAACTGATGTCATGGTGGTCTTCCAAGTCAAGAGCAACGCACGACTCGGATGAGGAATCATCTGAATCGGAAACTGCCGATGCCCTTCCCGTAACTCACGAACTCTTGGATTTACAACAGGCTGCGGGTAACAAAGCTGTGCAACGCCTCGTTGACGGTTTGTCCAACTCGTCCGCGGCCACCACCGACTCACAGCGGCACAGTACGAGTGAAGGTTTACCGGCCGATGTTCGTGAACAGATGGAGGAGCAGTTCGGTCAGGACTTCAGCGACGTTCGTATTCACACCGACGCTGATGCTGCGGCGACAGCCGTTGAACGCGGTAACAGTGCCTACACCGTTGGAAGAGATATTTATTTCGCGCCTGGAAAGTACGATCCTAAGTCTGCAAAAGGAACGCATTTGCTCTCCCATGAGTTGGCCCATGTTTCTCAACGGAAGATGGGCAGCAAAGAAGCGATCGGCTCATCGCAGTCGAATCCGGAGGGAGAGGCTGACCACGCTGCTAAAAGTATTTCTGCCGGAAGGCAGCTCGATATTGCGTTGTCCCCGGTAAGGACAGAAGCGCCGATGGGTGCACCGGCTGATTGGTCAAAGGACGTCACAGATGCAAAAAGCAAAAAGGACGCAGATGTGATGGCTGGACTGATAGAAACAGCAATCGCGTCTACGAAGAAGAAGGTAGTTGCCGCGAAGACTAGTTCCGGCGGAAATATTGATCCGAAGGACTATCAACCTCTGCCGGTAATCAATTTTGACATCAACCTGAATAACAAAAATTCCAAACCTCTAACTGCCGGAGGTTCGACGCGCTCGCTAAGCACTAACTACGGATACTCTTTTACGGACGGGGGCCAGAGTTATGTTGTTCTCGGGCCTAACGCGCTCAAAGAAGACAGCCCGGTCTTCACAATGATGTATTACGAACACGAGATGTATCACACAACTCACCATCTCGTGACTGCGCCGGCCAAATCCGGAACGAAAGCGGTGGGAAAGGCCAATGATGGAGAAGAATTGGAAACCTACACTCAGGATTTCCTCAACTACTTCCATCAGCTTCACCGTTTTGGACCGCGATGGGACACGCTGATTCATTACTACGAGAAATCGTCGGCGACGGAACGAACTACTGCACTGACACTACTGAAGGCGTACTACGAAAATCCTCCGGTGTCAGCAGCTGATGCTGCGGCAGCAAAAAAAGCATTCGAAGCGTGGGTGCGTCGACGTCTTAAGGATTCGACCACTGCGAGCAAGCAACTGATAGTTGATCTTTCGAACGAGCTCGGGATCACGTTGAACACGCCGTCAACAGCGCCCTCAACGGGACCTTCGAGGTCACCGACTCCACCTTAAGACATGGCTTCTGCTGCTGAAACAACCGATGTCGAACGG
>Ga0079218_10000320_pt1 | contig 13550 bp, 18 predicted proteins | sample NCCompost_FD_77181 | JGI IMG/M metagenome (GOLD analysis project Ga0079218, IMG submission 77181) | Agricultural soil microbial communities from Utah to study Nitrogen management - NC Compost | ecosystem: Environmental > Terrestrial > Soil > Agricultural land | place: USA: Utah | collected... | reverse complement strand
TTTGCGACTCTGCGTCTTCGCGTCTCTGCGTTTTAAAGCTTAGACTTAGATGACAAATAAAATGAAAAAATGATCGTTTCTTCTTGGATAGCTGGCATCCTTCACTACTAAGCCCGAGCAATTGTCAGAACAAAAACGGCAGCAGCGTCAGCGGCCAACAAGGCCTCAGCGCAAGCCGACACTGTCGCCCCTGTCGTGAACACATCGTCCACCAACAAGATCTTTTCTCCTTCAACGAGACGTGGATAACTAACCGCAAAGGCCTTGGCGACCGAGTCGCGCCGGGCGCTGGCATCCATCCCGGCTCGGTGTTTTTCGGAGTGAGATGTGCGGACCAGGGTGTTGTCAACGAACGGTAGCTTCAGTTTGCGCGCTAGTTGACTTCCGATGGTTGCTGCCTGGTTGAAACCTCGGTCTTTTTCGCGCTCACGATGCAAGGGAACGGGAATGACAACCGTTGACTGATCCAACGGAGGGATTTGCTGCACCTCTGCAAGCAGATTCAACAACTGCTGGGAGACGTTTGGCTCACGTTTGAGCGCAAGCACGACTGCCTGCAACGCCCCTTTATATTCACCGCAAGCACGCGCAACCGTATAAGCATCGTCGTCACAGCGCCGGCACCTTACACTTGTTCTTTTTTCCGGATCGATAGTTCCTAACGACGGCGCCCCGCATTTCCAGCAAATCGTATCCGCGTCAGAAAAAATGTGAGTCGCTTCCCAACAATCGGCACAGGCAATTCCTAACTGGCGTTTCGAAACACAACCCTGGCAAATGGCGCAGGCTTGCGGATAAACGAGCGCCATTAGGCCGTCAACAATCAAGTTTGTCGCTTTGGCGAGGAACATCGAAAGCACCTGGTGAGGCGGCTACCAAAAAAGCTCGGCCTCCCAAAATCAACTGGGAGGCCGGCATTATGTCATTCGGTTTGGCTAACTTCTACTCGTCGTCCTCGCCCAGAAGCCCGCGCTCTTGCAAGTCCTGACAACGAACGCAGTGCCGCGCCCAGGGCACCGCATCGAGTCGTTTATCCGGCAAAGCCTCGCCACAGTGCGCGCACTTGGCATACTTGCCATCTTCGATCCGCTCGAGCGCTTCATCAATCAAGTTTAGCAACTTGCGATCGTTGTCGGACATCGATACCAGGAGCTCTTTGGTATAAGCATTGGCGGCCATGTCAGCCGGATCCTGAGTCGCCTCAGCGTCTCGCTCACGACTATATAGCTCCGCCTGTTGGACCTGGCCGACCAGGCTTTCACGACGGCCCAATAGCTTGTCGCGGAATACTCTGACTTTTCTTTTTTCCATTATCGTTTCATCCTCCACCCTACTTGTTACGAAGAATGCGAACTGAGAGAGTTAACAATTCAAATCATTTCTGATAAGGCAACCCGTGAATGATCGTATAAGCCCGGTATAACTGTTCCAACAAAACTACTCGAGCCATTTCATGTGTCAGCGTCAACCGCGTCAGCGACCAGCGCTGCCGTACGCGTGCGGTAAGCTCCGGCGAAACGCCATGAGGACCGCCAACTATGAACGCAACCTCTTTCGTGCCCTGGTTCTCCCAACGTTGAATCTGAGCTGCCAGTTCCGACGAACTCCAATTACTGCCTTCCGGGTCCAGGAGCACAGCAACGGCGCCGTTAGATAGCCGGTCTGAGATGCTTTTCGAATCTCTATCGATGCCCGCCTTAGTTCCGGCCCCGGCGCTCTCGCGAATTTCTACAATTTCACAACGCGCAAAATGAGAAAGTCGCTTTTCATAATCCAACTGCAACTCACGCAGCCGAGCGTCCCTCGTCTTACCTGTCCAGATCAATCGCAACCGCATGGGTCAGCACCAGGGCGACTTATCACTTTATCTCGCCGCCAGCTCCGAGTGTTCCCTCCTCGCCGTTTCCAGATCCTTTTTCCAATCGCTCCAGCCGCTCGTAAAGATTCTTGCGGCTGATCCCCAAAATGCGCGCTGCGGCAGTCTTGTTGCCCCTGGTAGTTGCCAACGTCTCCTGCAAATACTCCGCCTCGACTTCTGCAAGCGAGCGCGGCTGCCGCTTGGCTGAAACCGCTGCCCGGATCGCGGCGGGCAAATCAGCCATCTCGATTTGCTTGCCGGTTGCAAAGATCACTGCCCGCTCGATTATGTTCGCCAACTCGCGAACGTTGCCCGGAAAGTCGTATTCCCTCAACAGCGCAACGGCTTCTGGAGCAATGGCGCTTAACTCGCGACCGTGTTTCGCCGCATATGTGCGTACGAACGAAGCCGTCAGCATGGGTAAGTCGGCAATGCGCTCGCGCAGCGGCGGTACTTCAATGTGGACGACATTCAAACGATAAAACAGATCCTCGCGGAAGTTTCTTCGCGCGACGGCCTTAGTCAGATCGACATTCGTCAGCGCCAGCAAGCGCGCATCTACTTTGATCGTGTTCCGGCCACCGAGGCGTTCGAATTCGCGAGTTTCAATCACGCGCAACAGCTTCGCCTGCGAGTCGTTCGACAAATACGCAATTTCGTCGAGAACGACTGTGCCTTTATGCGCAGCTTCCAGTCGGCCTGGCTTCGCTTCGCCGGCGCTGGTAAAAGCACCCCGCTCATATCCAAAGAGCTCGGCTTCGAGCAATTCTGCGGGTAGCGTGGCGCAGTCGATTTTTACGAACGGTTGCGTTGCGCGCGCAGAGCGCGAATGGATGTAGAAGGCAAGAGCATCCTTGCCTGCACCCGATTCTCCGGTCACGAGAACGTTGGCGTCTGTAGCAGCGACACGCTCGGCAAGACCAACGGCCTCCTGCATCGCTTCTGACTGCGCCACGATCTCAATCATTCCGTTCTCAAAGAGCTAGTCTGGTTAACGAGCGACGACGGTAAATCCAGCCGTTTTGATTCGCGCCATAACCTCTCAAGGTCAAAAAATTTCCGCGCCTTGTCGGCGAAGACGTGAACGATGAAATCGCCGTAATCTAACAGTATCCACTCCGCGGTCTTTCGGCCCTCAACGCGCGCGGCCGGATGTCCTTCTTTCTTGAGTCGCTCTAACACTTCATCTGCGATTGCCTGCACCTGACGTTCATTTGCTCCGCTGGTGATCACAAAGAAATCTGTGAAGCTGGCGATCTCACGCAGGTCAAGCACTACCGGATCAAGAGCTTTTTTGTCACCCGCGGCTTGCAGGGCGGTAACGACGCGCTCGTCAAGCTCCGGACGTTGTTCGGCTGTCTTCCGCTTCGGTTCGTGATGAGTGACTGTAGTCGGATTTAATGATTGTTCTTTGGCCGTTGAATTAGGATTCATTCGTCTCTCGATATAGCTCGTATTTAGTTATGTAATCAGCAACTGATTTCGGTACTAACTCGACTAACCTATCAAACTGTTGCTCCCGCGCTGCACGTCGAATTTCCGTCGCCGAAATCTCCAGTTGCACTGCGTCCGTAAAAAAGATCCGCTTGCCCGGGTCAGTAGATTTTCTTCCCGCTGTTTCCCGCCCGTTGCGCGTGTCAACGATTCGCTCAAGCACTTCAGCGGGCAGCCCAGCAAGCGCCAGCTCATAACCGGGGCGAGTCACAACGATATGATTCGCCATCATTAGTAAGCGCCCCCAATCCTTCCAGGTTTGGATCTCAGACCAGGAGTCAGCACCCATCAGAAAAAACAGCTCAGCGTCGTTGCCCAGCTCAGACTCAAAGTGCCCCAGGGTCTCGACGGTATAACTGCGCTCTGCCGACTCCAGTTCGAAGCTCGAAATACGCAAGCGGGCGTCTTGCTGAGTGGCCAATGCCAACATTGCATAGCGATGTAACGCCGGGGTTACGTCGCGAGTGCGCTTGTGTGGAGCGAGCCAGGCCGGCACAAACAGCAATTCGTCAATCTCAAAGATCTGCGAAATCGTTCTGGCTACTGCCAGGTGGCCCCGGTGAACGGGATCGAACGTGCCGCCGTAAAGAGCAATACGTTTCTTGCCACTCATTCTTTCCGCCAACTCTCCAACGACTCAGACCGGTTGGCGGTCATTCTGTTATTGCGACAACGCCAACTCAACGACTGAGTTTTCCTGAGCGGCGCGTTTCAATGCTTCGAGTTTCGCCGCCACCGCGTTTACTAACTCACGAACATTTTGATTAGTTACCGCTGAGATGGCGTAGAAGTCGTATCCATCGTTCGCGGCCGCTTGCTTCAAGGATTCCCACCTCTCAGGATCTTCCAGCGCATCCATCTTGGTCGCGACCACGATTTGTGGGCGCTCAGCCAGCGCGGGGTTATACGCGGCCAATTCGTGATTCACGGTGCGATAGTCGTCAACAGTTTCTCTTCCCGAGAATGACGACACATCAACTAAGTGAAGCAACAACGTCGTGCGTTCCACATGGCGCAGAAACCGATCACCGAGGCCCGCACCCTCGTGAGCGCCTTCGATGAGACCAGGAATGTCCGCGACAACGAAAGTGCGAAAGTCGCCTAGATCAACCACTCCCAAATTTGGTGCGAGAGTCGTGAAAGGGTAGTCCGCAATCTTTGGCTTGGCCGCGGAGATAGTCGAAATCAAAGTCGACTTGCCTGCGTTGGGAAAGCCAACGAGACCGACATCGGCGAGCAACTTCAATTCAAGCTGCAACTCCAGGTCTTCGCCGGCACTGCCCTCCTGGTGATAACGCGGCGCGCGATTAGTCGAGGTCGCAAAGTGGGAATTCCCAAAGCCGCCGCGGCCCCCGCGCGCCGCAAGCCACTTGGCCCCGTCCATGGTCAAATCCTGGAGTAACTCTCCCGTTGTGGCTTCAAAGATCTGAGTACCAACCGGGACGCGGACGAAAACATTTTCGCCATCGCGTCCTGAGCGATTGGAGCCTTCGCCGTGCATGCCACGGTCGGCAATATGTTCAGGGTTGTAGCGAAGGTGAAGCAGTGTGTTCAGGGAAGAGTCAGCAATGATCCAGACATCACCGCCGCGTCCGCCTTCACCGCCGGAAGGACCGCCTCGCGGAACAAACTTCTCGCGTCGAAAAGCTGTAACGCCGTTACCGCCGTGCCCTCCCTGTACGTGAATCTTAACGCGATCAATAAACATTTAAATCGAAAGCGACGCCAAGCTAGTCAATTACCTCGCCTGGGCGTCGCATGAGACTAATCTCCTTGCGTCACCTAAGCGGGAGACGCCTGTTCGAGGGGGTAGACGCTGATAAATTTGCCACCACGACCTTTGTCTTCAAACTTAACCACTCCTTCGATTAGCGAGAAGAGTGTGTCGTCTTTACCGCGGCCCACGTTCTTTCCGGGTTTCCACTTGGTGCCGCGCTGCCGCGCCAAAATATTGCCACCCAGTACACGTTCGCCGCCGAATTTTTTCAAACCCAGTCTCTGTGACTGCGAGTCGCGGCCGTTTCGCGATGAGCCAACTCCCATTTTATGTGCCATAAATCATTTCCGATTGGCGATTGCCGATTTCCGATTGTTGTTTTCTTTCGGTAATTGACTTGTCCAATCGACCTCCTAGCTAATCGAATCAATTCGTATCGCTGTATAACCCTGACGGTGTCCCCGCGTGCGCTTGTAATGCTTGCGGCGCTTTTTCTTAAACACCAAAAACTTTGTGCCCCGTCCGTGTTCAACCACAGTCGCGGAGATTTTGGCCGCGCCTAAAACTGCTGAACCCTCGGCGCCACCAGTCAGCAAAGCATCGATCTCGATCGATTTTCCCGGGTCTGCCGCCAGCGAGGGAATGCGCACCGTGCTTCCCTGTTCCACTACAAACTGCTTGCCGCCGGTTCTGATAATTGCAAATGGCATCGAATCACCTCACAGCCGAAACTGACCACCGGAAAAGTCGATTATTATAGGCATCCGGTCTATAAACAGCAAACGCTCAGCGCGCAGTTGTCAGCGCTCCGTTCTTCTTAACTCCATTTTGCTGGAGAAAATGTTCCATAAAACTAGTAGAGATGTCGCCGGCTTGATACGCGGGATCGTCCATGATCTTCAGGTGCAACGGAATCGTGGTCTTGATGCCTTCCACCACCATTGCCTCTAAAGCTCGTTTCATGCGAGCGATCGCGAGTTCGCGAGTTCGCGCGTGAACAATCACTTTCGCGATCATTGAATCGTAGAAAGGCGGCACCTTGTAACCGGAATAGACGTAGGTGTCTACTCGCACGCCAGGTCCACCCGGCAAGTTAAAAGCCGTGATAGTTCCGGGCGACGGCGCAAACGTCTCGGGGTTCTCGGCGTTAATCCGGCACTCGATTGCGTGTCCGACGATCATCAGATCGTCCTGCGTATAACCGAGTCTTTCACCAGCCGCGATCCGAATTTGATTCCGCACAATGTCGGCGAGGGTCACCATCTCCGTGACTGCATGTTCCACCTGGATCCGCGTATTCATCTCCATGAAGTAGAACTGGTTGTCCTCGTCGAGAAGAAACTCGACAGTTCCGGCGCTCGAATATCCCAGCTTCTTACAGGCCGCCACAGCAGCATTTCCCATCTCGGTCCGCAGCGCCTCCGACAGGATCGGGGAAGGCGCCTCTTCCAGAAGCTTCTGGTGGCGACGTTGGATCGAGCACTCGCGCTCTCCGAGATGAATACAATCGCCGTATTCGTCAGCAAGCACTTGAATTTCAATGTGCCGCGGATTCTCCAAATAGCGTTCGATGTAGACGCTGCCATCTTTAAATGCGGCAGCGGCCTCCGTTGACGCAGCTTCCAGGGCGTGACCTAAGTCGTCAGCGGAGCGCACGATCCTCATGCCGCGACCGCCACCACCCGCCGAAGCTTTAACGATCACGGGAAAACCTATTTCGTTAGCGAGTTTCCTCGCCTCAGCTTCCGAGGAAATCGGATCGGGACTACCGGGCAGCACCGGCAACCCGGCTTCCTTCATCACTCGTCGTGCTTCGATTTTGTCGCCCATCAGTCGAATGATGTTCGACGTCGGTCCAATAAATTTGATGTTGCATGCCTCGCAAATTTCCGCGAAGTAAGACGACTCAGCCAGAAAGCCATACCCTGGATGAATCGCGTCAACGTTAAATATTTCCGCGGTGCTGATGATGGCGGGAATGTTTAGATAGCTTTGGGCTGAGGGCGCCGGTCCAATGCAAGCAGCTTCGTCCGCGAACCGCACGTGCAGTGAATCACGATCCACGTCGCTGTGGACGGCCACCGTGCGTATCCCCATCTCTTTACAAGTCCAGATAATCCGGCAGGCGATCTCGCCGCGGTTAGCAATTAGAATCTTCTTGAATTTTCGATTCTCTGAACTCATTTTGTTTTGCATCAAAACTTAGCGCCCAATGTCCTGCAATCCGGCGTGGACTCAGACAATGGGCGCCAGGTTGATCGCTATCGCTTGATGCCAAAAAGCGGCTGACCGTATTCGACGGGTTGGCCATTCTCAACGTAAATCTTCACTACCTCGCCGGTTGTTTCCGCTTGAATCTCGTTCATCAGCTTCATCGCTTCAATTATGCAAACGATGGTTTCAGCGTCGACGTTGCTGCCGATTTTCACAAAGGGGTCCGCATTCGGCGACGCTGAACGATAAAAAGTCCCAACGATCGGAGAGGGAATCAGGTACAGATCCTGATCCTCTGAGGCGGCGCTTTTGGCTTGAGTGCCGAGATGTGATGGAGTGGATCCGGTGGCAGGCGGAGCTCCTGTCCCTGACTCTTCAGCCCTTTCCCTTACTGCGGAAGAAGCACTATCGCTCCGACCCCCTTCCGCTGCTGCCGCAGCCCCGCGACGCACATGTAGGCGAAACCCTTCGCGCGCAATCTCAAATTCTGCAAAGTCGTTCTCCTGAATCAGATCGATTAAGGCGCGCAGCTCATCCATATTCACCGACGGATCGATTTGGCGCGAGCGCTGCCGGCGCCGACGATTTGGCTGGGTTGCCTCTTGCGATTCCACATCGACCTGTACCTCAGACTGTTCGTTAAGACTCTCGGATTCGCTCATTTTTGTTGGTTTGGCTTCAGGCAACAGTGAAACTCCTCAAAGTGACGAGCCCCAAAAGACTCGGTTTTGCTGATGCCGATGGTCCATTGGGGCCTATGCCGACCGGGCTGCTGGTGGCAGCTAACTGGAGCCGGTCCATTGTCAGGTTTTACTACTTTGCCTCTTCCTCTGACTGACCCGACTCCGCTTCCACTTCAGGAACTTCTTCTTCCGCGGTCTCAGCCGGCGCCGCTGCTACTGCTGGACTCGGAGCCTCTTCGACTTTCGCTGGTTTTGTAGCGGCAGGTGTGGCGGCCCGAGTTTCAGCAGACTTTTTCTTTTTCGGGCCTGAGGTCTTACTTCGTTTCTTCGCCGCCTCCACCGCTTCAAGTTCGCGGGGATTGTCTACCAGCTCTATGATCGCCAACTCCGCATTGTCGCCTTCACGCTTGCCGAGTTTTAAGATCCGAGTGTAACCACCGGGCCGATCCTTGTATCGCTCTCCCAACTCATCAAATAGTCGTTTAACCGCAGCGACACCGGCAGTACGCGGCAGGCGCGCTTGCCCACGTTTCCCATTTAGCGCTGTTTGCTGCATGTTGCCCGCGTGGAAAAAGCCCGCCGCCTGCCGCCGCAGGTGCACGGCGTTTATCTTTGCGCTATCACCTTCAAGATGCTGAGCGCGACATGAAAGAGTTATTGCGCGCTCCACAAAGGGACGCAATTCTTTGGCTTTGGGTAGCGTGGTGACGATGCGCTCCTCGCGCGCGTTGATGAGCGAAGTCGCCAGGTTGCGCAGCATCGACATCCGATGCTCTGAAGTTCGTCCTAATTTCCGATGTGCCTTTTGATGCCGCATGACTTTACTCGAAGCTCTAAGCTATTTAACTTGCAAACGACTGAATCTGGGAACGAGCCTACTGTTCTTCTTCCGCCTCGAAATCGGCAGCATCCGCGGTGTCGCGTCCGCCCGAACCAGGAATCGGATTACCCTGCTCGTCAAACTCCATCCCAAAGTCGAGCCCCATGCCGTTGAGAATGTCCTTAATCTCGTTCAGTGATTTCTTGCCAAAGTTTTTGGTGGCGAGCATCTCACGCTCGGAGCGCTGCACCAGATCACGAATGGTACGAATGTCGGCATTCTTCAAGCAGTTGTAGGAGCGCACTGACAATTCGAGCTCGTCCACTGAACGATCCAACTGGTCGTTGCGTGGCAAGGGCGGACGCTCCATTTTGGAGTAGGAAAAGTCGTCCGCGTCCTCTTCGAAGTTGATGAAGATAGACATGTGGTCCTTGATCAACTTCGCCGCGAGACCAATGGAGTCTTCGGGCTTAACCGAACCATCGGTCCAAACTTCAATCGTCAGCTTGTCGAACTCCGTATTCTGACCTAAGCGAGCAGCCTCAACGGTATAGTTAACTTTCTTAACCGGGGTGTGCACCGAGTCGATGGGGATGTACCCGAGCGAGAGGTCTTCATCGAAGTTGCGATCGGCTGAGACATAGCCACGTCCGCGTTTCAATCTCATCTCCACATTGAGCGAGCCGCCATCGCTGACGGTGGCAATGTGTACGCTCTCATCGAGGATCTCGACATCTGCGTCGGTCTCGATATCGGCCGCTGTTACTTCGCCAGCAGCATCCTTGGAGATGCGCAACGTCTTTGCCTCGCTGCCGTGCAACTTAAATGGAACCTGCTTCAGGTTGAGAATTACGTCAGTGGCGTCTTCGACAACTCCTTTGATTGAAGAAAACTCGTGTTCGACGCCCTCAATCTTGATTGCGGTAACCGCCGCTCCTTCAATTGAAGAAAGCAGCGCGCGCCGCAGCGAGTTGCCGATGGTCGTGCCAAAACCGCGCTCGAAAGGTTGCGCGGAAAAGCGACCGTACCTTTCTGTAAGCGTTTCCGAATCAGCCGCCAAACGACGCGGCATCTGAAATCCCGTCCAAAGATTATTTTGATCCATAGCCATAATTTGAGTCCCGGTTCAAACCGTCAGCAGGCAGATGTCGTCTTCCAGACCACATCCGCGAGATTAATTTACTTGCTATAAAGCTCGACAATAAGTTGTTCGTTGATCGAGCGATCGATGTCGTCGCGAGCCGGCAAGCCGCTGATGCGCACACTCATGTCGCCGCCGTCCTGTGAAATCCATGACGGACGTCCGCGACCAGCAGCAGTTTGCCAGGCGCCTTCGATGTGTGGATTTTTGCGACTGGCTTCTCTGACGCTGATCAGATCGCCCGCTTTCACCTTGAATGAAGGAATGTCTACCTTGCGATCGTTAACCGTGATGTGACCATGGTTAACCAGCTGGCGGGCCTGACGACGCGACGTCGAAAACCCGGCGCGGTAGACAGCGTTATCCAGACGACGCTCGAGCAGGAACAACAGGTTTTCGCCTGTGATGCCCTTCATGCGCGCGGCGCGTTCGAAGTAGTTGCGGAATTGTCCTTCGAGAATAAAGTAGATGCGCTTTACCTTCTGCTTTTCGCGGAGCTGTTGGCCATAGCCAACGAGTGCCTTACCGCGACGCATCGAGTTACCGTGTTGTCCGGGGGGTTGAGTTCCGCGCTTTTCAATAGGACAAGATGGTTTGTAGCAGCGATCGCCCTTGAGAAAAAGTTTTGCACCTTCGCGGCGGCACAAACGGCACACCGCATCTCTATACCTAGCCAATTTGTTTCTGCCTCCAGTTAGTTAGCCGGAAAAGTTTACAGGCTGCGTTTGAACGCCGGCCCTTCATCCTTTAGGTCAAGACATTGCCGATTTCCAAACTGGCGATTGCCGATTGGAACCTAATGTCAGTATTTCTGTTCACTAAAACGAAATTCGCGATTGCTCCGGCCAACTGCAATTGGCAATCGGCAATCGGCAATCAAAAATTCCCTAGACTCTGCGCCGCTTTGGCGGGCGGCACCCGTTATGGGGAATCGGTGTTGAGTCGCGAATCGTCATCACTCTGATTCCGGCATTGGCGATTGCGCGAATTGCCGATTCACGCCCACCACCCGGACCTTTCACCCGAACCTCACATTGTTGCATGCCTGCTTCGTGAGCTTTCTTAGCGGCCTCGTAAGCGGCTTGCTGGGCGGCGAAGGGAGTTCCTTTTCGCGAGCCGCGGAAACCGCGGGCGCCTGCTGATGACTGAGCGACCAGATTACCTTCCAGATCGGTAATCGAAATCATTGTGTTATTGAAGGACGCTGCGATGTGAGCAATGCCCACCGGCACGTTCTTCTTCTCTTTCTTACGAAAAACTTTTTTCTTTCCGCCTGCTTTAGCCATAGCTTATTTTCGTTTCAGATACTTTAGCGAGCGGACAATACAGCGCCCGCCGGTTCACACAAATTACTTCTTGCCCGGAGCCTTCTTCTTAGCGATCGTCGCACGCCGTGGGCCTTTGCGGGTGCGCGCATTTGTATGAGTGCGCTGACCTCGCACTGGTAACGCACGGCGATGGCGTAAACCTCGATAGCAGCCAATGTCCATCAAGCGCTTGATGTCCATTTGAATTCGTTTACGCAGGTCGCCCTCAATTTCACCCTGAGCTTCCAGCACACCTCGAATCCGGCTTAACTCGTCCTCATTCAAATCCTTCACACGAGTATCGACATTGACGCCGGCTTCCTTGAGAATGGAGGTCGCTCGTGAGCGGCCAATGCCATAGATGTATGTCAGCCCGATCTCAGAGCGCTTATTGGGTGGAAGATCAACTCCAGCTACACGTGCCATTCCTATTGAATCTCCATTACGAAGCCGCGGTGTGAGCCGCGGTATTCAAAATCTTATCCCTGTCGCTGTTTGTGCTTCGGGTTAGTGCAGATCACTCGCACTACGCCCTTCCGGTGAATCACCTTGCACTTGTCGCACATCTTTTTTACCGAAGCGCGCACTTTCATTTCAAAACCCCCGAAGTTTCTCCGAGTAATTCGCTATTTATACCGGTATGTTATTCGTCCGCGATTTAAGTCGTAGGGCGAAAGCTCGACCAGCACCCGATCGCCAGGAAGAATGCGAATGAAGTGCTTACGCATTTTTCCCGAAATATGGGCCAAAACCTGATGTTGGCTGTCTTCCAACTCGACCCGAAACATGGCATTCGGCAAGGTCTCGAGGACCTTAGCCATCACTTCTATCGCCTCTTCCTTCGCCATGCCTTTGTAGACGGGAATTTGCCAGTAGCGACAAACTGCAAATACTAGCATCCAGGTGGCATTTTGCCAAGCTGAGTGCCACCATCAGTTACAGCGACACCGCCGCTGTCTGCGGTTGCTCGATAGAAACCACTCGAGTTAATACCTCCGGACCAGCTTCTGTAATCGCAATCGTGTGTTCAGTATGGGCACTCGGCTGCCCATCGATTGTGACAACCGTCCAACCATCCGACAGAACCCTGGTATGAAGGCTTCCCAGGTTTATCATCGGTTCCACTGCAAAAACGTACCCAGCCTTTATCTTCGGGCCCTGCCCCGGCTTACCGTAATTCGGTATCTGCGGGTCCTCGTGCATTTGGCGCCCGATTCCGTGGCCGACGTAATCTCGCACTACCGAATAACCGCTGGCCTCGGCCAATTCCTGCACGGCCCAGCCAATGTCTCCGAGATGTTTTCCGGGCCGACACTGTTCGATGGCTCGCTCGAGACACTGCTCGGTAATCCTGATCAAACGCAGGCGCTCCGGCGAAACCTCTCCCACGGGAACCGTCGTCGCGGTATCCCCGACGAACCCTTGCAGCGTCACGCCGCAATCGATCGAAAAAATGTCGCCCTCCTTCAACTTGTAGTCGGAGGGAAAACCATGAACCACTTGTTCATTGACAGAAGCGCAGATTGAAAATGGGAAGCCATGATAGCCCTTGAACGTGGGCAGCGCACCCGCATCTCGAATCATCTTCTCCGCCGCCCGGTCAATCTCGAGCGTAGTAATGCCGGGCTCAACCAACGCCGTCAGATGCTGCAAGACTGAACCGACCAGCTGACCGGCAGCGCGCATCTTCTCGATCTCTTTTTTTGACTTCCCGATAATCATGAACCAAATCGATCAACTGCTCATCAAGATGTCCCTGATTTCGCGATGAATCGTTTCCTGATCCTGGGTGCCGTCCACACGACGTAACCGCCCAGTCTTGTAGTAGTAATCAATCAGCGGCTTCGTCTGTTCGTTGTAGGTATCTAAGCGCACCCGGATCTTCTCATCGGTATCGTCGGCCCGCTGAAGCAGCACGGCTTCCGGATGCAGGTCACAAAATCCCTCTCGTCGCGGCGGTTTAAAATAAATATTGTAAATCTCACCACAGACCGGGCACGAACGACGACCTGTAGCCCGCTTTTCCAAAAACTCCGCCGGCACATCTATTAAAATCCCCACCAGCGGGTTCCCCTGAGCGGCCGCAAGCCGTTCCAGCATTTCCGCCTGAGCCGGTGTGCGCGGAAACCCATCGAGCACATAACCGTTCGCACAGTCAGGTTGGGACGTGCGGTCTTGAACAACTCGTATTACCAAATCGTCAGAAGCAAGCTTTCCCGCTTCCTGCACTTTGCGAATCTCTTCAGCCAAATCGTCATGTTGCTGAGCTCGGGCCCGCAAAATGTCTCCGGTAGAGATTTGCGGCAGTTGCAGTCG
>Ga0079218_10000319_pt1 | contig 13568 bp, 10 predicted proteins | sample NCCompost_FD_77181 | JGI IMG/M metagenome (GOLD analysis project Ga0079218, IMG submission 77181) | Agricultural soil microbial communities from Utah to study Nitrogen management - NC Compost | ecosystem: Environmental > Terrestrial > Soil > Agricultural land | place: USA: Utah | collected... | reverse complement strand
TCAGTGCAGTGAGCCGCGAGTACTTTCGCACTGGCCGGTAAGCAAAGCGTTCGATCACGATTCCCAGGGCGGCGCAAATCCCCATCGCGAGGAGCATTACTACGAGCGCAGTTATCAGCGACGGTTCCATGGCCCCGCTTCCCAGTAACCCTCTCGCTATAAAACCATCAGCGCTCATGCCAATCGCTTGCGCACCGCGGGCCCCGAGTCCATTTGCCAGGTAATAACCCATAAACGCGCCGACCATGTAGACATCGCCGTGGGCGAAGTTGATCAACTTGAGCACGCCGTAAACCATCGTGTAGCCGAGGGCGATTAGCGAGTAGATCGCACCGAGGGAGATGCCATTGATCAGTTGTTGTAGGAACGTACTCATAAATTGAGCCGGAGTTGAAAGGTCAGAAAGCGATAAGGCGAAGTGCTCGCATGAACGAGCCCGCTCTCAATTAGAGGGGCTCGTTGTCGGACTCGGGGACGCAGGAGTTGGCGTCGCGCTTCTGTTTGTTGGGGTACCGGTCGCTGGCGTCGCAACACCGGTATTGCTGTTGGCCGGAGTGATTACCGGAGTGATTGAGGGAGCTGCAGTAGTAGTTGTCGGCATTGCAGCACCCTCAACCTGGACCCGTTCCGCGACCACAAACTTCCCGCCATCCTCAATCTTAATCATAACGATCGGCTTCACTGCATCGCGGTTTTCATTAAAGGTCACTTTTCCGGTTACACCAGGAAATTCTCTAGTAGCGGCAAGCGCATCGCGAATCGCCGTACCTTCAAGTGAGTTGGCGCGTTTGATAGCGTCAAACATGATGCGAGCCGCGTCGTAGGCGGTGGCGGCCAGGGCATCGGGCACAGAACCGTAGCGTGCTTTGTAGTCGTTGACGAATTTCTGAACGAGGGGGTCGGCGTCGTCAGGTGAATAGTGGTTGCTGAAGTAGCAGCCATTAAGTGCACTGCCACCGATCTGATACAGACTCGGCGAGTCCCAGCCATCGCCACCGACGATGGGCACGGTGATACCTTTGTCGCGAGCTTGCTTCGCAAACAAGCCGACATCGCCGTAGTAACCAGGCACAAAAATCACGTCCGGGTTGGCGCCTTTGATTGAAGTGATCTGCGCGTTGAAGTCCTGATCGGCCGCCTGGTAAGACTGCGTGACAACAATCTGCCCGCCCAGTCGCGTGAAGACTTCGTTAATAACTTTCTCCAGACCTGTGGAGTAGTCGTTCTTGCGGTCAACCATCAGCGCGCCACGCTTCGCGTTGAGAGTGCGCGCAGCAAACTGCGCGATGGCCGCACCCTGAACCGGGTCAATAAAGCAACTTCGGAAAATGTAATCGCCCTTTTTCGTTACTTCGGGATTCGTTGAGGAAGGCGTGAGCATCGGAATCTTTGCATTCTGAGCAATGGGAGCGGCTGCGATCGAGCGCGAGCTGGCAACTTCGCCGAGAATCGCGTGTACCTGATCCTGCGTCACAAACTTTGTGACGATCGTCGCAGCTTCAGAAGCATCAGAGCGATCATCCTGTACCAGCAATTCAATCTGTTTGCCGTTAATGCCACCGGTGGCATTCACTTCGTCGGCCGCCATCTTGATGCCGTTTGTGGACGAGATACCGAAGTTGGCGGTGTCTCCCGTGAGCGACATGAAAACGCCGATTCGAACTTTGTCGCCGCCTCCTGAAGGTTGGCAAGCAATTGCGCCCAGCAGAGCGGCGATGATTGTTAAGCTGATTAGACTGCGTCTCATATGGTCCTCACAGAAAGTAAATTTTGGTAGTTACAGTTTGAGCCTGAATTGATTCGAAACCGGGGGTGCGGCTTGATCAAATTCCAGCCTGTTGCTTGGTAGACAGAATTAACGGGCTGAATAATAGCCGCGCCGCAGTTGGTAACGCAAACTCTCAATTCGACTTGGGAGATTTTTCCCCCAGCCAGCCACGAAGGGAAGATTGGCCTCACTGAGGTTTTGATTCCGAAGGCGCGCCGATTATAGCGATTTCCCACCCGCTACGGCGTGGTGTTACTGACCCAACTAATCGGCAATCGCCAATCGGCAATCGGCGTCCGCTATGCCGGCACTCTGTCTCAGTTGCAGTCGGTTTACCGTTGGAGGTTTGAAATTGTTGCGGTCGCCGCGCGCGAATCTACTGGCAGATCCGGTTCGACTGAAAACGTGGAATTAAAGCTGAGTCTAATCTAGACTGCCCGCCATGACTCAGAGCAGAGATGGGTTTGCGCCCCCCACCGGCGATATGAATGCGACGGAGTTTCGTCGCTTCGGTCACGAGTTAATCGATTGGATTAGCGATTACTTTGACCGCATCGAAGAGTTTCCGGTGCTTTCTCAGATTGAGCCCGGAGACCTTAAAGCCGAGCTTCCGGCCGTACCACCAGCCCAGGGCGAGGCGATGGCGGCGATCATTGCCGATGTCGATCGCCTGATCGTGCCTGCACTGACGCACTGGAGTCACCCATCGTTCTTTGCTTACTTCGCAACATCTACTTCGGCGCCGGGGATCTTTGGCGAGTTGCTCAGCGCTGCCTTTGATAACAAAGCGATGCTGTGGCGGACCTCGCCCGCCGCCACCGAACTTGAAGAAGTAACCCTCGATTGGTTGCGTCAAATGATGGGGTTGGACGCGGGCTACGAAGGAATTATTTACGACACGGCATCTATTTCCAGCATGCATGCAATTGCGGCCGCGCGCGAAGGTGTCGAGCAGCGCATTCGCGAGGAGGGAATGAGTGGTCGTCCGGATTTGCCGCTTTTGCGAGTTTACGTTTCGGAACATGCCCATTCATCGATTGAGAAAGGTGTGATCACGCTTGGACTGGGCCAGCGCGGTTTGCGGAAGATTCCGACCGACTCCGAGTTCCGCATGGACGTTGCGGCCCTGGAACGTGCAATAGCTGAAGATAAAGCTAATGGCATGATTCCATTTTGCGTGGTGGCAACGGTGGGAACGACATCCAGTTCCAGTATCGATCCGGTGAAAGAGATTATTCCCATCGGTGAAGAGCATGCGATGTGGTTGCACGTGGACGCAGCGTACGCTGGATCAGCAGCAATCGTGCCGGAACTCCGGCATATCTTAGCTGGCTGCGAACGAGCGGATTCCGTGGCGGTGAACCCGCACAAGTGGTTGTTCACGCCTTTTGATTTGGCGGTGTTGTATTGCCGGCACATGGATTTGCTACGCCGCGCGTTCGCGCTCGTGCCGGAATATCTAAAAACTCCCGAACAGGAAAAGGTACGCAGTGGCTCAGACTATGGAATTCAATTAGGGCGGCGCTTTCGCGCACTTAAGCTGTGGATGATCATTCGTTACTTCGGGCACGAAGGATTGGCGGCCCGAATTCGCGAACATTGCCGGCTGGCGCAGTTGTTTGCTTCCTGGGTCGCGGAAGCGGATGAGTGGGAGCTGTTGGCGCCTGTGCCGTTGGGATTGATTTGTTTCCGTGCTTGTCCCAGAGTCGATTCGGACGAAGCCTTAAGAAACAAACGTCTCGACGTTTTGAACGAAGCGATCATGCATGGCGTGAACGCGACAGGAAAGGCGTTGCTTTCGCACACACGCCTGAACGACAAACTGACCTTGCGCTTGTCTATTGGCAATATTCGAACAACGGAGAGACATGTGCGGCAGGTCTGGGAACTCTTGAATGAGCAACTGGCGAAGTTGGGCGGCACTTAACGCCCAAGCCGCAGGGACCGCTAAGAAAGGCAAGGCGCAGAGGCGCAGAGAAAATTATTGCGGGAAAGTTGAATCATTTAAAATTGCGCTAAAAAGATGATGTTCTCAGTTTCGCAATCTCATGTCGTTCCGGCTTCCTCCTTCGCTTTGCGTCTTGGCGTTTCTGCGCCCTGGCGGTTATTTGCAGCAATCCTATTGGCAGCCGCGGTTTCCAACGCGGCAGCGCAAACGCGCCGGCCCATGGCACCGGCAGACATCCTGCGAATAGCGAATGTTAGCGATGCGCAGATTTCTCCGAACGGCGAATGGATTGTTTACACCGTCTTTACGACGGAAGGCGACTCTACTCGTTCAACTCTTTGGCTCGCTCGCGCAATCGCCGATCCCGATCGAAGCCAGCCCACAACTCGTCGCGTGCCGGCCAGACGCGAACCTGAACAGTATCGTGACTGGCCCGAGGTCCGTCGGCCGCCGATGCAATTGTTGCCGGCCACCTGGAACGCCTCGACACCGAGGTGGGCGCCCGATGGTTTACAGATAGCTTTCCTTGCAACTCAAGATGGACACACGGGGATTTGGTTGACCGATCTCAATAGATCCGTACCCAAATTTATTGCGCCGATCCAAATCACTAATTTCTTTATCACATACGCCGGAGAGCCGTTCGATTGGTCGCCTGACTCACGACGAATTGCCTATATCTCGGCGACCGAACAAGAGCGGGAAGCGGAACCAGGAACGAAGCCTAACGACCCGCGAGTAATCGATCGAATCCAGTACAAGTCGCGCACCTCATTCTCGGATAAAAGGCGTACTCACGTCTGGTTTGTGGAAATCGATAAACCGGAACCGCGCCAATTAACGTCCGGGCGGTTCTACGATCATGCCGTTTCCTTTAGCTCGAACGGTGAGGAGATAGCTTTTCTTTCAAATCACGAAACTGATCCTGATGCCAACAACAATTCCGATATCTTTGCCGTCGACTTGCGCGGCGAAGTGCGACAGATCACTAACACACGGGGCTGCGAGTTTGATCCCTCCTGGTCTCCTGACGGGAGATTGCTGACGTACCTCGCGACCAAACGCGACGTCACCACGATCGACAGTGTGGCGGAGGACGCTCACGTTTGGGTGATCGACGCGGCGGGAGGACGCGGTCGCGAATTGGCGACGAAACTTGATCGCCGCGCTCGTAGTCCACGCTGGGCCGGTAATGGCCAGCACGTCTATTTTCTCGCCGGAGATGAGGGGGAAACAAAACTTTGGGCGGTTAAAGTTGAGGGCGACAACTTGCGCGAAATTTTTCCGCATCCAGACGCCGTCAATACCAGTTCGGAGCAGCATGGCCGGGGCCGTCCGTTTCAGATCTCAAATTTCAGCATCAATTCCCGTGTGGTAACCCAGCTCGCATTTGTGCTGAGCGACGCGGTTCATCCGGCAGAGGTGTGGAGTGCGGCAGCCACGTTTCCCCCGTCGCTGCGACGAATCAGCAGACACAACGACGAGTTCAGGCGCGGCCTCAGGTTGAGTGAGCCTGATGAAGTCAGGTTCAAGAGCTTCGATGGCACCACAATCCAGGGTTGGCTGATTAAGCCGCTAGGCTGGCGTTCAGACCGCAAGTATCCGCTGGTCTTGAGCATACATGGCGGCCCTCATGGAATGTCTGGCTGGGCCTTCAACGCTGCGTTTCAAGTTTATGCCGCGCGCGGTTATGGCGTTTTGTTTTTGAATCCCAGGGGCTCGAGCGGCTACGGTCAAAAGTTTTCTGACGGCACCCTTGGCGAATGGGGCGGCGGCGACTACAAGGATCTGATGGCCGGAGTTGATGAAGCCTTAAAACGGCAATCGTGGATCCATCCCGAACGTCTCGGCGTTACTGGTGGTTCGTACGGCGGCTTCATGACGAACTGGATCATCACACAGACCCCGCGCTTCAAAGCCGCGGTAGCAAGCGCCAGCGTCAGTAACCTGATCAGTTTTTATGCAACATCTCTTTACCAGGACTTAATACACGCGGAGTTTGGTGGTTTTCCCTGGGACAATTTCGAACTGCTTTGGCAATGGTCGCCGCTGCGTTATGTGAAGCAGGCGCAAACACCGACTCTCTTTCTCCATGGCGAATTGGATAATGATGTGCACATCACTCAAGCCGAAGAGATGTACATGGCGTTGAAGCGGCGCGGAGTGGAGTCTGCGCTTGTGCGCTATCCGCGCGAAGGGCACGGGCTGCGCGAACCGCAACATCGAGTTGACGCCTTGGAACGAACGCTGGCCTGGTTTGATCGATATTTGAGGTAGGATCTATGTCCAATGTCCAATGTCCAGAGTTCAACGTGAAATACGGGACCTTGAACTTTGGACATTGGACTTTGGGCCTTCAGTACTTCCAAGATGCACTTCGTTAAAGAGAGTTTGATTCATGCATCACCGGAGCGCGTGTTTGCTTTTCATGAACAGGACAGCGCGCTCGAATTGCTGTCACCACCGTGGGAGACGGCGCGAGTGCTCCAGAATGCAGGAATCTCGCAAGTTGGTTCACGCGCGATTATTGAGACAAATATCATTGGTCCCTTCAAAACTCGCTGGATTGCGGAACATACGGTCTATCAGCCACCGCACCTGTTCGAAGACGTTCAGATCCGGGGACCATTTCGCAGGTGGCGCCATAGGCATATCATCAACGCGCATCCTGAGGGGGCGACATTACGCGATGAGATTGAATACGAACCACCGCTCGGAATCCTCGGGCGGCTGTTGGCGCCGCTCTTAATTGAAAAGCGATTACGTAAGTTGTTTGGTTATCGACACCGCGTTACTCGTGAGTGGTGCGAGATTAAAAATTAGTCCAATGTGCCCAAAGTCCAATGTCCAAAATCGATCATAATCCTGACTGAATTCGAAGTACGCCGAAGTTTTGAGAGCTGCTGCTTTTCAGATTGACGAGATTTGAGCGAGTTGGGACTTTGAACCGCGGACGTTCGCGGACTTTGGACCATTGGACGTTGGACCTTGGACCAGTATGTTCAGCCCTGGATACAAAATGCATGTTGACCCACATTGTGATTTGGAAATATCGAGACGACGTTGAGCCGGAAGTGCGCGAGACGCATGTAGCGTTGCTCCGAGGCCTCGCGGCAACTAGTCCCACGATTGAGAGCCTGGCTGTTGGCTTTGATGTACTGAAACTGCCGCGCTCTTATCACACGGGACTGGTCGCGGTGTTCCGCGATCGGGCCGCGCTCGAGGCTTATACCGTGCATCCAGAACACATCAAGGCGGCCGAGTTTGGTCGCGCAATCAGTGACCATATTGCCTCTGTCGACTTCGAGCACTGAACCACTATTTCGCATCGCCCTCCTAAGTTGAGCTAACCACGAACTCAACCCTAAACTCGAAACTCGAAACCCGAAACCGGAAACTCGAACCCGAAACTCGAAACACCAAACCCGAATACTTTCAGATGCGACGCTGGCAAAAGATTCTCTTCGCTTTGATCGTCCTCACTTTGCTGTCGCAGCTTCCTTTCGCTTATCGCCGTCGCCGCCTGGCTGACCTGCGCGAAACCATCCAACAACTAGCTGCACAGCGAAACTCGTCAGCTTTTGATCCAGTGTTTCGGGAATACAAAGGCGTGGTTCATGTGCACTCTTTCCTCGGCGGGCATAGCAACGGAACCTTGCAGGAAATTGTTGGCGCTGCAAAGTCTAATCATCTGGACTTCGTAGTGATAACAGAACACACCGAGCGAGATATCAACACCGCCGCAATGACGTTGCAGGGAATTCACGACGGCGTAATGTTCCTTAATGGCAACGAGGTGAGCGTCAACAATGCCGGACGCGTTCTGCTTATTCCGGGACTGCAGTCGCAAAGCGATGCGAGCTTAACCCTCGAGGCTTTGGCTCAGCAGGTACGAGCGAAGCAAGGTGTGTCGATTGTTGCCTACCCGCAGGAGTTTGCGGGTTGGAACTCCAATGCTTTCGACGGAGTTGAGGTCTACAACCTTTATACAAACGCGCGTCAGATTAATCGCGTGTCGATGTTCTTTGAGGGGCTGTGGGCTTATTCCAGTTATCCTGATTTGCTGTTCGCTAATTTCTACAAACGGCCCGACGAGAATCTGCGGCTGTGGGACCAGGCCCAGACTCGCGGTCAGCGACTAACCGCTCTTGCAGGTGTCGACGCTCATGCGAATGTCGGGCTTACCTTTAAAGGTATTGGTTTGCAGCTCGATCCCTATGAGAGAAGTTTTCAGCTTGTACGAGTGCACTTGTTGATTCCGCAAGGCGAGGGATTGACTGCGGAGACAGTCTTAAAAGCCGTTCGAGATGGCCACTGCTTCATTGGGTTTGATCTCTTTTCAGATACGACGGGATTCCGCTTCACTGGCAGCAGCGGCAGTGAAACTAAGCTGCAAGGCGATGAACTCCTGCTCAAGGGCGAGGCGCGTCTTAACGTGTCGGTGCCGTTACAGAGTCGCATAATCTTACTGAAGAACGGCACGAGGATCCGAGATGAAAAGGGAAAAATGAATGCGGAGTTTGTAGTGACCGAGCCCGGGAATTATCGCTGCGAAATCTACCTGCCGCAGCTACCTCACCCAGTGCGAGAAGAACCTTGGATCATTTCGAACCCAATTTACGTAAGGTAAAGTGAACGATGATCGACTACTAAACACGACATCGCCCCAACCGGGATGCCCTGCTAAGTGCCCGGTAGGGGCGACGAACGGCGCCGGAAAGCTCCGGCTATTGGTCGGAAGCGGTGCTTAAGTCACCGTATCTACTGTTGAGAGTCGCGTGATCGACTCTGCTCCCGAATCTTCCCAAGTTGTTAGGGACGACTCAAGTACAGCCTTCCATACAATTTTCAAGTGGGCTGATTTTAGTCTCCAGCCTCTGAGCTGTCAACACGCAGCTTGACTGCATTTGAAGCGTACAAGCCCGGCCCAGCGTAACAACTCTGTAACAAATTTTGATTCAGGCGCCCTTAGGTACGGGATGTTGAATTTAGGAACAGCATTTCCTAATCTTTGCCGACATCAGATTGAACGCCTATCATGAAGCATGTTTGAAGCCCTGAAGATCTTTATTGTTTTCTTTCTCGTGCTAGCGAACGGGTTCTTTGTCGCCTCGGAATTCGCTCTTGTCGGTGTTCGTCGCTCGCGGATCGCAGCTTTGGCTGATGCCGGTGATCGACGCGCTCAACGCTTATTAGGCCTCGTCGATAATCTCAACGCCTACATTTCCGCGACGCAACTGGGGATCACGCTGGCCTCGCTGGCCCTAGGCTGGATTGGCGAACCGGCAGTTGCTCATCTACTTGAAATTCCGCTCGGCACTCTTTTTTCGGATGCGGCGCTCCACACAATTGCGTTTACGATCGCTTTCAGCATCATCACGTTTCTTCATATTGTGCTGGGCGAACTCGCCCCCAAGACGATCGCCCTCGAGCGTGCAGAAAAAACGGCCCTCGCCATCGCGTATCCAATGGAAATCTTCTATCGGACGTTTTCTTACCCAATACGACTTCTGGATTGGGCCGGAACGCGTACCGTGAGATTGCTGGGCCTACACCCCTCAAGTGAGCACGCTTCTATTTACACGGAAAGCGAGTTGCGCCACCTAATCGATATCTCTCGTCGCAGCGGACATCTTGAGAAGGACGAACAGGAGCTGATCAATGGGGTGTTCGAATTTTCCAATTCTGAAGTCCGCGAAGCAATGATTCCGCGCATCTCCGTGGCGGCGATTCCGGTGACTGCCACGCTCGCTGAAAGCAAAGAAGCGTTCCGCAGGTTGGGGTACTCACGCATGCCTGTTTACCGGGACCGCCTCGATAATGTGCTCGGCATTCTGTTCAGGCGGGATTTAGAGCCTTACCTGGATCAGCAGTCGCCAGCCGATTTCACGCTAGAGGCTTTGCTGCACGCGCCTAAGTTTATTCCGGCGACGGCCCGGCTTGGTGCAGCACTCAAACAGATGCAAGCCTCACGCGAACATTTATCCATCGTAGTTGATGAACATGGCGGCATGGAAGGAATTATTACTCTTGAGGATTTATTGGAAGAGATCGTTGGCGAAATAGATGACGAATATGACGAAGAGGTACGCTCACAAATATCCAAAGAGACGAATGGCACTTATTTATTGAGCGGCATGCTTACCGTTCGCGATGCCAACCGGCGGTTAAAACTTCAGTTGCCGGAGGATGGCGGTTACATAACTCTTGCTGGTTTTCTCTTGGCGCAGGCAGGCCGTCTACTGCACGAAGGTGAGACTGTAAAATATGAAAAAATGCGTTTCAAGATAGAGCAGGTGGAGAAGCGGCGGATACGCAAGATTCGGTTTAGTCTTCAGGAAAACAAACAAATATCCAAACTTGCGTTGGTTCTCATCACCACCGCCATGAACGAGTCTTTCCTGATTGCGCCAATGATGCTTTGAGCAACTAGCCGTTTGCTAACTCTCACACCTTACCCGTATTCTAAATTCCTAATTTAGTAATCATGATTCTCACTATCCCAACGCCGTCGACTTTCAATTTTAAGCGGACCGTCATCAGCCACGGTTGGTGTGAACTACTACCTTTTGCAATCGACCGTGAGCGTTGGATCCTTTGTCGAACTCTTGATCTCGGAGCCAGACCGCCGGTCACCGTAACGCTCTCAGCGGCCAAACGTTCGGTCCAAATCACAACCTCGCGCACAATTGGTAAGCAGGCGACTGCTGCAGTACTAAACCAGGTGCGCCATATCTTGCGCCTCGACGATGATCTCAAACCGTTCTACCAGACGATGAAGGACGATCCTGAATTTGCGTGGGTGTCGGCTCAAGGCGCCGGGAGAATGCTGCGTTCGCCCACGGTTTTTGAAGATCTCGTGAAGATGATCTGCACGACCAACTGTTCCTGGGCACTGACGGAAAAGATGGTGACCGGGTTGGTAGAAAACCTGGGACGCAAATCGAGCAATAGCCACCGCACCTTTCCGACGCCGGAAGCCATGGCCCTGATGCCGGAGAAGTTTTACGTGAAAGAGGTGCGCGCCGGATACCGTGCAAGTTATTTAAAGGAACTTGCGGATCGGGTTGCTTCCGGAGAGTTGCATGTCGAGTCGTGGTTGACTAGTAGTTTACCGACGCTCGCTCTGATTAAAGAGATGAAGGGCGTGAAGGGAGTCGGAGACTACGCAGCTGAGAACCTACTCAAGTTGTTGGGACGATACGATGGGCTGGCGCTCGATTCGTGGACGCGCTCAAAGTTTTATTCAGTAAGGAACAACGGACGCAAGGCGGCAGATAAGAAAATCGCGCGTTACTATTCTCGCTTCAATGAATGGCGCGGCCTCGCACTCTGGTGCGACATGACACGCGACTGGCTAGAATAGCAAGTTTCGTGTTTCGAGTTTCAACTTTGGAGCTCAAGTTCCCGAAATCTGGTCAACCTGCGCAATCCGAAAACTCGAAACGCGAAACTCGAAACCATTTTATTCCATGGAGAGTGTCCTTCGTAGGAATGCCCACTTGTCAGCAACTTCCTCAATGACTTTTGAAGTTGGTTTTCCGGCGCCGTGGCCGGCTTTGGTTTCGATCCTAATCAAGACCGGCGCTGCTCCCGCCTGCGCTTCCTGCAGAGCTGCTGCAAACTTGAAACTATGTCCCGGCCAGACACGATCATCGTGATCAGCGGTGGTTACCATCGTCGGTGGATAGATCTTGCCTGATTTGATGTTGTGCAAAGGCGAATAAGCGTAGAGAGCTTTGAATTCATCTGCATTATCGGACGAGCCATAATCTGAAACCCACGCCCAGCCAATCGTAAACCTTTGGAAGCGGAGCATGTCCATTACTCCCACGGCCGGGAGGGCAGCGCCGAACAAATCGGGACGCTGCGTAATAGCCGCCCCCACCAACAGGCCGCCATTACTGCCACCGCCGATCGCCAACTTGGGAGTCGATGTGTACTTGTTCGCAATGAGCCATTCAGCAGCGGCGATAAAATCATCAAACACGTTTTGCTTCTTTAACTTCATGCCACCCTGGTGCCAGTCTTCGCCATACTCGCTGCCGCCGCGCAAATTTGCCTGCGCGTAGACGCCGCCCATTTCCATCCACACCAGGTTACTGACTGAGAAGGCCGGCGGCAGCGAAACGCTGAAGCCACCATAGCCATAAAGGTAGGTTGGATTACTGCCGTCGAGTTTCAAGCCCTTCTTATGCGTGATGAACATCGGCACTTTCGTGCCGTCTTTGCTTGGATAGAAAACCTGTTTAGTTTCGTATTCATTCGAATTGAAATCAACTTTCGGCTGGCGAAAGATCGAGCTCTTGCCTGTGATCATGTCGTAGCGATAGATCGTGGCGGGCGCGGTAAACCCGGTGTACGAATAGAAGGTCTCCTTGTCCTTTGCGTGTCCTCCAAACCCGCCCGCGGTTCCTAATCCCGGGAAGCCAACCTCACGCACAAATTTCCCATTCGTGTTGAAAATCTTCACCTGGGTGTGTGCGTCCTTAAGGTAGTTAGCGACAAACATGTGATTGACGACGTTGACACCCTGCAACGCTTCCGCTGATTCGGCAACCAGATCCTGCCAATTGCTCCGATCCGATTTGCTGATATCAATCGCGATGATCTTGCCGCGTGAGGCCTTCAAATCGGTTTGAAACCAAAAGACACTGCCGTCATTGCCAAGGAAATTATAAAAAGCGTCAAAATCGTCGAGGAGTTTGACTACCTGAGAGTCTTTGAGATGCAGGTCTTTGTAATACACACGCCTTCTGTTATCGGTGCCCTGAAAGACTGAGATGATCAGGTAACGACCATCTTCGGTAACCTCGCCGCCAAACATCCAGTCCTTCTGATCGGGCCGCTCGTAGATCAGAACGTCTTCCGACTGCGGGGTGCCTAACTTGTGATAATAAAGTTTTTGAAAGTAGTTTGTGCCTTTGAGTGAGTCGCTCTTTGGTTCATCGTAACGGCTGTAAAAGAATCCCTGGTTGTCAGCCGTCCAGGACGCGCCGGAAAACTTTACCCATTTAATGTTGTCAGAGAGATCTTTTCCGGTACTGACATCGCGTACTCTCCACTCCTGCCAGTCAGAACCGGAAGCTGAAAGGCTATAAGCCACTAACCTGCCATCCCTGCTGACGGCTAGTCCTGACAATGCCACGGTGCCGTCGGTTGAAAGGGTGTTCGGATCAAGGAGCAGAGTTGGCTGACCGTCGAGGGAAGTAACCGTGTAAAGCACGGATTGATTTTGCAAGCCGCTGTTGCGTGTGTAGAAGTAGTTCTTGCCCTCGCGAAAAGGCACACCGAAACGTTCGTAGTTCCAAAGTCTCGTCAAGCGCTCCCTAATCTTGGCTCGCGCCGGAATCTCGTTCAGGAAGCTGTTCGTCAATTTGTTTTGGGCTTCAACCCAGTTGCGTGTCTCTTCAGAATCCAGATCTTCCAACCAGCGATAGGGGTCAGCGACTTTGACGCCGTGATAGTCGTCCGTCTGATCACCTTTTCTAGCGGTCGGATAGGTCAAGGGCTTAATCATCTTCTGGGCAGCGCCAGTGGTGGCGTTTTGCGCGCTCGCTGATGGAGCGCAAGGTATCAGAGCAAAGACGGCGGCGCTGACAAGCGAGAATGCGGCAGAACGCCACCCACGGTTTGAGAGACACATAAGAACTTTCCTTTCACACTTGTAAGAGAATTGGGGGAGACGAGATTTACCTAACCTTGGCGCAGTATAACCTAAGGCATCGAGAAACATTAATCGCAGGCCCGCCAAAGACATTTCCATTTTCCATATATCATATTTTGGTCATTTTCATTGGAAAGCGAAACCGTCACGTCGGGCAAGGGAATACCGTTCCGCGCTCCGCGCTC
>Ga0079218_10000317_pt1 | contig 13596 bp, 13 predicted proteins | sample NCCompost_FD_77181 | JGI IMG/M metagenome (GOLD analysis project Ga0079218, IMG submission 77181) | Agricultural soil microbial communities from Utah to study Nitrogen management - NC Compost | ecosystem: Environmental > Terrestrial > Soil > Agricultural land | place: USA: Utah | collected... | reverse complement strand
TCCACTGGCAGCGTCTTCAGGGAGTTTGTGGTGAGCGCAAAGCAGACCTCCGCCGTCGTTTCCTGCAACCACGTAGACAGGATCCCGAGGCTACGGCTTGTCGTGCCTGCGTCGGAATAGGAGCTGGAGTGAGACCCGCTGAAGCTCTTCTCCGCTTCATCGCAGAACGCGATCACGGGCGCCATGGCCTCGAGGTACCGGATCGCCCGATATGTGTTGGCCTCCGTGTTACCCACTCCCGAGTCTCGCAGCTTGCCCAGTTCGAGCTGGATCATCGGAAGGCCCCAGGCGTTGCCAAGGGCCTTGACCGATAGAGACTTCCCGCAGCCCCAGAGCCCAACGCACAAGACGCCCTTCGGAGGCCGCAACCCGAAAGCCCTTCCTTCTGAGGTCCAGGCATGCCGGGTTTCAATCGCCCACTTCTTGAACCGGTCCACGCCGCCGACTTGCTCGAACGTAACCTCGGAAGTGTCGATCAGCTTCAGCAGATCCGTCTTCCGAATGCGCTCCCGCTTGTAGTGCAGCACGCGGTCCCGAGTGACGAGTCCCCGCTTCTCCGGGTCCGGGTCATTCTTGGTCATGCCGATGCTCTGAGCGGCAGCGCTTCGCACCTGGTAGGCGGTCAGGCCACTGAACCAAGTATGGGCGTCCTCCGGAAGGCGCGCCCTCACACGCTCCGTCAAGCCGTCTAGGATCTCTTCGATCTCTTCACGCCCGAGGTGGTCATCCCGGATGACGTGCATGTAGCTGGCGAGCTTCGGCGGCATCACGAGGCTGGCCCCAACGAAGTAGAGGCACTTGACGATGTTGATGTCGCTGTTGACCTGGAAGATGATGTTCAGGATCCGCCGAACGAAGTCATCGCTCTGCAGGTACCGCTCGGGATCCGTGATGATATAGAAGTTGACGCCGCTGAGCGTGTCTTCTTCGAAGATCGTCTCCATCGCCTTGATGGCGTTGGCAGCTTGCGGGTCTTCTCTACTCAACGTGCGAGCCCGCAGGCTGCTCTGGTACTGCTCCACCGGGATCAACCCAAAAGCGGCGTTGTAGACTTTTACGGAAACCTTCGGGGCGCCCTTGCTCTTGGACTTGGGTATGGCGTTGGCGATCGAGCTGACAACCCTGTCTTCTTCGTCCGTCACGACGTAGTTGACGTACGTCATGCACTTCAGGTTGCGCTTCAAGTCAGGATGCATGCGTGAGTCTACACCAGGCGATGTCTCGAACTTCTTGGGGGCAGACGACGAAGAAGACCCTAGCCTTTGGACTCAAGCCGAAGCCGCTTGCCCGATGAGTCGAATGGTGCCGTCGTGAAGAACGGTTCTGGACTCCACGAAGCCACTGTTGTCCTCGAACCGGTTCATCCAGAGGGCTTCCCCGTAGGCTTGCAGCAGAGGCGCGAGGCGCTCGGGCGAGTGAAAGTCCGAGTCACCATGAAACTTGCCGCTCTGGAGATCGATGAACCCCCCACCGCCGGGGCCGTCTTCGATGTCGACTCGGGCGCCTGAGACATGGTGCTTCCACTTCATGGTCGTGAGCGCGCGATCGATTGCGCGCTGGTCGTTGAGTTCGGTGTTGATGACGATTCTGTGGGACATGATCCGGGATCCTTTCAAATGGCCTTGGTGGTCTCGTGGACTTCGTCGCAGTCAGGGCCGATGATTTCGTCTGACTCGACGGACAGTCCCTGCACCAGGCGGTGCGCCGCGACAGTGCAGTGCTCGCCCTGGTTGCGGTCGAGCACCTCGACGACGACTTGACCGTTCTTCTTGATATCGACTTGAACCCTCATTGGAAGACCTCCACCCCTTCTCCTACACCGCTGCTACCTAAACTTGAGCTTCGCCCCTGATCTGACGATGGGCGCGGTGGGCGGAGTCTCGAGTGGCGCCGCCCACGGGTCGCTCGCCTTCTGGGGCTTCGTGTCTTCGCCGCCAATCATGGTGCCCTGGCGAAACGTGGAGTTGAGCGGTGCTCGAGACACCGCTGCCCCTGGCATCGTGCCCCCGTCAGCAACGGCCCGACTAGCCGAAGAGGACTTCGCTGGTCGCGGCTTTGGGGCCTCGACCTCTGGCTCCGTCAGTGCATGGGGATCCACCCAAACATTCGACAACTCCGGGGTCCTCCCCACGTCGATGTCCAGGAACCGCTTCGCTGCCAAGGATGCGTACAGCGGATCGTGCTTTGGCATGCGCGGCGGGTTGATGAACAAGCGGTCCTGCCATGTCGATACCCGGCTCTCGAAACGTCCCCCCGCGTGGCTGCGCGAGCACTCGGGTTGCACACACCGGGCACAGAATGTCGCCTGGAAATCCGACAGCGGTACGCCTTGGTCGTTACAGACCGGCAAAAAGTCACGTCGCTCAGCCATGAACCTCTCGGATGACAAGTTCATCCAACAAGTTCATCCGTCGAAGGTCACAGGCGAGCCGCGGCGCTGGCACCAGGAAGCCCTCTTTCGCGTCGAAGAGCACGACGTGCCGCTCGCCACCGAGTAGGAACTCAACCGGAATCTGCTCCTCCTCATGCAGGAAGGCGTGGGTCCGGGCGATGACACAAGCGTGGACGATCTGCCGTACCGCCTCGCGATCGAGGTAGCTAGACTTCAGGCGCATCGAAGCGATTCGGCTGGTCTTGCTCTCGTGCTTCGCTGGCTCCGCTGGGACCGCTGGCTCCGTTGGCGCTGCGTCGGCAGGGGCTAAGGGCGGGGCGGCCGTCGCAACAGAGGCCGGGACGGCGCTGACAGGAATCAACGACGGGGCAGCCACTGGTGGCGCCTTGGCCACCGGGGCAGCTGTAGAGCGCTCTACAGCCATCTTACTGAGCACGATGACGTCGGGGTGCGTCGCAAGCGTCTTACCAGCCAGGTACGGGGGCGGCGCGACTTCCCCACGGACGACGGCCGACCAAGACGTCTTGGCTGCCCACGCGGATCCAATATCAGCCTCCACGACAAGCGGCACACGCCAGTTCTTGAGCATCCGGGTCGGCGACTCCATGATGCGGATGAGGATGGGGACCGCCTCCGCAACCCGGTCCTCCCGAATCTCGAAGACCACCTCATCGTGGACCGTCATGATGAGGCGCACGCTGTCGTCCCCGCCATTCTTCAACCAGCGACGGAGGTGGAACTCACGGTGAAGAAGGATGAGGCTAATCTTGAGGACGTCGGCGCCAGTCCCCTGTATGGGATAATTGGTGGCCATGCGCTCGGCGCCCGCGCGCCGCTTCTTCACCTCGTTGCCAACCTCCGCTTCGGAGAAGCGCGGAGTGCCGTCCTTGTGGAGGCGCTTCTTTTCCTTCAACCACTGCCGACGGATGGCCTTCGCCTCTATGTTGGCGGATGGAATGCGGACGAAGCGCTGGAACGCCGTGTAGATCCCGCCCCTCTCCTTGACTAGCTTGTGCTGGCCCTTCACCCATCGCGAGAACCCCGGCACAGAGTCGTCGAACGCCTTCTTCAGGCGAGCGCCCTCTACCTTGTCGCAACCGGTCGCACGCTGGACCGCACCAACTCCGCCGCCATAAATAAGCGCGAAGTTGGCCGTTTTTCCGCTGTTGCGCTTCAACTTTAGGTCGGGCGAGTCCTTCGTCAGTCCGGGATAGAAGGCCTGCGCCGTCATGAAGTGGAGGTCTGCGGGGACGCCAGTCGTGGCTTCCTTCTCGTACTCGGCGATCCACTTCTGCTCCCCGCTGACGGACGCTGCAATGCGGAGTTCTTGCGAGGCGTAGTCTGCCTTGACGATGACGTAGCCAGGGCGTGCGATGAACGCGCGGCGTAGACTGTGAGCCACCCGTGGCTTCTTCGGGTCGTCGCGCGCAGGGATCCCCTGGATGGGAACGCCAGCGTAACCGTGGGCGGGGTTGCCATTGGGCGCCGTGAAGCGTCCCGTAGCCGCACCAGTAGGCTTGAAGTTGAGGCGAAGCTGATTCAGCTCGTCGGTATTCTTGACCAGGCTCTGCAGGTACGTGCCCCTGACCTTGCCGATCTGCCGATGCTTGATGATTAGACCGAAGACTTCGGGAGCATTCTTGCTCTTGCCTAGTTGCTCGATGGTCTTCTCGTCCGTCTTGTACTGGCCCTCCGCCGTCTTCTCCGGCTTCTCACCGTTCCAGACGCCCTTTGGACCAAACAGAAAGTCCGCGAGCTGAGCGGCACTCCCAGGGTTGAAGTCACTCGGGAAGCCGAGACTGACGGCGAGGGCCTTGATCCTCGCCTCGCACTCCGCCAACTCCGCATCCGCCTCCGCCAGCAGGCTCGAGATCTCCCCCTTGTTGATGAGCACGCGCGTGCGCTCAATGACGCGCACGACCTGAGCTACCTGCTTCTCGATGACGTAGAAGCCATGCTGCCGGATAGCCTGGACCTCCGGCAGCATCTTCGCGCAAAGCAGCCGCGTGCAGATGGCGTCAGAGCAGCCGTAGAGGACGACGTTCCACCCGTCTCCATACTCACTCGGGGTGAGTTCCTGAAACCTTCGCTCCGCCTTTGACTTGGTCTTCGGAAAGAGCTTTTTGAAGGTGATCATGTCGTACGGGCACTGAGCGCCCGTCTCCGGATCCACCAGCGGCTCGAGTCGGTCGCGAGCGTTCTCCTTCAGCCCTTGCTCATCCTCTGTGCAGAGGGCGTAGACCATGAGCATCCCGTCCTCGAAGGAAGCGGGATTCCAGATGTCGATCCCCGTGATGGGGTAGAGAAACTCCTGATCAAACTTCGCGTGCCAGAACTCGATCACGACGCGAGGAGGGACCTCGAAGTCCTTTGCCTTTGCCCCGAGCATGTCGATGGAGCCGTCCTTTAGGACGGGCTGCGCTGCCCAGCACAGGCGCTTGATCTCTTCCTCGACGGACTCTACCGAGTCCACGTTGGGATTGGGGTCCTTTGGGTCCTGGTAGTGACGAACGGGGATGTAGAATCCGTCCCGTTCGATGCAGAGGCAGTAGCCGACGATCCTGTGCCGCGTGTAGAAGGAGCCGTCGTCCCGGTACTCGATACGGTTATCGAGTCCTTCCGTTTCCAGGTCGAGCGCAACCCGACCGACCCGCAGCGCGCGCTCTACCAACTCGTGAACTTCAGCAGCAGTCCTAACGAGCTTGAAGCTGTGGAGCTTCATCCATGGGCGCGAGAGGTCCCCGACCTCGCCGTGAAAGACCCTGTTGTCGAGCGCCGAATCGTCGCCCTTGTAGCTGATCTCCAGGTCTAGCTTTCTCTTGGCAGGAATCGCGCTAACTGGCTCTGGGACGCCATCTGGCATCAACTCAGAGAGGCTCTCACTCATGCATCGTCGTACACCGCGATCACGTAAACGCCCTCCTTCCACAGGAAAATCAGCTCCGCGGCGATGCGCCGCGTTGGCTCTCCGAACTCACTGAGTTCCTCAGGCTCAAAGCACCAGGGCAGCTTGTTGCTACGCACGCTGCAGGTGCGTGGGTCGTGCAAGGGGCAAAGGTCCTGCTTGGCGCACCCAGGGCGTGCGAGCTTCTTCAGCGCGCCATCAGGGGGCAGTCCCAGAGCTGCCACGAACGGCTGAGAAAATCCGTTCAACACGTGGTTGAACGCGCTCCTCGGCATCCGGGTGATGAGCTTGCCGAGAAGCGTGGCCCGAAGGTTCTCCCAGCCGATCTCCCACCGCCCCTCGGGGCTCTCCGTCACGGCGTACAGCTCTAGCGTCCCCTTCTCGCGGGTCTTCACCTTCAATCGCCGGGGCATCCGCATGCCTTGGCGATGATGCGCTTCCGGAGCCCGTCGAGGACCTCCAGGCCCTTCTCGGGCGTCCATGCACCCGCGTCGACCCGCGACTTCGTGCGGTCCAAGATGCTGCCCGCTTTCAAGTAGCCCACCATGTCGTTCTGCAGCCGATAAGCGCGTTTGCTGGCAATGAGGCGCTGCTCACAGATGAGGTACACCCGCTTGAACGCCTCGCGGCTCTCGGAGTCCTTGGTGGGCGCCTCGACTTCCCCACCTCGTGGAGCTTCCGGTGTGGCGAGGTCAAACTCTCGCTCGATGCGATAGAGCGCTTGGCCGAAGGTGAGGTTGTTGAACTTGCGCCAGAGGCCAATCGCATCCCAGCCGGACTCCTGGCACACGAAGCACCAAGCGTGGCTCGGGTTTCCCTCACGACCGGGGTAAACACGCGCGGACGGCTTGTTGTCGGCCCCGTGGAAGGGGCAGGAGAACTGTTCCTCTCGGTCCTCTCCGGAGCTTTGCAGCTCGACCCCATTGGCACGGAGCACGTCGTACGCGCTGACTCGTTCGTGGATGGCGGCGATGCGCTGCCGAAACCACTCCTTTTGAGCGTCGCTCATACCTGCGCGAGGATTTCTTCCTCATCGGAGACCATCCCTTGCCCGAGCGGGAGCACCTCCGTGAGCCGGCGCGTGGCGAAGTTGACCCCAATCCGCAGAGGGTCGAACATCGGGTTGTCGCGGTTCTTCAGGTTACACAGGATAGTGCATCCCTCTCGCCGCAATTCGTCATTCAAATACGACGTCGTCACCACGTCGGCCGAGCGCTCTGCCTCGTTGGCGTGGGACAGGGCACTCAGGCGGTAGCGCCCCTCGTTCTTGTCCGCCTCCGCCTTGCCCTGCCGGTTGATCTGAAACAGGAGAAGAGTCGCGATGCCCGCGCCCTGGTTGAAATGCAGGGCCAACCGCTTCGCATCCCGGATGACCGTGTTGAGTCCATGGTTGAAGTCCCGGTGGTTGTGCACGGGCTGAACGATGCCGCCGTGGTCGATGACGATGAAGCCCAGCTCGATCTGCTTCCCAAGCAACTCGGCCTCCATCTTGATGTCGTTCATGTTTACTTCGTGGTCGGGACACCAAATCTCAAACTGACCGTACTCGGGGTGACTGTAGAAGTCCTCCAGCAGCACCTTCAAGAAAGCCATCTCGGCGCGGTTCAGCTTCCCGTCTCGAACCCTCCGATACTCGAGCGCCTCGTACCCTAGTGCTGCCCATTTGGGGTGGGTCGAGTGCATCACGCAGATGATGTTGCGCAACTGCTTGAACGGCATCTCCAACGACACGAAGAAGATGTTCGTCCGGTACCGTGTGACGAGCTGATAGCACCAGTTCAGGGCCGTGAGACTCTTCAACTCACCCACGTAAGCGGCGTGCAGCCATAGTTCGCCCGCCTTCGCCCCCTTACAGACCGTGTCAATGTCCTTGATGCCGCAGAGTTGACCGACAGCGTGGCTCGGATTGGCCTGCCTCTCCTGAAAGTCTGCGAGGGCCTCCAGGGCTTCGCGCCGGATGTTCCCTCGTGTCTTGGTCTGAGTGCCTGGCAGCACCAAGTCGGCGGCTTTGGTTTGGAAGTGCTGGACGGCGTCCTTGACGCCCTCCAAGCGGACCTTTTCCCGCCCTTCCCCGATGGTGAGGCCCTTCTGCGAGATCTCCTGGGCTTCTTTGATTAGCGACTGAAACCGTTGCCTCGTTTGCTCCGCGATGAGGTCGTCGAGGACGAAGCTGTAGTTGGCGCCTTCGTACGGGGCCGACTCCCGGATCACCTCGAGGCGATCGAGAACCTCGATGTCGTCGGTCTTCGTGAAGAAGTCGACGAGAACGCCCGCGGAGGGCACGCACATTTGCTTTGCGAAGAAGTCGCTGACGAACCGGAACACGCGCCGATCGGGAGCCTGAACCCATTCGAGCTTCGAAGTGCGAAGCTTGTGGTAGTTCGAGACCAGCCCTTCGGGCGAGACCCCACCCCAGTCGATGACTCCACGGAGTAGCCGCTTCATCGGCTCCGCCCCCATGGCTTGTAGGGCTGCTTCTTCTGAGGCCTCCTCTGAATCTGCTTCTCGATGTCCTCTGGGATGTCGATTTCCTGGTTCTCAACATCGACCTCGGGTTGACTGGGCTCGGACGGCTCGGGACGCTCCGGGGGCTCGTCGTCGTCGATCTCTCGTACGTGGCTTTCGTCCACATTCATACCTGGTCCGACGGTCACGTCGCCGTCGCCGTGGTCTTCAACGAGCGCCCCCTCCTTACTCAACTCGAGCGCAGCATAGTGCGCCCCCACGAACTCGAAGACGCGGTCGTCGCAGCACGGCATACCGCTAGCACCGCCGGTATGGTCGCGTGCCCAAGGTTCGAAGCGCTGCCCAGCCTGCTCCTCAACGAGCCACGTGGGCCTGCCCAAGCCCTCTCTAAGCAGCAGCCCCTCGAGCAGAATGCTCGACATGGCTTTGTTGAAGTAGACGACGAGCCCGACTCGTAGGACCACGAGGTCCGGGGCACCAAGCAGGTCCTCCAACGAATTGAAGACCGGCAAGTCCCCATCCTCCCGTTGCTCGGGTGACCTGGACCGATGGGAAGCCTCTCCCATGTAGACTTGCTTCAGCATCGCGTCCGACGTGACCCGAACGAAGAACTTCGGATCCTTCCAACCCACGACCCACTTTAGATGTCTCAGGAATGTGAGCCACCGCGTGCTGGTGATGAGAAGGTTGCGCTCCGTCAAGTCGCTGCCCCCCTTCTGGTAGAGTGGCGACGCAGCATCGTGCTGCACGCTCAGCAACTGCGGGTCGATCCGTTGCAAACGAGCACGCAGCGCCACCACCTTCATGTTGGGGCAAGTATCGGAGTAGATCTCGTCCCCGACGTAGCGCGTGATTGCGGCGCCTGCCGGGTACTCCAGAGTGTTGGGACAGCCCTTCACTGCGGCCATCTTGCAGACCTTACAGATTCCCTCGGTCACGGAAGCCCCTACACCGAGTTACGCGGCCAACGACTTCGCCCTAGCCTCCAACTGCAACGCTCTGAGCAACTCGCGGACGTTGCTTTCTCCCTTCGCGAACTCCAGGGCGCCGACCGCTGCCTCCCCAAGCACCTGGTCGATGAGTTCCTTCTTCTTCCTCAGCAGGGCATAGACATGGTGGTCGATCGTCTTCCCGCTCCTTGTCGACGGCCTCTCCGCCATCAGGTGGTAGGTCACCACTCCCTTGTGGGGGCTGCCAATGCGGATCATGCGTCCGAGAATCTGGATGTAGTCACCCCACGTCCACGGCAGCTCGTAGAAGACCATCGCCCTTGCCATCTGAAGGTTGATGCCCACGCCACCGGCCGTCGTGATGAAGACAACGCGCACTCCGGACTTTGAGTCCTGAAAGGCTTCCTGAGCAGCGTTGCGCTTCCGCTCGTTCTGCTTGCCGGTGATCGCGACGCTCTGAATTCGCTTCGCCTCGAGAATCTTCTGCAATCTAGGAACGAGCGAGGCGAAGCGAGTGAACACGATCACCTTCTCCCCTTCGAGCTCACCCCCATCGGAAACGAGGTCGACGAGGGCATGTTCCTTCGTTCCCAGCGTCCCGACCTTGATCGACTTGTAGTCGAGCGTATCGAGGTCCAGGTCTCCGGTTGCCACCTCCGACCCCTCGTCGTAACGGATCATGCTGAGCGAATTGACGATCTGCTGGCAGTAATTGAGCGCCACGAGCGTCTTGTGCTCTTCGTAGTCCTTCACGGTGCCGTCCCCAAGCTCCAGCACCCCTGTGAGCGCCTGCGCGTACTTCGCGTCCTCCGCCAGCGTCAGTTCGCAGGCCACGTCCTTACTGATGAGCACCGGCAGCTCTGTTGAAACGTCCTGCTTCTTTCGCCCCAGAAAGAACGGGTCGATGCGCTGGCGGAAGGCATCGAGGTTCTTGTAGCCGACAACGATGGGGATCTTGCGCTGGCTCCCCGGCACCTTCTGCATCTGGGTGAGGCAGAACTCGGAGATGAAGCGCGTCTTGTTTCTGAAGAGCGTAGGCTTGATGACCTTGTAGATGCCGAACCCTTCGATCAGGTTGTTCTTCAGCAAGGTCGCCGTGAGCCCATAGGCTCGCTCGCTCCGCTCAGAGAGAAACTTGGAGATCTCCCAAGTCTTGGTTCGGGCGTTCGCAAAAGCCTGGGCTTCATCGAAGAAGGTGACGAGTTGGTCGCCCTTGCTGGCGTCCAGGATGACTTGGTCGAGCACACCTGGCACGACGGGCTTCTTGGGGTCTGGCTTACCCTTGGCGTCGACGGGCTGGTACCCCTCCGCGTTCCAGTCACGGATCAGCAGCGCGTAGTTTAGGATTAGGACCACGCGCTCGTCATCAGGTCCTGTAGGAGCCTGCAGCCATTCGCGGTATCTGGCGCGCCGCTGGTCGAGAGGGGACACGCCGTCCTTCGAGGATGCCGTCTCGACGACGATCGGGCGGATTCCTGTCGAAAACCGCCGGATCTCTCGCGCCCACTGGCGCACAGTGCTCTTCGGTGTGACGATGACGACCTTCGTCCTAGGGTTGCGCTCGAGCATGTGAGCGAACGCCGAGATCGCCTGAATGGTCTTCCCCGTGCCAGCGTCGTCCCCCAGCACCATGCGTTTGAGCGCAAGCAGGTGGTAGGCGCCCTGCACCTGGTAGTAGCGAAGGCTGAAAGGCTGCTCGGTGCCGTCAATGCCCTCGAACGTCGCCCGCATGAAGCGCGACGCCTTGAGCTGGACGGTTTTGGATTCTCTGACCTTCTTCAGCAGCTCGTACGTCTTCGCTGCCTTGTCGCCATTGTCTGGTTCAGTCGCGTCGACTACCGGCTTCGCTCGGGTGCCCATTGCGGGCGAGTTACACCGGCGAGATCAGGTGATTGCGGCCTGCACCACTTGGGCGACCTTCGCGTAACCAGCGTCTGTGAGGTGCACGCCATCGATGTAGTACGTGGGATTCAGAATATCGCCCGAAGGGCTGAACTCCGGTACTGATTCGAGGTCCACCATCGCGTGGGCAAACGTGTGCCAATTGCTCCGAATCCAGGCATTCACCTGGCCAGGCACCCCTTGACCCGCAGGAGCGCCGTCGCTCCCAGGCGCCGTGCACACCACGACGAAGAAGCCCGCCTCCTGGGCCATGAGCCCCAACGTCGCGTGCTGAGCTTGCACCGCCTCTGCCGTCTCGCCCGCTTGCGTGGAGTTCCGAACCTCGAAGAATACGTAGGCGCTCTTGTTGAAGACAGGATCGTAGAACGGCGCCACGTGCGTCGCGAAGCGGTTGATCATGTCTTGCGACTTGCTGCCCCCAAACCCACGGTCGTGCGTATCACGCGACGGAAATCCAGCGGCTGCGAGGGAAGCCCGTAAGACTCCTGGGTAGCTCGTGACGAACGGGACGGTCGCGCCCTGGCCCGCGGTGAGGCTATTGCCATCGCAGATGACCTGCAGACTCCTCGCCTTTGGGCTGAGGTACTGCATGAGCCCGTAGCGCTCCGCGAGGCTCGGCACCAGGGTGCCGTTCACCTTCCTGCCGATGTAGATTGGTCCTATCTGGCCGTTGAAATCTTGGTTCTCGAAGTTGTTGTTGCCGACCCTGAAGATGCCGCCGTTGAAGAGCGCCGCGCCACCTGTGCCTCCGAGGGTGAGCGTCTGCTGCCTGAGGTCGAACCAAAGCCGAGTCTTGTTCGACAGACCCGATGCTGCCGGGTCGATTGCGACTTCTGCGAAGAGGTACTTGTCGAGGATGGAGACATTGCCCACGCCTTCCCCTTCTGTCGCGGAAAGGCTAGCGGTCAGTTGGTTGGTGCCATCGTCGCTCCAGATGATCTGGAGAGCACTCAAGCTGGCACTCTTCTGGATGCTCCACCGGCGCGCCCCAGCAAGACCGAACTGCTCGATGACAGTTTGGAACACGGTGCTCAAGGCATCGAACCGGAACCAAAACGCAAGGTAGAGGCCATCCGTCGCAGTGAGAGGGCCGGCCGGGGAGGCTTGCGCGAAGATGTCACTGTTTGCAGCGACGAACTGCCAGGCGGGGTTGCCTCCCGGACCTGTGACTGCGTCGGGAGCTTGCGCGGGCGCGGTCGACAGCGTGTTGGTCCCGTTGCGTCCCGCCCACAGGACGGGGTTGGTCCCGCTGACTCCCACACCGGGTAGCCAGTACTCGCCGGCCGCGATCTGCGGGACCTGGCTCGGGTGAAAGCCCTTGAGCTTCCTTTGCGCCGTGAACGCCCCAAAGCCGATCACGGGATGGGTTTCCTCGTGTAGCCCACGTAGCGGGCAAAGCTGATTGAGTTCGGCGACCCGTTGTTGAGCCGAACGGTGACGTTGTTGCCTGAGACTCCGATGACGACCGTGTAGAGCCCAAACCCGCCTGACGGCTCCTCAATCACCCCAGAATTGCTCGCGTGCAGGACCGCGACGCCCCCGTCACGGTAAGCCTCGATCAGGTTCCGGTAGACGTAGTAGTGGCCCTGCGTCGCATTCTTGAGCAGAATTTCGACAGCCATGGAGTACCAAACTGGCGTCTCCAGGGGCACATTCAGGGTGCTGTTGCCGGCGGCCAAGACGGTGCTCCGGTCGCTCACCGAAGGGAGCACGTCGACCGTGAATCCGTCTGGTAGGGCTGTCTCGCCGCTCTCGGCGGGCTCGAAGGTCCGGTTGAAGAGGCTGCCGAAGCCCTCGTTGGTGAGCGCCATGCTTAGCGCCGCGCACAAGAGGACTATGGTCGATAGATCAGTGGAACCCGTAGCGCTTCATTTTCCGGTAGATGGTCGTACGTCCCAACCCAAGGCTCTTCGCCGCCGTCGTCACGTTGGAGTTTGCCTTCAGGAGGGCTGCCTCGATGGCGGCCTTCTCCAGATCCTCCAGCGTCATGGGGCCAGAAATCAAGCGCTGCACAAGCTCCTGATACGGACTCGGTGAGGGAGGCATGGACTTAGCGGGGGGCTTTGATGCACTCATCAGAATGAGAAGTAGAGACTGGCGTTGATGTTGTGCGTGGGCGCCGTGTACCCAATCGCGTAGCCGACGTAGGCGCCGAAGCTCGTGGTTAGGTCTACACCGACGCCGAGCCCGATGCTTCGGAAGCCAGCAGCGACGTTCAGATTGAAGTCGTGAATGAAGAGCCAGTCCACGAGCAGGCCGGCATCCACGCCGTCGTTGAAGCGGCCCTTAGAGAGCTTGAGCGGCAGGTATCCGAGGTACGCTTTCGGCCTGAACCGCACGCCGCTCGTCGCCGGCTCCATCCGGGCCGCGACCAAGGTGACTTTTCCTTCGGCGCGCACGTCGTAGTGGCACCACTTCATCACGATCGTGTACGGCTTGCTCGGGTCCGCTCCCGTGTAGAAGACCCGCCCCGCTGTGTCTGTGACCACGGTGACGTCGTCGACCTTGAACACTGGCTTCTGCTTCTCCAGGCACTGCCGCTCGACCGCGATGGTCAGAAAGCGCTGAAAGTCGGCCCGCGGCAGGCAGACCGTGTCCTCCGTCGAGACACAAGAGGTCGTGTCGGCCGCCCCTGCCGGCGTGGCAGTGGCGATGGTTGCAAGCAGCGCTGCGCGAATGGGCCTCATGGAATGGCCTGATCGGCGGCGCCCGTAGTTTCCTCCAGCCCGCCGGCACCGCAGACCTGCCGGCTCTCGACGCGGCAGCACTCTTTCGCCGCCGCACCCCATCATGCGGATGCCCAGAATCCTTGGGAGCTAGCGGTCTTCGGAGGAGAAGCCGCCTTGCTCAGCGCGGAGCGTACCCAATCGGGCAGGTGCGCGAGCTTCTCCGCCATCCAAGCCATGATGAGCTTGCCGTCTCGGTTGCGACCCAGGTCTTTGGGACCGCTGTGCTCCGGGTAGTCACCAAACACGCGATTC